>Ga0114932_10000378_pt1 | contig 53097 bp, 53 predicted proteins | sample 2SBtaG_2_FD_87286 | JGI IMG/M metagenome (GOLD analysis project Ga0114932, IMG submission 87286) | Deep subsurface microbial communities from Kolumbo volcano to uncover new lineages of life (NeLLi) - 2SBTROV12_ACTIVE470 metaG | ecosystem: Environmental > Aquatic > Marine > Volcanic ...
ATTAATATTGCTAAAAGGATTCCCAGATCAAAGATCATCGGATTTTGACCGCGATGCCTAAATTGAAAAATATTGGCGAAACCCTCAAATATGCTCTTGATGGACTCTTGGATTTCCAGATAATCAATCATCAAAAGCGATATAAGAAAGATTGCCGCTAATCCATACATATTCATGATGTAGTCTCCTATTAGCCAAGTGGGAACCTGGGAATTTCCAGGCAAAATGGGTTTTTAAAACTAGGAATTTTTACAATGGCTTCCCCAATGTTCAATCGTGTTAAATAGCTGGTTTGGTCATCATCCAACTGAAATGTTGTTTGAATTTTCTTGACCTCATCCCCTTTCCCTAATGAGTAACAAATTTTTACAAAAGAATTTATATGTATAGCGGGATTAAGATTAATCGACTGCGCTGCGGCGATTACACCTAAGCCCAATTCCCTTCCTTCGCAAAGTATGTTTTCGATTGAGCTGTAGCCTATATTAGAGTTAATAAAAGGATTAAGAATGTGACGGGCTTCTTCGAGAAATATAGCGTTTCGTAAGCCTAATCCTCTTTCCTGTCGCGCGAGTCGTTGCTGATAAGGATGTTGGAGGATGACATTGATAAAAACCGATGTCATGTCATCAGAAAGACCATTGGTTTCAAAAACAACGCAGGGCCTTTCAAAGATTTCATCGAGGCTGAATCCTATTGAACAGTCGAACATTTTTTCGTGAGCCGCCCATAAAGTTTCCAATCGTCCCAATAGAGTTTCAATACTCTGCCACCGTCGGCTGTTGCGAGGAATGTTGGTGGACTTAAGAGCTTCAATAACATCAAATAAGCCTGGGAAATTTCGTGAGCCTGAGAGCATGCCGAATCTTTTGTACAATTCAATAATCGTTATGAGGAGAATGGCGCGTCCTCCCTCCAAAATTTTGAATTCCCTACATATGATATCTACTACCACTTCAGCCCAAACAAGCGGATCAACCCCTTCAGGAACAGCGAATGGGTTGAATTTAAAGTCCTGGCGTACTCGAATCACTAATAGGTTATTGTTGATCCTCAAAAAGTGACGAAAGTCATTTTTGCGATCAAAAATGATCACGGGTATGTTTAAACTTAGAAGGCCCGACAGAATCCAAAAAAATAGCGTAGTCTTCCCACAACCGGTTCGACCTACAATCAAAATATGAGACATGACCCAGGCGAGAAAAATGAAAAAGGGAATGGAAGGATGTGTATTCTTTACCCTTCCCACTAAAATACCTTCATCTTTAGGTTCTGAATAAAGTTCCTCGGGAGTGGGTTTGTAAAAAGGGGCTGGATTATCAATGCGCCCCAGTTTTTCTATTTGAAAAATTCGAGACACATGTTCTAGGGTTTCAATATCACCCGATGCTGCTGCACCCATCACAAGTTTTTGAATGTTAGGTTGATTATCCAAGCGTACTTCCTTGGCTTGTTTCATCAAAAGTTCGGTAGCTAAGAAAAAGTGTTCATCCATATCAAAACTCCTTGGATAAAATAGTGTGAAGACTCTCAATGCTCCATGAAAAGAAGTTTTTAAAAATTTTTTTTCTTCGGCACGGACGGCAGTAAGGCACGGAGTCGAGTGGTACAAGGCACGTAGAACAATAAATTTCGAGACACGTTGCACAACGCACACTGCTACATGCCCTACAAAGAGTCTTCCCGCATTGACAGGGTGCGCCAAGATCAGTTGGAGAAAGTATGGTGTGTTGACACCCAAGAGAATGTACTCCACTGACTTCTGTTGAAATCATCCCACCGTAAGGGTTAAGCAGTGTTTCTGTTTCAGAGCGGAAAAAGTCATCAGATTGAATACCTTCCCGTATAACAAGACGTCGATGCTTTTTAATTAAGGAATGGTGTTCTGTGCTTTCCCGAAAAGGATCAAAATCAAACATATTTCAAATTCCTTATAAACCCGGTATGCCACTATCGGGAAGAGCAAAGGGATCTTTAAATTGCTGCTCCTTTTTATGTGGATCAAAAGGGTTTAGTGAGTGATCCAATTGCTTGCTAAGAAACAGTTCGCTATTGACGTGAATTTCTTTGTTCTTTTTATCTATCGCAAATTTTGGATCGGTATGGAGTCTTTGTTTATAGCGAGTTTCATCACCCACCACATCAAACTTTGGCCGCATCCCGCTTGGCGAATATGTAGGATTTACTTTCTTTTTAATTCTTGAATTAAAGTAAGGTCGTTTCATCATTTCATATCTCCGATTTATAAAAGGGTGGACGAAGTTCTTCTATTTTTTTAAAAAGTAAACGGTGGTAGTCTTGTTGCTCTTGGTAATAACTTGCTTCTAAAGAATTAAATTGGTTTTTGTCATCAAGCGAACAATTTTTTAAATTAATGAAAATGTCCCTAAGTTTATTGCGAGAGCGGTCTAGTTCTTGTTGAAGGACAGGGTCAGGGTTAAAGGGACCGTAGGTATTGTTCTTAGGGGGCCTTGTTGACGAACTTTTATATTGTTTGTGATTTGCCTGGTCTGATTGTTGATTTTTGCTAGATGATTCCTGCCTTGAGTACGACTGAGATTTTCCCTTTGTTTTAGATTTTGACTGTTCAGTATGTTTCCCATTTCTATTATTTCCGTTGGGAGGTTTTTGATAGACTTCTGATTCACTAATTCCATACTTCAACATTAACTCTTGGGCTTTGTCGTAGGCCCTTTTGCCTTCAAAACCATTAGAGCTTTGGGACAAAGCAAAGAGTTTTTTGATTTTTTCAATGGCTTTTTCTTTGGTCATTTTTTACTCCTTCTCAATTGTTTCGTTCTCAAAAAACGTAGCCACAAGTGCCTTAGTTTTACCTGTCATCTCAAAAAGCTGTTTTTTAAATCCCAAAAAACCTACAAGGATCCCGAGAAAATATAAAAAACCATCAACAGGTAAAAAGCCTAAGAAGCTCACTACTTGAATAAGAAGATATTTAACCTCCACAAGCAGGCGAATCTGCTTTTTCCGTTTTGCCTTATGAATTTTGGAGGTTTCTTCCATTTTGTTTTCTGAAAAATGAATAAATTAGAATTTCAATATTTGCAAAAGAGACGAAATTATTTTTCTAAAATCCAGAAATAATCCAAATCTAAAATTAATGTGTCCTAATTTTTAAGAGGCAATCTCAAAATCATTTCCACACACCGTGCAGTTGGCACTAAACACTTTTGTTCCGACTCTTACGTTTTGGCATCCACACGTCCATTTTTTTAATTTAGACGAAGGTTTAATTTCTTCTTCCAACGGCTCTTTGTTTCTTTTGAAAAAAACCTCTGGCAAAACTAAAAACGTCTGTTTTAGGGTTTAAACCTGAAATAGCATTTATCGCTCTACCATCATCAGGCAACTCGGTATGAGCCCAGCCATAGTTTGAGGTTCTAAATACGCTTAATCCTACCGCTGAAGCTTTATCCCTGAATTTTCTGGTGTGATAATTCCCTCCAGCACGCAGTCGTTCCTTGTGGTCATTTTGAAGCAGGAAAACATGAACCATTTTATGAATAAGGGTGTGCAATACCTCTTTGGCCGATTCATGGAAAATATGAGGACAGACATTAATCTCGAAACGAGCTTTTTCCGGATTGCCGTTGTGCCATACCTTATTGAGGGTGGTCCATCCTAGAGTTTTTCCATTTGGAGCAGATTTCTGAATGGTGATCATGCATGGCCCACATTTGCTTTGGAAAAGTTCCCCATTAAAAAAACTAAAAGCCCTTTCAAGCTCCAACTGAACTTCTGAAATAGAATTCATAAAATTCACCATTGATGAGGGGTAAAAAACGAAAGATTTATAAACTTGAAAAACTTTTGGGGTTTAAACACCAAAAATATGTTTAACCAGTAAAACTTTCAGGTAGGGAAAACATAGTGCCTATAGTCCAACAAAATAGAAAAAATATGTTAAACCTCATATTTTCAATATGTTGTCCTGTTGACAAAGACTTGAAAAATGGAATCGGATGAGAACTTGGATGATAAACTTCGAGAAAACCCACTATATAAATTTATAACTGAAACAGATGCCTTGAAAAACTCCAATAGATATATGGTTCCTATGTTTTTCCAAAAGTTTGAGGAGTTTGTAGATGACTTTGTAAGGCTTTCCTATGAGCTTTCTGGAAAGGACCACATGACTATGGAAGGAATATCAAAAGCCATGTATAAAATTATAGATATCAGGGTAAAGCCAAAAAGAATATCTGATTGGATTTTCAAGTACCAAGAAGAAACAGGTTTTGATATTATTCGTGAAATACCCGATTCAAATCCTAAACTATATGCTCTTTCTGAAATGCAAAAAAGTTTGATGAAAGGAGGGCCTTGACCAAAACCAATTAAATGGTGGCTGACAAAGTTTGATAAAAATGGTATTTGAAGGAGAGTTTAAACCCGATTGGCTATCTAAGCTTAGAGAAAACACTGATTTCTACAAAGCCTTTAGCAACGGAATAAGCCGAGGAATTCAGAATAATGTGGATCGATTGGTAACAGATGCTTTTGAGGAGACAGGTGCAAAGTATCTTTCATTGAAAGAAATGACTCAGGGCATCCAAGCGAGATGGAAATATGATATTCATCCAGAAAAGTTAATGGATTGGATATTCATTTATCAGGAAAAAACAGGGAAAGATTTAATTCAGGCGGTCCCAGAAACTTTTCCTGTGCGTTACGAGCGGGTTGATGGCTAGCCTCTCTCTGGAGAACAGCTTCTTTATTTAAGAAAGAAACCCAAGAATTAATCAAAACTTTTTCTATTGAAAATAACTAAAATACTTTGGTGGATAGTTTAGATTCTTACGACATACAGGAGTTCTTAAAAGCTTTCGATCAGGCTGTCGCTTCGATGAATGATTTTGACTATTTGATGATCGTTCACCATTTTTGGCATATGGGGCGAACATCAGAGTGGATTGCTAAAAATATTACTACTTTGGGTATGACCCAGAATCAGGTAGAAGAAAAACTTAAGGAAATTTTTGCTTATGTACATAAAAGGCTGATCAAAAAATTTGGTGAGGAGGCCTTTATGGATTATGTGAATAATTGGGACATTGTGCTGAGGTTTTTGTAATGGAATTTTCTGAATCAGAAAAGTTTTTGGGGAAACTCTTAGAAAAAAGAGGCAAGAAACTATTATTACCTTCTTTGTTAAAGAAAGGTAAGGAGCTGTTGGAGAAGACGCCACCGAACTTGGAAAAATCTATTTTGTGTTTTGAAGCTGCCTTAGAAAACTCACCGAATGATCCTGAGGCCAAACGCTTACTAGATCAAACTTGTGAGTTGAAAAATAAGCAAACCCAAAAAGAGAGGGAATTATTTTTTAAGGATATTATGAGTAGGTTGTCCAAAAAAATAACCGAACCACTCCAATGGCTATCAAACCCACAACCAATAATGGCAGGTACTCTTGGCGGTGAGCAAAAACGATTTCTCTTTGAAAAATTTCAATTAAAGAATGAAATATATTTAGGGTTAAGTCTGGATTACTCAACTCTTGCGAAGAAAAACGCAGTACTTGTGACACTTAAATTTATTAGAGAAGACCAGTTCGTAAAGCCCTCGAAAGTTCTGAAAGAAATAGGAATGGGACACATCTATTTAAGAGAAAAACAAGTAGACATTGATTGGCAGGAAGATAAAGGAGAACTATTACTTCCAGGACATTCCGATGCGATTTTGCTCTATACTTTTAAGGATGAAACTTTTTCCTTAGGTTTTAAGGTTGAAAAAGGTTCTCCTTAATGGCAACGGATAATCCTGCCAAGAACAAAGTAATAAATCAAGAAGCAAGGAACCTTGAAAAGCAGTTAGAGCCAATTATCACCTTTCTTCAAGACCCCAACAAATTCTATCGTCAAAAAACCCTCCAGGATTCACGCCGTTGGAAATGGATCCTCCGCTTAATCCCCGCTAAATATTGCTTGCCCATTTCAAAAATTTCCATACGCTTGAAATTAAGTGGTCTTACCAAATTGCTGTTCTTGAAGGTGTATGTTAGAGGAGAAACTGATCGGGTAAAATTAAAAAGCTTAATATTACTAGTTGCTTATTACTCTCATTTTTGTGAAATGCCAAGACGTGGAAGGTGTCTTATTAAAAAGGTTGAGCTTCATTTTTGCAATAGAGATGCTAAGGTTGAAGAAAGCGATTATCAACACATTCTTTTCACTACATGCACAAACTCCCATTATCATTTTGACTGGCCTGTTGCAAAATCAGATTGTTTGAAATCATTAAAAAACCTCATGCAAATCCTTCGTGGGAAGAAAGCGCGAGATTCTTGCGAGGACAGTATAGAAAATATAATGAAAGCTGAGCGTGATAAAGAGAAATCGATAATGCCATATCTAAAACCTTTGCAGCCTTCATATGATCCACTATGCATTTATTGTGCATTAACTGTTCATTGTCAAAGGGAAGAGAATATTTCTTCAATATTGCCAAAAAATATAAAAGTAGATAACTTGAGGCCGCAAGAATTAAAAAGAAGCCTTAGAAAATTTCCGCAATTAATTTCGCGATACTTTCGAGGTTATTCCTATAGCATGCTTCTGGTGACTGTGAGAAAGGCCATACATTTATGGAAAGATATACAATTTGATAAACAGGAAATAGAGCTTTTGTCTAAGCTAGGAGAATGCCAGTTAGGATTTGGAAAATATACATGGAATATTGAGAGGCAAGGACAAGCACTTGGCTTGTTAATGGTTCACGCCAAAAATTGGGATTCAAATAAAAATATTGAAATTATAAAAGAAAGAATGTTTCTAGCGTTTATGGGAAAAGACAGGTACGGGGAATTTAACTCAGATATGCCTCATGAAAACATCAAATTTTTATCACTGAATTTTAGATCTTTTCTAAATGAAATTAAGCCATCAGAAATAATAACTCTATGTGAGTCCAATACTATTTTGTTGGAAAAGTTTGTTTCTGAAAAACATATAGTCAAGCTATTTGATTCCTATTCCCAGGTGGCTGGATTTTTGATGAGTATCCAGTTTTTAGAAAAAACGGGTTTAAACTTCAAAGAAAATTTAAGCTTAAAGGCAGAGAGATATTTAACGAAGGCTCTAAACTTAATTTCTGCTTATCCTAATTATTTTTCGAATGTACAAAGAATTGATATTTTAATTTCCAAAGGGAAACTGTTTCACTGGCTTTATGTGCGGGAAGGAGACGCTAAATGGCTAATTAAAGGAATAAAGGTAATGGAGCAGGCGAAAAGTTGCATTGACCCTAATTGCGACATTGTCAATCTAAAAAATTGGGAGTGTTATTTTTTATTAGGGTTACTAAGACGTGAATTAGTCCTTTTATATTTGGATAAGAAACTCCAGTCTTTGGTAGAAAGTTCTAAAAAATATCATAAACTTGAAAGTTCCATTTTAGAAATTCTTTATGAGGCTAAAGAGAATTTTCTTAGTTGCCTAAAACTATGCAAACATGATTCTCCTGAATTTATTCCCACCCTCATCTATTTATTAGAAATATTATTAGATATTGCGAAGCATAAAAATGATATTGGCCCTGTTCTAGATTGGCTAGCAATTTTATCACCAGCCAGAAAACAAGTAATGGATGGTACAGAAGGGGTTTTAAAGGTCAATATTTATCTGGCAATGACCGAGATCCTTTTCTCCATTAAATGGCCAGAACGGGGCAGCCCGGAGCAGGAGCCTAAGCTAATCGAAATAATAAGATTAATGGAAATATTTCTAAAGCTACCTCCTGCAAAGATAGAAAAGACTAATAAAAATATTCTAAATGCAGCGCAAACAGGAGCTCTGAAAAAACTAATAAAAACCATAGACGACAGTTGGGAAACAGAATTTCCCTTCCAATTCTATTTGTCTCCTAGAGATTTAACCGTTGCCTCTCAAAATGCCTTTCATTTTGCACTCAAACTACAGAACCCTGACTTGATGCTGCAGGCCATTGAAGTGGGTCGTTATCCTCTTCAAACCTGGCCAACCAAGGCAAATACTCTAAAGGAGTTAGTGGGTGCTTTGTCTGACCCAGATGAAATTCATAGGGAAAGGGTGGATTCGCTAATTGAGCATATAAATTTATTCCTTTTTTATTCTGTACAAACTGAGGCTAACATCCTCGACCTTCCGTTAACTATTAGCCGCTTGTATAAAGAAACTATCTCTCATTTAAAGACATCGTTCCCAAAGTCCTTCTTTACGACAATTTTTCCGCAGAATATCGACAACATTACTTCCGAATTAAAATGCCCTCAACAAAGGGTGAAGTTATTTGTCAGGTTTGACAAGTTTGAGAAGCATTATTTTATTTTTATTGTTGGCAGTGGAGGTTCCACTTACGTGCAATTTGACAAAAACCAATCAAAAATAATTAGTCAAAAATTAATTAGTTACCATGATTCTTGTCAGAAAAATGCCGTAAATGAATATTTAGAGGAGTGTTTTGCATGGAATATTCAACCCAGTAAGGAAGAAATACAAAGCAGGCTTAAATATATTTCTCTTGCTCGTGCAGAATTAGAGAAATGTTTTTGGTCTCCTATATTGGATCAAATGGAAGAGGTTATAGATTCTGAGCCTAAAGAATTTGAGATTTATCCAGATCATTTAACTTGGAATATGCCTTTTGCAGGCTTTTCAATCAAAAGTGGGGAATACATGGGTCAAGCCAAGCATATTTTATATTATCCTTCTATTTCATTGAAAAAGATGGCACAGAACTTAAAACGAGTTCGCTTACAAAACCAAGTTAAAAAGAAAAAGGAAAAATCAGGGCAGGTTTCTGTGGTATTGGGAAAAACCTACTTTAAAAATGAACAGGAGGCACTTGGAGAAGCAAAGGAAATTTTAAACCTTAATGAAAACCAGGAGTTAAATATTACAACCTTAAATATTGCTACGAAGAAACGATTTATTGACTCTCTTGATTCAGAGTTTCTTCATGTCATAGCCCATTGTGGATACGACACAGAGAACCCATTAGCATCTTATATTGAATTGGCCGATGGAAAATTGTCTCCTTTAGAAATAGCCAAATTGCAGAATACGCAAAAACCACTTTTAATAAGTTTCAGTTCCTGTTGGTCTGGTCAAACCGGAGGTATAGATGAAATAGATTTTTCTCCTATGTTCCGATCAGTTATTGCTCAAGGGATTCCTTCTATGTTGGGTCAAACAAGGGAAGTATACCAAGGTGTTACAAAACAAATTATGCCGTCATTCTACAAAGAGGTTTTAAGAAATGACTGTTCTCTTTCCCTTGCATTACAAAAAGCCAGAATGTCCTTAAAAGGCACAATGTGGGAAGACCCCTATTTTTGGGAACAATTCATATTATTCTCACCTGATTAACTAACCCTTCCCAAAAGTAACCCACCCTTTCAACCCCAAAACCTTCACCCAAGCTTTCATCACCTCAATATCCCCAGCACGCCCTTTATCCTTAGTAATCATCTTACGAAGATCAAATCCCAATTTCTCAATTTCAGTTCCTGCATACACCTTCGAATAACGCCTTTTACCAATAAGCTCATCGATAAAGAAACAAAATGCACAATGCAATCCATTGCTTGCCCTAAACCATATTGATGGAAGCCTATCCTTAAGGGCAAAATCATTATTTATGTATTTCTTTTTGTATACAAAATCAAGTAACTGAAGAGATTCTTTTTTTAAACGGGGGTAATGATCATATATGTACTTTGTATTCCAGCAATTTCCTGGTACTTGAACAAGAAAATCAACAAGCTTGTAATATAAATTTTCCATAAGGGGAAGAGCTTTTTCCTTAACCTTAGTATTAGAAAGTTTAAGCTCTTTAATCATACGAGTAGAGGCGTATGCCAATGTTTTTTGGTTTATGCCCGGAGAAAAAGGCAAATCTTTTCTACTTTTACAAATGCGAAGCATCTTTAATACAGCATGAGCTACCTCATAATTGAAAAAGGGATGGGCAGGGTTATAAAAGAGTGTGAAATCGTTTTTGGAATGTATATGCCATTTTGTAAATTCATTTCGTTCCATAGAAAGGATATCCAAAGGGCAAACCCTTATGGTAATTTTCAACTCCTGTTCCACATACCTAATGATCTTCTGGGTATCTACATACAGTTTTGCTGCCATTGAGTAATGGGCGCACCCCAATTTCTTAAACCCCATCAAGGAAATCTAACCAAATCCCAAGCTGGGGTTTTAATATTCCACCTTGTTTTTTGAAGACTACCTACAGGTGGTAAACATAGAACCAGATAAAACTAGAGACATAATAAAGCGCGTTGTAAGAATGGAAGAAATTCTCTCCCATAAAATGAATACGCTTGAAAACCTCCTAAGAGGAGGAGAAGACACATTTCAATTATTTCGAGACGGGCTTAGAGCGCAAAAAGAACGCCATCTTCACCAATTAACAGAAAATCCCATAAAAAACATCCAAGAGAAAATATTTACAGATAAGGAACTAGGGCACCCTCATAAAAAGATTATGCAAAGCCTTATGGATTACGATTACCAAAAGCAAAGGTTCAAAGAAAAAAACTTTTCTAAACTAGTTAAAGACGCGCAGGTTGGGAAAAACAAGGCAAATGAGTACCTTGAATTTCTCAGGAATAAAAATTACCTTCAAAAACGCTCTGATGGTTACAGGCATCACTACCAAATCCGGGATGAGAAAAAATTCTATGAATAGCTATCCAAAAATAATAGTGGGGTTTATATAGTCCAAAATCCAATGGTAAATTTACAAGGGGTGGTAGAAATGCGAATTGAAACAGTAGAAAATACTAGTGATGGCATTAATATTTCTGGCCATCTTATTCAGGAGGAATTTCGCCAGCTTGCAGGGGAGCTTGATCCGCTTTCCATTTTTTCCCCGCAGACGCTTTCAATTCCTACCGCCTATACAAAAACCGGCGCAAGAAAAAGTTATGCGAAATGGCTTCTTTTGCCAAAACCTCTAAGAAACGATTACAAAGCTAAGGAGTACAATTTTGATAACATGATGTGCGGCAAACTAGAATCACTGGAAAATCTCTTCATTATATATAAGATACCAAAAAGGCTGGAAACGTTTATGGAAGAATCTTGAAGTTAAAGTTCTAGTAATTGTTTCCCCAGTTCCTTTTTCTTGGTGGTTTCCTCAAAAACCTTGGTGCTCTGCAACAAAATTTTGGGAATGTCATCCAAATAGCTAAACGCCGAATAGCAAATGTAACAAAACATAGTTAATTCTCTTCCTCTTCTAATTGGGCAATCCTTTCCCGAATTCTCTTTAACCATAGAGCCGAAACTGTCTTGCCTGGATTTTCTGTAATTTTAATACCCCGTCAGCTAATTTTAAAAAAAATGACAAGGTTTATAAGTTTTGTAATGATACTTTCTATAGAAAGGCTATTTTCTAAGATTTTTCCATCCTGACAAATCACAAGACCATCTCCTGTCCGGCGGGAGCATTTTACCCTTTTGTGATATTTGAGGGATAAGTTTATATATAAGCCTTCTCTTCTTATAGCTATGCCTCTCGATCTTGATAACAGCAAAGGCGAACTTGTCATTGATCCTTACCGCCATAAAGAGAGATATAAAAACTGGGATAAAAGGATCGCAACACTTTCTTCTTCAAATGAACAGATAATTATCAAATACCTTGAGGATATGAGGCAGGGCATTAATATAAACCCCAAGGCAAGAAAAGGAAAGCGTGGGTACAATCGCCTCAACAATCAACGCCACCGGCTTAAAAAAATTCTGGAATTACTTGAACGTCATTTTGACATCAAAAGAATAGCTCTTAATTCTTCCCAGGAGGCGACTCAAGTAGAAGGAAGAATCCGAATGCTATTTGAAAAAATGGAAGAAGGAGAGATAAAAAAGATTAACGGAAAAAGATATTTGTCGGTAAGAGATTATATTAAGGGTTTTAAGGCGTTCTGGCATTGGTACATTGTCTATATGAAAAAAGAAAAAGATGTTTTGTTGCCAGATATTACAGAATACTTAACCGTGAAGGAGGACAGAAAACCCAAATTTGTTTATTTTGGTGAAGTTGGTAGCGTATCTGTAGAACAGGCCTTTAAAAAATTGATTAATCATACCAAACCCCACTACAAACCCCATCTTGCCTTTCTTTTTGACAGTGGTATTCGTTGTCCCACGGAATTTATGAATATAAAAAGAAAGGACATCGCTTTTATCAAAGATTCTTCTTATTTCTGGCTCAACATTCGAGATGAGACATCAAAAACATTTGGCAGAAGAATTAAGCTGATGCTCTGCCACGAATTGTTACAGGAGTATCTTGAGGAACATAAATTTGAGCAAGAGGATTTTATATTTAAAATTAGCCCTCGGGTGTTCAACCAATATTTGACCCGGCTTGGTGAGCGGGTGTTGGGGAAAAGTGGAATCACTATGTATGATTTTCGGCACAATTCTGCTTGTTATTACCTTCCCCGCTATAAAAGTGAAAACGGCCTTATGTACCGCTATGGATGGAAAGATTCAAAGGAGGTATCCTATTACACATCTTACCTTGGTATGCGGGATACTATTCATAGTGATGACTTATTGGTAGATGTTTCAAAAAATGATCTTGAAAGGGAGCTGGAAAATGAAAAGCGCCAGAGAGTAATGTTGTCCGATGAGCTCACTGATATGAAAAAACAAATGCAGGATATAAATAGGTCGATGAACCAACTCACCTCTGACCCTGAGACGGTGGACTTTTTTGCAAGAAAGGCAAAGCTAAAGGGGGTTCATTTTTGAAACTGTTCTGGAAGCATAATTTTTACTTTCTGCATTAAATCCCGGTATTGCTTAAGCCAAGTTCTTTTTTCTTTGTTGAGATTTGCGATGTCCTTCCAACACTGTGCTTTCTCCATACGTACTTCTTGGCGTAATTGAAGTAACTGCTGCTCCAGTCTACTACGCCGCAACTCAACGGGACGATTATGGCCTATTCCCCATTGATCGAGTGTCAAGAAATAGGATTTGAGGTAGAGGTACAAACAATAAATATCACCTACTATGTTTTTTGAGAGATGCTTGCGATGCTCGGTTTCAGAGTGGAGCTGATTAAGGATTTCGGTTAAACCACCAACCTTTTCTCGCAGAAGAGTTTCTAGCGAATTGGGTTTTTGAGGTGTTGTGCTTTTTACCGATACAGAGGAGTTTGGAGCTTGATAGGTAACAAGCTGTTCGATTTTTCCGTAAAAGGGTTTATGTGTTGTCTGTGGAGGTAAAAGAGTTTTTCTTGTTGGAGTCGATAAGGTGAGTATGTAACTCCTGAACCATATGAAAAAGTTTCCCATTATGATGCAGAGCAACAAATCGTAAATAATCTGAAAGTGTTTTGAATCCAGTCATGCGGGCATTCATTTTCATTAGTTTGCATTCATCCCGCGTTACCCGTACTTGGACAGATTTTGTCTTTATCATGTATGGGTAAATAGACTTGGTTTAGAACATAAATATTGCGCACAAAAGTAAACCAGACTTGGTTTAACAAAAATAAAAAAAGGGAGAAATTAATCTCCCTTTTCTTTCAAGACCAGATATTCATAGGCCTTGTCCAGAGCAAGTCTTGCTTTGGGTATATCCGTAACGCCAAAGCTGGACGAATTCTGGAAGTTGCCTTCCTGATCTTTGTAGGTCTTCTGCAAATTAACCGATTTAATCGGAACCATACCGTCCTTGGTATTGATCTGGTTCACAAAAACCGATGCAGTGCAGTTTCCTACGCTTATTCGTTTTTCTGGTTGTGCCATTATTTATCACCTCCATGTATTTTTTTGCACAAGTATTTATGGTTTGTAATGATTCTTTGAAGACAACCCTTGCAGGCTGAATAACACGATTTTGGGCAGTTGAAAGGTCCAGGACAATGATCCATTTCGAATTCCATTGCAGCTTGTGAAAGTCGTCTTGAGTATTCATTCTTGTCAGTCTGGCTCTTTTGAAACCAGACCGAATTTGTTTTTTTCATAGGATATTGACGTTTGGGCTATAGATATATTTTTCACCTGCTTCTTGAGGCAACCCTCAAGGGCGGGGGTTTTTGGAAAAGTAATTGAGGGAAAACCTTTACGTGACTGAAAATTTGGTTTTCAGGCCGATAATGTTTTTGAAACCCCTTGGCATCCCAAAGGGGTTTTGCCCCCGATACATAATAGAAATTTCTGAAAAGAAAGATTTATCTAATAGCCCATTAGGAAAGAGCCTATGGAAGAAAAAAACAAATTCGGTTATCAAATGAGCGAAAAGAAGAATGGATGCCCAAATCCATATACAGAAGCTGAAATGGAAATAAATAGAATATTAACATCAGAAGAAACAGACGAAAGGAACCAAAACTAAAACAATCAAAATCTCAAAAACCTAAAATCCAACAATAAACAAAACTAATCCCAAACAATCTTAAAACCTAAACAACCCTATAAACCCACTCTCTCTACAAAAATATATTGTAAAATATAGACACCAGAATCAGCCGAAAACCTTTACAAATAAAGGCAGAATCAGCAGAATCAGTATTATTGATTGCATTACAACTTTTTTATAGAATGGCTGCTTTCCCAGGGGGAGGGTGGGCTGTTTCGAGGAGTAAAATAGGGAAAGCTCATTCATTATATAAATATTGGGGAATATGAAAATCAATCTAATTGGGATAAAAGCAAAGTGGGTTAAACTATAATTAGAATCAAAATAAATCTTTATAAATTCATTAAGCGTTATTTACTGCGTATTGAAATGCATAAAAATTAAAAACCCGCACACACAATAAAAAGAACAAAAAATCAAAAAATCGTTTTGCAGACATTATTATAAGCGTTCAGGTGTATTGTTTCGGATTAAACCCACAGCCTTTTCCGCTTGAGCCGCAGAAGTTACCAACAGCTTCTTGTCTTTTCTTAATTTTGATAACCATCCATGAATGTAGGCCGTAGAGTTTTCCAGCGTATCATTGTCAATACCAGCTATTGAACAGAGAAAACTGGCACCCATTTCTGCCACGAGTTCTTCTTTGGAATAATCGTAGGATCCAAACCAAGTAGGATTAGTAATGCCTTTCCGGTTTAATCTTTTCTGATGACCCGTACTGTGTGTCAGTTCGTGGAAGATGGTGGAATAGTATTCCGGGATGGAATGGAAACTCTCTTTTTCGGGAAGTTTGATGTAATCCTTCGTGGGGTGATAAAAGGCTCGGTTACCGCCATGCTCAATAGGGGGAGCATTAGGGTAAGAGTTGACGAGTTTTTCACATTCCTTGAGAGGCTCAAAGTTTAGCTTTTTGGCTTGGTCCTCTTCTTTTAATTCTGCCAGGACTTTTTCCAGACCTTCTGTTTGCTCAAGGTTAAAGCCACGATAAAACCGGAACAGCGGTACTTTTGTTTCTTCCTGACTATTCTCATCTTTTTTAGTAAGCCAGTTCCAATAGACGATAGGTGTATAGCGAGATCCCTTTTTAATAGAACCGCCAAGTTTCTTTGCCTGCTTATAGGTGAGCCAGTAATTTGAATCATAACTAGTGATATCCAGCAAAAAACGGTTGATGCCTTGATATTCTTTATTTGAGACGATGTTCTTTGGAGATCCAAGTCCATTCCAGGGGCGCCTCCAAGGAACGATTCCCTGTTCCAGTTTTTCCATAATGGTTTTTGTTACGATGTCATAAACACTCATTTTCTTTTCCTCCGGATTGTCTTTTTTTAGAAATCCTTTTAATGGGGCCGTAAGAATGAATGTTCCATATGGTTTTAGGGAACCGCCCTGTAAGGGAAAACCATAATGAGGGCATTCATGTGCCGCATGGTTAAATGGATGTATTAATTGGGAAGGAAGGAGAAATGAAATTAGGCATTAGACAGATCAGCATCTTGAATCACTCCTTTTTTAAGATTCATTTTAGGGAACGTTACATGAAGAGGAACTTTGACCCGGCCTTTTAAAGAAACAATGGCATTACCAACATCCAGCAGATCAATATACTCAGATTCTTCTTTGTTGAGGCTCATGCATCGCGCGATTTCCTCAACATCTTTGCCATTTCCAAGGTTGAATGTAATCTTGGTATAGGTGTTGGCCTTGATGGAGTTGCTCATTTTCGAGGGTTCCTGATCAATGACGATAACAGATTCTCCAAACTCACGAATCTGACGTAAGCTTGTTTCCATTATTGTTTCCTGCCCAGCTGCATTTTCTTTGTGTTGACTAAGAATATGATGCCCTTCTTCAATTACTAAAGCATGTTTGAACTCCTCACGTTTACCCTGATTTTTGCGATATTCATAAATCCATAAAATAATTGCTTCAGTAAGAAATATCTTATCTGCATCAGACAAAGCATCGAGTTCTAAAATAATATTGGAACTAAGAAGATGGTCGTAATCCCATTCATTTTCACAGTTGACGACTTGCCCAAGACCATGACGAAAACATAAACTTTCTAAAACTCGAAGAGCAGAGGCCTTCCACAAAGACATTCTGCCCTGGAGTCGCTGCCGTCCGACATATTCCTTGATTTGATAAAATTGAGGTGTTTGATTCGGTTTTTCATCAAACATTCCCGTACGGTCGTATTCCCAATCAATTGCTTCGCGCAAAAGGTATTCCACCCCCTCACCAACGAAGTACGCGTGTTTGATAACGTCTACAAGTTTCATAAGCCATTCACCAGGCTCAACCGAGGGAGGAGGTAATAAAGGATTAAAGTGAAAAGGTTTGGCTTTCTTGGCAACGGTGAAAACCTGTGTGGTTTTGAATTCTTGGAGTTGAAGCAAATCGCGGTAATTGCGCTTCCAATCAAAAATGAGAAAAGGTTTGCGGTGTTTCAGGAGTTCTTTAAGCAAAAGAAAGGTGAGATTGGTTTTCCCGGTTCCTGTCATACCTGTAATAAGAAGATGTTTGATCCATTCATTTTCTCTAAGGCCAAAAGAACAGAACGAATTTCCTGGAGGGTAGTCCACCATTCCAAGTTGGTAGGTGCCGTTGCAATCAATAGCACTTGGTGGATCGAGGATTATTTTTTCCCTATAATCCTTATTAATTTTTTGATGTAGAAGAATATCAAAAATCTCATCCGCTTCCTGACGATCTTTTCCTTCACTGGATAAATAAAAAAGCCATGCAAGATCAGTATCATTTGGAGAAACCGGAGCCAGTTTTCTTAGTTTCTCCTCAGTTGTTGGAAGTGTCATAAAAAGTTAGCCAAAATACTCATCGTTTAACTGTGTGAGAAGCCACTCCCCATTTCTGGATTTTGCAAGGGATTAACTTCAACAAAAGCACGGGCAAACCCTTCTGGAGTCTTGCTTCTCCAGTTTTTTACTTTTTCGCCTGTAAATGAATAATACTTTCCCGTTTTTGGATTCTTTAGCTTGTGCATCATACTGCCATGCTTTGGATACACAGGTTTTGGTTGAGGAACATTGAATATCCCCCAAAGGCAGGTTTTTTTCGTATAAGCCTCATCATCAGGATTATCCAGATATCCTGAATACTGACAAGGATTGAACATATAAGCTGGCTTTCCTATAAAGTGCCGTAATCTTCCAACAGGGTTTTCAAGCATCCAAAAATCAGGTTGATATATTTGTACCATTCTTAAAACTGCATCAACCATGCTGAGAGCATCAAGAAGTGGCTTGTCTCCTTTTTTCTTCCACCATCTTGCACCACTTCCTGAAAAATGAGTGCAGGGAGGAAATGCAAGAATTCCAATGATTCTCATTTCAAATTTCTTTAACAAGCGCACATCCGATCCATCAAGCTGTGTATCCACTTGGATAACTTTGTAGCCTAATCGTCTGTATAAATGAGTGAACGTACCAGATAATTCATACAAGATTAAAATTGTGTTTTTGTTTATCTTTCACACCTAGTTGCTTGTTTTAAGGCGTTTTTGAAGAGCAATCACATCTTTGAAGCATTGCAGTTCTTCAAGCATGCGCTGGATATGGATTCCTTGGAGTTGTTTGAGAATTTTTTTGGATTTTACTTCCAGCGATTCCAGTTCGAAATCTCGTTGTTTGTAGCGGGTATCAATAAGAGAGGAGATGGTGTGGTGGCGTTCGGATTCTGTAGAGGAATATCGTTTGATGATGTCGTCTACGGTTTCCCGCTCAAACGTTTCGTATTTGTGGAAGAAATCAGCAAACGGTTCAAAATTATCGTTCATTTATATCAAAATAAAAACTTGGTGGGAGGTATTTAAAGATTGTAGTGCAAAAGGTGTAGGGAAAAGTTTATTAAGAAAGGAAGCTCGCTCTCTATCATGGTCCTTCCTCTTCATTACTGGCGCGAGTTGTATGAGCGGCATAAGAAAACAGCTTTATGCCTGGATATTGAAGTTTCCCGGTTTAATGGACCAATAAGTGTGTTGGGACTGTATCAGCCAAAGGAAGGATCCATTGAATGTCAACAGTTCGTGAAGGGGAAAGATTTGAATAGGGAGAACTTAGCGCAGGCTTTTGCGGGCTGTACGATGCTGATAACCTTTAACGGCAGGAAGTTTGATGTGCCCAGAATAAAACGAGAGTTTCTCGGCGTTATTCCCAATGTGCCGATTATCGACCTATATCTATTTGCCAGAAGGCTTGGTCTGAAAGCCAACTTGAAAGTTTTGGAGAATACTTTTGGCATCGATAGGATCGATCCTCGAACCAAAAGAAGAGGAATTGCCGTCAAGCTATGGAAGCGATATGTTACCTATGGAGATGAAAAAGCATTGGCTTTATTGCTGGAATATAATAAACAAGATACGGTGAACTTGTATCCGCTCGCTGAGGAGTTGATGCAGATCGTGTCTGACAAAATCAAATGCTGATAAAATGAGATGAAAAAAGAGAGTTATTTGTAAAAGTATACAACCCCTTACAATTTAACGGGAATATAATGAGACCGGATATCGATGTAGGTGTGATTTTTACTTAATCCATGAACAATGTTACATTCTTACTTAAAGACAATTGGAAATTTTATTCCTATCTTCTCGGGCATCCCAAGATGCCAGGAAGACAACTTTATTAAGGTATGGATAAATTATGATACCCAGTGGTGGAGTGGTCGCGTTTTCTTCAGTTGCTTTTGGTTTGGGCGTTTTACACGCATTTGACATTGATCATATAATGGCAGTTTCGGGGTTGTCTGAAACTTCTTCAAGATCGCGAAAGATGCTAGGGCTTTGTTGCCGCTGGGCTATGGGTCATGGTTTAACCTTATTGGTGGTTAGTATTTGTGTGCTATCGCTGAGGATAGCCAATCTTGATAGTCTTAGCCATTTTGGTGAGAAACTTGTAGGCTATATGTTGATGGGAATTGGTTTGTGGGGTCTTTGGGGTTTGCTTAGTCAGGGCCGACTAATTTTCACCTCAAAATTTCTCCCAAAATCAGATTGTGGAAAGTTGTTTGAAGAAGTAAAAAAAGTGCCTGCTCATTATGAATCCAAACACCAACAGGGTGCCGTTTTGGTTGGCATGATTCATGGACTGGCTGGGTCAGCTCCTTTAATAGGGTTAATACCAATTGGCAATTTCGATTCGCCCTGGCTGGGCTTAGCTTATATTTCTATATTTAGTTTTGGGGCCTTAATCTCCATGGTGACCTTTGGGGGTTTATTGGGAGCTATCTTTTACGGGTTAAATAAAAGGGCTATTTCTCTTGTAAGAGGTTTGCGGATCATGATTTTAATAGCAAACTTTTGCCTAGGGGCTTTTTGGGTATATGCCAACTGCTAAATTAAAAGGAAAATTACTGGATGCAGAATGGAGGGCTCGACTGGACTTGAAGTTTTCTAAGTCTAACAACAAGACTATTCTGAGCCATCGCAAGCACTATGGGCCTTTGCAAGTACAGAAACCATTTTATCCAGAGCTTAATGGAGCCTGTCACGTTTATATATTACATCCGCCCGGCGGAGTTGTTGGGGGAGATCGTTTAAATATTTGTGTGGATGTGAACTCAAATGCCCATGCTTTGATCACAACTCCGGCGGCGGGAAAGTTTTACCGGAGCGCTGGGCCGGTGGCCAAGCAGGAACAGATTATTAAAGTTGTGTCTAATGGAACTTTGGAATGGTTCCCATCGGAAAATATTATATTTTCCGGTGCCAGGGCACAGATTAAGACTAAAATTGAACTGTCCTGCAATAGTAATTTTTTAGGCTGGGAAATTTCATGTCAGGGGCGACCTGCATCTGACGAATGCTTTAGTCACGGTGAGTTGGACCAGCGTTTTGAAGTTTGGCGGAATGGCAGACCTTTACGGATTGAGCGTCTATGGCTAAAAGGAGATGACCATACTCTCAAGGCAAAATGGGGGTTGCAAGGTTTTCCCGTTATCGGAAGTATGGTTTGTGTAACTGATAAAACAGAATTATTGGATTCATTAAGAAAGATAACAAATGCTTCAACCGATCAAGAATTATTTTCTGTAACTCAAATGGATGGTACTATTCTCTGTTATTTTTTGGGGAATAGTGTGGAGAGGGCTAGAAATTGTTTTATTAGTGCCTGGAAAATATTGCGTCAGGAAGTAATTGGTTATGAAGCAGTAGAACCGCGCATTTGGAAAACTTGATATTACGTAATAATTTATTTTGAATATGAGCATTTAGTTATCAATGTAAAGAGAGGAAAAAGATGGAGCTTACCCCTAGGGAAAAAGACAAGCTGATGATTTTTACAGCTGGATTGTTAGCTGAAAGAAGGTTAGCTCGTGGTGTGAAGCTCAACTATCCGGAAGCGGTTGCCTATATTTCAGCAGCCATTCTGGAGGCTGCCCGCGATGGAAAAAGTGTTGCAGACTTGATGCATTATGGGACAACTTTACTTAAACGTGAGCAGTTGATGGAAGGTATTCCTGAAATGATCCATGAAGTTCAAGTAGAAGCCACTTTTCCAGATGGCACGAAACTGGTTACTGTCCATAACCCGATTCCCTAAAAGGAGAATGGAAATGATTCCTGGTGAAATCAAAGTGAATGAAGGGAATATTACCCTCAACAAAAATAGGAAAACGGTTAGCATAATTGTTTCAAATTCTGGAGATCGACCGATCCAGGTGGGATCGCATTATCATTTTTTTGAAACGAATGATGCTTTACATTTTGATCGTGAAAAATCAAAAGGGTTCCGCCTGAATATCCCTGCAGGTACTGCAGTCCGATTTGAACCGGGACAAGAACGAAAGGTCGAATTGGTTGCTTTTTCAGGTTCTTGTCATGTATTTGGATTCAATGGAAATGTTATGGGACCGTTGGAGGAAAAAAAATGAGTGAAATAAATAGGCGTGCTTATGCAGATATGTATGGGCCTACAACAGGAGATCGAGTGCGTTTAGGAGACACCGATCTCTGGATCGAAGTGGAAGAAGATAAAACCTCCTATGGTGAGGAAGTTAAGTTTGGAGGAGGTAAAGTCATCCGCGACGGAATGGGACAAAGTCAGAGAACTTCCGAAGAATCTATGGATGTTGTCATTACCAATGCATTAATTCTGGATCACTTGGGCATCGTCAAGGCAGATATCGGAATTAAATCGGGGCGCATTGTAGGAATTGGAAAAGCGGGAAACCCTGATATACAGCCTGATGTAGACATTATTATTGGTCCTGGTACAGAAGCCATCGCAGGGGAAGGTCTCATTACAACTGCTGGTGCTATTGATGCTCATATCCATTTCATTTGTCCACAACAAGTCGATGAGGCTCTTATGTCTGGCGTCACTACAATGCTCGGTGGTGGAACCGGTCCTTCTGCTGGAACCAATGCTACCACCTGCACGCCGGGTCCCTGGAATATTCAGCGTATGTATCAAGCCGTCGAAGAATTACCAATGAACTTTGGATTTATGGGTAAAGGAAATGCCAGTCTCCCTGCCGCACTTGAAGAACAGGTGATTGCAGGGGTTATGGGATTGAAGCTGCATGAAGATTGGGGGACGACTCCTGCTTCAATCGATAACTGTTTAACGGTAGCTGACCAATTCGATGTGCAAGTTGCAATTCATACCGATACTTTAAATGAATCAGGTTTTGTAGAAAATACTTTAGCGGCGTTTAAAAACCGAGCCATACACACCTATCATACCGAGGGGGCTGGAGGAGGGCACGCGCCGGATATTATTAAAGCCTGTGGGGCAATGAATGTTCTGCCATCCTCAACTAATCCGACTCGACCTTATACGGTAAACACAATCGATGAGCATTTGGATATGCTCATGGTGTGCCATCATCTTGACCCTAAAATTCCTGAGGATGTTGCGTTCGCCGAATCGAGGATCAGACGAGAAACCATTGCTGCTGAAGACATCCTTCATGATCTAGGAGCGTTCAGCATGATTGCTTCTGACTCTCAAGCCATGGGACGAGTAGGGGAGATGATCTGCAGAACCTGGCAAACCGCCCACAAAATGAAAGTGCAACGAGGTCCGTTAACCCCCGATTCCTCCCAGAATGATAATTTTCGTGCCAAACGTTATGTGGCCAAGTATACGATAAACCCTGCCATCACGCATGGAATCAGCCATGAAGTGGGTTCGATCGAAACGGGAAAACTGGCGGATATTGTCTTGTGGAAACCGGCATTTTTTGGTGCCAAACCCGCTATGATCATAAAAGGAGGAATGATCGTAGCCGCACCCATGGGGGACCCCAACGCTTCAATCCCCACACCGCAACCCGTTCACTATCGTCCCATGTTTGGAGCATTGGGAGGGGCACGTAGTGAAACCTGCGTGAGTTTTGTATCAAAAGCAGCATCTGAAACTGGAATGGGTGAGAAATTGCGGTTGCATAAGCGGCTGGTTGCAGTCAAAGATACTCGTTCCGTTACCAAAAAAGATCTCATTCATAATGCTTATCTACCGAAAATTGAAGTGGATTCACAAACTTATGAAGTGCGAGCCGATGGTGAGTTATTAACTTGTGAGCCTGCTATTGAATTACCACTGGCGCAAAGGTATTTTCTTTTTTAGTGATAACTCATGCTAACAATAACAGAAAAACTCAACGAGCCTGCTACAACTTCTTTGAGTCTTACCCTTCCTTTTAATAAAAGGCAAAAGAGCCGATTAAGAATTTTTCTGGATGACAATCAGGAGGCGGCATTGATGCTGGAGAGAGGAAGTGTTTTGCGGCACGGTGATTATTTGCGTGCAGATAATGGATTGATTATTGAAGTTCGAGCTTCCGACGAAGAGGTTGCTCTGGTTACCACTTCAGATCCTTTTTTATTAACACGTGCCTGCTATCATTTGGGTAACCGGCATATTCCTGTCCAAATTGGCGAGGGTTGGATCAGGATTCAAAGGGATCATGTGTTGGAAGAGATGGTCCACTCTCTAGGCCTTTTTGTGAAGCATGAACTTGCTCCTTTTGAACCAGAAGGAGGAGCGTATGGTGGCCATTCCGCACACGCTCATTCTCACCATGGCGAAACATAAATGAATTCCGAACGGCCTGAAGAAACTTTGCGCCTACTTCAATTGTGCAGTTCTACTCTTCCCGTGGGGGCCTATGCTTACTCCCAAGGTTTGGAATTTGCTGTCTATTCAAAATGGGTCTTTGATGAAACTTCAACTTCTTTGTGGATCCAAGGCCTACTTGAAAACTCTCTAACATATCTGGATGTCCCACTTTTATCACGCTTATATGATGGATGGTCATTTCAGGATAAAAATAAGGTGCTTTATTGGAATGATTTTCTTTTTGCTAATCGGGATTCCAAAGAACTACAGGGAGAAGAACAACAACTTGCACAAGCACTCTCGCGGTTGCTGGTAGACTTGGGTATAGCAGAAGCAGAGGAGTGGAAAAAGAAACCCAGGGCCTGTTTCTTATCCTTGTTTACTTTAGGTGCGGTTCGATGGGAAATATCTCTTCATAATGCGGCTTTAGGATATTTGCGGATGTGGGCGGAGAATCAAGTACTAGTTGCAATCAAACTAGTACCCATTGGGCAAACCAGCGGGCAAAGGATTTTATCTTCCTTTATTAATATTATTCCAAACTGTGTTACAAAAGGATTATCTTTGGAAGACGAAGAAGTAGGTTATACCTCTCCTGGCCAAGGAATAGCCAGCGCATTACATGAAACTCAATACACACGATTATTCAGGTCCTAGAATTTAATGAAACAGGTGCTGAGGGTTGGAATTGGCGGACCCGTTGGGTCTGGAAAAACAGCTTTAGTAAATACATTGTGTAAGCGCATGAGAGAAAAGTATCAAATTGCTGTTGTGACCAACGATATTTATACGAAGGAAGATGCACAGTTTTTGATACGAAATCAAGCCTTGCAGGAAGAACGGATCAAAGGAGTGGAAACCGGAGGTTGTCCGCATACAGCGATCAGAGAGGACGCTTCCATCAATTTATCCGCAATTGATGAATTGTGTCGAACCTTTCCCGATTTGGATATGGTCATTGTGGAAAGTGGTGGCGATAACCTTGCCGCAACATTCAGTCCCGAACTTTCAGACCTGACTCTATATGTTATTGATGTGGCTGCAGGAGATAAAATTCCTAGAAAAGGCGGGCCTGGCATCACCCAATCGGACTTGCTGATAATAAATAAGATTGACCTTGCTCAACATGTAGGAGCTTCACTCGATATTATGAAACGTGATGCAAAAAAAATGCGCGGGGAGAACCCTTTCCTATTTGTTAGCATAAAAAACGATGTTGGAGCAGATCAGGTAGAAAAATTTATTGTTGAGCAGGGACTCCTCTGATTAATTTGTAGTTGAAGATAAATGTATTTTTTTGGATATAAAACATGGTGTTAACTCAGGCTTTCCCAAGAGGATTAATTTGCTCCCTATTCTTCATCCTCATTATTTATGGAACAGTCGAAAGCGCTTCTTTAAAGAATAAAGATATTAAAATAAAAATCAGCTATCAACCCATAGAGCATGGTAACTTCAATACCAAAAAGTTTAAGCTCAATCATCCTGTAAAAATTCTCCGTACTGAAATTGAATACCATTTGCTTTCCTTGAAATATAAAGAAGATTATTTGGGTAGCAAGGAAGAAAAAGTTTTTTCCAAACCTGAAATTAAGAAAATGGTACCCATTCTTGAAAAAGCGTTTAAAGGAGTTGGCCCGGATAAAATCATCCATTTTGAACTTAGAAATGAAGGAATGAAAACGTCTGGACATACCTTTTCCTTTCGAAAGCATTTAAACTGGCGTTTTGACTCGATTCACGGGGAAACTTTTTTCAAAAGAAATGATGTCCGCAGGTGGAATGTCTTTGCCTGGAAGCTGATCCCTAAAAAAGGTCAACTTTATTTTAAGTCGGGTGCTAATAAAGGCAAACGTTTTCAGAGAAACTGGATTGTCGCAAACAGACAGCTACCTGTTCCGAAACAAAAGATTGAGACCTCTAAAAACATAAAAACTGATTCTTCAAACAATAATTTCAACCCAATATTGGAGAAAAAACTAGAGCACCTAAAATACCTTTATGATAAAAAACTTCTTAACGATGAAGAGTATAAAACCCAACAAAACAAACTTTTCGATGATTTGCTTTAATGGGTTGTCATTTTTGATGCGTTTACATAAAGCCAAATATTAAACTGCAAATCCGCCCCTCCTTCATGCTGCTTCCATTTGAAGAAAACTTAAGACATAGGCACTAATTCTCTACATCCCACCTAAAAGCCCTAGATTTAAGCATAATCACATTAATGGTGCTACAAGTTTGAGCATTTAAAATCAGTAAACAGGTTAAGAAATTTAGCTAACCCGTCCCACAGGCAGTAAAAATAATATTTTAGGTCGAAAACTTAAAAAGGAATAATTATTGCTATATATCGCATAATGTCTAACTAAAAATTTTAAAATGGAGGGTTGGTTGTAGGAGGGCCAGACTTGAAGGAATTAATTGATTTACTAAACGAGTTAGCAAAAACACTGTTTACCGGTAAATTGACCATAAATTTTCATAAAGGAAATGTTGGGAAGGTTCAGGTAACCAGAACAATAAAAAGCTCCGAGTTAAAAAATAAATGAAGAAAATAAAAGTTTTTTCAATCGTCATGTGTTAAAAGTCATATTCGTTTTTTTTGGACCACCGCCCTCTCGCGATGCCATCCCAATCGACTAAAACTTCAGATTTTTGAAATGAATTAATAAGTTATTTGGACCACCGCCCCGCCGCGACGCCATCTCAAACAATTTAATTTTCAGATTAAATGAAAAGAGGAGGAGTCAGTATGTTCTCAGGTTTTACACGTAAATTATTCAGTGCTTCAGCAGTGTTTTTGCTGAGCTTAGGGGTTCCGACTTTGGTTTTTGCTTTTGCAGCTGCAAAGGTGAAAATTGGTGATAACAAATGGTTCAGTATTGGTATGGGAATTAGAAGTTCCTTTGCTATTACAGAAGGTGGAGCTCCGAATGGAGCAGATAATTCTTCCGATATCAACTTAGATAATATGAGGCTCTATACTGCGGGCCAAGTACATGAAAATATAACCCTTGAGTTTAATACCGAACTTTCTAATGGAAACAGTACTGCGTCTTTGAATTCGGATCAATCTGTACGTGTTTTGGATGCAGTAGCTAAATTTTCTATTAAAGGGTTTGATGTTTGGGCCGGCAGGTTCCTTCCTCCTAGTGACAGGTCCAACCTGGATGGCCCCTACTTTCTAAACGCTTTCGACTTCCCCGTTGTTCAGGCCTATCCAGCGATTTTTGCCGGTCGCGACAACGGTGTGGCCATTATGAAAGAGTATGGAGGAGGAAAGTTTAAATGGTCTTATGGTTTGTTTGAGGGGCGGACAAATTCAACTAACGCCAATACTAACCCTGACCGAGGTGATAACTTTCTTCATGCTGCCCGGATTACTTACAATTTTTGGGATCCTGAGGCCGGTTACTACACCACCAGTGCTTATCATGGGGCAAAAGATGTTTTAGCCGTGGCTTTTGTCGTTCAGCATGAGGGGGATGGTGCAGGCACAGCAACCACTGCAGGGGACTTTACCGGGTGGAATGTAGATGCCCTCATGGAGAAAAAGCTAGGAAATGGCGGCGTGGTCAACCTGGAAGGAGCTTACTACGATTATGATTTAGATGACAAAACAGATGCCTCCCTGACTCAGGGTGAAGGTTATTTGGCTCTGGCAAGTTATTTGCTCCCCCAGAAAATCGGTTGGGGAAAGTTTCAACCTTACGTGCGGTATCAGCATTTTGCCCGGGATCATATAACTGGGGATGGTGGAAATCGCACTGTTACAGAAGGTGGAGTGAATTACATTATCGATGGGCAGGACGCAAAAATTACTACGACCTACTCTGCCGATCGAAATGGTTCGAATGCGGATACCATAGATACTTTCAAGATTGGCCTTCAATTCCAATTGTAGCGGATGATTCTTTTTTGATGTTAGACGAATTAATATCTTTCAGGACTATAAATAAAAGGATGGTTAAAAATGAACAATATCAATCTAAATAAAATGAAGCTGTTTTTCATTGCTGTCATATTTTTTATATCCAGCGTAACAGCACAGGCAGCAGATACTATTAAAGTTGGAATTTTGCACTCTCTTTCCGGAACCATGGCAATCAGTGAGACATCGTTAAAAGATGTGGCTCTGATGGCGATTGAGGAGATCAATGTTAAAGGTGGCGTTTTGGGGAAGAAGCTTGAACCCGTGGTGGTAGATCCTGCATCAGATTGGCCCTTGTTTGCGGAAAAAGCCCGTGAACTGATACAAAAGCAAAAGGTTGCGGTTACTTTTGGTTGCTGGACATCTGTTTCCAGAAAATCTGTTCTTCCTGTTTTTGAAGAATTGAATGGGCTGCTATTTTATCCTGTACAGTATGAAGGTGAAGAGTCTTCTTATAATGTCTTTTATACGGGGGCTGCTCCCAATCAACAGGCTATCCCAGCAGTTGAGTATTTAATGAGTGAAGACGGTGGCGGAGCCAAACGGTTTGTTTTGTTGGGAACCGATTATGTTTATCCACGGACCACGAATAAAATTTTAAATTATTTCCTCAAGTCTAAGGGAATCAATAAAAAAGATATCATGGAGGCCTATACGCCTTTTGGCCACAGTGATTACCAAACCATCGTGGCTGACATAAAGAAATTCGCCGCTGGCAAACCAACGGCAGTGGTTTCTACTATTAATGGAGATTCCAACGTCCCCTTTTATAAAGAGCTAGCAAACCAAGGACTCAAAGCTGAAGACATTCCGGTAGTTGCGTTCTCAGTGGGGGAAGAAGAGTTGAGGGGCATTGACTCTAAGCCTTTGGTTGGACACCTTGCAGCCTGGAACTATTTTATGTCCATTGAAAACTCCAAGAACAAGGCGTTTATAAAAAAATGGAAAGCCTATGTTAAAAAAAATAAGCTTCCAGGGGGTAGCAAACGCGTGACTAATGACCCTATGGAGGCAACTTATATTGGTATAAAAATGTGGGCGCAAGCTGTAGAACAGGCGGGGACTACAAATGTTGACGCTGTACGACAGGCTATAGGAGGACAAACTGTCCAGTCTCCATCTGGATTTGAAATTACAATGGATGCAAAAAATCATCACTTGCACAAACCTGTTGTCATAGGCGAGATACAAGAAGATGGCCAATTTGAAGTCGTTTGGAAAACCAAGGGGCCTATCCGGGGACAAGCCTGGAGTCCCTTCATACCAGATAGCGCGAAAAAAGTCGCAGATTGGACCTACCCCTGGGTATGTGGTAATTGCAAAAACGCAAAGTTTTAATGGATTAGTTATTTTCCTTAGGCTCCCAAATCTTTACCTTGTTCCTCCAAGGTTTATTTGTGGAGCCTAGGGGGAGTTTATTCCGATAAAAGCATTTTAATATATTACTGGAATCCCTCCATTTAATGGAGGGATTTTGTTGTTGTAATAAAAAATCATTTTATTAATTTAAACCTCGTCTACCTGAGTCTCAACTTGAAAATTTCTGGAAATTCAAAACTTGTTTTTGCGCTGGTAGTGTTTTTGACGATGGGCTTTTTTTTAATCTCCACGGTCGAAGCAAATGACTTTGAGATTACTTTAAAGGATCTTGGAAACAAAAGTCGGTCCAAAATTAAACTGGCCGTAAAAGCCCTTGGTAATATGGGAAACCCAGCAGCGATCCCTGTTATGGAGGCTTTAAAAGAAAAGCGTCTTAGAATAAGTGACAATGATGCCCTTATTATCCTAAATGAAGCCAAGGACAAGGGACACGATGCATTGACCGGTCAGCCTGTAGAGTTAGGTTCTTTAAATCTGAGAAAGCCTCGCATTAATAATGCAGTCAGAAGACTTTTATCTACAGCAATAGGGAAATTGAAATTATTTTCGGATGACCCCGAAATTCGACTATCAGCAGCACAAGATCTGTTAAAAAGGTCGTCTAACAATCTGGTTGAGTTAATAGAAAAAGCTTTGAAAAAGGAAACTCAGGATGAGATTCGCAACCTATTTTTATTGGTTCTGGCAAAGGAAGGATTAAATAGTGATGATAAAAGCAAGCGACTGCAATCTATTCAAACTATAACAAACCTCGGTAACAATGACTTTAAGACTGCATTAGAGAACGTTCTCGAAAAAAATGAAGAAGATGAGTTTCTGGAAAGCGATTCTGAGATCCGAGATGCTGCGTCCAATGCTATTGCCAAAATTGAAAAGCGCCAGTTCTTTAAAAACCAGGCAGCGAACCTTTTTTATGGCTTGAGCCTCGGAAGTATTTTACTCCTCGCCGCTTTAGGTTTGGCCATTACTTTTGGTCTTATGGGAGTTATTAATATGGCCCATGGTGAAATGCTGATGCTGGGAGCTTATTTGACGTTTGTTGTGCAAAATTTGTTTAAAGAATATCTTCCAGGATATTTTGAGTTGTACTTGATTGCTGCGATCCCTGTTTCCTTTCTTGGTAGTGCTCTAGTCGGCATTATTTTGGAAAGAGGAATTATTCGCCACCTATACGGACGACCGTTAGAAACTTTGCTCGCAACCTGGGGAATTAGTTTGATTTTAATTCAAACCATTCGATTGGTATTTGGTGCGCAAAATGTAGAAGTAGCAAATCCTTCTTTCCTGTCTGGTGGAGTGGAGGTAATGAATGGAGTAGTTTTTCCTTATAGTCGAATCGCAATTATTATTTTTGTTGTTGGAGTAGTGATTTCTATTTGGATGCTATTGCAAAAAACTTCATTAGGACTTCAGGTGCGAGCTGTCACCCAAAATCGAGAGATGGCTTCTTGCATGGGTATTTCAACCTATAAAGTGGATATGTATACCTTCGGTCTGGGTTCAGGTGTAGCAGGACTCGGGGGACTTGCCTTATCGCAAATTGGTAATGTAGGTCCGGAATTAGGACAATTATATATTGTGGATTCTTTCATGGTAGTCGTACTTGGTGGAGTTGGAAATATTGCTGGTACTGTAGCGGGTGCATTGAGTTTGGGGATTTTTAATAAATTTTTAGAACCCGTTGCAGGAGCCGTATTAGGAAAAATCATAGTCCTCGTTCTAATTATTGTAGTTATTCAAAAAAGACCGCAGGGATTATTCGCCCTGAAAGGTCGAATGGTTGACAATTAATTAATGATTAAACAAATAATAAAATTACATTCTTTAAAGGGATGGCTTTTTACTTTTTCCTTGCTAGGGATTGCAATCGTTTTATTACCACTTTTAAATATTTTTGCTCCAGAAGACTCCTTCCTACATATCCCGGACTATATGTTTTCTTTATTTGGAAAATATTTATGTTACGCATTGGTTGCTTTAGCTATGGATTTGATCTGGGGTTACACGGGTGTTCTCAGTCTAGGGCACGGGGTTTTCTTTTCTCTGGGTGGATATGCAATGGGTATGTACTTAATGCGGAGCATAGGAAAAGAAGGTGTTTATAAAAGTGACCTGCCTGATTTTATGGTTTTTTTAGACTGGAAAGAATTACCTTGGTATTGGTGGGGTTTTGACAGTTTTATTTTTACCTTTTTTGTTATTTTGATTTTGCCGGGTTTGTTTGCATTTATTTTTGGTTATTTTGCTTTTAAATCCAGAATCAAAGGAGTTTATTTTGCCATTATTACTCAGGCGATGACCTATGCGCTCATGCTTTTGTTTTTTCGCAATAATACTGGATTCGGTGGCAATAATGGTCTAACCGACTTCAAGCGGATTCTTGGATATTCTTTGCAAGAGCCTTCAACCAAGATGAGCTTATATATTCTTACGGCTGTTGTTCTTTTCTTTTTTTATGTGGTTGCGCGTTTTGTGGTGCAGTCCAAAGTGGGTCGAGTTTTAACTGCTATCCGAGATTCCGAAAATAGAGTGATGTTTTCCGGCTACAATACGCTGAATTACAAACTCGCCATTTGGACAATCTCTGCATTTATTTGTGGTATTGCCGGAGCCCTTTATGTGCCACAGGTCGGTATTGTAAATCCCAGTGAAATGCAACCTTCCAACTCAATTGAAATGGCAATTTGGGTTGCGGTTGGTGGGCGAGGGACTTTGAGTGGAGCTCTTGTAGGAGCAGGACTGGTAAATGGTGCTAAGAGCTGGTTCACAGTTGCCGCTCCAGATTATTGGCTTTACTTTTTAGGCATTTTGTTTATTGTTGTAACCCTTTTTTTCCCAAAAGGATTTGTCGGTATTTTTTCTCGGCTGAGGATCAAAAGAAAAGGAAATCAAAATGGATAGTTCTGGAGCACATGTCAAAGACGATTTAATCGATACCCGACATGGTTGCATACTTTATATTGAAGAGGTCACGGTTAGTTTCGATGGGTTCAAGGCTTTAAACGATTTGAATCTCTTTGTGGATGATGGGGAATTGCTCTGCATCATTGGACCCAATGGAGCAGGAAAAACAACCATGATGGATGTGATCACAGGAAAAACCCGTCCAGACAAAGGTACCGTATTTTTTGGTCAAAACCTCGACCTTACCCAAATGACAGAATTTGAAATTTCCCATGCTGGAATCGGGCGGAAGTTTCAAAAACCAACCGTATTTCTTAATCACACTGTCTTTGAAAATCTAGAGCTAGCTCTTCATACCAATAAAGGTATTTGGCAATCTTTAATCAAACCCTTAAATGGTGAACAACGGGAAACTATTGAAGAGGATTTGGAAACGATCGGTTTGAAAGATCAAAAGGATCTTCGTGCAGGTCTTTTGTCTCACGGACAAAAACAATGGTTAGAGATTGGAATGCTTTTAGCGCAAGATCCTCGGCTATTACTGATTGATGAACCGGTTGCAGGAATGACACATCAGGAAACGGAACATACGGCTGAGTTATTAAAATCCTTGGCCGGAAAACATTCTGTAGTGGTGGTGGAGCATGAAATGGATTTTATTCGATCCATCGCAAATCGGGTAGTGGTTTTGCATGAAGGACATGTGCTGGCAGAGGGGAAAATGGAAGAAGTTCAAAATAATCCAAAAGTAATAGAAGTTTATCTGGGAAGTTAAATTGCTTAAAGTCCAAAATTTAAATCAATTCTATGGTGAAAGCCATACTCTTTGGGATGTTAACCTGAATGTCCTGGTAGGAAACTGTACCTGTTTGATGGGGAGAAATGGTGTAGGAAAAACCACTCTGCTCAAATCCATTATGGGTCTGTTACCTGTAGAATCCGGTTCGGTTAATTTAGATGGGGATGAGTTGGCAGATAAACCCGCTGAATTACGAGCCCATAAGGGAATCGGTTATGTTCCTCAAGGCCGCGAGATTTTTACCCAGCTAAGTGTGGAAGAAAACCTTCGTGTGGGTCTCCTCGCTCGTGGCGATGGTCTTAAGGAAATTCCAGATTTTATTTTTGAAATATTTCCAGTTTTAAAACAAATGCTAAATCGTCGTGGAGGCGATCTTTCAGGAGGTCAACAGCAACAACTGGCTATTGGAAGGGCTTTAACTCTTGATCCCAAACTTCTGATTCTGGATGAACCGACCGAGGGAATCCAACCCAATATTGTGCATGAAATTGGCGACATCATTATTCGCCTCAATAAGGAAAAGGGGTTGACTATTTTACTTGTGGAGCAAAAGCTACCGTTTGCCCGCCGGGTCGCGCAAAATTTCTGCATTCTTGATAAAGGCCGAAGCGTTGCTGCGGATGAAATGGAAAACCTGGGAGAAGAAATCATAAACCGTCATTTAAAGGTGTAAATGAGGAGTTTAAGGAAACTTTCTCTATGGTTATTTCACGGAATTTCGTTCAATCTCTCTGTAGAATCCATCAATAATCGTGAATTTTTTGCCTGAAATATCACCTGTGTCAGCCAATATCATATCGATCCTGGTGAGTTTACGGAGTTTAAGTTATACTTTTTAATAGGCCCAGAAAAACAGTTTGCTTTAAAACACCGTTGAGTTATTCTTCAAAAAAAATCACTAACTGTTGCACTTGCGACTTGAATACTACACCTTTCAAAATGAAAAACACGCTCATATTATTTTTCAGTTTAATCATTTTATCCTTGTATGGGTGCCAGATGTTACCATTTATCAATAGATCACATTCTGTGGAAGGAATCTACCACACAGTCCAAAAAAAACAGACCCTATACCAAATTGCAAGAAGGTATAATATAAATATGAAGCTTTTACAGGACATTAATTATATTCAGGATCCCTCAAAGATCCAGGCAGGCACTCAATTATGGATACCAGGAGCGCAACGAGTTTTACAAATTCATACCCTCAACTGACTTGCCCCAATCTCTTCTTCGCCGTTGCAAAAGTGGGTTGTTCATAAACAGCTTGTAGTTTTCTGCGGAAGTGAGAGTGATGACCTGAACGTCCCGATATTAGTGGGCAGTTAAAAGCCACATTCTGTTTTGCGCCTATGCTGAAACTTTGCCAGTTAATGCTCATCTGACTAGTGTTCTGTTTGATCTGTAGTGAGGTGGGGTAGGTTGTCTAATTGTCCCTGAACCACCGGTGATCTGTCCCTCCTGCGGTAGGGCAAATGCTAATGTAGGTGATCCGTATCTTAGGTAAATGAGAAAAGTAAACTTAGCAGACATGCTTGTACACAATAAAGGCAATTAGTTGCGGAGAATCACCTTTCACACATCCCAGCAACGGCTATTTAGTGTAATCACAGTGTCACCAAATTGCCACCATCAAATGAGATTTAGGATTTTCGCTCTAGAATATGCATTCGGAAATTTATGCAAACTTTGAAAAAAAATGTCCATTGATCTCGTTTGCTGAAGAAACTGGATCGCAAATATAGTTTTCAAGCCTCTCGGGTCAAACCATATCGTCACTGCCACCTATAATAAGCTTACCGTCTTCTTCCAGTTTCTTACAAATTGCAATAATTTTTTTCTGAGCTTTTTCTACGTCACTAATTTTTGTCGGCCCTAAAGACTCTAGGTCCTCTTTGAGCATCAACCCTGCACGTTCAGACATGTTGCTGAACAATTTTGCCTTAAGATCATCAGTAGCGGTTTTCAGAGCAACCAAAAGATCTTCCTGATTGATTTCCTTCATAATCATCTGAATTCCATTATCATCAATCTTAAGTATATCTTCAAAGGTAAATCGCAGGTTGCGGATTTCTTGTGCCAAGTCGGGGTCCATTTCATCCATGGAAGTAAGGATAGTTGTTTCAGTCGTACGATCCAGCGAACCCATAACAGCCGCAGCAACCTCTATCCCCCCTAGTTTATTACCAGAAACAGAACCGGAAGCCACAAACTCCGCCTGTAGTGATTCATCGAGAGCACGAATAACTGAGGGGTCCACTCTTTCAAGAGTTGCAAGCCGATGAATGATCTCGACCCGGTGATCTTCCGGAAGCTCACGGATGGTCAAACTTGCAATAGATGGATCAAGATGTGCCAAAATGATTGCCGCTGTTTGCGGATGTTCGCTAATAAGAAATGAAGAAATAACTTTCGGCTCTAGCGAACGAACGGTCTCCAAGCCACCGCCCATTTCTTCACCGGGAGTTGTAATATTGTTCAAAATTTCGGTTGCCTTAGCAGGATCCATCGCTTGCAACAATGCGGATTTGAGAAAATCCACGCCGCCAACACCCAAACCGCCACCGCCCATTTCTATCAATTCATAAAATTCTTTTTTTACGGAATCCATCACCTCTTCATCAACGTCTCCGAGGGCAGACATATAATTCCCCAAGGTCTGGATTTCGCGTTCATTCATTTTAGCTAAAACCAATGCCGCCGTTTCCTCCCCCAGGGTCATTAATAGAATTGCCGCTTTTTCGGGGCCTTTATATTTTCTCACCATGATATTAAAATTCGTACCCCTGAAATATTATTACGATATGACAACTCGTTCATAGCAAAGTGAAAATTAAATAGCACCACAAGGAAGCGGTACCCTAAATAATAAAATGAGAAAGCAAAAATTACGCCATATAGCCTGAATATGTCCATATGTAAAACATAGCAATAGGTATGCTTGGGTCGGGATAATGCGGATCGTCATAAATGCACGGATTTTTACTCATCCAGACGGTTTTTCGTGCATTTTGCTACCCACTTTTGCCATTTCAATAAATCTTCTTGCCTTAATTAGGTTATTTATATTGACCTTCTCGTTGGTTCTTTTCTTGCATGTATCCGCTATGGATGTGAGGAAAACAGTAGTTTTGAGTTGTTGGAATAGTTAGATTTTTTAATTGAATCCACAGACACACTTTTTTTAATGTCCCCTTTTATTTATTGAGTCTTGTAAAATCCAGTGCTGATTTTAGAGATTCGGCTTCATTTGCAATAAAGAAAATCTTTTTTTGCTTATTTTGGTCTTCACTTAACTAGGCTAGGCACTTAGAATCCCTTGCCTCGATATTACACACAGAAAGTAAAAATAAATGTTTTCAAGTAAAAACCAACCTGTAGGAACCTTTCTGGGTAAGGGAGCTACATTCAAGGGTGATTTGATAGTCAAGGGAGCTTTAAGTGTTGATCAAAATTTTGAAGGCCAGATAAACAGTGATATCCTGATTATCAACGAAGCTGGAGTTGTTGAAGGGAACGTTATAGCTGGCCTCATCGTTTGCAAAGGCAAGATAAACGGTAACGCGACCGCCTTGAAAAAACTAGAAGTACATTCTAGAGGCTCGATCACAGGCGATGTACATTCTCCTGTCATGAATATAGAAGAGGGTGCAAGGCTTAATGGTAGTTGCTATGTGTCTCGAACAGGAGCAATCGCTAATCATATTTCTTTTGAATGAACATGGCAACCATGATGGAAATTATGGAGTTAAAAGAACCTTCTAATTGACTGAAATAAAAACAGATGTTCCCTCCCCTTTTTTAAGTCAAGTTTTTCAACTTGTTTTTGCCAAAAATAATCTCTCCGTTTGATGCTTTTCGCAATTGATCAGAATTTAACCTCTACTAACATGCTAATAATTAGGGTATTATTCTTTTTGTATTTGCCCATGACACCATTTGCATAGCTGAACCGGTTTGTGCTAGTTAGTCGATAAGTCTTTCCTGTTTGCTTGAAAAATTTTCCATTTTTAAGGTGCTGATTTTCATGTCGAAAATTCAAGGAAAAGTGATCGTTGTAGATGATGAAAAGAATGTTGCCCTAGGATATAAAAGAAATCTCCATAACATAGGCTGTGAGGTTGACATTTATGACTCTGCCAAGAAAGCTCTTTCAAGCCTTACCCCAGAATGGCCGGGAATTCTAGTCACAGATATCATAATGCCTGAAATGGATGGATTAACGCTTATGAAAAAAGTACAAGAGATGGATCCTGAGTTACCGGTTGTTCTTGTCACGGGAAAAGGGAGTATCAGCATGGCGGTACAAGCAATAAGAGACGGTGCTTATGATTTTATCGAGAAACCGTTTGCAACGGAATCGCTTCAGGAAGTTGTTAAACGTGCTTTGGAAAAACGGCAGTATGTGATGGAAGTAAGAAAACTTCGTGCTGAAATCGTTGCATATGAGGAATCGGAAACTCTAATTATTGGAAAATCTCCTGCGATTGAACGCCTTCGTCAGGTGATTAGAAATGTCGCCGCTTCTCATGCCGATGTCCTGATTCTAGGTGAAACAGGAACCGGCAAAGACTTGGTCGCAAAATGTTTGCATCAACAGAGCGATAGAAAAGAAAAACCCTTTGTGGCAATAAACTGCGGCGCTATTCCAGAAACCATCATCGAAAGCGAACTGTTTGGTCACGAGGCAGGATCGTTTACAGGGGCAAGTCAACGGCGAATCGGCAAGTTCGAATTTGCAAATAGTGGAACGGTATTTCTGGACGAAATAGAAAGCATGCCCCTGCATTTACAAGTTAAGCTGCTCCGGGTGTTGCAGGAAAGGGAAGTCGAACGGATGGGTTCAAACAAGACTATTCCTCTAGATATCCGGATACTTGCTGCCACTAAAGTTGATTTGAGAAAAACCAGTGCCCGTAATGAATTCAGAGAAGATCTTTATTATCGCTTGAACGTAGTCCAAATTTTCCTTCCACCCCTTAGGGAGCGAAAAGAAGACATCCCCCTTCTATTCCATCATTTCGTAAAACAATCTTGTCATCGACATAACCAATCTGTTCCTCAAATCGCTAAAGAGGTCATTGAGGATCTTTTAAGCCAAGCCTGGGAAGGGAATATACGGGAACTGAAAAACGAAACAGAAAAATTTATTTTGGGTCTGGACTTTGATTGGTCCATTACCAACCCAGCTTCCGAAGTTTCCTCCCCATCAAGTCTATCTGGAGAAAAGGTCGGGGCCTATGCGCAAAAAATGTTTGATTTTGAAAAAGAACTTATTAAGAAAGAGTTGAAATGCAATAAAGGAAATATTAAAAATATTCTTGAAGCCCTACAAATTCCCCGCCAAACCCTCCGCGACAAAATGAAAAAGCACGGTTTAAGGCGAAAAGATTTTTCATGACTTTTTCTTAGCAGCTTTTTTACCTTGTCACCAGCCAAAGGTTTCCTGAGTCTCTACGAGAAACCGTTTTCCGTCCTTCTTTTCCACGAAAACTCGTCCATCTAAACTTCTCCCTTCCTCCCGATCCTTTTGTAACCTCTATAAAACAATCAGGTTTCCTTTTCTGTTTTGGTTTGGCATGTCTATTGCTTTTAGCTTTGGAAAGGAAACCAATGGGAAATTGAGACCACTATGGACGAGAAAGTATTTCAGACGATCAAGGACTTGATATCTACAAAAACGGGTATTCAGGTTAAGGATGAAAGTGAGAATGAATTGGCTCAGAAAATTTCTGTTCGCATGAAATACCTCAAACTTTCCCATCCCTTTGAATATCAGCAAATCCTCAAGGCAAACGGTGTCACTTCGGAAATTGAGTGGAAAGAGTTGATTACTTTTATCACCATTGGCGAAAGCTATTTTTTTCGAGACAAGGGGCAAATCGATCTTCTTAAAACTTCTATTCTCCCTGAAATCATTGAAAAGCGAAAAGCGGACCGCAAACTGCGTATTTGGAGCGCAGGTTGTTCAACCGGAGAAGAGCCCTACTCATTAGCTATTTTGTTAAACGAACTGTTACCTAAAAATGAAAACTGGAACTTGTATTTGCTCGGAACCGATATTAATGAAGAAGCTCTCATGAAAGCCAGAAAGGGTTTTTTTACCTCCTGGTCCTTCAGAGGAGTAAACCCTATTTTGAAAAAACGCTATTTCACCCCACAGAAGGAAGGGTGGGTTGTTAACGAGCAAATTAAAAACACTGTTGACTTCAGAGTTCTAAACTTATTAGCCGATGATTTCCCGTCTGAATCATCTCATGCTTTTGATATGGATCTTATCTTATGTAGAAACGTCCTCATCTATATAGATAAAGATTCAATTTTTAAAATTGTTAAAAAGTTTTCAAAAACCCTTGCTGAAAAAAAATTTTTGATCACCGGACATGGGGATACGCAGGGAATCAGGTTGGAATCATTACAGCCTGTCGTTTTTCCCGATTCAGTTGTTTTCCAGAAAACGGGAAACCACGGTGAGGAAAAAACACAACCGAGTATGCTCAGAAGAGCAACAACTCCTGGCACACCAAAAGTTATTAAAACTGGTGTAATAAGGAAACACCCTCCGTTTCCAAAGTCATCCGAACCTGATTCAACGCCCGAACCAAAAGAACCTGATTTCCTATTAAGTCAGGCTTCTGAGTTGTTTCAAAATGGGCGGTATCCCGAGGCAATTAAAAGAGCAGAAAACTATATCTCCTTCAACGATGAGAGCTTTGAAGCTCATTATATTGTCGCCCACTCCCATGCCAACATGAGCCAACACGAAAAATCACTTCATAATTGTCAAAAGGCGGTGAGCTTAAACCCCTTTTCCTCCAAAGTGTATTTCCTGATGGCTCACATAGAAATGGACCGGGGAAATATTCAGGACACAAAGAAATTATTAAAAAAAACCATATACCTTGATTCTGCCTGCACCGCAGCCTATTTGGAACTTAGTGGCGTTTATGAAAAAGAGGGCGATATGACAAGGGCTACAAGAATGAGGCAAACAGGATTACAACTTCTTCAAGAACTTCCTGATGACGCATTTGTGGAACACTATGACGGAACGAAAGTCAGTGAATTGATTGAGGCAATAAAGTCTATGGCAAGCAAGAAACTTTTGGAATCATCAATATAGAAAGTCGAGGCTCAAATGCAAGGAACATTATTAAATATGCCTACAAGAGAAATGGAAAATTTGCCTTTAATTGTTTTCAATTTCAATGAAATCAATTTTGCCCTAGATGCGAGAATCGTGGGAGGAATTGTCTTTCTTCCAGAACTCACCCCTATGGAAGAAGTTCCGAATTTTATTGTCGGAGCTTTTAACCTGCGCGGAAAGATTGTCCCTGTTATTGACCTTGATATTCGTTTCGGTTATGCACAAAAACCATATCACCTGGATGACAGCGTCATCATTCTTGATTATAACGGCAGAAAAATTGGGGTAATTGTCGGTCAGGTGCAGGACGTGCGAAACGTATCCAGCCTTTCAATAGATACCCAGCGTTCTTTTAGCTTGCCAATACCTTCGGGCCCTCGCTTTGTAACTGGGGAAATCAAGATAGATGACCGAATCGTATCGGTTCTGGACCATGACAGTCTGATTCGACATGCGGAGTTTGAAGTCAAACCGGAAACCCAAGCTCTGGATGAAATAAAGGAACGGAGCAAATTTTGCAGGGAAGGCACAGCAAAAGAATTAGAGATTTTCCACCAACGAGCTATCGATTTGATTCAGCCAATCAATGGCCAAAAAACGGATGAAACAGAATGGCTAACGGTTTTTCGCCTCGGCAAAGAGTATTTCGCCGTGGATTTGATTCTGGTTCGGGAGTTTTCTGAATTAGGACTTATTACCCCCATTCCTTGCTGTCCAGATTATATCTTGGGCGATATGAATTTACGTGGAGACATTCTAACCCTTGTCGATATTCGGGAGACACTGAGCATACCGATTTCTCTCACAGATGAATTAAAAATGGCGATTGTTTTTGAAATTGATAGCCAAATTATTGGGATCCCCGTCGATGACGTCATGGACGTTATTTCTTCAAAGGATACTGGCGTTACCTCGGTCCCGGAAACGGCCAAACTCATGAATGAAAAATTCTTGAAAGGAGCCATTCCTTATAATGAAAAAATGTTGATCATTCTGGATATTGAGAAACTACTTACCCAAGAAGAATTAGTGATCAACGAGGAAACTTGAAATTCCTTGGAGGGAGTTATTTAAAATGAACTACTTTTCTGTTAAACAAAAAATCTATGGAGCTTTTGTAGCTTTGTTCTTGGTTGTTCTGGCTTCAGGATGGGTGATATTTTCTTCTCAGAAGAAAGCCAGCGAAGACGCTTCTATTATCAAAGTGTTGGATCGTCAGCTTACTCTAACCCAGACCATGGAAAAATCGGTACTGATGGGAGATGCCATGGATAAGAATAGACTCATGAGCATTGAGCGACAAATCAACTCTTTGGATCACTACATCACGCAGATGCGGAAAACCTTCACCCGATCAGTAACCGTGATTGGGGGGGGAAGTGGCGTGCCAAGCAGCATGGACCCCGCTAACGAAGACCATCCAGCCTTACCCTTCCCTGCAACATTTACGCGAATGGTGAATGAGCGGTTCGGAAACAACACAGATTTTTCCATCGACATTATTTCCAAAAAACCGGTTAACCCAGGGCAGAGCCTGAAAACTCCTCTTGATAAAGAAGCCAGCGTATTTTTGAAAAATAATCCCCAAAAAATGTTTAAAAAAATCTATGAGAAAGACGGTCATATTTATATAGGCCTATATACAGCAGACAATGCCACGCATCAAGCCTGCGCTGACTGTCACACAAAAACAATGGGAAGACAATTTAATATAGGAGATATGTTAGGCATCCGCCGTTACCGTTTGCTTTTTGCAACCGATTCAGTAGCCGGAAGAAACGGACTCAATGCCAGCTTGAAAGATTATAAAACAAGCAGGGAGATTTTTTCTCAGACCCTTGCCGCCATCAGATCGGGAGGAAAATATCCCGCTGATATGGAGATGGATGACTTCTACCAGATGAAGAGGATTGAAGATGAATCCATTCAAGTGCAAACAGCTTCAATCGCACAGGAATTTAAAGAATTTACTCAGGCGGTAGACATTCTTCTTGAGTCGGAATTTAATTCTAAACGGTACCGCGAAGCACGGTCGGCTATTTTGAGAACCAGTAGCAATATGAAAAAAATGGGTGCCCACATCGTTGAACTCTTTTCGGTCATTGGCGACGAGAGCAAGAAAAATATCCGCTCTGCCGTGGTAACGTCCAGCCTGTTTTCTTTACTGGTTCTGGGCGGAATCGCTTACTATCTTTTCTTTATTGTTATCCGCCTTAAGGAAGCATCCGTCAATATTTCATCCGTATCCATCCAACTTGTAGCCACCGTTAACGAACATGACCGGACGGTGGAGAACCAGGCCGCTGCTGTCAGCGAAACCACCGCAACCATGGACGAGCTGGATTCTTCTGCGCGTCAGTCCAATGAGCAAGCAAGCGCAACGGTTTTGGAAACTTCCGAAGCGTTAAAACTGGTCAAAGAAGGTAGAAGAACCGTGGAAAAAACCATGGAAGGAATGTCCAGCGTGCAAGATAAAGTTGAAGCCATCTCAAGTCAGATTATCCACCTCAGCGAACAAACCAGTCAGATTGGTAATGTAACAGGTTTGGTGTCCGATATTGCCAGCCAGACTAATCTGTTAGCGCTCAATGCCTCGGTGGAAGCGGCCAGGGCTGGCGAACATGGAAAGGGCTTCGCCGTGGTTGCCTCCGAGATCCGAAAACTGGCGGATCAAAGTAAGAAATCTGCGGAGAAAATCAGCATCCTGGTTTTGGAAATACAAAAAGCCACCAATTCGACTGTTATGGTTGCCGAGGAGGGAAACAAGACCGTTGTCGAGGGAACCCGACTGGCGCAAACGATTTCGAATTCCTTTGACGGAGTTTCCAATTCGGTGGAACTCATTAACGAGAACGCTCAGCAGATTTCTCTTAACACCAATGAGCAATCGAAAGCCATTAAACAAGTCCTTGATGTTATGAAAGGTATTGATGCGGGAACCAAAGAAACCGCTTTAGGGCTAAACCAGACCAAGGAGGGCATTAAAAGCTTAAATAAATCAGCGCAAGAACTCAAAATCATGATTTAAGAATGCCGATTTTTCCGATAAAAACCTGGATGGTTGCCTGTTAATTGCCGTTCAAAGAAAATACACAAAGAAGAAAAAGACCATGATCGAGGATGAAGAACTCCGTAACCTGTTCAAGGTGGAAAGCGAAGAGCACCTGCAAAAAATGGATGCTGGATTGCTAAAGCTGGAAGAACGTCCCGGCGATGAAGATATCATGGGCGGGGTCTACCGCGAAGTACACAGCATCAAAGGATCCGCGCGGATTGTTGGTGTGGTGTCCGTCGAGGAAATCGCCCATTGGATCGAGGATTTACTTGGAAAAGCCAGGGACGGTCAAATTCATCTTTCTTCCAAGGTTTTCAACTTTATTTACTGCGGTCTGGATGTAATTCGCATACTGGTCGATGAAGCGGTAACAGGAACTCCTGTGTCTATAGATTATCAAAATGCTCTAAAGGAACTTAGAATTGAGGTAGAAAAAGAACAACAGCCCAAACTGATAGACAAAGAACCAACAAATAAGGAAGCACTCGTTTTGCCTCTCCAGGGAAATAAGTTGCCAAATCAAAAGGCGAATACATCAGGAAAACTCCCGGAAACGAACAAAAAAAATGAGGAAAAACGAGATCCACAGCCTATCTTCAAGGAGGATTTGAATTCTGACTCAAACCTTTCCGATACTTCATTATTATCGGAAACTGTCAAAGGCAGGACCGGGAGCGAATCCTCTGAGCAGTATCATATCGATACGGTGCGGGTCGATACAAAACTGTTAGACAATTTAATCACTCAAGTGGGTGAACTGACTGTCACCAAAACGCGTGTATCGCGCCAGCTTTTGGTCGTAGAAAATATTATTAGCCTTTTAGAAGAGTGGGAAAAGAAAAGCTATCGCACCCGTCTTTCAATCCACGACTCCGAACAGATCGAAAAGTCATCAGGGAACCTTCAAAATGGATCAATAGTCAAGCTATTAGGAGATCAGGAAGAACACCGAGACTTATTATGCCAATTGAACCAGCTCTTGGAAAAATTAAAGAGAACCGGGTTTGAGGATTCGGCAAGACTGGATTACATATCCCAGAAATTAGACGAAGGAATCAGAAAAGTCCGCCTGATCCCGTTGTCTACGATATTTAACATTTTCCCAAGGACTGTGCGCGATCTGTCTAAAAAACTGGGAAAAGAAATTAATTTCATTATTGAAGGCGGTGAAACGACTGCGGATAAAAAAATCGTTGAGGAAATTAAAGACCCGCTCATGCATATAATTCGAAATTCTATAGACCATGGGATAGAGCATCCTGAAGAAAGAGAACGTTTGGGGAAATCCAGATCAGGAACGATTCTCCTGAGCGCGTACCAAACTTCCACATCCATTATGATTGAAGTTAAAGATGATGGAAGAGGAATCAATATTGATTCCGTGAAGTGCGCGGCTTTAAAAAACAAAATTTGTGACGAGAATGAACTCGCAAAAATGAACGAGGAGCAAATTCATGGCCTGATATTTAAGGCCGGCTTTTCCACGAGTACGTTTGTCACCGATATCTCTGGGAGAGGCGTGGGCCTGGATGTAGTAAACACGAACGTCGAAATCCTTAAAGGAAAAATAGAATTAAAATCTACGATGGGTGCAGGGTGCAAATTTAGACTCTCTCTTCCCTTTACCCTGGCCACAGTCCGAGCGCTTATTGCTGTTGTGAATGAAGTTAAATATGCGATTCCAATGGAATACATTGAAGCTTCCGTTTTAATAAAGAAACCTGATATTTACCCCATGGAGGGAAAAGGAGCTATTAGTTACAATGACAATCCCGTCTCCGTGGTCCGATTAGTGGATTTACTCGAATTGAAGGCTAACCTGGAAAACGAGCCAGAGGAAATGCCATGCGTAATTATTTCCGTTGATGGTAAAAAAATTGGACTCATGGTTGATTCACTGGTTGACGAACAAGAAATTGTTCTCAAGCCGCAATGTTTTATCTTAAAGCGTGTGCGTAATGTTTCGGGTTCTGCTGTTCTTGGAACCGGTGAGGTTTGCAAACTCCTGAACCCCTTGGATTTAATCAAGTCACTGAAAAAAAATACCGCGTTTGCAGTTGCTGAAACCTCTGAAGAAAATATCCCTAAGAAAAAGGTTCTACTTTTGGCGGAAGACAGCATTACCACCCGAACCCAGGAAAAACGCATTCTTGAAATGGGTGGTTATGAGGTCGTTACCGCCGTTGATGGATTGGATGCTTATCATAAGCTGGATATCTATTCGTTTGACGGCGTTATATCCGATGTTGAAATGCCAAACATGGATGGTCTGACCCTGACTAAAGAAATTCGCAAAAAGGATAAATATAAAGACCTGCCGGTTATTCTGGTGACTTCCCTGGCTTCAGAGAAGGACAAGGCCTGCGGTATGGAGGTGGGAGCAAATGCTTATATAGCCAAACCTTCATTTGATCAATCTATATTGTTAGACACTTTAAAAAAACTGATCTAAATGGAAAAGAAAGCGCCCATAAAAGTTCTTTTGGTAGACGATTCTCCCATGGTCCTAAAAGTTTTGGAGAGAATACTTTCTTCCGACCCTGAGATCTCGGTTGTCGGTAGAGCTAAAAATGGCAGGGAAGCCTTGAACCTTATCCCAAGTTTAGAGCCTGCGGTGATCTGTACTGACTATCATATGCCGGAAATGGACGGATTGGAGTTTATCCGGAAAGTCATGAAAGATAATCCCCGACCGATTCTGGTATTGAGCGTTTCGGTAAATGAAAACAACTCTCAAAATATTTTCAATTTGTTGGATGCGGGTGCCCTTGAGGTATTAGCTAAACCCCGGGGAGGCATAAATTCAAATTATCAGGAAATATCCAGAGAGTTAATCAACAAGATAAAAGTGGTTTCCGGGGTTTTTGTTTTTAAAAAACGGGTTCGTCTGGATCCTTTAGCGAAAAAAATTAAGTTGACGGAGAGTCCGGATTCGACCGCCATCATTCATCATAAAAAATTAGAGGTCATTTGCATTGGGGCCTCAACAGGTGGACCAGGCATATTGCAAGATATCCTGGCTCAATTGCCCAAGGATTTTCCGATTCCCATTTTATGTGTCCAGCATGTAGGCGAAGAGTTTTTGATGGGGCTGGTAAAATGGCTGGGCAGGAAATGCCAATTAAAAGTATGTGTCCCTGAAAACGGGAGCTTCCCCCTCCCGGGTTTTATTTATTTCTCCCCCAAAAACACCCATTTAGAAATAAACCATAACGGAGAGTTTTACTTACGTCCAAAATCCACATCCGATTGTTTTTGTCCCTCTGTGGATGCCACCTTTCTTTCGGTGGCGAAACATTATGGCTCGGCGGCAGTAGCCATTCTTTTAACTGGGATTGGGGCCGATGGCGCAAAAGGAATGGCGGCGATATCAGATGCAGGTGGACTGACCATTGCTCAGAACGAAAACAGCTGCACAGTTTTCGGGATGCCACGAGAAGCCATTGCTCTTGGAGCGGCTCAAAAAGTCCTTAACCCTGACGACATTTTAAAAACCATGGTGGAAATTAAAAACATGTTTAACCATAATTTAAGGTAATAAATGCGCATTTTACATGTTGAAGATACATTGATAGCACAAAAATTGGTGGAACGGGTGATCAAGGAAGTACTGCCAGCTTATGATTTGGTTGGAGCCCTTTCTCTGACCGAAGCAAGGAAAAAGTTGCGAGAATCTACTTTCGATTTAATCCTGTTAGATTATTTACTCGGTGATGGGTCAGGGTTGGAACTCATTGAGGAAGCAAAAGAAACTCCAATTATTATGATTACTGGAGAAGGGAGTGAAAATGTTGCTGTAGAAGCTATGAAATTGGGGGCCTATGACTATCTTGTAAAGGATTCCAAAGATAACTTTCTTAGGATGTTGCCAAAGGCTATCGAAAGGGTTTTGGGCAAGAGGGAAATAGAGAAAACTCTTGAAGATTCGCGACTGATGTATCGAATGTTAATGGAAGAAGCCGGAGACGCGATTTTCATATTGAACACCAATACCGGAAAATTCATCAATTCCAACAAACAAGCTGAAATATTGATAGGAAGAAAGAAAGAAAAGATTGTAAAAATGCAACTAGAGGATTTGTTTTCTGGGGAAAGTGCTGAACAATGTATCCGCCTGAAAGAAGGTAGCTCCTCTCATGTAAATGAAATAGTTGAAGATATTTATTTACTTCATGATAGTGGCAAGGAAATCCCTGTGATCGTAACAGTTAGCCAAGCCAAGTTAAGTGACAAAACCATTCTCCAATACGTGTTCAGAGACATCACCCAACGGAAACAAATGGAAACTCAACTGGGGCATACCCAGAAAATGGAATCCATCGGTCAATTAGCCGCAGGAATAGCTCATGAAATGAACACTCCTCTGCAATTCATTAGTAATAACACAAGTTTTCTCCGGGAATCCTTTGGATATCTTATAGATGTTTTAAATGATTACAATCAATTGGCGGGACAATTAAAAAATGAAACTTCATCAATGGAAATGGTTAAAAAAATCAATGCCAATATAATAGAAAAAGATTTTGACTTTCTAATAGATGAAATTCCGGAGGCTATAGATCAATCCCTGGAAGGAATTGGGCGGGTAAACAAAATTGTGCAGGCGATGAAAGAGTTCTCTCATCCCGGAATGGATGAGAGAAAACCTAATGATCTTAATAAAGGGATAGAAACTACCTTGAACATTTCGCAAAGCGAATGGAAGTACGTTGCAAATATTGAGACTAGCCTGGATCCGGAATTACCCCTTGTTCCTTGTTGTATCAACGACTTTAACCAGTCTGTTCTTAACATAATTGTCAATGCTTCACAGGCAATCAAAGATTCCTTGGAAAACGAAAGAAATCAAAAAGGGACCATCAATATTGTTACGAGACAAAAGGGGAAATGGGCTGAAACCATTATTAAGGATTCAGGAACCGGAATACCAGAAGAAATCAGGGCCAAGGTTTTTAACCCATTTTTCACAACCAAGGAAGTTGGGCAAGGCACAGGACAAGGGCTGGCCTTAACCTATACCATGATTGTAAAAAAACATAATGGGGAAATATCCATGGACACGGAACTAGGCGAAGGAACAACGTTTACGATCCGCCTTCCTCTACAACAAAATCTGTAAACGATTCTCGTTGCTTTCCCAGATAATATGCCGGGAAAAGATTTGCTCACGGGAAGGTCTACTGAAATTTAAAACTTAAAATCAGGGAAAAAGAAAACCGGTGCTTTTTTGGAAGACCCTAAATGGCTTGAAATAATTTAACGAAAAGATGGCTGGGCATCCTGTTAAAAAAATAACGGCATTCCGCAAATATGATAGTCCGGTGGGATCGTCTTTCCTTAGTTATGGCCTGAAAATTGCTCTAAAGGCTCAACGGGTTCACTCTTATTTGAAATTAAAATTCCAAAATAAAAAAAATAATAGTTTAAAAGCATATCAATTTCAGGGCATCTTCGAAGGATAGATTATGGATAAAATTTTTACTACCTTGGGGTTAACTATAGTCATCGCCTCCGTAATAGCGGGGTATACATGGCACGATGGAAACCTTTTTTTGCTTTGGCAACCCTCTGAATTTTTGATCATCGGTGGGGCGGCTTTGGGAGCCTTCATAGCAAGCAGCACACCAGCTTTTTTTAAAGCCACTTTGAAAACATTGGTGAGGGGATTTACTTTCTCTCCCCTTGAAGGAAAGGATTTTCTGGAAATTCTGAATTTATTAAATGATATTTTTGGCAAAATCCGGAAAGATGGCCCGATAAAACTGGAAAGCCACATGGATGACCCGCATAACAGTAGCATTTTTAAAAAATTTCCTGAAATTTTAGAAAAAGAGGAGCCTCTAATGTTTTTAACAGATTCCTTTCGAACAATTATTTCAACCAAAATACTTTATTACGATTTAAATACATTGCTGGATGATGAAATAGAGGCGCATTACGAGGAACAATGCAAACAAGCCGAGTTGGTAGGTGAAATAGCAGAGTCGTTTCCCGGTTTGGGCATAGTTGCCGCAGTTCTAGGTATTATTTTAACAATGGAGAAAATTAGCGAACCTCCCGAGGTTTTGGGGCAGGCGGTTGGTGCCGCTCTGGTGGGAACCTTTATAGGAGTTTTATTATGCTACGGAATAGTTGCGCCTATAGCCCGCAAAATGAAAATGTACGCCGAAAGCGAAAAAGAATACCTGTTGGTGATTAAAACAATCATTATTTATTTTGTTAGCGGCGTAAACCCAAAAATTGCTATTGAATTTGGAAGAAGGGCCATTCCCAAACATGCAAGACCTACGTTCATGGATGTGGAAAATGATTTTAAAAACAAACTGAAAATTTGAAAAGTGTTTTACATATCAAGGGGACTAAGGCAGGGGATAAAATATTATGGATGAACGAGTCTTGTTTGTAGATGACGACTCCAACCTTCTAAATGGATACAAGCGTTGTTTCCGACCTTTCTTTCAAATCGAGACCGCTGAAAACGCTGAAAAGGGATTGGAAATTCTAAGTGGCGATAAGGAAATCGCAGTAGTGGTGTCGGATATGAAAATGCCCGGTATTGGCGGCCTGCATTTTCTGGAAAAAGTAAAAAATGGTCACCCCAAAATAATTCGAATCATGTTAACCGGCTATCCCGAGCAGGAAACAGTGATTGGGGCAATTAACACAGGAGGAATTTTCCGATTTTTGGAAAAACCGTGTTCGGAAGGGGATTTGAGAAATTCCATTGAGGAGGCCATTAAACTCTTCCGAAAAAAAACACCCAAACCTTTAGGGCATAATTTGGCCTTGATTAAAGAGACCGTTTCCCAGCAAAAAATAAAAATAAGGCAAATAGAAAAAGAAAATTTCCAGTTAGTTCGAAAGCACGAAAATGAGCAGAAATCTCAGGATAAAAAGTTCAAAAAAAAACTGGAAGAAGAAAAAATATCTTTACTGGAAAAGATGCAAAGTTTTGAGGAGCAAAGTCAAAACTATAAATCCAGACTGAATAAGGCAAATGCGGATTTGAAAAGTTTACCCCTTCTCACACAAGAGCTTGAAACAATTAAAAACCTGCTTGGCAACGAAAAAAAAATGCAGGAGGAACTGCTTTCCGAAAAAAACGTGGCAGAGACAAAACTAAAACAACTTTTGGCGGAGAGGAAAACCGCCTACAAAAGCAGTAAGGAATACCGCGAATTAAAAAAAGATTCAACGGACAGGCAAAATTACAAAAATGAAAACTTACAACTCAAGGAAAAACTAGCACTACTAAAAAGCAGGTTCAAAAGAGGGAATTCAGAAATAGCAGGTGACGTTCAAGGCAAACTGGAGAAAGAAATAGAAAAATATCAGTTTGAAGTTGAGGAGCTTAAGAATCAGTTGATTGAAGTTGACAGCGAGAAGAGGGAGATAGAAAAATATCAATTAGAAATCGAGGCCCTTGAGAAACATATTCAATCGAGAGAGGAAGGAGAAAAAGCGGAGACCCACCAGATCATTGGTGAGCTGGAGAGCCTGGATAACAGTGCAAATGCATTTAGTAAGATTCTCGAACTCTATAATGAATCTTTTAAAGTTCAAGAGGTAACCCTGAGTAACAAAACCAGTTTTGAAGAGAGAATACAGAAACTGGATAAATTTATAAAGAAATCAAAAGAACGTATTGAGAAAATTGTATCAGAAGACAATCAGACAGAAAAAAGCGATATTCACTCCACGCAGGTTATCGAGTTTTTAAATTTTCGGATTAAAAAGGATGAAAAAATTAAAAAGCTATTGATCCAGCAGAAAAAGGAGTCTTCTTCAGTTAGTGATGAAGGCCAACCCGTGATCATTCAGAAAAAAGTTTTTAAAAAGAACGCGGCCCATGGCGGTTCATGGAAGGTGGCCTATGCGGATTTCGTGACCGCCATGATGGCTTTCTTTCTTATGATGTGGTTGGTTTCTCAGTTGTCTCAGGAGTCCAGAGATAATTTAAAAGACTATTTTGATAGTTATAAAGCGTTCAAGCATTCTGGCAAAGAAATTGCCGATGCTGCAGATTCTGTTCGCAGTTCAAACGTTAAAGATAAAGTTTTAGCTCAAAAACAGATGATCGAAGAGTTCAAAAACCGTTTCAAGGGTTCGGATGAGCACTTTAAGGTTGTAGATACCCCGGGGGGGGTCCGGGTTCAGATCATGGACCTGTCTGACCAGCCAATGTTTCAATTGGGAAAGTCCCAGTTCACACACGAGGCCGTGGCAATCATGCAATTCCTTGCAGAGCGTATTAAGGACCTTCCCGGAAGTATAATTATTGAGGGCCACACTGACGCTTTACAGTTTAAGGGAGAAATAGGAAATAGAACGAACTGGGAGCTTTCCATGGATAGAGCCTCGGCAGCGAGAATCATTTTGGTTAAGAATGGAGTGAGTGAAAAAAGGTTTCTGCGTATCGTTTCTTACGGTTCTTCAGAGCCATTGAATCATAAAAACCTTCTTGATCCGATAAACAGAAGAATCAATGTGATAATTATGAGTCCCCCCTCACCTCCAGGTTAGAGGGGTGCGTCTAGAGCCAGGAAACTTTTGAGGTTTGTGATAAAGATAATTGTTATCTAGACACTCCTACCCCTGTGACAAAAACATCTGAAAAAAATAAAATTATAGATCAACGCCTTTCTTTACAAGCAAATTGATACGACTCTCAAGCTTTTCGTACTGACCTTACCCCAGTCCCCCTCTTTTTCCCATTTGCCTCCTCTAAGATATCCACTGAAATCCGTGAACTTTACGCCTTTAGAACGAAAACCCGTGACTTGTGGGTGTGGGGGGGGGGATGCAATAAAGCCCCTAAAGTATCAGAAAAAATTCCCCTTTCGCTTTTTTAGGGCGCCATCCTAAATTGGCACAACTATTGCTTTAATAACATTGATAATGCACTTTTGCTATTGGAATGGTTTGCGGCCAAGGAATATTTAGGAAGTTTAAATTTGGTCAAGTTTTACTCTACAAGGTGCCTGCAAATCTAGGGACATATCATAAACCACAAGACTTTTTGAGGAGATTCCTTATTTAAATGATGTAACAAGAACCAATGGAACAGTTGGCCTGCATATTGCGTGAGTAAAAGACGCAACACCCGCAAATCCAATTCAGGTAAGGGTAATCGGTGATTTTCAGAGTATTTTCTAAAATACAAATTGTACCTGAGAAAACGAACACCCTTTCGCAAATGCGTTGCCACATTTCTCGTCATTGCTGTAAAGGATAGGTAATTCGTTGATAAGAATTATTATGTATTTGCAATAATTCAGGAGTCAGCGATGCGGATAAACAGTAAAGATGAGACGTTAAAGAAGAACTACATCCAGACTCAAGATGGGGTTGTCCAGCTTTTCTGGCCTTGCAAGGCCTTAAAGCTACTGAAAAACTATCACTTGTCTGGATCGCCGCACTCCCTCTGGTCGTTCGCGATGACGTGCTGAAGGTTTTTAATTGAGGCCCATTGATGCATCTAGTACAAATTCTAAAAATACTCGTGAAATATGCGGGTTAGCCCGCAAGAAAACAACGACTGGTTTGTGTATGTGATTTCGGGGAAATAACTTTTAATTCTGGGGCAACGAGAGAAAAAATATGGATGAAGTTAAAGCATGGTGGAGCTCTGCAAAATTTTCTGGAAAGTTTAATGATAAAGATATTGCAATGATTGATTCGTTAATCGCAGAAGTAAATCTGATGCAAACGCAAAAAACTGTTCCGTTTGCGACTTTTGGGAGCCCTGCGATGGTCGAGTTTTTGGGGTTTGTGATAAAGATAGATACTATTATAGATACTGCACCCCTTGCAACAAAAGAATCCCCGAAGAAAAATAAAATTATAGATCAACGCCTTCCTTTACAGGCAACTTAATACGACTCCCAAGCTTTTCGTGCTGACCTTACACCATTTGCCCCCTCCAATCCATCCACGAAAACCCGTGCATCCATATAGATAGCAAAATCCCTCAAAGTCACATAAGCATATTACTTTTAATGCTTTAGAGGGCACCATCCTCGTTTGGCATATCTATTGCTTTACTCGTGCTAATGAATTTGGTTGCTTTTAATACCAGGTAGAAAAATGCGGTCGCAACTTTTTGAATATTTACTTAGTTACGATTAATGGAGGTTTGAATGGAAAAGCAAAAAAAAGCTCTTGAGCTTGCAAATAGCTTTAGGGAAATTCTACAGACTTTAAAAGAGCTAAGACAAAAGTTAGAAAATTTTGAAACCCACATATTAACAAATGAATTAATTTCCCAGTTAAATGATATTAAAAAAAAGGTTCATGACTAGTTAAAGCCATAAAAAGTGGTTTAAACTCCAGTTATGACAAAGAGTTACGTTATTCTGAAACGTTCCCGAATTTCGACGAAGAAATTTAGGGAAATTTTAAAGTATTTTTC
>Ga0114932_10000381_pt1 | contig 52971 bp, 49 predicted proteins | sample 2SBtaG_2_FD_87286 | JGI IMG/M metagenome (GOLD analysis project Ga0114932, IMG submission 87286) | Deep subsurface microbial communities from Kolumbo volcano to uncover new lineages of life (NeLLi) - 2SBTROV12_ACTIVE470 metaG | ecosystem: Environmental > Aquatic > Marine > Volcanic ...
GTGCGGAAGTGACGAATTTAGGTCACGCGACTACTTCGAATGCCACGTTCCATTATTCTGATTCGGCCGGAGAAATGCTGTGGCATTCGAGTTTGTTTGGAGTAAATGCGACTAATGAGACGAGCGTCGTTCTAGATGCAACTAATCTGACACTCATCGATGACGGAGTTTGGTCGATTCACTACCAAAAGCGCGTCATCGATGTTTCTCAATGGGTTGAGGAGCCAATCGATGATAGTATCGTGAAGATCGACTCTAGTGCAAGCGGGTTTTTGCCTGCTCCTTCGCTGTTCATTCAACTGATTGCATTGCTCGGCGCTGCTTTAGCCGGACGTGAGAAATCATCAGTAAAGTCTTGATAATTGACTCCTTTGTTAAAAAGAACGGCTTGAAATCAAGGATTTCGATAGAGATTCTTTGTATATTCGAACTTTATCGCATTGTTCATGCAGGCGACAAGCGGCAGTTTTGATAGGACTGGAGACATCATGATTATTCCCGTATTTGGGAAATTGGAGAAGGCTCCGAACAATACTACTGTTGGATTAAGCCGCGGCGCGAGTATCGCTGTCAAGGCCGCGGCAGCCAGCGACACTATCTCTGGCAAACCGGGAGAGTCGCTGAGCGTCTGGACCGAGGGTTGCACAATAATTTTCGTCGGCGTAGGCGACAAGGAGAAGCTCACGCACAAAGGTGCTCGTGACGCAGGTGCCAAGTGCCTTGCCAAACTCTCAAAGGATCTCGGCACAGAAATCGTTGTGCGGTTCACATCCGGCTGGAAGACAGCAAACATGGCTGCCTTCGCCGAAGGCATGATTCTGCGTGATTATTCCTTCGACAAGTACCAGAAGAAAGACGAAGATGGGCAAGACAAGGGCGAGTGGTCGCTCGAGTGCCAAGCCCACGATCGCCATCTCGAAGCGCTCGACGCGGCTGTCACAAAGGCGGGCTCAATCGCCACGGGTGTTCACTTAGCACGCGACCTAGCCAACGAACCTGCCAACCGACTGTATCCCGATGAATACGGTCGCAGAGCCCTAGAGTGGGCTGAGGGCAAGGAAAATGTTGAGGTTGAGGTTTGGGATTACGCACGGCTGCAAAAAGAAGGTATGCAGGGTGTAATCGCTGTCGGAAAGGGCAGTATTCGTAAGCCCTGCATGGTCTTCTTCCGACTAAATCCCGATACTCAAGAAGGCGAACAGGTGCCTTGTATCGTTGGAAAAGGAATCACTTTCGACACTGGTGGAATTTCAATCAAGCCTAGCCAAGGCATGTGGGACATGAAGTACGATATGCATGGATCGGCTACAGTCTTCGGGCTATTCCAAGCCCTTTGGGCAACCGGATACGAGGGTCGAGTAAACGGAATCACTTGCATGGCAGAAAATATGCCAAGTGCTGAAGCATACCGACCTGGGGACGTTATCGACACTTACTCCGGCAAGACGATTGAAATTTTCAGCACCGATGCTGAGGGTCGAAATGTGCTTTCTGATGGTCTTTGGAAGGCTGCCGAACTCAATCCATCATACATCGTTGATCTAGCGACTCTGACTGGAGCCTGTGTAGTTGCTCTAGGACATGAGGCATCTGGACTTTGGTCAAATGATGACAAATTACGAGACCGAATCCACGAAGCAGGGAACGATGTTGACGAACTAGCATGGCCAATGCCGCTTCTACCTGCTTTCGAGAAGGAGATGACCAGTTCCAAGTTTGCAGATGTTAGGAATGGAGGCAAAGGCCGCTGGGGCGGCGCGAACACAGCTGCTGCTTTCCTGAAGCAATTCGTCCAAGAGCGCGAGGGAGAAGATGGAGAAAAATCACAGATTCCTTGGGCCCATCTAGACATAGCCGGAACTGCTTGGGGTGCAGATACCAACGCCTGTGTTGCACACGGCGGTACCGGTGTACATGTCCGAACGCTTCATCTCCTGATTACTCAGGACTGAGTAATGGGTTCGCACTCACTCGTTTTCTTCATCGCCGTCAACGACTTCGAAGTCGGCTTCGACAACACCATCGCCATCGTCATCTGCAGACTCGGCATCGGTAGCGGCTTGCTGCTCAGCCATCTCGGCTGCTGCAGCTTCGTAGAGTTTGGTTGAGACACCATGCATGGCCTGTTCCAATTCGCCCATCGTGGTCTGAATTGCAGCCTCGTCAAGATCATCGAAATCGATGGGCTGGCCATCTTTCATGATTAGCGACTCGAGTTCGTCGAGCTTCTCATTGACAGGTGCCTCATCCTCGTCGGAGAGTTTCTCTCCCGACTCATCGAGCATTTTGCGAGTTTGGTAGACGATGCTGTCGGCTTGGTTGCGTAGGTCGACGCGTACCTTACGGCGCTTGTCTTCCTCAGCGAACTCCTCGGCCTCGGAAATCTTCGACTTGATGTCGTCCTCAGAAAGCGAAGTTTGACTCTCGATTTTGATCGATTGCTCAGTTCCAGTTCCGAGGTCCTTAGCAGAGACATTGACGATTCCGTTAGCGTCGATGTCGAAAGTGACCTCAATCTGTGGAATTCCTCGAGGTGCGGCTGGAATCCCCATCAAGTGGAAGCGTCCGAGCGTGCTGTTATCTTTGGCGAACTCACGCTCGCCTTGTAGGACGTGAACCTCGACCGCTGGTTGATTGTCGGATGCGGTCGAGAAGACTTCAGAGCGGCGGCTTGGAATCGTTGTATTGCGCTCAATCATCATGGTAGTGACGCCACCAAGAGTCTCGATTCCTAGTGTAAGCGGTGTGACATCGAGGAGCAGTACATCGGTCACACCCTCGTCGCCGACAATGATTCCCGCTTGTAGAGCAGCGCCAACAGCGACAGCCTCGTCGGGATTGATTCCCTTGAATGGAGCCTTGCCAACTTCCTTCTCGATAGCGACCTGGACCGCTGGAACACGTGTCGAACCACCGACGAGAATGACCTTGTCGACCTCTCCTTTGGAGACGCCAGCATCCTTCATTGCCCGACGAGTAGGGGACATAGTTCGCTCGATTAGCGCAGCGATGAGTTCCTCGAACTTCGATCGGGAGAGAGAGAGGTCAAGATGCTCGGGTTGTCCATCACTCATGGTGATGAATGGAAGATTAATCTGGGTTGTACCAGTTCCTGACAGCTCGATCTTTGCCTTCTCTGCAGCTTCACGCAGGCGACTCATCGCTTGCATATCGCTAGAAAGATCAATTCCTGTCGTCTTCTTGAATTCAGTTACAATCCATTCGATTACAACTTCGTCGAAGTCATCTCCGCCGAGGCGATTGTCTCCACTCGTTGCCTTTACCTCAATCTGAGGTTGGTCATCGACTAAGTAAATCTCGAGGATTGAGACATCGAAGGTTCCACCGCCCAAATCGTAGACTAAGATCGTCTGGTCGTCATCCTTGTCGACGCCGTATGCAAGAGCAGCCGCGGTCGGCTCGTTGATGATACGAAGAACTTCGAGGCCAGCGATGCGCCCAGCATCGCGGGTAGCCTTTCTCTGAGCATCGGTGAAATATGCCGGGCAGGTAATCACTGCCTGCTTCACCTCCTGCCCGAGATATGCTTCAGCATCGGCCTTGAGCTTCTGCAGAATGAAGGCCGAGACCTCCTGAGGAGTGTAAGGATCGTCGCCAATCGACTGAGTCCAATCAGTTCCCATCTCACGCTTAACAGACAGGATTGTGCGATCGGAATTGGTGACCGCCTGTCGCTTCGCAGTGATTCCAACTAGGCGGTCGCCATCTTTGGTAAAAGCGACAACCGAAGGTGTCGTACGACTGCCTTCCGAATTCGGTATGACGACTGCTTGACCACCCTCGAGGGTCGCTACACAGCTGTTTGTAGTTCCAAGATCTATTCCAATTACAGGTGTACCCATTTCATTCACTCCATTCAGATTTCACTCACTTTCGTCGGCGGACACAGCCGCCGCGTCGATGTCGAATTTAACATCGAGAATGCCGTTATTCAGGTCCCATTCTACAATATTCTCCGCAGAATGAGGAAGGGTGTAGCGCTTCAGAGGGCGCATTTGTGTGGTCTTCATCAGTTGCAGAATTTCTCCGCCACCGGTGAGGTTGAGTTCGACTTCTTCCGGCTCGATATCGGTGAATCGTGAGATGTCAACTGTGATGCACATTCGATCTTCATGGATGAATACGTCTTCAACCGGTAAGTCATTGTCCGATTCCTCGATCACTTCTTCTTCTTCGACCTCGATTTCCGGAGCCTCGGTAACGGAAGGGCTACCATCGAATTGTACCTTAATTCCCATGTTACGGAACAGATCTCCCATTCCGCCCGGGCCGCTGAGCATAGTTTCCATTTGCTTGCGGAACTCCTCCGGATCAACATCGGTTCGCATACGGATATCAGTTGATGACATCTGCTCTGGATCAATTCCCATTTCCTCGAACTGCTGTCGAACCTGGCGCATCATATTCTGCAGCATTTCGACATCGATTGGCATTCCCATATCAGAGAACATCTTGGCCATCTCCTTGAGGAGCCTGTCGTCGAATTCGTCCTTGTCTACAGTGCTCATAATACCACTACTCAACTTGAGGTTGTATAGTCCGAGCGATGGGCCATATTTGAATCGAACGGTGGATAGCATACTCGCGCGCGTGTGTGCACGGGGTTGTGCGCTCGTGATGAAACGTGATGCTGCGAGTCTGTTGATAGTTCGGAGCGAGGTTATTAGCTGCCCTGAGCACCGGCAGCATCGCATTCAAATCGGGCCTGCGGTTCGGCTGGCTCATGGTCGAGTCCGAGCAGGATGTAGCTTTGCAGGACACAGACCGAATCGAGGGGCGCTCGGCTCTCGTAAACAATACCAAGGCGGCCCTCGCTCTAGCCGGCGCGGTACGTTCAACTCTGGGTCCGCGCGGCTCTGACAAGATGCTCGTAGATGAGAACGGTGAAATCATCGTGACGAACGATGGAGTTACTGTTTTGGAGACCGCGAAGGTTGAGCATCCGACGGCGAATCTGTTGATTTCGACGAGTTCGGCGCAGGATCGAATAGCCCGAGATGGGACTACAACCTCGGTACTACTGACGGCTGAACTACTTCGCAATTCACTGGAACTCTCTCGCATAGGAGTCCATCCGTCTCTCATCATGAACGGTTACCGTATCGCTATGGAAGAAGCGCTTTCTCAACTCGAAGAGATCTCCCGCGAGGCAAACGAGAAACAGTTGGCCGATGCTGTCGCTACCACGATGGCAGGAAAGGTCGACACTGCTCTTTCGCGCAGGATGACTGGATTGGCTATCGAAACAGCACGAGCAATCGCGGAAGAAGAGGGCGGAGACGACCTTGAGCGTGTGCGTGTGAAGAGGCTAAAAATGGCTGACGGCGCAGCGGCTGACTCTGAGATTGCGCATGGATTGGTACTTCGCAAGCAGCGCCTTGATTTCACCACTCCAAGTCACTCCGAGGGGGGTAGAATCGCGATCATTGATGGTGGACTTGAAACGCGCGAATTGGAATTTGATGCGCAGATTGAGATTCGCAGTACAGGTGTGCTCGCTGGTTTTGCTGAGCGAAAGCGAACTAAGTTGGCTACGCAGGTCGAATCTCTAGCTTCACTCAACATAGACTTGCTATGTGTGCGTGATGGTATCGCAGATGATGCCGAGCCGTTCCTCAAGAAAGCGGGAATCACAGCATACCGACGATTCGAGCGAGAGGACCTCGAGCGCCTTTGCGTCTTGACCGGCGCTCGCATGATACGAGACGCAAACAGAATCTCAGCAGACGATGTTGGCGCTTACACATCTCGCTCTGAGGAGAAGGTCGAGGATGCTTGGCATCTCAGAATCGACGGCACAGGAGCGGCGATGACTGCACTTCTTCGTGGAACAACACCGGCAATGCGAGAAGAAGTCAGTCGAGCCTTCGACGACGCCCTCGGCGTCGCCTTCAGACTCGTCAGAGAACCACGAATCCTACCAGGCGGAGGAGGAACTCAGATACATTTGGCCCGCCACCTGCGAGCCTACGCAACAACTCAGAAGGGACGCGAACAGCTCGCAATCGAGGGCTTTGCAGATGCACTAGAAGTCATCCCGCGGGCAATCGCAGAGAATGCAGGGCTCGACCCAATCGACGAGATTCTCGCCCTGTCAGCAGCCCAATCCAAGAAGGGCGCATGGTTTGGTCTCGACGCGATGAGTGGAAAAAAGACCGATATGGCAAAAGCGGGCATAAATGATCCACTATTTGTCTCCCGCCAAGCTCTGACTGGTGCAACTGAAGCTGCCATCAACGTCCTAAGAATCGACGATGTCCTTTGGGCTCAGGCAGGTCCTGAGACACCCGATTGGTCGAATCAAATCGATGATGACTGAAGGCCAGCGATCATGGCATCGCACATCGCATCCAAGTCATACTCAGCATCCCAGCCCCAATCGGACTGAGCAGCCTCATCATCAACAGAATCTGGCCATGAATCGGCATATTTCTGCCTTACATCTGGCAAAAAGTCGCAAGTGAATCCGGGGACACGTGCGCCAACAGCCTCTGCCAATTCAGTCGCCGTGAAAGAGCATCCAGAGAGGTTGTAGCCGCCGCGCGCTGTCCCGATTGCCTCAACTGGTGCATCCATCAAGGCAATCGTTGCACGAATCGCATCATCCATGTACATCATCGGTAACCTTGTATCTCCACGAACGAAGCAATCGTAGTGTCCGTTTTTGAGAGCATGATGGAAAATATCGACTGCGTAATCGGTCGTGCCACCTCCGGCCGGAGCCTTGTAGGAAACTAGCCCAGGATAGCGGATTCCGCGGACATCAACTCCGTATTGCTTCCAATAATTCATTGCTAGACGCTCTCCTGTGACTTTGGTTTGGCCATACATAGTGGTCGGGTTCAGTGCACACTCCTGAGGCGCATGCTTAGGCGCATCAGGCCCAAAAACTGCAATCGAAGAAGGTGCGTAAACACGCAGCGAATGATTCCGAGCGGCCTCAAGCACAGTGACTGTCCCACCTACATTGATTCGCTCGCATAACTCCGGCTTCTTCTCACCCGCTGCACTGAGAATCGCAGCGAGATGATAGACGGTACCGATGCCTTCCTCGACTACGACTCGATCGAAGGCATCGGCGTCGATCACACTCAGATTCCTGTAAGGCCCGCCCAATACGCAGGGGTGGTCGGGTAAATCTCGCACATCACTCGCGACAACTGCATCCGCTCCGTAACGCTCGCGCAAAGCCTCAGTCAGTTCAGTACCAATCTGGCCGAGCGCGCCAGTTACCAAAATTCGCGAACCTGGCGTATCGGCCATGCTGTTTCGTAAGTCAGACGATACTTAGACTTGCGAGGCCACTTCACAGATCTCATCGACACCGCTTGGAAGAGCCAACATTCATAGGCGAGTCATATCGGCTTCAAACCCCGTTGATTGCATGAAGTATGTCGTAGTCACGGGTGGCGTCCTCTCTGGACTGGGTAAAGGAATCACTGCTTCAAGCATCGGTGTTCTTCTAAAATCCGCAGGACTGCGCCTCACCTCAGTCAAGATTGATCCTTACCTCAACAGTGATGCCGGCACAATGTCTCCCTTCGAGCATGGCGAAGTTTTCGTGCTGGATGACGGTGGCGAAGTTGATCTTGACCTCGGTAATTACGAGAGATTCCTAGATGTCGCGCTCACACGCGAAAATAACATCACTACTGGCAAAGTATACGCCAATGTAATCGAAAAGGAACGTCGTGGCGATTACCTCGGCAAGACCGTGCAGGTCGTGCCGCACATAACCAATGAAATCCAAGAATGGATAGAGCGTGTTGCACACGTTTCGGCGGACGGATCTGGAGAAGTACCGGACGCGTGTGTCATCGAGTTGGGAGGAACTGTTGGTGATATCGAAAGCGCACCATTCATCGAAGCGCTACGCCAGTTCCAATTCAGGGTCGGACAAGAAAACGTCTGCTTCGTCCATGTCAGCCTAGTCCCTGTGATGGGGCCTGTCGGTGAACAGAAAACCAAACCTACTCAACACACGGTGAAAGAACTTCGAGGATTGGGAATAATTCCAGACATCCTCGTTTGTCGCTCGGAAAATCCTCTCGAGGATGAGACGCGAGCAAAACTCGCGGCCTTCTGTCACGTCGGCAAGGATGCCGTTGTCTCGGCTCACGACGTCTCAAATCTTTATCAGATTCCAATTTCACTTCACGAGCAATCGGTATTGCGTAAGGTCAGTCAACATCTTGGATTTGAGGTGCCAGATTCGATGCCTCTACTCGATGATTGGAAGGCGATGGCGGACAAGGTCGACCGACTCGAAGAAGAAGTTAACATCGCCATGGTCGGGAAGTACACCGGTCTTTCAGACTCCTACCTCTCAGTCATCAAGGCCTTGCAGCACAGCGCTTTAGCGGTTGATCGTAAATTGTCCATCGATTGGATCGAATCCACTGACCTCGACCCTACTGAGAAAACGGATAAGCACGATGAGGCATGGAACTTGTTACGCGGGGCCGATGGAATTCTTGTCCCTGGTGGATTCGGAATCCGCGGCGTTGAAGGCAAGATTGCTGCTGCTAATTATGCTAGAACGAACAATGTGCCATATCTGGGAGTTTGTCTCGGGTTACAGATTGCAACAATCGAGTTCTGCCGCAATGTTTTGGGCCTTGAGAATGCAAACTCGACGGAGTTCGATGAGAATACTCCGAACCCTGCTGTCGTCTTCATGCCTGAGATCTCGAAAACTCACATGGGCGGGACTATGCGGCTCGGCACCAAGCCGACTCCATTCCTTGTCGATGATTGCAAGATTCGCCGCCTCTACGGTGGCGCTGAACATGTCGATGAACGACACCGCCACCGCTACGAAGTCAATCCCGAATTGATTGAGGTCATCGAGGCAGCTGGCCTCGTCTATGTCGGGAAGGATGAGACCGGGCAGCGCTGTGAAATCATGGAATTGGAAGGACACCCTTACTTCGTCGGGACTCAATATCATCCAGAATTCAAGTCGCGACCGAACCGTCCTAGTCCGCCGTTCCTCGGACTACTGAAAGCAGCTGTCGGGCAAGAAATCTGATTCTTCTATCCCAATCACGGGTTTGGGGCAGATTCGAGGTGCTGGTATTCGATTGAGATTGACTGTTCGACATCGATGTTATCTTGTCCTTCGTCATAACTGATTCTCAATTCATGAATCTCGTACGTGTTGTAGTGAAAGGCTTCCCAATTGATGGAATCTCCTTCTTCAACAACCCCTTTCCGGATTAGACAGGCTTCTTCCGCTTGGTCGAATAGTCGCCAGGTAATCTCGACTTCTCGTCCGCCCCCTATGTTTTCGATCAATTCTGGGTTCTCAACTGTTGACTCAATGAATATCGTAGAAGGATGGGGGCCACTGTTCTTTGGAATCGGGTCAATCAACAAATCACTCGGTTCATGCGTGGAATACTCTGACCATTCAATATTCAAATCAATGCGGATTACGACAGTCGTGCTTTCTTGCCTATTCTGTTCATCTATAGCATAGGCAACAATCTCATAGATTCCGTGATCTGCAAATTCAACTGTGATTGATGTGCCAGCATCTGAAGCAACTGACACAGGATCTCTGCCGTCTCCGGGGTCCACGCCGAATTCGATTAACTGCCGTTCAGAGGCAGTCTTGGAGAAATCGAACTCTAACGAGACATTGAGGGTGGAGACATGCTCACCATCAATGTATGATTCGACAACTGTACCGTTAGTGCTCTCATAATTGACGACAAGGGTAATTCCACCTTGGGAATCTGAAAGACATCCTGGAATAGCGCTTGACAGAAAGATAGCAACCAACAAAATTGATCCAATCTGTCGCATGTATTGCTTATTGGATTCCGAAATATAAGCGAATTGGTTTGATGTTGATTCGAATCAGTGGGCACCTATTGACTCATAGTGATGAGGCAAGGTCTGTCATAACCGAAGGCGAAAGGCCGCTCGTAAGCAAGCTCGTCAGTGAGACTATTCGTTTGTATCGAACTTCGTTTGATTATTTGCGACTAGGATTCGTCAGAACCATCCCAGCAATCAAAGTCTCCGTCATTGACCCATTCGATTGGAATCTCTTCTCCACTTCCGCAAAGGAACCATTCACCACTTGATTCAGGGGCAATTAAGATCATTACTAACCAAAAAATCTGAGCCAAAATAGTAATTGAACCGGCTGCTACAGCTAGCCAAAACCCAGCATTAACCATACCTTTGTGAGAACTTTCTGGATATTGCTTAAGTTTGTTTTTGTTCATGAATGAAATAACTACTCCTGGAAGAACGAGAAGAAGATTACAAAGTCCGAAAATTGGAATGGTTGCAGAGCAAATAGAGGTAAAAGCAGCTAATGAGCCCAAAACGACTGCGATTAATGCATAGGTTCTAAGACTAGTATCATCACCACTGAAACTTACTTCTGGATCCTTATTTTCAGCGGCTTTTCCACCTGATTTTGAAGGGGCAGGATCAACATTCCACTCAAATTCCCCATCGCAATATGGACAAGCAAATACCCCGGACGAGTCGTCATCCAACTCTATTTCTTCATCGCAATGCGGACATAGTATCTCGACCATGTTATGTATATTGACATTTGAGATTTAGTCCTATTCCCGGCATCACTTGATTCAGTCTACAGCAATTGGTAGAACTCTGGTTGTCCTATATCCTTGCAACACCTTGAGATAGCGCTTGGCAGCAAACTCGGCATCCAACTCCACATCCCCTGTCTCGATGCGTAATCGCCTCACAGTCAGTAACTTCGCGGGGGTGCAAATGCCCAGAACAGAATCAATTCCCGCAGCACTCAGCACCGCGGGTGAAAGCTGCAGATTACCACGTCCAATCAAGAAGCCTTGACCACCCATCGGTGAAAGTAGAATCGTTACCTCTCCATCATGACCAGAAATCAACTTGAGCAGGTCAACCTCATTCAGATCAGTTCCGACCTGCTCGCCGCCGACACTCGCATCAATCCCAAGCACACTCGGCTTAATTCCAACCTGAGTTCCGATTGTCCTGAGTGTTCCGCCTGAGCCCCAAATGAGTAATCGCCCATCCTCCATGAGCAGTTCTCGAACGTGGTCAGCAAGCCCTTCGAGGACCTCCTCTTCACCACTCGCTTCGACACGCTGTTTGGTCCCCTGCATCCACCTCGGACTCGCCGGAGTCATCGCCTCAGCGTAGAGCCTAACGACCCAACGCCCTTGACGATAAACCTCCTCATCGAGGTCCAAAACTTCCGTACTCGCCAGCAATAATTCTCCATCCAGCCAAGCGGAGAGAACTTCTGCCGCCGCCTTTGGAGAGGCGGCGAAACTTCCTGAATGCATCTTGACTCCACACGGTACGCCGATTATTGGCAGGTTCTGGCTACCGGCTGATTCGAGAGCGGCGACGATGTCGCGGGTTGTGCCGTCCCCGCCACCATAAACCAGGATATCGATATTTGATTCGAGTAATTGAGCAACTAATCCAGCGGTGTCCTCAGAAGTTGTCAGGCCAGAAGAAGTATGGATTGTGGACACCGAACCAATCTCTAAATCGCTACCAATCCAGTCAGTTCCCATCCGTCCTTCGCTAGTAATCCATTCTAGGCTAGATGGGTCCTTACGCAGCCGCGCGAAATGCGTGAGAGCGACTGCAACGCGCGGTCCAGCACGATCCTCAGCACCCTGCGAGCGTGCGAACTCGGCCTGACCATCAGAGCCCTTCAGACCCAAGCGTCCGCCTAAGCCGGCGTCGGGATTGACCAGTAGCCCGATACGAGTCACGCTCGCCGCAGCGGGCGTGCGTTAATATCACCACAGCACGCCGTCGCACCCTCATGCGAATCGTAGTGGCACTCGGCGGCAACGCATTGCTAAGGCGCGGGCAACCGATGACTGCGAAGAACCAGCGAGAGAATGTACGCATTGCAGCCCAAGCACTGGCACCAATAGCAGCAGACAATCAACTCGTTATCAGCCACGGCAATGGACCGCAGGTAGGTCTCTTGGCTTTGCAATCGGCGGCGTACGAAGAAGTCGAGGCATACCCGTTGGATGTTTTGGGGGCCCAGACCGAGGGGATGATTGGATACATGATCGAGCAGGAGCTCGGCAATTTACTTCCCATCGAATACCCTTTCGCTACCATCCTGACCATGGTTGAGGTTGACCCGGAAGACCCTGCCTTCGACGAACCTACCAAACCCATCGGACCGGTGTATAGCGAGGCTGAGGCGAAGCGCCTGGAGGCAGAAAAGGGCTGGTTGATGAGGCCCGACGGGGAGCAATGGCGACGCGTCGTACCCTCTCCTGAACCGCATCGAATCTTTGAGATGCGCCCAATCCATTGGCTGCTTGAGAAGGGCACTATCGTCATCTGCGCGGGCGGGGGTGGAATTCCAACGATTTACAACAAGGAAGGCAACCTTGAGGGAGTCGAAGTGGTAATCGATAAGGATCGAGCTAGCTCACTTCTGGCTTTCGAGTTAGAAGCCGATTTGCTAATCATGGCGACAGACACAGATGGAGTGTATCTTGATTGGGGGACTGAAGAAGCGCGTCGGATTGAGAGAACGACTCCTGATGAGATCGAGAAGTATGAGTTCGCCGCCGGCTCTATGGGGCCAAAAGTCGAGGCGGCGGCTGATTTTGTCTCACGCACCGGACAGCGTGCAGTTATCGGTGCGCTGGCCGATATACCGGCGATGGTCGAGGGTACCGCCGGTACTCAATTCGTCATCGAATAACTCGATTTCAAGCAAGCCCTTCATAGCATCAGTTCGTGGCGTAGCCAACGGAGGCACAGGCATGTCGATGATCACGGTCAATGTTGGCGCCGACGGCGCGCATGAATACGCCTCAGGAATCAGTGCTGGCGAAGTCATCCTCAATGTTCACGGCAAGCGCTCTGGGGCTGTCGCTGCGCTCATCGACGGAGTCGAGCGAGATTTCTCGTTCATCCTCGACTCAGATTGCAGCCTCGAGCCGATTAATGGTGAGAGCGAGGCTGGACTCTACATTCTGCGCCATTCCTGTGCTCACCTACTGGCGCAGGCTGTCGTCGAGATGTTTCCCGATGCAAAACCGACGATTGGCCCGCCAATCGACCATGGCTTCTACTATGATTTCCACATGGATCCAATTGGCGATACAGAACTGCGCGCGATTGAGAAGAAGATGAATCAACACATTCGCTCTAACCACACAATCATCCGCGAAGAAATGGACAATGATTCACTGCGCGAGATGTTTGCAGATAACAAATTCAAAATCGAAATCATGGACGACAAAATCGGCCATGATGTTGGCTCCTCGGCATATCGCCAAGGCGACTTCATCGATCTCTGCCGAGGACCACACGTTCCAGCAACATCCCACCTGCGCTGGTTCAAACTGACCAGCACCAGTACAGCCTATTGGCGAGCTGATAGCAAACGCGAGTCCCTCGTTCGAATTTACGGCATGTGCTATGCCACGAAAGATGGACTCAAGGAACGCCAGCGCCAAATCGAAGAAGCAGGAAAGCGCGACCATAAGAAAATCGGCAAAGAGATGGAACTCTACATGATCGACGAACTCATCGGCAAGGGATTGCCGGTCTGGTTGCCGAATGGAGAGATTCTGAAATCAGAAATCGAGCGCTACGCGGTCGAGACCGAGGAGGCATATGGCTACGATCGCGTCACCACCCCGGTTCTCGCAAAACAGGAATTATTCGAATGCAGTGGACATCTCCCCCACTATGCGGAAGGCATGTACCCGCCTATGGAAATGGACGATGGCACGTATTACCTGAAGGCGATGAACTGCCCAATGCACCACTTGATTTTCCGCAATAAGAAGCGGAGTTACCGAGAATTACCACTGCGTATTGCTGAGTACGGCACTGTCTATCGCAACGAACTCTCGGGCACCCTATCTGGACTGCTTCGCGTTCGCATGCTTTCGATGAATGATGCTCACATCTACTGCACGCTGGATCAGGTAGGGGATGAAGTGCGTGCGAACGTACAGATGGTCAGCGACTACTACCGAACCTTTGGGTTCGAAAACTTCCACTTCCGTTTGTCTCTGTGGGATCCTGAAAACACTGAGAAATACATCGGGGAAGTGAGCAACTGGGAGGCTACTCAGAATCATTTGAGGCAGATTCTAGATGAGATGAAAATGCCTTATGTCGAGGCGGTAGGAGAAGCTGCTTTCTATGGTCCGAAAATCGATATTCAATTCACGACCGCTCTCGGGCGCGAGGAATCTATGTCAACGATTCAGTTGGATTTCGCTGCTAAGGATCGGTTTGAGTTGAGTTACAAGGATGAAAATGGCGAGGAAAATGGCGAGGTTTTCGTGATTCATCGCGCTCCACTATCGACTCATGAGCGATTTGTAGCATTCCTGACCGAGCACTGGATTGGCAACTTCCCGACTTGGTTGTCACCAGTCCAGGTTCAGGTGATTACAATTTCAGAAAAACAACGCGAGTATGCAGGCGTTGTCAGTGAGGCCTTGGCTGCTGCTGGTGTGCGGGTTCGAGTTGATGATTCAGATGCGACAATCGGCAAGAAAATCCGTATGCATCGAAAGATGCGCCCGGCTTACATGTTGATTCTTGGTGAGGAAGAGGCTGCTGATAGTACGGTTTCTATCCGGGCACGCAATGGTGACCAAGCCAAGGGCGTTGCACTGGACGAATTTGTCGCAAGCATCTTCGCTGAGATTACCAATCGCGAGCGTGAATTGAGCCTCGTACCTTAGTGAAAATCAATTCACACCCTTCTTCGCAAGTTTTCGGAGAGTTCGTCGGCTGTGCCAAGTGCGGTGAGACAGGATTGGACGTCTCCGGCATCGAGGGCTTCGATTGCTTGTTTGATGGCGGCCTCGGTTGCTCTTCGAGTTTCGTCGGTTGGATCAATACTTGTCGAATCGAGACGGCGGCGCAATTCGGTCCATTCTGACTGAACGAATTCGAGGAGTTCCTTTGCTTCGCCGACCTCGGCATCGTAGGATTGTAAATCATTGGTCAAGGATGTGAGTGATTTGGCTGCAGTAGCCCATTCTCCGCTACTTGCTGCGGCTTCAACCTCTATTAATCGGGCCTGCCATGATTCGCCTGCTGGCCCGGTCGGGAAGCGCGCGCTAATCTGTTTCTTTTGGCGCAGCGCGCGTTGGACCTCTTGCATGGCATCGGAGGTTTCTCGCACCTCGCGAGCGAGACTATCGGCGAGTCCCTTCGCCAGAGGTGCATCTCCCTTAGCGAATGCCTCCTTTGCATCTTCTAGCCGGCCAGCATTTGCTAAGGCTAATTCGCCCTCTGCTGCGGAAAGTGCGGCCTCGGCTTCGGCGATTGCTTCCTCAGCCTCTCCAGTCGATGCTTCGAGACTCTCCATGTGAGCTGGAATCGCGTTGGCAATATGGAGAGCCTCGGCCGGCTCCTCTGCATCCATCGCTTCCTTGGCAGCGGCGAGGATTCCTAGAACAGAATTGGTCGCCGCACCAGACTTGTCTGCTATTGCCTTCTCAGCAGTTGAAATTGATTCGGCTGCGGCTTGCCAATTATCTTCGATTGCCCCCGCCTTTGTCTTGGCTACTCGGTAGAGCGTCTCAGCCTCGCGAAGCGAGCCAAGACCAGCCTCCTTGTCGCCCATCTGGAATGCTCGTCGAGGTCCCTCGACAATGGGCGCAATCGCCTCGGCCTTCTCAACAGCGTCCAGTGCATCAGCCCGAATGGCATCGATATCCACAGCCATCGCCATGACACGCTCCGCTTCTCGCTCGGCCTCCTCTAGCAGAACCATTCCACGCGCTGGATCTTTCCATCCACGATCGCGCGCCTGTTGAATCAGTGAAGCGGCCTGCTCCAGTCCGGAATTCTTTGAACGCAAGTCGAGCATTCGAGCCTCGGCAGCCTCCAATTCAGCTCCGAACCCCTGCCTCGCCTCGTGATCCTCATCCTTGGCAAGTAAATCAGGCACCACCAGGCCTAGACAGGCCACAGCGAAGGCACCTGCAACAAGCATATCCAAGCCAAGCGAAAGCACGATTGCAATTCCTAAGGCAGCACCTACCAAACCCGAGAAGGCTCGAAGTCTACGCGTAGCGAGAGTCACACCAAGCGCATTCCGCCAATGATTCAGCAATGCTCCTGCGACTAGAATGAGAATCACAGTCGCAAGAGCGCGATCTCCTGTACCAAACGAATCGATTGCGAGCGCGACGACCATCGGCCAAGCCAAGCCAGCAGCAATAGCAATTCGAGAACGCTGAACAGGGCCGTGGTCAATCAAATCCATCAGCATCAAGGCAGCCACGAAGATAGCCACAACAGGCCCCATTCGTGGTAACATCTCGACGCTGCCATCCATCGCCGGCAGAAGCCACCATCCTGCAGAGGCGATGAGCACTAGAGTTCCTGCCAACGCCACCTTCTCGACGCGAGCGCGTTGCTGTGCAATCACCCGGTCAGCGTGGTCGGGCGGGAGCACCATACCACCTCACCCACGTGTTCAGGTCAAGAGTCGAGCGGTCCGCTGGACTTACAGCAGGCCTAACGAATACTTGCTTTAGATTCGGCCAAATCAATCATCGAACCGCTCGGTGCCCCAAAGCATCCGAGCCCCGATAGCCAGTCCTGCAAGCACGAGGAAGACACCGAGAACTACTTGCAAAGGCCCTGAATCAGGATTCACAGTAATCTCGGAATCGATGGTAATCGTCACCTCTTCATTCAGTAAACTGCTCCCCCATTCAAAGCGCAGCGGAAGTTCTCCAGCACGCTCCAAAGGAATATCCAATGTCACTCCAACCACTCCCGGGCCGACCGATGTCGCCCAAGGGATGTTCGCGTGTGAAGAGCAGACATCACCGCTGCACAGCCTGCCGGTGGCGGTATTGCCACCGAAATTCTGAATCGTAACATGAACCTGCATTGTCTCGCCAACTATCGCTGTCCCGTAGTGACTGACATTAGCGATGCGTATGTCTACACCCGGAGCGGGTTGTACCGCGAGGGAGAAAGACAGGGTATCCATGTTACCTTTTGAGTCCCAAGCCATGATAATGAACCAGTGCGAACCGGCTTCCAATGGCTCGATATTAAAGGTCGAAATCGCTGCAAAGCTGAGATTTTCGAACATTGTTTCTTCGTTGAGGATGAATGTCCATTTAGTATCATTAATCCCGTCGAGATCGTCGTAGGAATTCGAGAGATTGACTAGAATTGGGACACCGGCGCGCACAGGATGCTCAGCTGAGATTAGCGTGCCGTTGGTGTAGATATCTGGTAGGATTGTAGGTCCAGCACCGTCGAGGACGAGGATGGTCCATTCGTGGAATACTGAATTGCCGGCGTCGTCGGTGACCTTGAGATTGAGGCTGTAAGTTGTGGCTGGTTTTGCCTCATGACGATGTTCGATATCGAGATGCAATCCGTTGACCTTTTCGCCCTGCGGGAAGCGAGCTTGGGCCGTCATTTCTGACCAATCGACATGTCGCCACTCGCTCGATCGATTACTGGTGATTTCGATTGTTGTGTCGAGGCCAGAATCATCTGATGCAACTATATTGATGTCTAGTACATCCTCGCTGCCAACCTCGATTATTCCATCACTGATATCGATGGCAGTAGCCTCGCCAACATCTGGATTCGCAGTGAAGGAAGCCTCCCAAGTAGGTGAAATCCCATCGATGACGACATTCTCATACCAATCGACACTCCATCCAAAGGAATCGAGACAATAGACATTGACGCTGAGGACCTCACCGTGACTGTAATTGTATTCGGAAGGGACGATTGAGACCCACGATTCATCGCTGATGAGAACTGTGGTTCCATTGTTGCTGAACTCCCACTTGATGTTCGTGTCATCTAGATGGCTGTCAGTGCAAGTTGCTTCGTAGGTCGTCGCAGTCTCGAGAGGAATTGATGAACTATCACCAATTCTTTGCGCGGCGATATTTGGCTGGTTATTCTTACCAACGCTGATTCTAATATCGCTTGCCACCGGAACAGCGCTACGATTGACAGTGAATTCACTCGGCGAGCCCTCAATGACTTCTTCCATTGCTGAATAACGGTATTCGAATGGGTTAGGGAGAATGATGGTGAGTGGTACCTCTTCGACTGCAGCGCCGGTGCGTGGTAAGTCGATTAAGCGCGTCGAGCGACCATCGGTTTGTCCTGCGAGCTCGACGATTTCGGTCCAACCCCATGAGCCATTGCGCATCGTCACCGGACCTGGTTCGGGCGGATTGGGAATGATTGTGGTATTAGTTGGCGAGAACGGTTCGTGGTCAAGCATGCAGCATCCCGCGCGCTCGGAGTCATTCCACGCGCGATTCTCTAAGTAAGGCGTGAACAGATCGATTTCACTCTGGTTGAGGAAATCATCTCCGTCTCCGAGATACATGTCGATTTGCTTTCGGATACCGAGTCCTGGGTGAACAAGATAACCGGTGCCAAGGTAATCTGAGATTGAGATGTTGAGAGTCCAAGTCGCCGTGATATTCGAATTGACATTAAGAATATCGTGAATTTCTAGAGTCGCGAAGCCATCGTAAGGATCGAGGTCCGAGGGAATTCCGTGTGCGTCGGCATTTGCCACCGGTATCATCGGTGTCAGAAGTACTGCCGTCAGCAAAATTGCGAGGATTGTTCTATTCATTCACTCACTTCCATCGTGTATGATTCTCGAACCGTAGAAATCAACGGTGAGAGGAATTATTCTGTGGTCGGCGCCAAGTTCGGCGATCAGGTGTTCGCGTAGAGTTGTGTCGCCGTGGACAAGGAAGAAACCGCCACCTCCGGCGCCGAGAAGTTTAGCTCCGCTGGCGCCGAGACTTAGGAGTCGGTCGTGAAGAGCATCCAACTCCTCATTCGAGACACTCGCGGTAATGCCGCGCTTGGCTTGCCAAGCGGACTCTAGGAGCGCTCCAAGACCCGAAAGATCTCCACATTCTAGGTGTGTACGTGCCTCGTCTGCTTGCGTGCGAATCGCGCGCAAACGAGTCAATCTGTCAGACTCATCCTCGGGCGATTCGGAAAGCACCGAACTCGCCCGCCGACTCATCCCTGTGAAAACCAAAGTAAATTCTGACTCAAGCCGCTCAAGAACTTCATCACCCAAATCAAGCGGCTCAACATCAACCCCTTCGCCGGTAAAAGAAATCGAATTTATTCCGCCAAATGCAGCGGCGTACTGATCCTGTCGGCCGATAGGCTGTCCGAGCACATCGATCTCAATCTGGCAAGCCTCATCGGCCAATTGAGCCGCTGAAACATCCCTCCCAGCGAATCGGTGCAAGGCATTCAGCAAACCTACTGTAACAGTTGAAGAAGAGCCGAGACCAGTACCTCGGGACGGGATGTCGGCGATGGTTGTTATCTCAACACCAGAAGTCACTCCAGTCAGCCTCATTGCCTCTCTCACGAGTTCGTGTTCCAGTTCCTCGAAGTCATCAACAATCTCCATCTTTGAGTAAGATACACGGACCCTATCATCGAAGCGAGAATTGACTGTTACGTGTATGTATCGAGAGAGGGTCAAAGAGGTCACTCGGCCGCCATTTGGCTCTGACTCGGCGAACCAATCTACGTCGGTCCCACCGCCGCAAAAAGACACCCGCACGGGCGTTCGCGAGATGATCATCGCACGCGGGGTGTAAGCATCCGACTTCAAGACGACGGAGTGCGGTTTCGGTCCCGATAGGTAAGGGTAAGGGCTATGAGAGGAGTGCGAGGGGATTCGTCGGAGGGCTGGACATGAGCGACCTGATCACCATGGACGATCTGACTAACGATGAGATTGTAGAGATACTGGATGCGGCCGATAGACTGCTACCCGTTGCCAAAGGAGATATCTATGCTCCACTCCTCCAGGGAAAGGTCCTAGGGAACTTATTCTTCGAGAATTCAACCCGTACTCGGATGTCTTTCGAATCGGCCATGAAGCGGCTTGGAGGCGAGGTACTGAATCTCAGTTCGGTCGGCTCGAGTGTTGCAAAGGGTGAGACTCTCTACGATACAATGCAAATGGTGGATGGATATTCTGACATCGCTGTGATTCGTCACCCACATCAGGGTGCGGCTCAGTACAGCGCCGACGCGGTTGAAATTCCTGTGCTGAACGCTGGCGACGGCGCTGGCAACCATCCGACTCAGACTATGTTGGATTTGTTTACGATTCGACAAGCCCACGGCACGCTAGAAGGATTGAACGTGGTCTTAGTCGGCGATTTGCGCTACGGGCGCACAACACACTCCCTCTCTCACGCGCTAGTACGATTCGGGGCTAAGCTGACACTCGTGTCGCCCGAGAGCTTGACGATGCCTACTGAAATCGTTGGTGATTTGCAGAAGCATGGCGCCGACGTGACCGAAAGTGAAGATATGGCCGCCGCCATTCCGGAGGCGGATGTAATTTACATGACTCGTATCCAGAAAGAGCGATTCCCTGATGAAGATGAATACACCAAGGTCGCTGGCATCTACAAAATGACAGCGGATGATTTGGGGGGTGCAAAAGGCGGAATGATCGTCATGCACCCACTACCTCGAGTCGAGGAAATTGATCCCAGCGTCGACTCGACCAAGCACGCGCGATACTTCCAACAGGCATTCAACGGCGTCCCGACGCGCATGGCTCTGCTCTGCAGAAGTCTCGGCGTCAAAGTTCCAAAGAAGGTGAAGTCATGAGTGAAATGAGGCGTGTCACCGCAATCTGCAACGGCACTGTTGTCGACCACATTCCAGCTGGTAAGGCGCTGCAAGTGATGCAGATGCTACGTGTTGATGTTGGCCGCTCAAACCCAATCAGCCTCGTGATGAATGTGCCTAGCGGAAAGGTTGGGCGGAAGGATGTGCTGAAGATTGAGGATCGCGAGTTGACTCAGGTTGAACTCGACCGACTCGCACTGATCGCTCCTCATGCCTCGGTCGCAATCATCCGCAATTACAGCGTGGCCGAGAAGCGTGAGATTGAACTGGGTGAGGAATTGGTGAATATCGCGCGCTGTTCCTTCTGGAATTGTATCACTCAGAACACGCGCGAGCCGCTACCACACAAGTTGCGAGTTGTCAGCGAAGATCCGCTCGATGTTCGCTGCGCTTACTGTGGACGAACACAATCGATTGATGAAATGGCAGATTCCATTCTTTGAAACTACAGAGGCATAGGGGGAGATTTGCTCTGGTTCGTATCCAAGCCGTCTATGATGGCGGACTTCGATGCACTGCGACCCATGGGCCGTCAGGAGAGACTCTCGTCACTGATGCTCCCGTCGACAACAAAGGGAAGGGTGAGTCATTCTCTCCTACTGATTTGTTGGCAACTTCGATGCTAAATTGTATGATGACAATTATTGCGATTGCTGCTGATTCTCGAGGGCTGGATGTAGCTGGAATGAACGGCTCGGTGGAGAAGATCATGGCTGGAGGACCTCGACGAGTGGCTCGACTTGAGGTTGAAATCACGATGCCCGCAGAACTGAGTTCGGAAGATCGAGAATTCCTCATCAAGCGTGCGATGGCTTGCCCAGTTCACAAGTCTGTCAGCGATCATATGGAACTGGATGTCAACTTCAATTGATACCAGATTCACTGAGCCAGGTCTTCATCGTGCAAGATTGGCAAACCGGGCGACTGGTAATTTCCCCACACTCCTGGCAATTTGTGACTGCGCTGTGCGGATCTCCACGCGCCTCACGATGCAATTCACGAATCTGTTCGAGCGCGTGTAATAGTCCATGCCGCGCGCCTGGGCTTTGAGCCTCAAGCGCGGCCACGATCGCCCGACTCTGTTGTCGCATTGCACCCGGAGCATGTGGACAATCTCCATGGTGGATTGGCATACCCTTGGCGAATGCGTAGGCATGAATTTCCTGCTCCGGAATCCATCGAAGAGGGACGATGCGAGGAGCAAGTCCCTCGATTGGCGTATCGGTGTGTGGGGCGAGACGAACACTGCGCTCAATCTCACCCTTCTGCAAATTCATCAAAATCGACTGTGCCATGTCGTCGAGGTTGTGACCGAGTGCCATCACGTCAGCGTTGACTTTCTCAGCGAGAGCGTTGAGGCTTTGCCGGCGGAAAACTCCACAATACGAGCATGGCATCATTCCCTTGGCCTCAGAGTTATTTTCGGCTATAACTGGCATCCTGCGGACTACCTCGTCCATGCGCTCGTAGCCCATTTCTTCGTAAGATAGAGTGACGAACTCGATGCCAAGCGACTCTGCGAGTTCTCGTGCGCACTCCAATGAGGGTGCTCGGTAACCATCGATTCCTTCGTCGACGCAACCTGCGACGATATGCACGTCTCGCCGTTTAGAGATGATGTCGACGAGCATATCGAGAAGGACTGCTGAATCCTTACCGCCCGAGATACAAGCAAGGATGGTGAAAGGGCGGCCATCTTCGTGTCTTGCGTCCTTAGGGAGTACCAATTGATTGCGTAAATCCTTCGATACACGCTTGCGTATCGACCGTCCTAGATGGTAGGCGCAGAAGTGCTGCCCGCTGTATTCCTGATGCAGTATTGCGGGCTTTCCGCAGCGGCTGCAGCCTTGGATGCTGATGCCTTCTGCCATGTTCGTTCGGCAGACCTCTGCGGCTTGAACCCAACTACAAGGCCGAAAGCACCGCCATCTACGCCAATCGGTGCATTGATGGGCATAAAACGCTGCACGCGGCCCATGAGTGAGGTGCGCAATCTACCCGGACGCGCCGCCACACCTGGTAAGCGCACCTCTCCTTGGAAGGAGCGGATTGTCCTCATCACCTGTATCGTGGGAGTTTGGCAGATTGGGGATGAGGTCATCGGTGCGCTCGACCCTCACATTGGTTGGTGGGCCAAGCCAGCAGCCGTAATTGGCCTGGGCCTACTCGCTCTCATAGTAGCTAACCAACTGATTCTATTCATAGAAAAATTGCAAGGAGTCCGCTGATTGAGAGCGGAATCAACCATCCTAACAAGGCGTTCTCAAGACTCTGCGCGTGAGCCGCGCAGACTGGCAATACCTGCCTCAAGCAATCCACTGACACGCTGCCAAGGCACTACATAGCGCATTCCGGCGACAGCCAGTAAGAACAATCCAGCCGAAATGACCTTTCCATAGGTCAATTGTAATTCGAGAGATTCAGCCACCTGACCACTCCATTGACCACCTTCCATCACGGCAACGATATCGAGCATGAGTCCATCGAATTCTAAGGCCAAAGCGGTGGTCAGAGCCACACCACAAATGATTCCAATCGTGTGAAGCACGTGGCTGTTGATCACATTGGTGAATTGTCTGACATATTCGGGATCGGACTTCGTCGCATCCGGCAGCATCACAGCGTATTCCAGATGTCCGATGACAGCATTTCCAGCCTCATGGAAGAGAAGTAGTAGGATCGCGATTCCAAGAAGATCGAAGGCAAGTGGCGAGATTAGCCCACCGTAGAGAGTCGCCTCACCGATTTGAGCTGGCAAAGGCCTCAGGCCAATACCGGAGACAGCATCGGTGATGCCCTCAAAAGTCAGCAAGGCATGAATTCCAATCACCATCAGGAAGAATCCAACCGACCAAGTCAGAGCCCGACGAGATAGACCCCAAATGCCGATGAGACCGGCGAGAATTGGAGCAAAAACTACGCCGAGGAAGAAAATCTCAACAAGCAATTGCATTGGTTGGAAAAGCGAACCAAGATGCTCAAACGGAATATGAAATCCATAACTAGAAATCCCGCTAAACCAAGAGATTAGGAACGGAATAAAGGCCCACAGTGTGACGATTCCAATTACACCTCGTCGAGTCCAAGAGCGGAAATTATCGTTGCGTGTCTGGTAGAAGATCCATGCACCAGCAAGGACGAAACACAGCGCCAAAGGAACCATTTGACTGGCGAATCCTGTCGAGTCCACGCCCATCAAGAATCGAGGAATTATGAGACCATCAGAACCTGCGAGAATATTCGACTGGAAGGATGGTTGCTCGCTAGCCCACATCAGACCTCTCGTATGTTCATAGGATGGACACCACTCATTCCCCTCTTCGAGGAAACCTTCGTCACACGGCCCGTAGACCTCCGTCATACGGAATAGTAGCAGCATGAGGGCGGCGGTGGCGATAATCTGCAGGAAGAGAACTTGCCACCGGCGGCGCAGGCGCGGTAAGTGGAGTGTTTGACTCGGTGGTACGCTTTCCATTGCCATTCTCTCACCTCCTTTTCTTATCGCTGATTTTTGATTCTAGACTGTCTTCACCTGTAGGAGAGCCTGCGACAATTCGATGTCAGGCATCCAATCGATTACTTTGGCTCCATAGCCAGAAATTGCCGTGAGGCGATTCTGGCGTTCGAGTTTGAGAACCTCGTAAGACATACGAGGGATACGGCTGACGAGGCGCTCAAGGTCGATGCTACTCGGAGAGAGTACGATGACCTCGTGACCCTTGCCTGCAAGATTGCGGATTGCTGGTAGTGTGGTTCCGTCTCCCTCGAGGCTACTGATAATGAATACCGGTGAACCGCGGCTAATACGAGAGGTCATCGCATTGGTGACCGCTTGCAGCGGCATGCTGCCCTTTGCCTCGACTCCAGCAAGCATGCTGAGAGTCTTGTAGTACTGCTTGTCACCAGTTTCTGGTGGTAAGTAATTCATCCTGTCACCGAATGTAACGATCGATACAGAGTCCCGGCGTCGGATGAAATAATTTGCAATCGACGCCGCAGCAACCGTGCCCATTTCAAGCGGATTTTTCAGCACGGTTCCAATACGTGCGATGTCGCGTGTATCGAGAATAATGAAGACGTCCGTGACAGCGTCACGAGTCTTCTCATTGACCATCAGCTCACCGGTGCGAGCGAAGGCCTTCCAATTGATCATGCGGAAAGCATCACCTGGCAGATACTCACGCAGAGAGTAGAATTCCATTCCTTGCCCAGGAGTCTTGAGTGTGGTTGCACCGGTGTACATCTTAGGAACATTCGAGCGAAGAAGAGCCTCTTCGACCTCACGCACCTGAGGGAAGACTGTGATGTCGGTGCGGTCCTTGACGCGGGATTCGTTGGTGAAGAGATTGAACGCGTTTCGGTGTCGGACCGAGACGGGACCAATCGTGTAATGCCCGCGCAGCGGGCAACGGACCGTGTATCGCATCGTTGCCGATTGACCCGGTCCGAGATTCATTCGCATCTGATTGATGCCGCGTCGCATTTTCATCTCATGCGGCACATTGTCGAACACCTCGAGCAATTGTGTTCGACGATACGAGTTGTTCGTGACACTCACCTCGACTAGTACGTCGTCACCCTTGTACACATTTTGGGCAGAAATGTTGCGTGTTACCTCAAGGTCCGAGTGTCCTGTGACCCAGCCATTGATGACCAAGAAGGCAACAAAAGTGAGTCCGATGATCATCAGTTGGAAGTGAGAAATCATCATTCCAACGAGAATCAGTGAGATTCCACTGGTTAGCATGATTGCAGCCTTACGTGTCCACATTAGGCATCACTCTCCTCATTGGTCTGGCCCCAGGCCTTGATTCGCTTAATGATTCCAACAAGTTCGTCAGGCTTGTAACGCCGGTCCTCGAAGATGAATTGGACGAGTACGGGGTCCTCGACCATACGTTGGAGTTCGATAGCTGGTAAGGCATCGAACTCCTCGCGCGACAACGTGTTGAGATTACGCACCCTGCTCAATAACACCTGTCTGATCTTCCCCGGGCGCTGGTAGTATTCGTAGCGACGGGCGTCTCCAAATCCATAGTAGATGATGCGGAAGACGTGGCGCCAGTCCTCTGGATCGTCCTTGCGGATGAGGACTGCCTCAAGTATGATGAATAGGGTCAGGAACAGAATGAGCATCGCCATCCAATCGTTGGTGAAGTAGACGAGAACGTAGTACAGCAGGTTGTATGTATCCCCCATTGGGGTCTCCTGCTGGTGGCGAGATTCATCGAAGATGATGATCGCCTCTTCTCCGGCGTTGGTGCTTGTGTTTCCGAGGAGGAGTGCTTCGGCGATGATGTCGAGCGCCCACTTGCGGTTATCGTTAACCGGCACTGAATCCTCGTAAATGCTGGACGGTCCCGCTTCGTAAAGCGAGTTAATCAGTAGCGAGCCATCACTGAGAAAGTGAACTCTTCCCGATGTTGCGTCGAGGCACATTCTGTCGACACAGTATCGTACATATACAGCGAACGGACCTTGCTCATCGCCAGCGATTCCGGCCGCTTCGAAGCCGACAGTTAGGTTACCGTCATCATTCGTATCGAGGTACGAATCGAGAGTGCTGGCGCTGATTGCGTAACGATTCTCAGCCGGATTGAAAGCGCCATCCTTCTCGAATGCAGAGGGTGAATTGGTCAACAAATTGTAATTCTCAGAGAAATCCCAATCACCCGATTCTTCATCCCAACGATGGGCACATAGGCCAACGTTTTGTGCAGTGATGACTCCACCGACATTCGGATTATACGGCTCGTCATCGAGAAGGTCGATGATGCCGTCCATGTCTAAATCACGCAAGCACGGATGCATTGCCATCGCAACCGAACCGGACGTTGAAGTGAAATTGTAAGCGGAAGTTTCGTTGACCCAGACGAAATTGAAGTCGAGTTCACGGGCCCATGCCTCACCATCGTAGAGGTGATGACCAGAGTAGCTGAGTCCGTATTCATCAGCGAGACCTGCGGAATAACCGAAGTCATCCATCAGCATGAGAGTGCCTCCTGAATCAACGAAATCCTCGATCGCCTTGATTTCTGAACTCGTGTAACCGTCTGCTTCTCGGAAGTCGACTATGGTTTCATCACCCGTGAACTTTGGCCGAGATATGGTATCGCGTTCGACTCCCGAGATAACGAAAATTGATTGCTCGGGGTTATCGATCTCCGCGAGCAATAGCGGACTCGAAATGAGAGCCGTTGTCTCGACCCCGAGATTGGAAACTTCTTCGCGGAATCCACTGAGATCGTTCCAATCATCACCGTAAGCTGATTGCTGCTTTTCTCCGCTGATGATGTATGTTTGGAGTATTGAAAACAGCAGAATTCCGAGCATCAACCAGAAGGCTGTGGTGACCGCAAGACGGCGAGACTGCCTCGACCTGAGCCGTCTCATCCATACTCGGAAATCCGCCATGCTGCAAGCCACCGTTCCTACGGAACGACTCACGAGCCTCAACTTCGACTTAAGACCGTTATTCACCGCTGAACGGTACTTGCATCGGCTCAGCGGGAGAGTTGGATGTTCACTCCGACCTCAGCGATCTCCTCGATGGGCACAGATAGAAGCCCCTCAACGGTCGGCCAAGGTAGCATCGCTGGGTCAAGATCTGCCTCCAAAGCGACGAGTAGCGCAGTGATGCTACCAGTCGCCATATCAATTCTGAAATCGGCAAGTACACCGAGTTTGTCAGCGGCTTGATCGACGACATCGCGCCCGAGAATTTCCCGACCGAATGTTGTCGGCATTTCTTCACCTCAAACAGCTTCGATACCAGTGAGCGTGTTGTGTCGGCGGCGAACCGACTCAAGGCCGCTGGTGAGCATACCTTCCATGCGGCCGTAGTACTCCATCATCTCATCGGTGATGGTGGGGCGCACGCGTGCAATAGCTTCCTCGAATGCCTTCTTGGAGACCGACTTACGACCCGCGCGCATAGCGATGAGCGCGGCTTCTCGGCAAACTGATTCAATATCTGCGCCAGTGAAGTTGTCCAATTTTGACGCAAGGTCATCGATGGAGAACTTGCCCAAAGGCATGTCCTTGGTGTGAATTTTGAGAATCGCCATGCGCGAGTCCGCATCCGGAGGAGGAATGTGCAGGACTCGCTCGAAGCGACCGCTGCGAAGAAGAGCTGGATCAATCATCTCTGGACGATTGGTCGCTGCTACGACAATTACACCCTCCATCGATTCGACCCCGTCCATACTTGAGAGCAACTGATTGACGACGCGATTCATCACGTCCGAGCCTTCGCCCGACATCGTGCGTCGAACTCCAGCGATGCTCTCAAATTCATCGAGGAAGATGATTGACGGACTCGATTGCTTGGCCTTCTTGAATACCTCACGCACTGCGCGCTCGGATTCGCCGACCCATTTGGAGACCATCTCAGGCCCCTTAATCGAGATGAAATTCGCCTTGGCTTCGTTAGCGATTGCCTTAGCAATCAGTGTCTTACCAGTCCCCGGTGCCCCGAATAGAACTATGCCACGCGGAGGTTTAATTCCGAAATGTTCGAACATCTCAGGCTGGGTAAGCGGCCATTCGATGCTTTCCTTGAGCCTCTCTTTGACCTCTTTTAGACCACCAACTTGTTCCCAAGAAATCTCGGGAATCTCGACATAGATCTCGCGGAGAGCACTTGGCTCAATCTCCTTGATGGCTTCACGGAAATCAATCATCTTGACCTCCATCTTTTCAAGGACCTCAGTGGGAATCTGCTCCTCGTCGAGATCGATTTCCGGTAAATATCGGCGTAGAGCCTTCATCGCTGCCTCGCGCACGAGTGCAGAGATATCTGCGCCGACGAATCCGTAGGAATTGTCGAGCAGCCAATCCATATCGAAATCATCACTGATTGGCATGCCGCGAGTATGGATATTGAGGATCTCCTCGCGACCATTCTTGTCAGGAACTCCGATTTCCAACTCACGGTCGAAGCGACCTGGTCGCCTCAACGCTGGGTCGATGGCGTCGCGACGATTTGTCGCTCCGATGACAACGACGTTGTCGCGGCCCTGCATTCCATCGAGCAAAGTCAGTAATTGGGCGACGACGCGCCGTTCGACCTCACCGGATACATCCTCGCGCTTGGGTGCGATTGAATCGAGTTCATCGATGAAAATGATTGCAGGCGCGTTCGCGGTCGCTTCGTCGAAAATTTCACGCAATTGCTTCTCGCTCTCTCCGTAATACTTGGAGATAATCTCAGGCCCATTAATCGAAGTGAAGTGAGCCTGAGTCTCAGACGCAACCGCCTTCGCGATGAGTGTTTTTCCAGTACCAGGAGGGCCGTGGAGTAGGACACCACGAGGCGGGTCGATACCGAGTCTGCGGAATAGGACCGGATGCTTCAGTGGAAGCTCAATCATCTCACGGACTTTTTGCAATTGTTCGCCGATTCCTCCGATGTCCTCGTAGGTGATGCTTGAGACCTCGGCATCTTCGTCCTCGTCAACCGCTTCCTCCTTGATGATGATCTCAGTGTCGGGCAGAACCTGGACGATTCCCTTTGGGCTCGTCTGCACAATCTGGAATGGAAGAGCCTCTGCGAAGAGAGTCATGCCCGGGATGAAAATTCGATCTCCAGAGACAACGGGCCTCTTGTTGAGGCCACGTCGGGCGAAGCCCTCTATTCCGGGGCCGAAACGAACCTTTTGCTGCTTTGCCATGACTGGGCTGAGCACGAGGCGCGAGCAGGGCTGCGCCTCGACCTTACGAACCGTGACGCGATCGCCAAGGGAGACGCTCGCGTTCTTACGGATAATTCCGTCAATACGAATCACACCAAGGTTCGCGTCCTCAGGACGACATCGCCAGACGATTGCCGCGGTTGACCGCTCGCCTTCAATCTCAATGATATCTCCTGGTTTGAGATTCAATTCGTTGTCGAAGGGCACTCGGGCTCTTCCATGACCGACATCGCTCGGGATGGCCTTCGCTACCCTGAGCTTCAATTCCTTATCCGATTCGTCTGCCATATCGGGCCTCCTTGCAACCTCTTGTCAGCAACGGGGGTTGTTAAACCCACCAATCACACCATGTCGAATCGACCAATCTGGTTATCAGAATAGCCGTATGCGACCTCGCGTAAGCACGACTTGAACAAAACATCGTCATATTCGCACCAACCAACTCTTACTCCCTATGCGGTGAGTTCATCAGAGGTTTGCGATTCGCGCGCAATATGACTCACGTTCTCGAGACCGGTTTCGAAGAGATGGAAGCGAACAACCCGAACGGATCACCTTCCGTGCGCGGATACAATATCATCAACGGAGAACTCACTCTCGCTAGTGACGGCGCCACATTCACCAGCCACAACCCAGCATGGCTCGACGACTGCCTGGGAGAATTTCCGCTCTCGACGAAATCTGATGTTCACGATGCGCTCGCAGCCGCTCGCGCAGCCTTCCCTGGCTGGGCGGCGACTCCAGCACCGACCCGTGGCCAAGTGATTGGCAACATGGGTCGACTCCTGATGGATCACAAGGACGACATTGTACGGCTACAAGCACGTGAAATTGGTAAGACTCTGAAAGAGTGCGGTGGCGAAGTCCAAGAAGCGATTGATACCTGCTTATTCTTCCAATCCGAAGGCCGTCGACTCTACGGGCAGACGGTCAACTCCGAATTGCCCGACAAGGAACTTTTCACCTACCGCCGCCCACTCGGCGTATGCGGAATCATCAACGCCTGTAATTTCCCATCAGCAGTTCCATTCTGGAAGATGATTCCAGCAATTATGTGCGGCAATACCTGCGTGTGGAAGTCACCACAAGACGCTCCACTCCTATCATTCGCCCTGACCCGACTAATGCACGAGGCAGGACTCCCTGACGGCGTCATCAACCTCATCCACGGCAAGGGCAGCGGCGCGGGCCAGGACCTTGTCGACGCAGTCGACCTCGGCATGGTCAACAAGATCTCATTCACTGGCAGCACCCCAGTCGGAAAGATGATCGGCGAGATTTGCGGGCGTAACCTAGTCAGCGCATCACTCGAACTCGGCGGCAAGAACCCACTCGTCATAATGCCATCTGCAAACCTCGAAAACGCAGTAGAGGGAGCCTATTGGGCCGGCTTCGGAACAGCCGGCCAGCGCTGTACTAGCCTTGGCAATCTCATCATCCACGAGGACATCTACGACGAATTCGTTGAGCGACTGATGGCCAAGGTGAAGGCGACAGCGGTCGGAGACTCAATGCGTCATGATGGAGTCCTCTATGGATCCATGCTGTCGGAAAAATACTCGACTGATTTCCTCAAGGGAATCGAAATGTGCGATGCTAGCGGAGCCACGAAACTTTGGGGCAAAGGGCGCATTACCAACGACAACAAGCCTGAGAACTTCCAAGGCGATGCTAGTGAGGGCGTATACATGTGGCCTCACGTCTACGCCGATGTCACCGAGGACATGGATTGCTTCCAAGAGGAGATTTTCGGGCCGGTCGTCACAATCGTCAAGGCCAGCGATTTCGAGCACGCGCTTCACCTCGCAAACGCAAGTCCGTATGGTCTATCGTCAGCGATTTACACCAACGACCGCCTCGAGGCTTACCGATACAAGACTGGAATCAAGGCTGGAATGACCGGAATCAACAACTCAACCACTGGAGCCGAGGCACACCTGCCGTTCGGTGGAGTGAAGGGCAGCGGGAACGGTACGCGCGAGTCTGGAATTTGGGTCATTGAGGCTTATTCATACTGGCACGCAGTTAACGACGAGCTCTCTGGAAAGTTGCAATTAGCTCAGATGGACGTCGAAGAAATCGAGCTCGAAGAAGCCGATGCCGACTACGCCGGCCTTGCTTGAATTACTTGCTTATTCGTCATCTAAGTGAAGATATCCAGACAAGAGAAGACCAGCCGCCATTATCATAGGTGGCGCCCAGTTAACAGGATCTTCCGTGAAGCCATAACCCAAATCACCAGCTGCAAGGAACACTAGTATGAAATTGAGGATATTGCCTCCTCCAATCGTCATTGCAAGAATTGCTTGAGATCTCCCCTCAATAAATTGGCCAGAAACTAAACAAATAATTGCGATGATGAGGTAGGTAGCAGCCCACGCTTTCTCGTAGAAAGTGTCGGTAGCAGTGTAATCAGCACCCCATCCTACTTCCGCTGCGTTCATGATTTCAGCGTAAGTCAACAGCATCATGAGTGTGAATAAGGCACCCACACCTGTCAACCACCACTTTGGTTGCATGAATCGTTTTATTCCGTCCATTTCACTCACTCTCCGATGAGTCGGATGACCCCTCATATGCAATACAAGGAGTCAGCGTAAGAATACCAACGAAACAGATAATCATGAATAAATCACTAGTTTGTTCGCCAGGGGCTCCTTCTGCCGTCATCCAGAGATATTGGGAGATTAACAAAGCAACCGCTGCCATTGCACCACCGTGCCAGGGCCGCATCGGCCCCAGCTCCCTGCTCATTACGGCAGTCAGTAGGAACACCAGAACCCCGATTACACCCACTGCCAGCCCACCCTGTGCAATTGTCTGCTCGGTAGAGTCTAGTATGATGGTAAATTCTTCCCCTTCCGACTCTTGTTCTGTGAGTTCGCCCTCCATAGCCAAACTTCCTAAACCGGACATCATGAACATCATGAGCAGAGCGAAGACAATCCAAAGAATGCCAAGTCTTAGCAACCTGGATTCATCATCTAGACCCAATGTCGGATCGCCGATTGCCATTGCTGGCATGTAGGCAATTGGACCAATCATTAGCAACATGAAAACAGCCCAGAACATCATCTCATTCTCACCCATAGCCAAGCCCATTACGACCATCAATGCTGGAATCCCCAAGGTTACTACCATCCTCGCGTTTGGGACTGAGAGGAAGAGCGCCAAACCAGCACCCGCCATCATCGTCAAAAAGACGTAGTCCATATTGTCACCTGATCCCTCCTCTACTGCCCAGTAGGCAAAAACAGCAAAAACTCCCAACTGAGATAATATCAGTAGAGATTTTGCTGAGAGATCGATTGTTGGCATTTTGAACATGGAGGCTCCTTCCATACTACTGGAGGAGTGAATACAGTTGATTATGGTTGGGACAACAATTTCACAATCACAAGTATGGCTCTCCGCACACGGTGCAAGGGAGTCCCGGTAACCAAGCTCCTGGCATATGTCCACAATTGGAGCAGATGCTCGTCTCGATGTCTCCGCCGAACACACTCATCACAATCAATTAGTGAGCGGAGCCGACTGCCTTGAACCTACTTCCGGATAACGAGACTTAGGCCCCTGAGGGGACCTGTGGTCAGGTGGTTGAACAGGTCGTAAGCAATTGCTTATGGAGGATAGGCAACTCGCTTTGCACGTAAGGTGTAAGGATGAGTAAGGGCATCACCTTCCCACTCCCTATGAAGAAGGGATTCGGAGCGACCGACCGTGTCGACCAATGGTGGAAAGGCCCCGCCGCAATGTCCGCATATCTGGGTATCATGATCCTCTATGCAACGTGGCGCGGATTCATGGAGGCCGACTTCTGGATCTTCTCCGATTTTGGGTTGTCAGCGGGTGCCGGTCATGGTGCTGGAACTATGGCAATTGAAGATACTGGATCGCACGTACTAAGCCCACTATATTCGCCTCTTATCGTCCCCGGTGAGCAATCTTGGGTGCCTCAACAATTGCAATGGTTAAGTCCAGCAATGTTCATTCTAATTTTCCCTGCAGGCTTTCGAGCAACTTGCTACTATTATCGTAAAGCCTACTATCGCGCTTTCATGGCTCAACCAACCGGTTGCGCAGTGTCGAAGCCTTGGGATGAGTATTCTGGAGAGACTGGAATTTTGCTTGTTCAGAATTTGCATCGATACTTCATGTATGTGATGCTAGCCTACCTACCTCTCCTTTCCTTTGATGTCTGGATGTCGGTCAATTTTCATGAGGGAGACACGCATGCTTACGGTGTCACAATAGGCAGCCTAGTTCTTCTCATCAACGTAATTATGCTGACTGGTTACACCTTCGGCTGCCACGCTTTCAGGCACGTAATTGGAGGGGCAGCAAATAACTGGACTGCAACCCCAATTAACAGAATGAAATACAAACTCTGGAAATTATCTACAAAACTAAACGAGCAGCATAAGGAATGGGCACTCTACTCTCTGTTTTGGGTTATGTTTTCTGATTTCTACATCTATGCTTGCACTGATCCATTTTTCGGTCTAAGTGACATTATTCTGTGGGGAGGATTGTGAATGCGCTACGATTTGACCGATGACAATTACACCACTCACGAGCACGATGTGGTCGTGATCGGCGCCGGCGGCGCCGGACTTCGCGCCGCGATATCTGCTAGTCAGGAGGGTGTCAGCGTGGCGCTCGTCTGCAAGTCGATGTTGGGTAAGGCCCACACTGTAATGGCTGAAGGTGGAGCCGCTGCCGCTCTTGGCAACAAAGATCCTCGCGATAATTGGCAAGTTCACTTCCGTGACACAATGAAGGGCGGGAAGTACCTGAGTGATTGGCGAATGGCGAGGATTCACGCGGAACAGGCACCTGACAGAATCCGTGAGTTGGAGACCTGGGGCGCGGTTTTTGATAGGACACCTGAAGGTCTGACGAGTCAACGAAACTTCGGCGGTCACACCTATCCAAGGCTCGCTCACATTGGAGACGCTACCGGCCTCGAGCTGATTCGAACTCTGCAAGAGAAGGGAGTCCACATGGGAATGGACGTCTTCATGGAATTCACGGTTCGACGACTATTCACCAAAGATGGCGTTGTTGTCGGTTGCTTCGCCTACGACCGTAACGATGGTTCTCTACACCTCTTCAAAGCCAAGTCAATCGTCCTCGCGACTGGGGGAATCACCCGTTGCTGGGCGGTCTGCTCCGGCTCTTGGGAATACACCGGAGAGGGTCATGCCCTCGCTTACTGGGCAGGGGCTGAATTGGGTGATATGGAATTCGTTCAATTCCATCCGACAGGCATGATTTGGCCACCGAGTGTCAAGGGGATTCTCGTTACTGAGGGCGTTCGAGGTGAAGGTGGCATGCTGACCAATTCTGAGGGTGAGCGTTTCATGTTCGATTACATCCCTGACATGTACAAGGACGAGTTCGCCGATACCGAGAAAGAAGCTCTCGAGTGGGTTGACGAAGTCATCTCTGGCAAGTTGGCCACGAAGAGACGCCCGCCTGAACTACTAACTCGTGACGTGGTTGCGAAGGCAATCAATTCCGAGCGTGAGGCAGGACGTGCAAGTGAACACGGTGGGGCTTACCTCGATATTTCGTGGCGGTCTGCTGAAGAAGTCAAGAAGAAACTACCAGGAATGTATCATCAATTCAAAGAATTAGCTGCCGTTGATATCACCAAGACACCGATGGAAGTTGGGCCGACCGCTCACTATGTCATGGGTGGAGTCAAGGTCGACCCAGAGTCTCAGGAATCGACTATTCAGGGCCTCTATGCTGCCGGTGAAGCAGCAACTGGTCTGCACGGAGCCAACCGTTTGGGTGGCAACTCACTGACCGATTTACTTGTCTTCGGTAAGATTGCTGGAGAGAGTGCGGCGCAGCGGGCGACTGAGTCCGACGGCTTCGCCGATGTCGATGAGGCTGAAATCGCTGAGGTCATCGCCGAAACGTTGGCTCCTTTCGATCGAGAAGGTGGGGAAAATCCAGCTAAGGTTGTCGAGGATTTACGTGAGATGATGCAAGAAAAGGTCGGGATCATTCGAAACGGAAGTTTGCTTGAAGAAGCGCTTTCAGACCTTGAAGAACTTGAGGCTCGCGCAGATTTGACCAGCCCAGGAGGTTCGAGAATATACAATCCCGGTTGGCATCAAGCACTCGAGTTGAGCGCCATGCTGGATGTCTCGCGCATGTGTGCGCTAGCCGCACTTCAGCGAGAAGAGTCACGTGGTGGACACACACGCGATGACTTCCCAGTTCCAGATCACAAACACTGGGGCAAGATCAACAGCGTAATCGTGCAAGAAGCAGATGGCTCGATGAGCATCGAACACCGAACCTACCCCCCGATAGATGATGAACTCAAAGCACTTCTAGATGCTGAGGACCTACACGAGGAGGGCTGAAAATGAGCGAAGATGTCACTTTCCGAGTCTTCCGCGGCGTCGGTGACGGTGATGGAGATGCCATGGGTAAGATGGTCGATTACACCGTCGAGATGGATGAAGGCATGGTCGTTCTCGACGTTATCCACCGTATTCAATCCGAGCACGCACCCGACCTTGCCTGTCGCTGGAATTGCAAGGCTGGCAAGTGCGGTTCATGCAGTGCTGAAGTAAACGGTATGCCGCGCCTGATGTGCATGACTCGAATGGAGGATATCATGGAGGAGACTCCTGATGGTCAGCCGGTCACGGTCAAGCCAATGCAGGCTTTTCCAATCACCAAGGATCTCGTGACCGATTTGTCATGGGCTTTTGAGATGAACAAGAAAATGGTCCCGATTAGTGGACCCAAAGAGTTCGATTGGGAGTTCAAGCAAGAAGAGGCCGATCGAATCCAAGAATTCCGCGCTTGCATAGAGTGCATGCTTTGCGTCAATACCTGCCACGTTCTTCGCGAACACCAGAAATTTGACGAATTCGCAGGACCACGCTTCTTCGTACGCTTGGCCGGACTAGAGATGCACCCTCTCGACACCAAGAGTCGCATTCCCGAAATCAAGGAGGATTTCGGCCTTGGCTACTGTAATATCACGAAGTGTTGCACCGAGGTCTGTCCCGCAGGAATCAAAATCACGGACAACGCGATAATTCCACTCAAGGAAAGAGTCGTGACCGAGTACTATGATCCAATTGCAATGATTACCAAGAAACTCGGGCTTCGTGGAAAATAATCACTTCAAGTGACTCAAGTGGGAATCCACTGAGTTGAAACAAACTGAGACGTCGATAATATCCCCCGCCCACGCATCCGCAGAAGGAATCGCGGGTGGGGTTACGTGGATCAGCGCAGACGTTCGAAGACGGCGCACCCTGATTAGATTCAGAGGTGCTTGATACCGGTCTTCTTCACGTTGGCCTTCTTGATCTTGGCTGGGAGCCAAGCAGGTCCATTCTTCGGCTTATCGACCATTGCGGTCGAGCCGACGAATACATGCACTTTGTTTGTACCGCGCTCGCGCAGTTCAATTGCAGTGTGACCACGTGTAGCCGCCTTCAGAGCTGCGCCACGGGGCTGCTTGCTCACGAAAACTTGGGCTGTATCATTACCGCCCTCCATCAAAACGAAGTATTTCTTGCCAGACATTGAATTATCCACCTCCACAAGGCGGGCCACTCAGAGAGATTATGAAGTTTGAGGCAGATAAACGCTTCACTGCGCCGCTGTAAGCACCTTTTCTCAAATTCCGAGACCCTCTGAAAGAGGGAATTTTACTCATAATTCGGCGCAAGCGAGGGTCTTGGTGTTGAGAACACCCTCGATTGAACGGATGGAATCGACTACTAATCGAGCGATTTCACCCATGTTAGCGGCCTCTATCTTCAGGATGAGATCGTGGTCGCCGAACAAGAGATTCGAATCGACCACAAACGGCAGGTTCGAGGCCGTCTCGAACACAGAGAATTCTGAACCCGGTTCGACGTTAATCAGCACATATCCAACAGACATCTTATCGACAGGGAGGGGCTAAGTGGCGAAGAACCCTTTGACGGCGCGTCGAAACAAGATTTGAGCGACGAAGGGGTGATAGCGGGCGGCCCCCTCTCGTAAGCGTATGGCCGAGACAGTCATTGTGCGCGAATGCAAGTATGGGGAGGTTCGCGTCCTGTTTGGTAACATCCTACGTGTCGAAGGAGACGTTCTAGTGACTACCGCCAACAACCGATTGGCAGGCAGGGAAGGTTTGGATGAGAAAATTCATCAAAAGGCTGGACCAGAACTGAGAGAATTCTGCCACGGTATTGCTGTTGAGCGCCGAAAGGAGAATTTGCAGCCATGTGGAGTCGGGGAAGCTGTTACTACTCCTGGATTCAATTTGCCATTCAACAACCTCATCCATGTGGTGGGGCCAGATTGTCGACGTCCAAATCAAGATAATTTCAGGCGAGATCTGCTCAAGAAGTCCTATGCTGCTATGTTTGAGCAAATCGAAGCAGTCGATGAACGCACGACACTTGTGATGTCACCGGTGAGTATGGATATCTTTGCTTACCCTCACCGGGAAGGCGCTCGAAGGACGATGGAAATCGTTCTCGCTTGGATGGATGAAGGTGAAGATCCTGGTACCGATATGGTGCTCATCGTTACCGATGACAATCAGTTCCTCAACAATATGAAGACAGTTTATCGCGAGTCCGAGGATAGATTCCCTGGGATTGACCGAACTCGTGCTTTCCGACGCGGAAAGTACCCCTGATTGCTTCTCGACTTAGCGGTCGAGAGAATCGATGTGCAATTCGACCGCTTCACTGAGAGTCAGTCGGCCGACTGCAACAGCTCGAGCAAGGCTGGCTGGAATAGTCAAGCGACCTTCTGAGATGCGCCGACTGCGCCGTTGAATTTCGCGCACCTCACCCTCAGTTGGGATGACCTGCAAGCGCTGAGTGACAGGGATTCCTTCGAGAGAGCAGATGGTAAGCGCGGCTGAAACATGGTCGTGTCGCGAGCCACGTGAGGTCGAGCGCTCGTCGACAAATTGGATTGAGAGACCTCGCGCAAGACAGACATTGGCGATGCGCGAAGAAATTGTTCTCGCCCCATCACCTATCCGAACCACAGATTCAGCCGGCCGAAGATCGCGTAGAATCTCCATTATTCGATCGACGGTCTCGTCGACCGATTCCATCTGCATCGAACCGGCCGCCTTTCCATCAGCAAGCCAAGCAAGGCCGGGTCTAGGTCCTGGATCGATTCCGAAGCAGATGCGCTGTACTTTCTCACCAACATACATCCGATTGACAATCGAGCCGATAACTGAGTCGATTTCTTCTACCGCACATCCGACTCCTCGATCATCCTCGGATCGCCCAACTTCGGCGTGCGATCCTATCCAATAGTCGACCCCGTTAGGCACCGGATGCTCGGGGTCAATCTGCATATGTTCGATACCAGAATCGCGCAAGCGACCGAGTAGCCTGTATGCCAGGCGGAAATCATCAGTGCGGACCGCGACCTCTGGCACGATGCGCGAATGTTGGGCCTCGCCTTCAATCATTGCTGTCTACAAATCACATCGTCGGCTTTTTCTCTTGGACTACAATCTCGCGCCGACCATTTCGAGCTGATTCCCATGCAAAATCTCGAAACGATGCACTCCAAGCCTATACCAAGCGATGTCGTCAAGAACCCTGACAATGGGCTAGCCTCATGGCTGGGGTCTACGAGCGCGAGTTACGCTCCGTCTTGGCTGGCGAGCGTAAGGGCGTGATAGCCATCACGCGCTCGTGCACCGAGGTCGAGCGCGCGCGAGCGATGCAGGTGTGCCAACGCCCATTCCTCGTCGTGCGCGCACCCGGCAGCGGCTCAGAGGGTACTGGAGACATTCTCGCGCTGCGTGGAGACATGTGTATGCCAATCGAGGTGAAATCCTCGAAGACCGATCGAATCTATCTCTCAGGCCGCACCATGGATCAATATCTCGCACTCATCTCAACTGGAGAAAGATGTGGCCTGCTGCCACTCTATGCATTCCGTCTGAAGGGTGTCAGAGGAGATAGTTGGACAATCATGAAAGTCCCTGTCGAAGGTTTGACTGGAAAGTTGCGAAGCCTTGCACGAAGCATACCAAACGTTCCACTTACCCGCAACGGAACGCCTTACCTCAATTGGCACGATGGAATGCCTCTACACAGATTCCTCGCACTCATCAGTCGTTCAGACGGTGCTCGTTCAATCTAAACTCAGTCATCGTCTTTGCTAGAAGTTTCGAGTCTTGCTTCCGCCTCGACGAGTTGATTCTTCGCCGACTCGATATCAGTTCTGACTCCATCGAGGTGTGCTCGCTTCAGTAGGCGAGCGATAGCTTCTGACTCACGACGCAACCTATCGATCTCACGAGCGCGCTTGCGCTCACTCAAATCGCCCACCTCCGTCACGACTCACCCAATACGCCGTAGGTCAAGTCAGTTGCGCAGCGCGCCACGAGAGTTCAAGTGGAGCCCTCGTCGACCGAGTCACATGGAGCCAAGGCTGGGCCTGAACCAAATCCTCTTCCTCGCTATCCTTGCTTGGATTGCGATGAGGGGTTTTGCTCCTCTTTGGGCCGTCGGAATCATCGCCGCGTGGTACTTTGGCCTCTTGTACCTAGAGCAGAATGGAACCTTGGATCGATGGAATGCGACGCGGGTCCTTGGAATGATCCTGATGGTTCGGACGGGTCGAGGCAAGATTGCGTTGGAAAAAATGGCTCGCCCTCGCCGCTTTTGGAGGGCTTATGGCGAACTCTCAATCTGGATGTGTTTCATTGTCATGCTAGGCGTGATCCTATTGATTGTCACTGCTGCTTTGACGACTGCGGCAGCCCCCTCAGAACAGAATGTGTTGCCGGCTTCCGATCTTCTTTTGATACCAGGAGTGACGAGTTTCGTACCATTTTGGTGGCCGGTGATTGCGCTGGTAATCGCTCTAGTGATTCACGAGTATAGTCATGGTTTGCAGGCTCGGGCTCACGGAATGCAGGTACGTTCCTTCGGACTCCTCCTAGTTGGTCCGTTGCCTATGGGTGCTTTTGCTGAGCCTGAATATGAGGAGATGGTGCGAGCTCCTCGCCGCGAGAGGTTGCGACTCTATGCGGCGGGACCTTCGATCAATCTGATTGCGACTTTCGTAGTTCTGATTTTGCTATCGGCGACTGCAACAGGATTTGCTGCAAAGACGCCCGGCGTCCATGCCGCGGCGATTATTGAGGACACAGGGGCGGAAGATGCTGGATTGATGCCCTATGAGACAATCACTCACATCGATGAAGAGAGAATAAGCGATTACACTGAATTCACCGATGCGATGGGTGTTTATTCATCTGGAGAAACAGCGGAATTTACCGTAGTCTCATCTGCCGCTCACAGTGAAATAGAGACTCGGATTGTCGAGATTACTTTCACCGACCGTTGGCAATACCACATAGACCAATGCGATAAGGACGTAAACTGTGTTCAATCTGAGTTAGAAGAGCAATTGACTGAGATTGGAATCGAGCAAGGTGATGCGTTCGTAGGAGTCAGTGGTCTTCGCTCAAACACCGCAGCTGTAGAAGGCTGGTCGTTCGTCTTTGATGACCAATTTACCCCTACTCAGAAGAGTCTCGGCTTATTGATCACACCATTGGTTTTGCTGGGCACTCCCATTGCTCTCGATGGACACACGATGCCACTCGAACAACGAGCCATGCTGACCGCCGGAGACGGTCCGATTGCCTCCACCCTAGGCACAGAAGGTATGCTTGCCACCTTCGATTTCCTCTTCTGGTTGGCCTGGATTAACTTCATTCTCGGATTCGCCAATCTGATTCCGATGATTCCCTTCGATGGTGGTCACATGTTCCGAGATGCAGCGCACTCGACTATGCGATTCGTAATGCGAGGCGCTGACCCGATTAGCATCGAGGGCGCTGCGAATCGATTGAGTTCGATGAGCAGTCTATTCATTCTCTTCATCGTCGCGATTCCGATTATTCTGCCGCGACTCGTCGCTTGAGAAGAGCGGACAAGATGGAATTCATTCTTCTTCAGAAGAAGTCTCAGAGGCCTCGACATCATTCGATTCTTCGTCCTCATCCTTCGGATTCAATCGGTTTGTAATCATCTCAATTATGACCGGTGCAGAGATGATGATGGCGACCAGAACCGCGAGATTTCCCCAGGTATTGCCGGTAACTTGCCCCGCGGTGCCGCTGGCGTAGAGTTTGACTGCGCCGACCCACGGAATCTCAAGGGAGGCAACGCCCATTATCCACTCGTCCTTGATTGCAGTAACCAGTTCACCATTCTCGTCGGTGAGTGATTGTTGATCGTATTGACAGCCATTGCTCCATCGATTATCGCCAGTTGTGATATATCCCTCGTGAGTGATAATTGACAAGTCGATTTTCAGATTTGAATTCCCATGAAAGCAATCGTATTCGAGTTCCACAAAGCCTGATTCAGCTCCAACGACGTCGGTTCCAGGCACATCCCAGCCACCATTTGGATTAGCAATCGCTTGTAGCAAAGCGCGGTGAATGACTGGAGTGTCAGAGCCACCGTTCTTTCGGAAAATGATGACGTCACCTGGCATTCCGTGAGTCTCGTAACCCTCGTGCTCACCACCTGGTTCAGTGGCCTCTGCAAAGGTGATGATATCGTGGCGGTCGGGGCTCATGACGAGGACTAGATCGCCGGGGTCGATTGCTCCGACCGAACCGTGTTCATTGTCATGCATCATCGAACCTGATTCGACAACCACCATTGGAGGGTAGGATCCTGTTGCAATGGTCATCGAACCGAGCAGAAGGATGACCAATCCGATTGCGAGGCTCGCCTCACGTTTCAGAACGTGAAGGTCCAACCTTATTCCTCCTCGGAACTCGAGGAATCATTCGCTGATTTGCTGCGTCGACTCCCTGAAGATATACGGACGCCGGCTGGCGTCGTGAGGTATAGCAAAATGAGGGAAGCGGTTGCAAGTAGAACCCCCACGCCGTCAAAGTGAGGTGCAGCGGCATGAATCGAATCGTCACGAGCTAGCATCAGTGTGAGATCGACTGTATATTCGCGGGCGCCACCGCCCTGTGTGGCGAGTCCGGCAACCATGTTGTAGAGCAACGCTGCTGCACTAAATCCGCTGAGTCCAAGCACTACGCGGTTGGCTTCGGTCTGTCTCAGTAGCTTGGCACCGGGTAATTGTCGAGAGAGGCGGGAATCGCCAGTATTCCACCAAGCCGAGAGATAGGACTGAACTCCGTTTACTTCCGAGTCGACATTCCTCTCGTCCCAGGGCTCAGCGAAGTCACCATCTCCAGCCTTGGACTGGAATTCCTCTGTCGAACCCCCCGCCGGTCGGATATGCCTGAAGCGGGCACTGACCTTGATGCCCATCTCATTGTACAGGCGCACGAGTTGCGCCTGATATCCAGGCCCGAGCATTTCAGCTGCGTTTTCCGCCTCCTTGCGTCGGCGTAGAATCTCGGGCCGATTATCCATCAGCAGAATTTCATCAAGATTCGCCTTTTGACCCATGTAAACGAAGAATTCGGGGACCATCCAGAATGCAATCAAACCGCCGAAAAACAATCCAGCCCAACTCCATGGCACCCATTCAGCCTTCGTAGGATCGGATGTACCATCGAGAATGAAGAGGAATAGAATACCCCAGATGGTCGCAGCCATCGAGAGTATGGTAACCCATGAAACGATGCGGAAATGGTTGTCTTTGTGACCGTCCCACCAACGCCCAAGAGCGGAATTTAGTCGCTTGAGTGGGCCTGCCATCGCGGCTCGGGTCACGCTCCTGAGATATGTCCCTTATCGCGTGATGTTCAATGGATTAATCTCCAGATCCGTGGATGATTACGAGAAATTACTTTCCTGAACACTCGAATGTTGGGGCTCTTGATGACTGACCCATTGGTTCATGTTGGGTGGACTTGGCGACATGGTCGATGTCCAACGCTGGGGGCGATTCCGGAGCCCTCGACTTGCTGCACCCACGCGTGCGGGAATTAGTCGATGAGCGTGGGTGGAATTTGACTCCTGTTCAAGAAGCCGCGACTGCTGATTTGGTTGCTGGAAAAGACAGAATTCTAGTCGCACCAACGGGCAGTGGGAAAACCGAGGCGGCGGTTTTACCGCTCGCCTCTAGGGCGCTTGCGGAGGAATGGGATGGATTGTCGATTCTCTATATCACTCCGCTACGTGCATTGAATCGCGATATTGATCGTAGGTTGGCAAAGTTGCTTGAGCCATTGGGGCTAAGTGTGGGACTGCGCCATGGTGATACTAGCCAAAAAGAGCGAACTAAGCAGTCAAAAAAACCCCCTAACCTGTTGGTAACGACTCCCGAAACTGCGCAAATTATGCTACTCGGGAGTCGATTGCGTCAGCACTTGGCCGGTGTAAAGGCGGTAGTTCTCGATGAGGTTCACGATATGGCGGCCAGCGAGCGTGGAGCACAATTGCTAATCGGACTTGAGAGAATTTCTGGTCTGGAAAACGCTCGAGGAAGATTCCAACGAATCGGATTGTCAGCGACCGTCGGCAACCCTGCCGAGGTCGCGCGATGGATGTCGGCTGATGCAGAGCCGATCTTTGGCCCAGCGCCCCGAACCACGGAAGTGATCGTACATCGAGAGACGCCGACACCCGAGGACGAATTATTGGCGGGCGAATGGAGTATTTCGCCAAAGTCGATTGCCGCTTTCAGACACCTTGCTCACACCCTAATCGAAGATCCGCCATCGCTGGTCTTCGTCAATTCACGCTCATCTGCTGAAACCGTTGCACAGCGCCTTTCTGCCATCGTACCAGAAATCGAGGTTGGAGTTCATCACGGTAGTCTAGCTGCCGAAACTCGCCGAGAAATGGAAGAGGCTCTACGCGCCGGTAAGATACACGGTCTAATCTGTACTTCAAGCCTTGAACTCGGCATCGATATCGGCGCTATTCGACGCGTCCACCAATTGAACAGTCCACGGGCAGTCGACAGAATGCTGCAGCGCGTCGGACGCGCCGAGCATCATCTCGGCGGAACCGGACGCGGCGATGTCCTTGCCTGGGAAATCGACGACATCGCTGAATGTGCAGTAATCGCACGACGTGCAATGGCCGGAGAGCTCGAGGGAGTTGAGTGGCGTTATGAGCCAGCCATCGTTGCCGCCAATCAATTCCTCCAGATGGCAGCTGAGAGAAGCGTTGTACCGCTATCCCAAGCAACCGAATTGCTCAATCGGTCGACAATTTTTCCAAATTGGAAGGAAGAAGATACCCTTGCAGTGCTACGAATTCTAGATGATCGTTGGCTGATCAGACTAATCGACAAACCTCTCCAATCCGACGCCACACTTTGGCACCCCAAACTCTGGGAAGGCCTCGCAAAGAAGGCAAATGCAGATGCGAGGCCCGCAGATATCGTTCCTGAAAAACGCCCGCCATGGGACGAGAAACACTCCGACGGAGATAAGTCGAGATGGCGCCGAGCCATGGCCCCTCACCTCCCTGAAACCCTCGCCGAGGGTTGGTTCTCACCTGCGGGTAAACTAGGTCGAAACCGCACCGACCATATCTCGATGATTCCCGACGAGATATCCTACCGAGTCAGAGACGCCGTCACGCGCCGCTCTCTCGGCTCAGTCGACGAGGCCTTCGTCCTCTCACTCTCAGACACCGGGCAAGACGACGCCGGCCGACCGCGAAGATTCGTCATGGCCGGCCGAACCTGGATGATAGTCGACGCAGATCCGGAGCAGAATGAGTTGCTCGTCGCTCCAGTCAAGGATACTGGAGAGGCACCGGTGTGGTCTGGAGAATTACCACCTGTGCCGATCGAAGTGGCTCTAGAAGTCGGCAGATTACGGCGCAGTGCAGCGGTTGCAATAGGTGCGCTGGAGGCACAACCCAAAGATCTCGACTACGATGAATACCCTCTTTCAAACGAAGCGCGAACAGACCTGCTCAACACAGTCGCTCAGCATCTCGACGCCACAGAATACCTACCCACCGATACCACGCTGACCGTCGAGATGCGAGAGAAAGCAATCGTGTTGAATACCTGCCGAGGAAGTAGAATCAACGAGACCCTTGCGCATTTCATACAAGCAATGGGATCGATGCGTGAAGGTAAGATGGGAACGACACTGATCGACCCCTATCGCATCGCCTTCCAAGTCCCAGGAACCACAGTTGGTCACGTCATCGAATGGCTCACTGAGACCTCTCCAGAAGCCCTCGAAACTATTCTACGGATGACAATCCCCAACGGTCGTGCCTTGCGCTGGCGTATCGTTCAAGTCGCCCGAAAAATGGGTGTTCTGGAGAAGGCAGTCGACCCTCGACGGGTAAATCTGCAGGGTCTGATGCAGCGCTACCGAGGAACGCCAGTGGTCGAGGAAGCGCTGTCAAAACTTTTCCATGAACGGATGGACATCGAAGGTACGATGGATCTCATCCGCGAAATTCAATCAGGCAAGGTCGAGGTTATTCACACAGCTAGCGGACCGCTCGGACTCTCACCAAAGTCCGAGCGTGATCTGCTTCTACCCGCCTGGTCTGACGCACAGCTTCGCGAGCGTCTAGAAACACGACTTGTAGCAGAGCGAGCAGTGCTCATCTGTCTCAATTGTCAAGACAGGACGCACAAGCGCGTCGGGAGAATGGAGGACCGTATCGAGCCGTGCCCAAAGTGCAGCGGCACGATGCGAGCGTGCGCACCAGAACGCATGGAATCCATGCTCGCTGGCTGGGTTGCCAGCGAAGACCCCAAAGAGCGCGCACGCATGAAAAAGAATGCAGAACTCATCCGAACCCATGGCCACGATGCTGTGTTGGCCTTGATGGGCAGAGGAGTGGGTGAGGAAACCGCAACGAGGCTCTTGCGAGGTCATACCCGAGGTAACCGAGTCAAGTTGCTGCGAGCCATACACAACGCTGAGCTGCAATATGCCAGAACACGCCGTTATTGGAGTTAGAAACCGATATGGAACGCCAACCTATCGGAGGGGTGTGCTGATAGGTCTGACCGGCCGCTATGCCTCGGGTAAATCTACAGTTGTGGCTTGGCTTGTTTCCAAGGGATTGAGCAGCGAATCCTGCTCTGATTCTATTCGTGCTCATCTCAAAGAGAAAGGAATCGAAGAATCTCGAGAGAACTTAATCGAGGGCGGTAATGAATTACGCCGAGTTGGTGGAACTGGCATCCTCGCCGAAATGTTACTCGAGAGAATAGACGGAGAGAATGCTGTCATCGATTCAATTCGTACACCAGGTGAAGTCAAAGCCCTACGACAGCGTGAGGATTTCATTCTAATCGAGGTTCGAGCGGGAATGGAAGCACGCTGGCAAAGAGCACAATCCCGTGCAAGAACTGGTGATATTTCTGACAAAGAGACCTTCTTCGCTAATGAAGAGGTAGAGGCGGTTGCCAAGGATGAATCAGGACAGGCTCTGAACGCAACCGCAGCACTGGCGGACCTAATTTTGGTGAACGATGGAAGTTTAGAGGAGTTACACTCTGATCTCGAGGAACTCTGGGTTCTCTTATCTGAGTAATCAGGCTGAGCGATAGGATACGCCTGATTCATTGAACATACTTGTGGCGATCTCAAAATCTTCCTGCCAGCGATCGGGAATTTCTGAATCAGCCGGATAGACGACTTCGAGGACTCCGGCTTGTATCAGTGAGCGAGCACAACGCGAGCAAGGTGGCCAAGTGACGTACGCAGTGCAGCCCTTCAGAGAGATACCAATCCGAGCCGCGTGCATGATGGCATTCTCCTCGGCGTGGCAAATCATAGGATACTTCATCTCACGATTGTTCAGTCGCTCCGCCGTATCCTCGATTCCACGCGGGAATCCGTTGAATCCTGTTGAGCGCACCTCGCGGTCCTCGCCAACTACGACGCATCCGACCTTGGTCGAGGGATCCTTTGACCAACCCGAAATGTGCTTGGCGAGACCAAGAAATCGTGTATCCCATTTCGTACTCATGACTTCACCTCAGGGTCGACCACCCGGCGGGTCGTTATCTCGATTCGCCTCAGAGCGGTTCGGGTCATAGCCATCCCAGACTTCTGGATTCTTGTAGCAATCAGGATCGTCTCGGTCGGCCTGGCCACCTTTGTCATTGTCGACTCCGTCGCCACAGTTACCTACTCCGCGATTGACATCGGACAAGAGCGCTTCAGGGCCGCCTTTCATCATCACAGCAATCATCAATCCGGAAAGGACCAAGATGAGTAGGATTAGGATGACTTTCGAGCTCGTGTCTTTCGACTCGACGGTGACTTTCACTTCCACCTTGTCGTCGCTGTTGGAGGTCATGCGCAGCACCCGAAGTGGGTCATCCCTTTTGACTCTCAATGAACGCTCAACTCATCACGAAGGTCGAGTCCATTGTTCTCACACCAATGCTTGAGGATATCTCCGATGAGGTAAATGCTACCCATCACGACCAACTGGACCCCGGCTTGTCGGGCCATTATTTGTGCCCACTCAAAGGCCTGAATTGGGTTGTCGATTAGGAGAGGGGGGTCGAGCCTGTTTGAGCAAATTGTATCGGCAAGCTCAGCAGGTTCGATGGCGGGTAAACGACCCGACGTCGGCTTACTCACGACGATATGACGGAAAGTTGGAGAATGGTATAATTCCGAAGCTAAGGATGACGTCGCTTGCAGGATATCGTCCTTTTGCGACATCCCGATGAGGAAGACGCATGGTTCTTCGATTCGAGATAATTCCGCGTCAAAACCCTCGTCATTGTGGGCCGCACTGAATTTTACATCATATTGCATATTGGTTGGTTTCCATCCTGGTGAACGCCCCGGCCATCTGCACTCAGCTTGGTTAGGGCCCCAATTCATCAATAACGAAACCATGATGGATAATTCTCGCCAAGTTTCCCAAGGCGATTCGTATGGGTCCTTCTGATGTATGTAGAAATCATCGCCCGCAATCTCGGAGATGATAGCGGCTACTTCTGGGTCGTCCGACTCAAGAGCGATGAGCGGTACGCCGGGGCGATAAATGCCGGCTTTCTCACGAGCGATTTCGGACAGGGTCTCTCCGAGCACCTCGGTGTGATCTAGTGAAATCGTCGTGATGATACATAGATCGGCATCGACGAGGCAAGTTGCATCGCCTCGTCCACCGAGTCCCGTCTCAATGATGGCGCGCTCAATGCCGGCTTCGGCAAAATGCAGCATGGCGGCGATGAAAGTAACCTCGTAGAATGTCGGTTCGAGAAGATCTCCTTCATTCGCCGCTGCCTTAATCGCCTCGACATGTCTGTCGAAGTCAGCCGAGTCTATCGGTCGACCGTCGACTCTTATTCGCTCTTCGACCATGACGAGGTGTGGTGTTGTGAACAAGCCAACGCATAGGCCAGAAGCCGCTGCGTTGGCCGAAAGTTGGACGCAGAGCGACCCTTTTCCATTAGATCCAGCGACGTGGATTGAAGGAAATTCAAGCTGTGGGTTCCCGAGGCGCTCTAGTAGCTCCTCGGCCCGCTCAAGGCCTAGTCTCATACCTGCGAATCGGAGGTCGTCGAGCCATTCTCGTGCATTCATAGTCTCACCTGAGCCGTCGGTTACAGCAGTGCGGGAACGGGTCAATGTGATATGGTCCTTGAAGTTCGTGGAGGGTGTGTCCGCAGAAAGTGAAAGTGTCATCGACATGATGATTGATCAATGGGAGTCCATGGCTGGCATGGCTGCGATGTTCATTGGGACCATCGGAATCGGTATGTTCATCCAGCCACTTTACGATATTCCCGAGGCCCGCGCTTTTGGTGAAGAAGGCACGACGAAATCCGGTTTCATTCTCTTAGAATTAGTGTTGATTGGCGTCTTCACAGTCGCAATCATATGGCTCGCGCGCAAGGGACTAGACGCACTGATCAAAGGAATCGTCATGCTTGCGCTCGGTCTCAGTCTATTCTACGCCCTCCAGCCATTCACTCTCATCATCCTCTATCTGGCTGGCTTCGCAACACCCGCGAGTGTCGGCCTCAGCGCTCTAGTAATTACAATCGCTGGCATGGTTGCCTTGCACCGTTACCCAGAGTGGTATGTGGTCAATAGCGTCGGTGTGATGGTTGGGGCCGGAGTCATCGTGATGATCGGAATTTCATTCGTTCCAACTTTGGTGATTATCTTCATGTTGTTAGCGGCGATTTACGATTACTGGGCCGTTCACAAGAGCAAACACATGCTGGAACTAGCTGACACGATGATTGGGCTCAAATTACCGGTTTTACTGGTTTCACCGAAGGAAAAGGGCTACTCCTTCCTCGACCAAGAAGGCGATATCATGCGCGATTCAAGTAATGCGGGCGAGATGGCACCTCCTCCACCCGGCTACGATGGCGTGATGGAGGCTGAAATGGTCGACGAAGCCGAAAGGCTTCGACCGAAGAAAAAGAGTCGAGATGCACTTTTCATGGGTCTTGGAGACGTCATTTTCCCTGGTATGCTGGTGATTTCAGCGCTCTCCTTCCTGCCAGAATGGGGGCCCGAGGTGTGGAATGCCTTCGGTGAAATTCACCTCGCTCAATTGGTGGTCGGTATTGGGACTTTGATTGGCGGTTTGGTCGGTTATGTCGCTCTGATGTATTTCGTCGCACAAGGTAAGCCACAGCCGGGTTTGCCACTACTGAATGGTGGAGCAATTCTTGGATATCTTGTGAGCGGAATCTACGCATACGATATCGGACCACTATTCCAGGCGATTACATTCCTGTGAGGCTTCGCTCTCTGGCTCCTTTCAACGGGGCTCGGGCCGGTATTCCCCGATTCATTGAAGGCAGGAGGGCTGACCCTTCACTTCGGTCGCCATGCTTGACATGACCATGTTCCGAGAGCACGCGGATGTGCTGAGGGCTGACCATGACAAGCGTGACTTGCCTCACGAACACATCGATGCGGTAATCCGCCTCGATGAAGAATGGCGTCAGACAAGATACGATGCTGACCAATTGAGAAAGAAGCGAAATGAGGCTGCGCGTGGAATTGCGGTAGCCAAGAAATCAGGCGATTCAGCGACCGCGGACGCGATTCTCGCAGAGGTGTCCGACTTGGGTGCGCAGATTGATGCGCTCGGCGAACGCGTTGATTCTTGCTTGGCCGAGCGCGATGCTGCTCGGATGCGTGTCCCGAATGTGTTACACGATTCGGTGCCGGTTGGTGAGGATGACCAGAAGAATACACTCCACAGTTTGCATGGCGAAAAGGTGGAGTTGGGCTTCGAGGCGCGCACGCATAACGATCTAATCGAAGCAAATGGCTGGGTCGACCTCGCGCGCGGAGCAAAGGTAGCAGGTTCTCGCTTCTACTTCCTACAAGGCGACCTCGCGCGTCTTGAGATGGCCTTGCAGAATTACACGGCCAACTTCTTGATGGAACGCGGTTACACCCTCGTTCAGCCTCCATTGATGATGAATCGCGAGGCCTACGAGGGTGTCACGGATCTCGCCGATTTTGAGACGGTCATGTACGGCATCGAGCCGGACAAGTACTACCTCATCGCCACCAGCGAACACCCGCTCACTGCAATGAGGATGGACGAAATCATCGAGCCGGCCGAGCTGCCGATCAAATTAGTTGGAGTTTCACCCTGCTTCCGACGCGAGGTCGGTGCCCACGGTTTGTCCGACCGAGGTATCTGGCGAGTCCACCAATTCACTAAGATCGAACAGATCGTCATCTGTAAGCCCGAGGATTCCTGGACTCATCACGAGGAATTGCTAACCAATGCCGTCGACCTTTGGGATAGTCTTGGGCTACACTACCGAGTCGTCAATATCTGTACAGGTGATATGGGAACTGTCGCCTCGAAAAAGTACGACCTCGAAGCATGGCTTCCCGGTGCTGGCGCCTACAAAGAAGTCGTATCCTGCTCAAATTGCACCGATTATCAAGCAAATCGCCTCCGCATGCGCTACCGCACTACAGAAGGTAATTCGGCGGTCCACACGCTGAATTCGACCGCCATTGCAACCAGTCGTGCGCTGGTCGCCATTATGGAACAATATCAGAATGAGGACGGAATGGTCCGAGTCCCAGATGTCCTCATCCCATTCCTAGGCGGCCAGAAGACTCTCGAGCCACTGTCCTGAACCAATTGAGTTCGTTTAAGCGGACGAAGGGGCGACCTTCTGGCTTGCCTTGAGAACAATCACTCCGATTAGCACGGCTACTATAACCGCAGCTAAAATTGGTAGAACCATCGCGATGAGTGCCAAAATCACACTCGCTAAGTTCTCACCTGTAGAGACGATGGGATTCGCAAAACCTGCAGTGAGCGTAGTCGAAATCCCTCGAGTGACAACGGTTGCTCCCTGCACAATAGCGGTAACACCGCCGCCAGCGATGATAGCCAGTGACCACTGAATCACCGGATCTGTATTTCCTTCAAGAACAAGCGCGGTCATGCCAGACCCAGCAACGACCGCTGCAGGGCTCGCAATAGAATCTAGCAGATTATCTACCCATGGGACGTAATACCCTGCAAATTCAGCCACAGTCGCGACTCCAAGCAGAATTACAGCCACATTGGAGTCGAAGTACTCGAAGGGAGTATCCATCAAATTCACGTCAACTGCATCGGCGCGGACGGCTATAGAGAGCAAGAATGGAGGGAGGAAAACTCGGAATCCAGAGGCAGCAGCTAGTCCTAATCCCATGCTCAAGGCAATTATGACGTCGAATTCGTTCACAGTAAACCCACGAATCGGTCATTATTGAATCCGATGCCGTCATAATCAACATTAAACTATGAAAAATGGAAAAATCCAAACGATTTTTCCCGTCCTCAGTTCCATGGGAATTTTACTGACCAAACTATGAAATCGAATAGAATACATTGGATTGCAAGCATCAAACTACCAGCCAACAATAGCCCTGAACCATCAATGGAATCTTGGTAAGCGGAATAAGCAAGAGCGCCCATAAGGAAATTTCCTAATGACACTAGAAATAGAACTCCTACAACTAATATTGGAGTCCAAGAATACTGATTATTCATGTGAAAAATCGTGCTTTCCAACCATAGAGCCGAAGGGATTAGTACCAATGCATTAGTAATGAACAAAAGTTGCAATCCTGAACCATCTGATTCAGACCATGGCCAATGCATATTTTCCAATGAAGTGGTTTCTAATTGAAAAAGAATAACCCACCAATAGAGTAGATATCCGATTGCTGCGATAAACATGAATGGAATAATTTTACTTTGCCAAGATAGAGGAATTCCCCCCCAGAGTGATTGAGGATCATTGGCTCGGCTAACTCCGTAAACATACGAAAGAAGGACCAATAGGCCAAATATTCCTGTAAACAGTCGAAGATAGTCGCGAGTCAAATCCATAGAAACACCAAATCATTCTCCAAGTTCTACAAGTGTATCGCCCATATCTACACGATCACCAATAGCGAAATTTACTGCGATGACTTCCCCGGCCCTCGGAGCCTGAATACGATGTTCCATCTTCATCGCCTCCATCACCAGCAGTGTCTGTCCTTCGCGAACTCGTTGGCCCTCATTAACCTGAACTTCGAGGATAGTCCCCGGCATTGGTGCAGTCAGACCACCCTCTCCTGCATCCGAATCTGCACTACCTGTTTCGTGGCCATTGA
>Ga0114932_10000382_pt1 | contig 52921 bp, 34 predicted proteins | sample 2SBtaG_2_FD_87286 | JGI IMG/M metagenome (GOLD analysis project Ga0114932, IMG submission 87286) | Deep subsurface microbial communities from Kolumbo volcano to uncover new lineages of life (NeLLi) - 2SBTROV12_ACTIVE470 metaG | ecosystem: Environmental > Aquatic > Marine > Volcanic ...
CAGGGCGGCCTCGCCGATGACCAGGAAATCGCTGCGGTCGAGCAGCTGCCCCGCTTCGAGATAGTTGCGTGCCAGGCCAGCGTTGGTGGACAGCCCTATCTCCGTGTGGGGACCGCGCCAATCCCGCTCTGCAGTGCAGCGAAAGAATGCACCGCTGAGAGAGTCACGCAGATCACCGCCTGCCATGGCTGAGAGGGTCTTCTCCACGATCTCCCGCAGACGCGGGTCGCGGTCCTCGGCCAGACCCAGGATGGCGTAGTCGAGGGTCTCGGGATGGGGGAATTTCTGCCCCGTCCCGAAGCCCCCGTGGCACGAGTCAAAGTCGGAGAGCAGCGAGCGAGCAATGGCCGGCGGGATGGACTCGTCCAGGGCTCCCGGCTCGTGCACTGGTTCAGCGGCCTCGTGTGCCTCGTGTGCCTCGTGTGCCTCGTCGACGTCGTGGGCGTCGTCCCCCCGCTCTGGATGCGCCGCGGCCGCTCCCCCATCGCCGCGTAGCGTGCGCGAAGCGTTCCACAGGGCCTGAGCCAGCTCGTCCGCCTCCGGGGCAATCGCCGACCAGAGCACCGCGCCTTCGCCGTCGAGCAGCGCCAGGGTGGGCCAGGCGCCCAGGCCGTGTCGCCGGGCCAGGGCCGTGTTCTCGTCATCATCGTGGCCGTCGACTCGCACCGGCACCGAGACCTCGTCAATCAGCGTGGCCACCTCGTGCTGGGACAACAGCCGCTCCAGGGGATCGCCACAGGCGGCCGACCAGTCCGCCACCAGGACCAGCAACACAGGGCGCCCTTCCCCGGCCGCACGGCTCGGGAGATCGTCGTGCCAGCTTTGCCAGGTCACGGCCATCACGGCTCCTCGTCTCGCGGTCAGTCCGCGACGAGGTCCTCCCGCGAGGGCTCCGTCATCACCGACCGATTCGGGCGGGCTGCCAGAGATGGTCTCGTCTGTTCGGCGCCACGGCTTGAGCACCAATGCCCAGCCCCAGCTCCGGCCCATCCCTCACCTGACCCCAACACGGGGCACGACCGGTCAGAAGGCGGGCAGCTTGCCAGCCAGCCGGGCGACCACATCGGCGGCACAGGCACCGTTGGTGGCCATCAGCCCCCTGGGGTGGTTGAGCAGTTCGCTGTTGTAGACCAACGGCTCGCCGTCCATGTTCAGGAAGCGCCCGCCAGCAGCATGCAGAATGGCCTCTGGAGCCGCGGTGTCCCACAGGCTGATGTGCGAGGTCGGGGCCACGTACATGTCGGCCTCGTCCGCACAGATCTTGCCGACCTTGTAGCCCACGCTGCCCACGGACAGGGTCTCTTTCGGCTGCAAGGCGTCGAGGGTGGCCTCAAGGGCCGCGTCCCGGTGTGCGATGGAGCAGATCACCCGCAGCTCTGGAGCGGTGGCCCGGGTGCTGCACTGCAACACCTTGCGCTCACCCTCGCAGACCTCTTCGGCCCCGTGCCCCACGAGCCCGAGAAAGGTGCGCTGCGCCTTGGGGACTTCGACCACGCCCAGGGCAGGCCGCCCCTCGACGGCCAGGCCGATCATCACCGCGAAGCCCACCCGGTTCTTGACGAAATCGGAGGTGCCATCGAGAGGGTCGACGATCCAGCAGCGACGGGCGGTGCGCCAGCTGTCGTCAGTGACCTCTGTCTCCTCGGACAACAGCGCATCGTCTGGAAAGCGCTTCTGCAGCTCGCGGACGATCAGGTCGTTGCTGGCGTGGTCTGCAGCGGTGACCGGCTGGCCACCCTTGTCGGCAACGTCGACGTCGGTGCCGTAGAAGCCCATGACGATCCTGCCGGCCTCGACGGCCAGCTGATGCACGAACTCGAGCTCTTCGACGGTGGGTGCAGCGGTGGGTGCAGCGGTCACGGGATGTCCTCGGTTGATGTGGGATCGCCTACGCTCTCCACACCGGTCTCGATGTCGAGCGTCGGGACGTCCTCCCAGAGCGCGTCGAGGTCAAAGAACTCCCGACCTTCGTCGTCGAACAGATGAAGCACCACCCCGTTGTAGTCGTAGAGCGACCACCGACCATCCGGGTCTTCGCTGGAGCTGTTGGGCACACCGGCCCCCAGCTCCTTGATGCCCATGCGGATCTCGTCACGTACCGCCCTCGCCTGACGACGGTTGTTCACCGTCGCCAGGACGAAGTACTCGGCGATGCCGAGGCGATCACCCACGTTGTAGACCTTGACGTCGCGAGCCAGGCGGTCCATCGCCAAGCGCGCGCAGGCCAGGGCCACGTCGCGGTAGTCAAAGCCCTCGGTCTCGTCGCCTGGAGAGGGAGGGGAGACGTCTGCGTCCATCGACAGATCAGCCGACCAGCAGGGGCGCGATGACCACGGAGACCACGCACATCAGCTTGAGCAGGATGTTGATGGACGGGCCAGAGGTGTCCTTGAAGGGATCGCCCACGGTGTCACCCACCACCGCGGCGCCGTGAGCATCGCTGCCCTTGCCGCCGTGCGCGCCACCTTCGATGTACTTCTTGGCGTTGTCCCAGGCACCGCCGGCGTTGGCCATGAAGATGGCCATCATCACACCGGAGATCAGGGCGCCAGCGAGCATGCCACCGAGCGCGCGAGGGTCGTAGAAGCCCACCGCCAGCGGGGCCACCAGGGCCAGCACGCCGGGCAGCACCATCTCGCGGATGGAACCCTGGGTCGAGATCTCGACGCAACGTGCGGGGTCGGCCTCGGCCTTGCCCTCGAGCAGCCCCGGGATCTCGCGGAACTGACGGCGCACCTCGTCGATCATCTTGTTCGCTGCCCGACCCACAGCCGTCATGGTCATGGCCGAGAACAAGAAGGGCAGCATGCCGCCGATCAGGGCGCCCGCGATGATCTCGGGCTCGGTCAGATCGAGGGTGAAGCCAGCATCCTCCACGCGGATACGGGCCACGTAGTTCTGGAACAGGGCCAAGGCGGTCAGGGCCGCGCTACCGATGGCGAAGCCCTTGCCAATGGCCGCCGTGGTGTTGCCCACAGCGTCGAGGGCGTCGGTGGCCTTGCGCACCTCGGGGGGGCAGCCGGCCATCTCGGCGATGCCGCCAGCGTTGTCAGCCACCGGGCCGTAGGCGTCCACACCAAGAGAGATACCCAGGGTCGAGAGCATGCCCACCGCGGCGATGGAGATGCCGTAGAGGCCAGCCAGGTTGTAGGCCGAGACGATGCCCACGGCGATGAGCAGCACCGGCGCCCAGGTGGACGACATGCCCACGGCCAGTCCCGTGATCAGGTTGGTGGCCGCACCCGTGTTGCTCTGCTCGGCGATGCGCTGCACCGGGCTCCGCTCCACGGCGGTGTAGTACTCGGTGATCTTGCCCACCAGCACACCCAGCGCGAGGCCGATGACCACCGCGAGCATGATCTGCTGATGCCCGATGACAGCTCCATTGTGCATGTAGCTCAGGGACATGCCGCCGGTGAGCGTCCAGGCCAGAGCGACGAAGATCAGCGAAGCCACGATCAGGCCGCGGAAGAGCGCGCCGTGCAGGTGCTTCTCGTCGTTGCACTTGACGAAGAAGCGACCGATGATCGAAGCCACGATGCCGAAGGCCGAGAGCAGCACGGGCAGCAGCACCAGATCCTCGCCAGCGCCCGCCGTTGCGGCGGTGCCAGCGGCCACGAAGCCCAGGGCCATGGTGGCGATGATCGAGCCCACGTAGGACTCGAACAGGTCGGCACCCATGCCGGCCACGTCGCCCACGTTGTCACCCACGTTGTCAGCGATGGTCGCCGGGTTGCGCGGGTCGTCCTCGGGGATGCCCGCCTCGAGCTTGCCCACCAGGTCGGCGCCCACGTCGGCCGCCTTGGTGAAGATGCCACCGCCCACGCGAGCGAACAGCGCGATGCTGGACGCTCCCAGGCCGAAGCCGAAGAGCGAGCTCGGATCACCCTCGCCCCAGATCACGTAGAGGCCGGTGACACCCAGCAGGCCCAGGCCCACCACGGTCAGGCCCATGACCATGCCTGAGGAGAAGGCCACATCGAGAGCACCCGCGATACCACCCTTGCGGGCCGCCTCGGTGGTGCGCACGTTGGCGCCCGTCGCGGTCTTCATGCCGATCCAGCCCGCGAGGGCCGAAGCGATGGCACCGGCCACGAACGCGATGGCGGTCTTGCCACCGTCGCCATAGGCCATGAACAACAAGCCGGTGACGATCACGACGAAGACCGACAGCACCTTGTACTCGGTCACCAAGAAGGCCATGGCTCCGTCGCGAATCTGACGGGCGATCTTCTGCATGACTTCATCGCCTTCACTCAGCCCCTTGATGCGGGCAGACATGAAGAAGGCGAAGACCAGCGCCACGGCAGAGACGATGATGGCGGTTGTGGGGTTGAGCAGGCTTTCCATGACCTGTGCTGTCCTGAAGTTCGTGGAATATGGACGGGCGGGCAAAGGGCGCCAAGCATAGAAGCCCGGGGGGATGGGCGCAAGACATGCACCCCCCGCCATATCCGCCCGTTTTCACACCTCTACAGCAGCAATTCTCGGCGCAGCTGAGAGATCGCCTGGCGAATCCTGGCCAGATCGACCTGACCCAGAATCTCGGTGTAGTAGGCGTGGGAGCCAGGGCTGTCGGCGGCGAGCTTGAGGCGGCAGTTGAAGACCGCTTCCTTGGCCCGGTTCATGGCGTAGAGGGCCTTCTCGGGCCTGCCCTCCAGGGTGTGCAGGCGTCCCAGGACGAACCAGGCCAGGGCATCGTCAGGCTCCAACGCAAACAGGTCTTGCAGCTGATTCTCGAACAGATCGAACCGGCCAGCTCGCTGCGCCTCCCGGGCCAGGTCCCAGCGAGCCTGAACGTTGAGGGGATCCCTGGCCAGCAGGGCTTCCATGGCCTCCATGTAGCCCAGCAGCAAGTGGGGTGGCTTCTGGGCCAGACGCCAAAGCCGCAAGCGCCAGTCGGCCAGATTGGCCAGGAGATCCGGGTCAGCGGGATTCAGCTCACAGGCAGCCTCGATGGCGGCCGTACCTCGTCGGATGACGTCGAGCACGGCTGGCTCGTCGACAGCACCAGACCGCTCTGCCAGGCGAAGCAGGCGGCTGTTCAACTGCCACACTCGCAGCTGGGTCGTGGGCTCGTCAGGCGCTCGTGCCTGGAGCCAGGCCAGCTCGGCCCGGGCCGTCTCCAGATCGCCCGAGCCCGTGATCCAGGCGTTGATCGCCAGACCTGCGCGCTGTTGCGCCGTGAGCACGCGTCCATGATCAACGGCGTGGTAACCCAGCAGCAGCGACACCCCGGCCAACGCCACCGCCACCTTGCGGCCCCCCACGCGCCAGGCGACGGACGGCGTCCGGGCGCGCTGCCAGGTCACCGCGGCCAACATCAGAAAGACCGAGAAGGCCAGGGCGTTCTGCTCCAGGCCGTCGACCTGCAGCTCGAGGAAGAGCACCCCTGCACCCAGTACAGCGCCCTGACCCAGGGCATCCCGTCCCCTCCTCTCGCCCCCCAGGCCTTGAGCCTCAACGGGCCGGGCAGGCGAGGTGCCAGGCGACTCGGGGCGCGGTCTGGGCGACAGGCGCAGCCCGACCCAGCCAGCCAGAGTGAGCAGGGACGCCCCGGCGAGCCAGCCCCACTCGAGCGTCACCGTGAGGAACACGTTGTGGGTCAGTCCCACGGCGCTGCGCTGGTGCAGCAGCCAGGGAAACTCACCGTCGAAGGCCAGAGGCAGAAAGGCGTACTTGTTCATGGACGCGCCGATGCCCCAGGGGTTCTCGGCGATGTTCTGCAGTGCGACCTTCCAGATGAAGAGCCGCGAGTAGTGATCTTCGCTGCGCAGGGAGAGCACCCGGTCCCAGAGGGGGTTGGGCACGAAGACCAGCAACGCCCCCAGGGTCAGGGCCAGGATCACCACCGTGCGCCAGCTGCGCCGGGCCGCCAGCAGCAGCATCATGGTCGCCATGGCGGCCATGGCGCCCCGGGAGCTGGTCAACAACAAGAGCACCACGAGACCGGCCAGGGGCACGAGAACGACCAGCCGCCAACGAGCGAAGGCCGCCAGGGCCAGGCCCACAGCAGCGATGACGGCCCCCAGGGTGTTCGGATTGCCGAGCGTGCCCTGGGGACGGGCGTTCACTCCCACCTGCTCGACCATGGTCCAGGCCTGGACAGCTACCAGCCCCAACAGCAGCAAGCCCAGGATCTGCCGCACGCGCCTGGCGGGGGCGACCTCACCGTGCCCCCGGTTCTGCGGGTTGTCGGCCAGGTTCTTGCGCACGGGCACCATGGCCAGGGCGCAGAGAAAGAACACGCAGTGTGACAGGGCCGTGAGCCCGGCCCAGAGCCGTTCGGCCCGGGGCAGATCGTGTACATGGGCCCACACCGTCGCGCCACACAACGACAGCAGCGCCACGCAGATGAGCACCCCTGGCGGGCCACAGCGCACGGTGCCTGAGCGCCACAGCCTGGGCACCAGGGTCAGCCCCAGAGCGGCCACCATGCCCAGATGCACAGACCATAACGGCAGCACTCCTCGACCCATGGTGGGCAAGACCATCCACCAGAGGGCCAGGACAGCCCAGCTCACCGGGGCAGGATCCGACTGACGCACTGGGCGTTGGCGGCATCCACGCTCTCTGCCAGCGCGGCGCTGCCTGCCAAATGCTCGCCGTTCCCTGAAACAACCGCCAGGACCTCCAGGCGCCCGTCGAACCAACGAGCACCGGGGGACAACTCACTCGCCGCGATCGACTGAGCCTCTGCCAAGGAGAGCACCAGGTGATCACCCACGCCCCGCTCAAGCAGGGACGTCAGGGCGGGCTTCAGGATCGCCGGCCCCGTCCCCCGGGGCAGTTCGATCAGGGCGGGCTCTGACCAGGCCAACAGCTCGACGGGGCCCAAGACTGTCTGCGCGCCGTGCTCATGGAGCAGTGCGCGGGCGGCCCCCAAGGCGTTCCATGTGGCAGCCCGTTCACGCTCGACGTGATGACCAAAAGCGTCGTGTGCGAAGACGGTGGAGTGATACGCGGTTCCCGGCGGCGAACCGAGCATGATCGCCGTGCCCAGCAGAGCCACGGGGATGCCGGACACCAGCACCAACCCCTGAACGCTCAGACGACCTCGGGCCCTGAAGCGAAACCACAACGGCAGGACCACCAGCAGCGCTCCGCCGAACGCCAGGCCCCACCACCGTGTGGGGCGCGGGTCGCTCGACGTGCCGGTGAGGTCGTCGACAGTCCCTGCCAGCAGCACCAGCCAGCCGAGCACGACCAGCCCGCCCCATCGTCGCTGCCAGACCGTCGTCAGGCCCGCAGCCACGCGCACACCGAGCAACGCCAGCAGCGGCGTCAGCGTGACGAAGTAGCGCAACTTCGCCGCAGGCCAGAGCAAGGTCACCGCGCCCAGCGCGGCCAGGCAGACCAGCAGGGTGGCCAGGCGCACGTCGTGGCGGCGGCGCGCGGCGAGCACGAGGTCGGGCAAGCCCGCGAGCACCAGTGCTCCCAGGCAGGGCAAGGCCCAGAGGCCCGTGCTGGCCAGGTAGACCACGTTGCCCCGCACGAAACCCACCATGGCCCGGGCCAGATCGAGAATCGACAGTTCGCCCACCAGGCGGATCACCGGCCCGCCGACCTCCACCAGAAAGCTCGCCGGCACCCCCGCCTTGTAGAGCAGGTAGGCGTTGTTGACGCTGTGGTTCGGCTGACCGAAGAGGGCGAAGTTACGCATCCACCAAGGCGCCAGGCAGAGGGCTGCCACGCCCATGGCCATGAGCCCCACTGCCCAGGCCTGACCGAACTCTCCCCGACGGGCGCAGGCCAGGCGCGCCACCAGGGGCACGGGCAGCAAGACCAAGGCCTGGTGATTGAGCAGGGCCGCCGCACCCAGCAGCAGACCCGCGCTCAGTCCCGTGCGCAAGACGGATCGACGGGGGGCTGCCACCGCTTCGATCAAGGCCAGGACCAGCGCGGCCTGGGCCGAGTAGAGCGAGCCGTTGCCACCGGCGTCCACCATGACGAACGACAGGGCCACCACGCCGGCTGCGCAAGCACCCAGACCTGCGGGAGCGCCCGAGAGCCCTTCGGTGAGACGCTCGCCGCAGCGCCAGACCAGTAGCAGCAGGACTAGACTCGCCAGCCAGGACGCCAGACGCAGGCCGCTGAAGGCGTCGCCCGTGAGTGCGCTGAAGGCCGCCCCCACGAGGGGCCAGAGCGGTGGGTGCTGGTCGGCCCATCCCTGGGGCGGCACGGCGGTGTCTGCCCCCACGACCACGGGCACACCCCGCTCGAAGCCCGAGCGAAAGCCGTCGCCCTGGCTCAGCGATCGGGCCACGCCAACGTCGAGCACCACGTCGCCCCGGGGCACCTCGTGATGGCTGGCAGACAGGGCCCGCAACACCAGCCCGATCACCACCGCTGCCAGACCGATGCGGTTCACTGTGCTGACCCTCGAGGGGACCGACCGTCACCCTCGGCCTCGCTCTCATCAGCGATCCGTTCCCGCAGCTCGGCAATCCGTTCGGCCAACAGGCGACGCTCTTCGCCGAAGCCCGTCTCGCCTGGCAGGGCCACCTCGATCAGCTCTTGCGCCTCGCGGAGATCACGATCTGCTGCGTAACCATCGCGGTCCAGATCCCAGGACGTGAAGCCCCGGTCGAGGAGCAGGTCGGCCAGGAGCAGCGCCGCCAGACGCGGGCTCCCCGCCAGGCGCAGCTCCTGGATGGCGATCTCTTCGGGCGGCGCGCCGAAGTACTCGCTGGCCACCTCCCAGAAGCGGGGATCGTTGCGACCTTGAATGGCCAGGAGCTGTCCCAAGGCTCCATGCAATCGTGGGTTCTCACCGAAGGCCTGGCCCTGCTCGAGCATGGACAAACCCGTGAGCACAAGCGCCCGATAGCGAGGCAGGTCAGGAGCCTGGGCGGCGTCGCTGAGAATCAGCCGGGTGGCCAGATGTTCGCGGACCACGGACAGGCCAGGGTGCAGCGCCAGCAAGGCCTGGGACAGCGGCGCCGCGGTGGTCACGTCGCCCGCGCGACGTTGCAGCTGCAGTCGCTCCCAGAGCAAGGCCGAGAGCACGGCCTTTGCCGGGCCCAGGGGCGTCAGGGCCACGGCCAGGGGTGCCTCGGCTGCGCGGACATCCAGTGCCTCGCCGTCGTCGCTGCTGCTCGGCGCAACGGCGCTCGCTCCCACCAGCAAGACCAGCCCGGCCACCGTGCTCAGCGAGGGCCAGCTCATGGCAAGGCCTGCCGGCGGACCAGGCTCGTGCCCAGAGCGGCGAAGCCCACGAGCAGCACCATGATCAAGGTCGCGCCCCAACCCGGGGGCATGGTGGCCGTGAGGGCCAGAAGCCCCGCCAGGCACGCGGTCTCGAAGCGAAACGCAGAGGAGAACGACAGCACCGCCAGCAGGGCGAAACCCAAGCGGGCCAGGGTCTGCTCCGAGAGACCCAGACCACCGCTGCCCAGGGTGGTGGTGCCAACGGTCAGCCGAGGTGACGCAGCACCCAGGGTCAGATCGTCCAGGGGCCGCAGGGTGATGTAGAGGCCGCCCCGAGCCGGAGCCAGGTCAGAGAGCACCACGGTGTGGCTGGCTGCCGTGCGCAGACGGACGGTGAGGCGCTGCTCGTCGTCGCCCCGCCGAGAGATCACCGCCAGACGTCCGCTGCCAACCAAGGGCAACCAGGTCGAGACGGTCAGATCGAAGGGACCGCTCACCCCCGTGGGCAGATCGAAACGCCACTCGCCGCCACCGTCGGGGTGCGAACCCATGGCCCGGCCGCTGACCACCCAGGGCACAGCGCGGGAAGCCGACAGCTCCCGAGCCAGAGACGAGATGACCAGGGCCAGGAGCAGAGCCGCCACCGTGCAACCCACCAGGCGGCCCACCGTCCAGCTCACCGACGCCATGGGGCGGCAAGCTTGCAGCTGCTCGTAGCCACCCAGGCGGTCGGCGCTGATCTGGCCAGCCACCAGGGGCAGGACCACCAGGGCCACCAAGGTCGCCACCAAGACCTGGTAGGTGTCCTGGGCCAGGCTCGCTGCCGGCAGTCCCCGCACCACCAGCCCGGCCAACAAGCCCGCCGCGACCGCCAGCAACAGGTTGCGCAGGGAGAGCAGCCGCCGAAAGGTCGCCCCCGCCACCAGTAGCGCGGTCAGGCTCACGAGGCGCTGCCCAGCAATGCGGCCAGGCCAGCCTCGGAGCCCGCATCTGCCAGCACGTCGTCGGCCGGTCCTACGGCGGCCACCCGGCCGTCCCGCAACACCATGATGTGACTGCAGAGCCGAGCCAGATCGTCGACCCGATGACTGGCCAGGACGATGCCTGCGCCCGCGGTGAGGCGCAGGCCCAGGTCGGCTCTGAGGCGGTGCAGCACCAGCGAGTCGAGCGCGCCGAAGGGCTCGTCGAGCAGCAGCACCGGCGGGTCGTCGAGCAACGCCTGGGCGATGACCACCCGGCGGGACTGTCCCAAGGAGAGGCTGCCCAGGCGACGGCCCAGCAGGTCGCTCAGCCCGAGCAGTTCGGCCACCCGATCGACCCGACCCACGATGTCTCGCATGGTGGCCATGGCGGCAAGCTCGATGAGCACATCATTCACCGTGAGCGCCGCCGGCCACTGCATGGTCTCGGGCACATATCCCGTGAGACGACGCGCCGCTCGAGTACCCGCGGCCTGGTCGAGCACGGTGACCGAGCCTGTGAGCGGCGTGGCCAGACCAGCGAGCACGCGGAGCAAGGTCGACTTTCCCGAGCCGTTGGGCCCCAGCAGCCCCCAGCACTGTCCCGCCGAAAGCGAGAGATCGACGTCGACGAGGGAGAGCGCCCGCCGTTGCCAAGCTCGGCGGTAGGCGTGAGAGAGTCGCGTTGCCGACAGCAGGGCCATGATCGCGGCGAGTCTAGCACTCCCGGGCGATCGATCGGCTGATTGGCCCCGGCCAGTGAGTTCACCGAGGCTCTCCAAGGCTCAGCTGGGGCCGCGCTGTGCCCTGGCTTGCCCACAGCTTGCTAGGCTGCGCCCATGTGGTCCTTGGTGACATCTGGCGGCCAGCGTTTGCCCATCCGCTCCCTGCCCTCCGTGGTGGGCCGGCACGAGTCCGCGGACATCGTGCTCCCCCACCCATCCATCGAGCCCCACCACGCCCGGCTGACCCTGGCGGACGACGGCTCCCTGTTTCTCACCGTCCTCGAGGGAGCCCTGGTCGAGGTGGCTGGCTGGCGCCTCGACGAGGGCGTGCTGATCCATGGCGATGAGCTGCTCATCGGCACGGTGACCCTGCGCGTCGTCGACGACGCGGCGCCGGTGGCTCCCGAGGCGGCGAGCCGGCGGGCAGGGCCTGATCACGAGGTGCCGGACCCCACGCCGACCCAGCAGCGCGAGTCGAGTGCGGACACGCTCCAGCTGCGCCGCCCTCCCCGCCATCCTCAGGCCGAGAAGCCGACCCAGGCCATCCCCCGCACGCCCCGTCGGCACTCGGTGCAGCCCGTGCGCAACCCGCAGTCCGCAGGCAAGAGCGGTCTGCTCCATGCCGACCTGACTCAGCTGGCCGGGGGCCAGAAGGCGTTGCTCATAGGCGGCCTGCTGATCGTGTGCGCCGCCCTGGTCTGGGGACTGGCGGTGTGGGTGCCCATGGTGTTGTGAAGCGGCCGATGACAGACGACCCTCCCACCACCACCGCGCCGCAATCGTTCTTTCGACAGCGGAGCGATGACAGTGACCCGAGCGGCGGCACGTCCACACCAGCCATGGCGCTCGATCAGGTGCTCGGCGACTTTCGTCTCGTGCGCAAGCTCGGCGAAGGGGGCATGGGGCAGGTGTGGGAGGCGGAGCAGATCTCTCTCGGTCGCTCCGTGGCCCTGAAGCTCATGCCTTCAGACAGGGTGCTCTCAGAAGTGCAGCTGGCCCTGTTCGAGCGGGAGGCCCAGGCGGGCGGACGGCTGCACCACCCCAACATCGTCTCCGTGCTGGCCTACGGCGAGACGGACGGCATGCCCTTCATCGCCCAAGAGCTGGTGGGCAACGGGCACACGTTGAAGGATGTGATCCAGGAGGCTCGCCTGGGCCATGAGGTCGCCGACGACTGGTACCAGCGCATCGCGACCTTCTTCTCTTCCTGCGCCAGCGCGCTGCAGGTGGCCCATGATGCGGGGGTCGTGCACCGCGACCTCAAGCCGGCCAACATCCTGGTGGCCACCAACGACCGGCCCATGATCGCCGACTTTGGCCTGGCCCGGGTGAGTGGCGTGGCGTCCATCTCGCGCACGGGAGAACTGGCGGGCAGCTACTGCTACATGAGCCCCGAGCAGACCATGGCCAAGCGCATCGAGGTCGACGAGCGCACGGACATCTTCAGCCTGGGCACCACGCTCTACGAAGCGCTCACCCTGCAGCGGGCGTTCGACGGCGACAGCCAGCAACAGATCTCTCAGGGCATTCTGTGGACGGACCCACCAGACCCGCGCACGGTGCGCTCGAAGGTGCCCCGAGACCTGGCCGTGATCTGCGCCAAGGCCATGGAGAAGCGGCCCCGGGATCGCTACCCGTCCATGGCCGAGCTCGCCGCCGACCTGGAACGCACCCTGGCCCACCAACCGATCCGTGCTCGACCTGCGGGCCCTCTGCTCCGTGCAGGCAAGTGGGCCCGCCGCCATCCCACAAGGAGTGTGGCCGTGACCCTGACCGGCGTGGCCCTGGTGGCCATCTCGCTGCTGGCCCTGCAGCTCGAGGACACGGCGAGCGCCCTGGCAGAACGCAACACCGAACTCATCTCCACCGTAGCCACGAGAGATGCAGCCCTCGTTGAGATGGAGAACCAGCGTGACCGGGCGGACGCCAATGCCACCACGGCCCGAACCCACGCCGAGCAGGCCACCGTTGCAGCCGCCCGGGCAGAGGCCGAGCGCGCCAACGTCTTGCGGCTGTCCGCCTTTCAGGACCTGCAAGACTTGCAAGGAGAGGCGGACAGCCTGTGGCCCAGCACCCCTGCGCTCATCGGCAGGTACGACGCCTGGATCGCACGGGCGCGCACCTTGGTCGCAGGGCTTGAGCCGTCTCTCACGGGGAACGACGTGGGCCATCGGGCACAGCTGCTGGCGATCCGCGAGCGGGCCTTGCCCTACAGCGAGGCCGACCGGGAGAGCGACCGACTCACACACCCTGCGTACGCCGAGTGGAAGCGCACGGGTGACACGATCACGCAGACCCAAGAGGGGCTGGCTGCTTTTCGAGCTGGCCTGGGCGCCTCAGAGCCGAGCGCAGACCAGGCGAGCATGATCGCCATGGTCGAACAACAACTCGAGCTGGCGCGAGAGCAGCTCTCCGAGCTGAACGCAGCGATCCACAAGCGCAGGACGTTCGCCTTCGTCTCCGCCGATGACAGGTGGTGGCACAACCAGCTGACCCACCTGATCGACGAGATCGACGCCTTCGCCAGTCAAGAGACAGGCTTGCTCAACGGGCTGTCCCCTCGTTACGGCTGGGGCGTGGCACGCCGTCGAGCCTTCGCGGAGACGGTCGCTGCCCAGACCCTCAGCGGCCCTGAAGCCCGGGCCCGCTGGTCGGCCGTCCTCGCGTCCATTGCTGATCGCCAGCAGTGCCCGCAGTACGACGGGCTGAAGCTCTCGCCACAGGTAGGCCTGTTGCCCATGGGTCGGGACGCCGCATCGGGCCTGTGGGAGTTCTGGCACGTGCAGTCTGGCGACGAACCCCGGCGCGGCGCCGACGGCCAGCTGCAGCTCACCGACACCACGGGCCTCGTGCTGGTGCTCATCCCCGCTGGCAGCTTCTGGATGGGCGGGCAGGCTGACGACCCGGCCGGTCAGAACTACGACCCGAGCGCTGAAGACGATGAAGGCCCGGTGCACAGGGTCAGCCTGTCGCCGTACCTGATCTCCAAGTACGAGATGACCCAGGGGCAGTGGACGGCCTTCGTAGGCCACAACCCGAGCAACGACAACGCCACCAGCTACTCGTCCCAATGGAACCGCGAGGGCCAGCCCTGGTCTGCCCTGCATCCGGTCGAGCAGGTGAGCTGGGACGACGCGCTCACCGTGCTCCCCCGGCTCGGCCTGACCTTGCCCACCGAGGCCCAGTGGGAGTACGCCTGCCGCGCGGGCACGGAGACGGTGCACTGGAGCGGCGACGACACGACCTCGTTGCAGGGAGTGGCCAACGTCTCGGACGCTTTCGCCCACGAGAACGGCGGGGCTGGCTGGACCACCTGGGAACCTGGCCTGGACGACGGTCAGACCTCTGCCGCAGAAGTGGGCCTGTTTCGTGCCAATCCCTTCGGGCTCCACGACATGCACGGCAACCTGTGGGAGTGGTGCATGGACGGCTACGACGCCGCGTTCTACGCGGGCGGGTCATCGCTCGACCCGCTCAGCGACCCGGCGGGCAAGCGCAATCGCCTCTACCGCGGGGGCAGCTTCAGCAACTCCGCCGCCAGCACACGCTCGTCAGACCGCTACGGCGACACGCCGAACGACCGGGACGACTACCTGGGCATCCGACCCGCCCGAGCCCTGTCGCCCTAGCAGTGTGCTCGGCGCCGGTCACTCTCGGCTCGGGCTGCTAGGCCCCGGGCCGGTCGGCCAAGCTCTCCCAGAGCTGCTCCAGCTTCGCCGCTTGCTCGTCCCAGCTGAAGTCCATGGCCCGCTCGAAGCCTGCGTGACTCAAGCGCGCTCGGGTGGCCCCCGGCTGCACCGCCGCCACCAAGGCCGCGCCAGCCGCCTGGGCGTCACCCGGCGGCACGAGCAGGGCCGCGTCGCCGCAGGTCTCCGGGAAGGCACCCGCAGCCACGGCGACCACGGGCAGGCCCAGCTCCATGGCGTCGAGGGCCGGGATCGAGAAGCCCTCGTGCCGTCCCGCGAGCAGCAGCGCCTCGGCTCCCGACATGGCGGTGGACAGCTCGTCGTCGCTGAGAAAACCGGTGATGGCCACGGCCTTCTCCAAACCCAGGCGGCGTGCGGCACGAGCCACGGTCAGCGCCTGCTCCGGGTCTGCGCGACCGGCGAAGACCAGAGCCAGGTCAGCACACTGAGGATGGGCCCGGGCGGCGGCGAGCGCAGCCAGCATGTCCCCCACGGCCTTGTGGGCTTCGAGGGGGCCGATGGTCAGCACGTAGCGCTGGTTAAGGCCCATGCGTCTTCGGAAGTCTGCCAGCCGGGCCACGTCGTCGGTGCGTCTCAGCCCCGGCGTGGGACCATTGGTGACCACGTGCACCCGCGACGGATCGGCCAGGCCGTGAGCCAGCACTCCGTCGGCAGTGGTCTGGGAGACGGCGATGACCGCGTCGACCCGGCGCAGGTTGGCGGGCAGGCACCGCGCCGCCCACAGGCGACGCAGCCATGAGACGCCAGGGTCCTGTTGCAAGAAGCGCAGGTCGTGCAGGGTGAGAGTCACGGGCACCGCGCTCACCCGGGCCACGGGCAGGGCCCCCAGAGCCAGCACTTCGGCGCCGGTGCTCTGCAGCAGCGCAGCCAGGCGGCGTCCCGAGCGCAGGCGTCCCCACGGGGTGTCCATGCCGGGGCAAGGCAGGCAGGACAGTCCTGGCAAGGGGTCGATGTCGGGGCGCACAAGGTGCAGCACGTCCACCTTGCAGTGCCTGAGGAGTGCGGCCCCCAGGCCCTTGAGTCTCGTGGCCGCGCCCGACGGCTGACCATCGAGCATGGTGGCGTCCACCAGGACCGTCATGGCAGCTGCTCCCAGAGCGCCATGGTGGCTTGGGCCTGGGTGGCAGCGGTGCGCTGGCTGGCATGGGCCAGTCCCCGAGTGGCCAGGTCGTCCGCCAGAGCGCCGTCGGCCATGACCCTGGCCAGGGCCTGGGACAGGCCTGCAGACGAGTTGCCATCCACAAGCAAGGCGGCCGGTCCCACGGCTTCGGGGACCGCACCTTGTTCAGCGGCCACCACGGGCGTCCCCACGGCCATGGCCTCGAGCACCGGCAAACCGAAGCCCTCGAAGAGCGAGGGGAAGACGACGCAGCGCGCGGCACGGTAGGCCGCGAGCAACTCACCGTCGGCGAGAAATCCGGCGAAGTGCACCCGGCCCGACAGATCGCCTTCGGCAGCCCTCTGCTGCAGGGCGACGCTGGCATCTCCCGGCGGGCCAACGATCTGCAATGTCGCCTCGGGGAGGGACGCGACGGCGTCCAACAAGCGCGCCAGGTTCTTCTTGGCGCGCAAGCGTCCCACGACGAGCAGTGTGGGCGGACGCATGCTGGGAGGCGGCTGTCCTGGCTCGGGGCAGAAGCTCGGGTCGACGCCGTGGGGCACCACCGAGATGCGCGAGGCGCACCGGGGGTGCAGGCCGGCCAGCTGGTCTGCGGTGCGGCGGGACACACAGAGCAGGCTCGCGGCCCTGCGCACCGCACGTCCCAAGGCCAGACGGTGACGCCAGCTGTGATCGCCTTGCCGACCCTGCGCCACAGCCCAAGGCACCTCGTGCACCGTGGCGATCTGCGGGCACGCTGCCGTCCGGGACAAGGCCACCACCGGCGAGTGCAGCAGCTGCAGACCAGCGGCCCGCACCACCCGGGGAACCACCATCTCGCGCCACAGCCAGCTCGGCGTCACCGACGATGTGTGCACCTGCACCCGGGGATGCTCACGCCAGCGGGCAGGCACCTCGCCGTGGCTCAGCAGGTGCAGCTCGTGGGACCTGTCGAGCGCCAGCAGCCCGTCGATCAGCGTGGCCTGCGCCCGCTCCACGCCGGTTCGGTCGCGGTGCCCCTGGATGGAGATGTCGAGGCCGACACGCAAACGAACCTCACTTGTCCTGGCTGTCTGGGCCCTGCCAACGGGCCGTGTAGTGACGATCCAGTTCGAGGGCTGGCCCCGAGAACGGGTTGAAGGCCTCTGTGCCCCGGGGACCGTCCGGGCCTGCCGAGCCGTCCGCAGAGAGGCGAGTGGGACTGCTCCAACCCAGCTCTCCGTCGGCGGTGCGCACGCGCACGTACGCGTAGGTTGATCCCGTGGTGGGCACGACGAGCTCGGGAGCTTGCAGGGTCACGGTGAGCGCCTGTCCGCTCACGGTCTGCTCGCTCACCACCTCGCCGTCGACGATCAGCTCGATCAATGAGAGCTGCTGAGAGCCGAGCAGGTCGACCTCCACCAAAACGCCTCCCGTGGGGCCTGCGTCGGTCTGGGCAGAGACGCCCATGGGCACGCGGTCCCACTCGACCCAGAGGCTCATGCGGCAGGTGGAGGCGAAGGTCAGGCGACTGTGCAAGGCGTCGAAGATCTGGTCGCGCTCCACGGCGGGGACCCATGTGCCAGCGAACGAACCGTAGCTCGACTGGTGATCACTGGAAGCGATGAAGCCGAAGTGCAGACCACCATCGAGGGCCGCTCGAGCGAAGCGCTTCTCGTTCTTGGTGGGCACGGAGCGGGGGCCGCCCAGGACCTCTGAGGCGCCCCGGTAGCCCTGGAAGATCTCGACCACTCGGTCGTACTCCGGCTCGAAGTTGAGCCAGTCGAAGACGCAGGGGTTGCTCTGAAACATGCCCGCCGGCGTGTGCGGGATCGTCAGCACGTCATGACCCTCGAACTGAGCCCACACCTCGTCGAGATAGTCAGCCACGCCGTCATCCCGCTGGGGGTGAAACTTGCCGCGATAGCCGATCACCGGCGGCGGTCCGCTGCGGGCGATGACGTTGCGATGGCCGGTGAAAGCGTCCGCCCGCTCGTAGGCTGGCATCTGCACCATGCGGCCCGGCGCGTTGTAGGCCTCCATGGAGCCCAGGTTGCGCCACCAGTCGTAGGCGTTCATGTGTTCGAAGTGGTCGGTCACGGCCATGTACTGCAGCCCGCCCACGTCGTAGGCGTAGCGCACGGCATCGGTGAAGGGGCCATCCCAGTTCGAAGAGCAGCGGGACAGATCGGTGTGCCGGTGCAGATCACCTAGGGCGCAGAGCAGTTCCGTGCCATCGGCCAGGGTGCGGTGAGGCAAGGGCTCGGGGATGTTGTCCGCACCGTCACGCCAGGCGGGCAGGGGCGCGCCCTCGCCAAGCGGCAGGGCGGACACGGCGGCCCCCTTGCCGATGCGGCCCACGGTCACCCTGGTCTCTTCGGTGCTGATGGGCTGCCACCAGACCAGGTTGTCGCCGTAGATCTCCTGACCATCAGCGGTCTCGACCGTGAGCCCCCGTTCACGCTGGTCGCCGACCACCGCGAAGGCCGAGCCGCCCTTCTGCAACGGACCCAAGGCGAAGGGCGCGTCGCTGCGACCGTTGGAGCCGGTGAGGCCGTACTGGTGGGTGCCGCGGTACTCCCAGGTCTCGCCGTCGTAGAGGCTCAGGTAGGTGAACCAGATCGAGACCCGCCAGCCCACACCCGCACCGCCACGAGTCTCCACGAAGTCGGTGAACTGCTTCTCCTCCGGGTCTTGAAACTCTGGGGGCAGGGGCATGCCTCGGAAGGCCAGCAGCAACTGACCGCTGCCGTCGACCCGGATGCGGGGGCGCTCGCAGCCCTTGCGCAGATTTCGGTTGATGCCATCCATGAAGGGCTCGGCCAAGGGCGCCACCTGTCCTTCATCGATGGCCACGACCTCGACGGTGCGCACGTCGTGCAGGGCCTCGGTGAGCTTGTTCACCGAACCCTCCTTGCCCCAGTTCTCGGGGCCGACCTCATAGGCCACGTAGAGTCGCTCGTCCGCTGCTGCCACAGAAGCGTTCACTTCGAAACGGGGCGTGTCGGTCACGCGCCGGCGCACATCGACCTGGGGGGCACCTGCGGTTGAGAGGGAGACCTCGGCGAGCAGGACGTCGTAGTCACCGTCGACCGCCGCGTCCCAGACCACGGCGTAGCGACCGTCGCTGCGCGCGCACGATGACGGGAACCAGTGCCCCGCGGCGTCGTCCGACACAGCGACCGTCGAGCTCCAACCGCTCGCGGTGGCAAAGCCTCGGGCAGAGATCGAGCTGCCGCTGTCGTCCAGGGTCATCCAGACCAGCAGCAGGCTGCCGTCGTCACCGGCTGTCAACATGGGGTGCAATGCCCGCTCGCCCGCCGCGGCGACCAGGGTCGTCATGGGACTGGCGGCGCCCAAGGTGCCCGGCTCGGCGCCCGGCGCAAAGACCACCTCGTTCAGCACCCAACGGTCGCCCTCCTGCTCGGACCAGACCACGTGCAGGGCTCCGTCACCGTCGGCCCCCACCGCCGTGCCCAGCAGGTGGGTCGCGCCGGTCCGCACCGACACCACGGTCTCACCCCAGTCTGTGAGCAGGGAGAGCTCGACGCCGTCACCGGCCCCATCAAAGACCTGGTAGGACACCCAGACATCCGCGTTGGGCATGAGCGCCATGGCGGGCCAGTCTTGGGCCGCCGTGTTGGCTGGCCAGACCTCTGGAGGTCGCCGGGGATAGGGCTGCCGCTCAGCAGGCGAGCTGGCGTCGGTGGCGGGGTCGCCGCAGGCCGCGAGAGCCCAGCAAGCGAGCAGCAACAACGACGGGCGCAAACAGGTCAGGCGATGAGGCATGAAAGATGTTCTGGGCATGGCTGAGGAGAGTTTATGAAACCGCACTGACAAAGACGGACTCGAGCACCTCAGCGTGGGCATTCCATGTGAATCGCGCCGCCGTCTCTGCGGCCGCCGCGCCCAGTTCTTCTCGCCGGGAGCGTTCGCTGAGCAAGTCGAGGAGTCCATCTGCCAGCGCCTGGCGGTCCTGTGGATCCACCGAGAGCACCGCCTCGCCGCCGTAGTCGGCCATGGGCGTCCCGCTCGAGGTGAGCACGGCCCGGCCACAGACCATGGCCTCGAAGACGGGCAGACCGAAGCCCTCACCGAGCGAGGGATAGGCCACCACATCGGCCTGGCGAAGCAACGCGGCCAGATCGGCCTCGCTCACGGCCCCCGCCGCGGCCACGCGCCGGCCACCCGCAGGCAAGGCCCCCAGCTGGGCCAGGCGACGCTCGAAGTCCTCGCAGCCCCAGCCCTTGGGCCCGACTAGCAAGAGCTGGGCTCCCTGGCACTGGCCTGGCGTCAGAGCGAGGAACGCCTCCACCAGGGCCGCCTGATTCTTGCGCGGCTCACGGGTGCCAGGCACCAGCACCAGCGGACAGTCGCCGCCCCCTGTCAGGCCAGCCCCGGCGAGCACACTCTCCACCCGCGCGCGATCGTCAGGCAGGGGCAGGGCGCTCACGTGATCGCAGCCCAAGGGAGCCAGCACCAGCTGATCGGCTCGGGCGACCCCGAGGGCCAGGGCGTCGTCTGCGGTAGCTCGCGACGGCACCACGATGGCTGCCGCCCCTTGGGCGCGACGCATCAGCCGCCGGCTCACCGTGCGCACGAAGCGCTCGCTGTGCCATCCCCGGCCCTGCATGAACAGCACGTCGTGGACCGTGAGCACCTCGGGCACGCGAGCCACCGGGGCAAACACCAGGTCGGTGTGATGAAAGACGTCGAGTGACGGCAGGAGACGTTCGACAGACAAGCCCAGAGGCGCCAGCAGCTGCTGCAGCCGAGCGGGGAAGCGACGAGGTGCCACCCCGGGCAAGCGCAGCTCTGGGCGGGGACGACGCCAGGCCAGGGCCCAGGGCACGATCTCAACCCGGCCACGCCGCCGCAGGGCAGCCAGGCTCTCCCGTGCAGCCCGCCCCATGCCGGTGGCGCCAAACAACGCCGGACGCACATCGAAGCCCACCACCACCTTGCCAGTCTCTGCAGGCTCAACCATCGGGGGCGCCCTCCGTCCCCAATCTCAACGGCCAGACACCGGCGGCGGCCAGGCCCAGCAGTCCCAGGCCCACACCGATGAGCAGCTGCACCAGGGCAGGCGCGCCGGCCCAGAGCGGGCTGGCCAGCCTCTGCACGATCAGCACCCCGGCGGCACAGGCCCCTGGGCGCGACAGATCTCTCAGGGACGGCCCCACCCCCGTGAGCCGCAGCGCCACCCCCACGGCGCCCGTGAGCACCATGGCCTCGGTCATCACCGTGGTCCAGGCCGCCCCCTCGATGCCGTAGCGTGGGATGGCCCACAGGTTGGCGGCCACGTTGAAACCCGCCGCCGCCGCGGAGATGAACATCATCTTGCGCTGGTATCCCGCAGCCAGCAGCAGATGCACATGGGGGTAGGCGCAGAACACCAGCACCACCGCCAGGGACAAGATGCCCAGGGCGTCCGCAGCCACGCCGTACTCTGGGGGATACACGATGCCGATGACCTGGGCCCGCAGGCCTGGCACCAACGCGGTGACCATCACGCCCGCTGAGAAGAGCAACCGCAGGGTGCGCCGATAGAACGGCAGCAAGGCGGCAGGCCCCTTGGCCCACAACCGGGAGTACACCGGGAACACGACCTGGCTCACCAGCACGGGCACCATCAAGACGAAGGTCATGATGCGATAGGCCGCCGAGTAGTGGGCCACGGCGACCTCGCCCAGCAGGGGCCGGAGCATGGCCGTGTCCACGTAGAAGTAGAGCGAGGCCAGGGTCATGGAGATGCCTGCGGGCCAGGCCTGCTTCCAGAGCTGAGACCGCTGGGCTCGCGTCGCATCGAAGCGGATCGCAACCCGCCTGCGGGCCCACAGGTAGCCCAGACAGCCGGTCACCAGGGGGCCCAGCCCGAAGGCGATCAGGTAGGGAGCGGGGCCGTCCACGCCGGCGACCGCGAGCACGGCGGTGCCCATCAGCCAGGCGGTCTGGCCGGACAGCGACGCGGTGACAACCCAGCGGAAGGCCATGTCCACGTGGAAGATCGCGCTGGCGCCTCCCGGGGCGTGGAAGAACAGGTGCAGGGCGGCCAGGGAGAGCAGCCCGAAGCGCATCCCCCAACCCTCAAACAGGAACGCCAGGGCCACCAGCAGGGCCACACCGAGCGCGGCGATGAAGGCCTTGATCAAGACCAGGGTGCCGATGAGCTGGCCCGCGTGGGCCCGGTCGCGGCTGGCATCACGAATGACGATGGTGCCCAGGCCGAAGTCGAGCACGTTGTTGAGCAGCTGATACAGGGTCAGGTACCAGGCGAAGATGCCGAAGTTGACCTCGCCCAGCTGACGGGGCAGCAGCACGGCCGTGATGACGAAGGACAGCGTCGAGGTGTAGAGGCGGCCGGCGATCTGTCCCGCCGCGTTGAGGCCAACCTGCCGGGAGAGACTCACCTTGCCACTCCTGGCCAGCCCACCGAGCGCCACCACGGGCAGCGCTGGCGGTGCCGCTTGATAGGCTGGCGTTCCCCTCGTGGAGTCAGTCTGTGCTCGCCATCGTTCTCGCTGCTGGCCGCGGTCGCCGAGTGGGCGGCCCCAAGGCCCTGCTCGACCTGGCTGGCGTCAGCGCCCTGGAGCGGGTCCTGTGGGCGCTGCGAGGTGGCGGGCTGGAGAACCTCAGGGTGGTCCTGGGAGCAGAGGCCGAGAGGGTCGCCGAGCAGATCGACCTGAGCGGCGTGGCCGTGACGCACACAGCAGACATCGACCGGGGACAGACCGCGTCGCTCAAGGCGGGCCTGGCCCTGGGCCCGGTGGACGACGACGGCTTCGTGGTCCATCCCGTAGACGTGGCCTTGGCCGATGAGGAATCCGTGGCCACCCTGCGCGCGGCCTTTCTTGCACGAGGTGCTGAGACCTCGATCGTCGTCCCCAGCGTGGCGGGTCGCCGAGGACATCCGGCGTTTTTCGCCGCCGCACTGGCTGCCGAGTTCGCGGCCCTGGGTGATGACGAGCCCGCCCATCGGATCGTGCGTCGCGACCCTGGCCGGATCTCTCATGTGGTCATGGACAGACCGTGGCTCATCCGCGACCTGGACCTGCCGGCCGACGTGGAAGCCGCCAGGGCTGAGCTGAGAGAGCGCCCTCTGCACTGACACCAACAAGCCAGCAGGTCTGGCCGGGCCGGGCCGGCGATCAGCCGACGAGCAGCACCTCGACCCGGTTGCGGATCTCGTCGCGAACCAAGCGGAAGGCCGTCTTCACCTCGGCGTCGCTACCACCCACGGCGGAGGGATCGTCGAGGGGCCAGTGGATGGTGGTGACCTTCTTCTTCAGCTTGGGCGGCACCTCGTCGGCGTCAGAACTCAAGGTGATCAGGGTGTCGATCTTGTTCAATGGCACCTCGTCAAACGAGGTGGCACCCTGCACCGAGATGTCGATGCCCAGTTCGCCCATCACCTCGACGGCGTGGCCGCTGGGGCCTTCGGGAGCAAGCCCCGCGCTGAAGATCTTCAGGCCAGAATTCGCCATGGAGCGGGCGAAGCCTTCAGCCATCTGGCTGCGGGCATTGTTGCCCTTGCAAACGAAGAGGAAGTTCTTTGGCTTGGCCATGGAGAGGGTTCCTCAGTGTGCCGGGATAGCGTGAGATTCGACCGTGCATGTTAGCAGCAATGGCCAACTCAACCAAGGCGTGGGATGGCCGAGCCAGGTCCTTTCTGCCGACGTCTCGCTTGACCTGAGCGGTCAGGGGTCCTCGTCCCGCCAAACGCTGAGGAAATCGATGGCTGCCTGGAGGGGCTTGCTGATCACGCCCACGGGAAAGACCGCCACGTCCAGGCGCTCGAAGGGTCCGGTCACCTGGACCTCACAGATGAGGTTGCGCTGGATGAAGCCCCAGAGGGAACCCAGCACCCCCTCTGGTTCGCTCATCAGCAGCAAGTACAGGTCGAGGGCTCCGTCCCTGTCGACGCGCCCCTGCCCGGTGAGGGCCAGCAGCCCGAGATCGACGCTGAGCTGGTTGATGGTCAGGATGCCGTCCCAGAGATTGAGTTCGGCCACCAGGCGCTGGTCATTGCGGCGCTCAGCGGGGCCGAGGGTGAGGGCCTGGCGGATCAAGGTGAGCATGCGGGACTCGGCAAAGCGACCGGCCCGGATGGCCAGCTCGCCCCGACCTTGCATCTGATCCAGGTTGTCCATGTCACCCGAGCAGAGCACTCGGCCTGCGACCCAGCCCGCCAGGGGGTTCTCTCGCGCGAGTTCAGGAGCCAGGCTGCCCTGCAGGTCGGCGAGGTTCAGCTCTTTGAGCGACAGGTCGAGACGAAAGCGGTTATCTGCCAGGTCGAGTTCGCCCGAGCCCGTGAAGCCGCCCTCGGCCACGAGCCCGGTGACCTCGGGCACCACGAGTCGTTCGCCGGAGACTTCGAGCCGCCCCACCACGTCGTCGAGAGTCAGCCCCAGACCCTCCAGGTCGATGGCCTGGACATGGAAGCCCCCCTGCCCCGTCACCGCCGGAGTCGCTCCCAGATCGAAGTCCCAGGAGAGCTCGAGGTCGAGGTCGAACTGACCCCCATCTCGGCAGCGCACCACATCTTGCTCGCCGTAGACCGGGACCAGCCCCAGCAGGGTCTCCTGAAACCCTCCGTCTCGAATGGTGATGGCCAGGTCGAGCCCCTCTGCCGTGCCCTCGATGTTGGCCACCATGGAGCCCTCGTTGAAGGACCAGGGCTCGGTGGTGACCGAGAGCTTCCCGGCGGTGAGGTCGAGCGGCAGGGTCAGGGGGCCCAGTGGGACGGGAATCAGGGGCGAGTCGATCACGGCCTCCCGAATGACACCGTGGATGTCCGGCAGGTCCTGGTGCAAGGCTGTGATCTGCAGGTCGGCTCGGCCTTGTGGGCGAGTGAGCCTGGCCAGCAAGGGCCCCCAGGGTTCGCCGATCAGGCGCACGATGCCCGGCGTCAGCATGAGGTCTTCGGTGGCCAGGCGCTCCAGGCCACCGCTGCCGAAGACCAGGACCAGCCGTCCGCCTCCCCCTCCGAAGTCGATGGTGGCGTCGATGGTCTGGCCGTTCTGGGCCACCAGCACCTGGCTGCCAGGGTAGTTCTCCAGGGGCCAGGAGTCGGCCAGCAGAACCACGTCGAGGTCGTGAAACCAGAGTGGCGGCAGGTCACTCGAGTCGTCGCCTTCAGAGGCCTCGTCGACCAGGTCGACGATGGTGGCGATCACATCGATCAGTGAGGCCACCATGCTGCCCAGGGTGTCGGCGGTGGGCACGATGGCCACTCGGCCACCCCGCCCATCGATGCCCATCAGCTCTGCGGTCAAGCCCTCGTCCCAGCCCACGGCCAGATCGATGTCGAGGCGGGACAACTGCACCACGTCGTGGCTGCCCGTCTCGTCAGCCAGGGCCACATCGAGCAGGGCCACGCCTCGGGGCAGATCGAGCTCCAGGCCAGAAAAGCTCAGCTGCTGCTCCAGCCCGTTGAGCTGGATCTGCTCACGGACCGCGTCTGAGGCCAGGTCATCAAGGGCCCACCAGCTGCCCACAGTTGCCAGGGCCAGGGCCCCCAGACTCAAGGCTGTGCGCATGGACTCGGGGTCACCACAGCAGGCCTTCTTCTGGATCATGAAACAGGTGAAACAGGCGCACTTCGTCGGCGCTGCGCAGGCGACGCTCGCCCAGCTCTCCCCAACCGGGGAAGTAGTAGCCGTCCCGATACCCGTACTCAGGGTCATGGAGGGCCTCGCCTCCCGGCCGGCGCGGGTCGTCTGCAGCCAGCTGGAAGAACTGACACTCGTAGAGTTGCAGCTGGCCGTCGGCCTCTCGCTGGCTGAAGCGGAGGCGCAAGAACTCCGAGGGTTCGCTGGCACTGCTGGGGGCGTCGAAGAACATGTCCACCACCCGGCGACTCCAGGGCAACACCACCAGAGCCCCCGAGAGCCGCTCCGGCCCTTGCCAGACTTCGCTGACCTGCAGCGCCGGTGCGCTGGAGGCGGGGTCTGGATCGTCCAGGATCAGCCCCTCGAGAGGCAGGGTCATGGACTCACCGTGGGTGCGGGTGGCGGTGAGCTGAAGGTGCACGGTACGCACAGTGCGGCCGTCGACCTCGTTGAGATAGGATCCTTGGCAGCGGACGATGAAGGCCTCGCGCTTGTTCTCGAAGGACCACGAGCCAATGGTGTCGCCGAACTCGGCCCCCACAGGACCGTAATAGCAGCGAGGCGCCGGGGTCGCACAGGCGACCGCTAGCAAGGCGAGGGCGGGCAGGCCGCGCAGCATCATCTTCTCATCCGTGGCGAGACAACGGTGACCAGCATACTCCCCAGGCACGTGGTCCTCTCCCGCGGGAAGGACACGCCTCATCTGCGCCTGCTCGGGGACGCCTATGTGTCACGGTCCCTGCCCTTCGATGTGCTCACCCCGGCGCGCTATGCCGCCCTGGCTCGAGCGGGATGGCCCGGGCAGAGCCCTCCCACCACGGCCTTGGTGCGCCTGCCTTCCGGGGTCTCCCCCGCCGACATGAGCGCCCTGACCGCCGCCGCGGCCACGGGGGAGACCCGCTGGATCGATCCGCCAGCGCACATCGCCGCGGTCCATGACAAGGAGCTGTGCCTCGAGTTGCTGGCCAGCGCCGGCTTGGCTGTGCCGCCCACGGTGGTGGCGCGCCGTGAGCAGCCCCTCGACCTGTCGTCCCTGCCCGGCGAGAAGTTCGTGGTCAAGCCCATCCGGGGCTCGTCGGGCCGGGGTGTCACTGTGGGGCTCTCACGCGGCGAGGCGGGAGCCCGGGCCCAGGCCTACGCAGAGCTGTGCGGGCCAGCCCTGGTCCAACCCCTGCTGGGCGGTGGGCTCGACCGGCGGCTTGTGCTGGTGGGAGGTCAGCTGGTGGCGGCCATGGAGCGCATTCCCGTGGCCGGTGACGGGCGAGGCAACACGGTCTATGGCGCAGCCGCTCGCGCCTTTGAACCCAGCCAAGAGGAGCTGCAGCTGGCCCAAGACGCGGCCCGCGTCCTGGGACTGTCCGTCGCCGGAGTGGACCTGCTCCGGGACGGTGATGCGCCGCTCATCCTGGAGGTCAACACCTGCCCGGGCCTGGCTGCCCTGCAAGCCGCCACCGGTGCCCAGCTCGGTGCCGCCCTGGTCCGCCATGTGCTCGGCGAGTCAGCGGTCGTTTGACCCCGGCGGGCACCGCCCGGCATGCTGGCGGCCGAGACGACATGACCACCAGAGCAATCATCAGCGACATCCACGGCAACCTGGGCGCCCTGACTGCCGTCCTTGAGGACGCCCGCAGCCACGGCGCTGAGGTCTTCTGGTGCCTCGGCGACGTCGTCGGCTACGGCGCACGTCCCCTCGAATGCCTGGCCCTGGTGCGCGACACCTGCTCGGCGATCATCAAGGGCAACCACGAACAGGCTGTCATCGACGGGCCAGCGGGCTTCAACCCCCTGGCCAGCGCCGCGATCCACTGGACCCAGGGGCAGCTGTGCCGCGAGAGCACCCTGGTGCCCGACGCCATGCAGTTCATCGCCGGGCTCGACACGCGCCTCGACTTTCCCGATGCGACCCTGGTGCATGGTTCGCCCCAGCATCCCCTCGACGAGTACCTGTTTCGGGAGGACACGTTCGACTACCTCCCCCGAGGCCGTGATTTCTCACCGAAGCTCACCAACTGCTTCGCGCTCATCGATCGCCCCTGCTTCGTGGGACACACCCATGTCCCCGGGGTGATCGACGCCCAGATGAGCTGGACCGAGCCCGCCGACTGCGACGACCGCTTCGACACCGAGGGCAAACCCTGCTTCGTGAACATCGGCTCGGTGGGACAACCGCGAGACGGTGACCGGCGGGCCTCCTACGTTCTCTGGGACGGCCGCAACGTCTTCTTTCGCCGTGTCGAGTACGACGTCGAGGCCTCTGCCGAGCAGATCTTTCAGGCTGGCGAGTTGCCCGACATGCTGGGCAAGCGCCTGCTCGAAGCCTGGTAGGGCGCCCTGCTGGTCGGCCTGCCCTTCGGTGCAGGCCAGGCCTGGGCACAGATGTCCCCGGCAGCTCAGCCCTGGTCCAGCAGCCGCAGGTGGAAGGCGCCGTCATCTGCCGTGGTGGTCACGCGCAAGGCTCCGTGATGCAGGGCCCGCTCCCGTGGGTCGGCGAGCGCCGTGGGCTGGAGTTGCACCACGCCGCCAGCGTGCGCGCGGAGCAAAGCCACCGAGCGAGGGTCGTCGATGTCGGCGTTCGGCCCCACCAGGATGCGCCAACCTGACGCCAGGCCATGCTCCCGATCAAGCAGGCTGTCCAGTTGTTCCAGGCTCAGCTCGTCGAGCTGCAGCACCAGCCCCCCGAACAACAGCGGCAAGAACTCGGCGCCCGCGGGGACGGGGTCGGGCTCGGCGACACGCCCGCGCAGATCGACCACCAGAGAGGTGCAGCCCTTGCCGCCCCGCTGCTTCAACCGAAACGAGGTGAGATCGACGGTGCCCTGCAAGAGCTGGGTCGCCGACTCGTCATCGACCAGCTTGTTCAACGGGGGGACGCGCTCCTTGGTCACCGGTTCCAGCCCGTCGAGGGAGCGCACCGTCTTGAACGACGCCTTGACGAAACTGGGCCAACTCCCGGCCTTGGCCGCGCGCCCACGGAGCCAGCGCAGGGTCACGGGATGTCCCGCATTGCCACTGCCCAAGGGGCCGTCGTCCACCGCATCTGCCAGCCCCACCATCTCGCGCGAGCGGGCAGCCCGGGCCCACACCGAAGCCAGGCGGGGTGCCAGGTAGCGATCGTCTGCCTTGGTCTCCACGCGCACGTCTGCTCCTCGGCGACGCCAGCCATCGACCGCCCCATGGAGCTGCCGGCCGGCGCCGTAATCGTCCAGGACGATCTGCAGGCCGCCGAGCTTGTCTGTCCCGCGCCGCCCTGCAGCGGTGAGCAGGTCGGCCACCACTCGGATGTAGGCCAGATCGAGCAGGGCGTTCTTGCTGTAGCGATCAAAGAGCCGGTTCGGGATGGTCACCGCGGTGAGCACCAGCCCCTCAGAACCCAGGGCTGCCAGCTGTTCAGCGAGGGTGTTCCAGCCGCTGGCCACACGGGACGACTTGGTCTCCACGTGGCCTGCCACGGCCGCGGCGACCGGGGCCAGATCGCCAGGCAGCAGACACGCGCCCACGATGGCCGCGCCCAACAGCTCTCCCGTGCCCGTCTCGTCGGCGCCCAGCAGGACCTCTGCCTCGCTCTCGACAGTGGGTAAGTCTGGCTTTCGCCGGGCCTTCGGGCTGCCCAGCATGGTGGCCACGTCGTCCTCGAGCAGTCGGCCCTCGCCGTCTTCGGGCCGCACGGTGCTGACCAGCTTGCCTGACGTATAGAAGGTGAAGATCGAGCGCCCGGCAGTACGCACCTCGAAGGCCACGTAGCGGTTCTTGGGATTCTTGGCCAGGGTGTGGCCCTTGCCGCTGAAGAGGGCAGACAGCGCCTTGCGCTGCCCCCCGGGAACCACTCGGGTGACAGGTCGGTTCACGAGAAGGACTGCCAAGGGGAGCGAACGAGAGGGCCTGAAAGGGCGGCACTGTATCCCCTGGCTTGGCCCGGCTCATGCCCGAGCCCGAAACCAACAGATAAAAGGTTCCGGGTCGGCCACGCCCCCCAGCGCAGTCGACCCGGAGATCCAATTCCCCCAGTGAGCGCCGAAGCCCTCACCAGTTAGTCGTTCTCTATTCACTCGAGATCTAGTCGGCAGACCGGCTACCACCAGCTCTGCGGAGGCAACCAATGACCGGGCCATAACGATCTGCACCGATCTGTCTGTCCTTAAAACCGGGAAAGACCTGCAGGGCGAACGATAGATTTGGGATTTCTTTTCGATGGGTGGTTCGTCCTTTCTTCAGAGAAACCTGGCCGTGGCCACCAGGCACTCGGAAACCGCCCGCTGCGCCCCGCCTCCTGTGTCGGACGTCATCTGCACGGGTCGCCTGATAGAGTGCCCTGCCCCACCCATCTGCCGAAGGACACCCGATGATCATCCTCTCCAACATCGCCAAGCTCTATGACGGCAGCTCAGCCGACGAGAGCGCTGTCTCGACCGGCGTCGATCTGTCCCTCGACGGGGGCCAGGTCTCCGAGGTGCGGCCCCATGACAGCGAGCTTGCGGTGGGCAGTGAGCACACCCTGATCGACTGCACGGGCCTCACCGTGACCCCTGGGCTGATCGACTGCCACGGCCACATCACGGTGCTGGGCCTGGATGACACCTCCATCGACCTGATGAACACGGGCTCCTCCCTGGTCTGGGTCGAGAAGGTGCTGCACACCACCCTTGTAGACGGCGGCGTCACCACCATGCGGGACATCGGCGGGGCCACCGACATGATGAAGCGCCTGGTCGACAGCGGCGCCATGATCGGTCCCCGGCTGAAGATCGCCATCTGCATGCTCTCCAGCACGGGGGGACACGCTGACTTTCGCGGCCCCGATCGCTGCCATGCCCAGCTCAGCCGGCTCTGGCCCGAGGCGGCGGGTCGGCCCTCGTCCATCGTCGATGGCCCCTGGGCGGCGCGAAAGCGCGTGCGCGAGATCGCCGCCTGCGGTGCCGACCTGATCAAGATCTGCGCCAGCCCCGGAGTGGCCTCCCCCGGCGACGCCCTCGAGCACCGCGACCTGCACCCGGCAGAGGTCGAGGCCATCTGCGATGAGGCCCACGCCCGGGGCCTGCGGGTCGCCGCCCACGCCCACAGCTGCAGTGGCATCGAACAGGCCATCCGCTCAGGCGTCGACGACCTGCAGCACATCTCCTTCATGGACGAGCGCCTGGTCGAGCTGGCCTACGAGCACGGCTGCACCGTGACCCCCACCTCGTGGATCATGACCGCGTTGCAGTCCGCCACAGGCCTCTCAGACTTCGTCATGGACAAGGTCAAGCAGGTGGCAGAGGTCCACGCCCAGGCCACCGCTCACGCCCACACCGGCGGGCTGAAGATCCTGGCTGGCACCGACCCGGTGCTACCGGGCATGCATGGTCGCAACTACATGGAGCTGGTGGCGCTCATGGGCGAAGGCATGTCAGCCCTGGCAGCGTGGCACGCCGCCACGGGTCTCGCCGCAGCAGGCATCGGTCAGGACGACGCGGGCACGCTCAAGCCAGGCCAGCGCGCCGACCTGCTGCTCTGCAACGCAGACGTGGTCGACGACCCCTCAGCACTTGATCGAGGCGCCCTCGTCGAAGTGGTGAAGGACGGGGTCGGCTATCGCAATGGTCTGCCCACCCTGCCCCAGTGCACCTACCGGGACAGCCTCTCCGGCCAGCTGAATCCGGACGGTCTCCGGCCCTGATCTCAGCCGCTGCCTTGAGGGCCTGACGGGAGCGGGGCTGGCCTGAGATGATCCCCAGACCAGCCCCGAGTTCAGGCCACGACCGGCAGGGTCAGTTCAACGAATGACCATGTGCCAGGGCAGGATCGCCTGGACCGCGTCAGCGTGCAGTGCCCGGGGCTGGGTCGCGAGTCGTTGCGCCACGTCGAGCAGCTCGCCGAAGCCCAGGCCGATCAGCAGACGTTCCTCGGCAGAGCGAACCTGCACCATCTGCTCCATGCTCTCCTCGATCTGCTCGAGGATGTTTGGCGCTTCTGGCAACTCGATCAGCGGCGTGCTGTCGACGTCGAGGCCGGCCATCACGCAGGCCAACTCGATCGAGTCGGAGAGGCCGCCCAAGGTGTCGATCAGGCCCAGGTCAATCGCTTGGCGGCCTGTCCACACCCGACCCTGGGCCAGTTCGCGCACCCGCTCTTCGGGTAGGTTGCGGCCCACGCTCACCTTGCCGATGAACTCGTCGTAGGTCACTTCCATCCAGTGGGTCATGGTGCTCTTCAGGCCCTCGCTCGGGCCATGGGCCAGCAGGGACATGTCGTCACCTCGGGGGCCCACCGCCACGGTCTGCACGGACACACCCACGGACTTCAGCGCCCGTGAGAGATCGGGAAGCATGGACACCACCCCGATGGAACCGGTGATGGTGGAGGTCTGGGCCACGATGGCGTTGCAGCCCATGGAGATCCAGTAGCCGCCCGAGGCCGCTACAGAGCCCATGGAAGAGATGACGGGCTTGTCCTCCTTCACCTTCTCGATGGCCTGCCAGATCATGTCACTGGCCAGGGCGCTGCCCCCCGGGCTGTTGACCCGCAGCACCACCGCCTTGCAGTTGTCGTCGCCGCCAGCCTTCTGCAGCGCTTCGACGATGGTCTCGCTGCCCATGCTCGCAACGTTGCCCTGAAAATCGACCTGGCTCTTGCCGCTGATGATGGCGCCGCTGGCATAGATCACCGCCACGTAGGGCTCGTCAGGCAGCTTCACCTTGGGCGGGTTGAGCAGCTTGGGCAGCATGGTCATCAGCGCGAAGGGGTTGTCGAGCATGGCCTCGATGTCCTCTTGCGTTCGATCGCCGTAGTGCTCGACCATCTCGTGGTCGGCGCCGAAGAGCACATCCATCACGTCGTCGAACTCGTCCTCGTAGACGGCAGCGTCGATCAGTCCCCCCGCCGCCGCGTCAGCGGGACTGACGATCATCTTGTCGAAGAACGCCAGCACTTCATCGTCGCTCAGGCCACGGTGCTCCGCCACCGTCCCGATCAACTGGCTGAAGTACTCGTCGAGCAAGATCTCGATCACCTCGCGCTGACCGGAGCTCATCTCATTGAAGGCGAAGTTCTCGTAGGCCGTCTTGTAGGCACCCACGTGCAACACTTCGACCGACAGATCGAGGCTGTCCAGCAGGTCCTTGTAGTACATCAGCTCGGCCAACATGCTCTCGAGGATGATCATCCCCGAAGGTGGCACGATGAGCTGATCGGCCAGGCTGCAGAACAGCAGGCTGTTGCGGTCGAGCACCTCGGTGTAACAGACCACCGTCTTGCCTGCGTCCTTCAGGGCGCTCAGCTCGGCCAGCAGATCGATCGACTTGGCCAGGCCGGGGATGCCTTCGACCACGAGGCGCACTCCGGACACGCTGTCATCCGCCGCGATGTCCCGGACCTGCTGCAGCTTGGCTCTGAAGTTCCGCCGACTGGGGCCCAGGGGATTCTCGGCTGTGGGGTCTTCTGCCGCGCCCGCGGTGATGACCAGTTCAACGACCTGGGCGGGCGTGGCCTTTCTCGCCGGTGGGTCCTGTTGTGCCGCCAGTGGTGAAGAGAGCAGAGCGAGACCGAAGAGCAGCGAGACGAGACGTGCCGGGACCGACATGACCGAGACCTCAGGGAGAGGGAGCGAACACCTGCGCGGGCCTCGGGCGGCCTGCGCGAAGTGGTGCCTCATCATGACTGATCTGTGGGCTCAGGGCCTCGACGAGCCCTTGGCGAAAACGTGACAGCTACCCGCGTTGCTCACCAGCTTCTGCTGCGGCCCCGTCTGAAACTGCTGGGTCATGCCTGCCAGCAGCGTGTGGGGAAAGTACCACGCGCTGCTAGAGCTGGAAGTGGGCCAGAATGCCATTGGACATGGAGCGCCCCGCGACCGCACCACCATCGACGATGACGAACTGCACGTAGACATCAAACGGGCCGCCGCCACCAGCCACCGAACCGACCTGCACCTCACCGTTGCTGTCCGTGGTGAAAGGCCCGATGAGGAAGTCTGGGGCCGGCACCAGGATGCCACCGGAGAACGGCGCGAAGACCGAGTTGAGCGAGAAGACCAGGAATGCCGGAGCAGAGGGCAGGGCGTCGGTCAGGTTGAAGTCAGCGGTACCGCCCGTGGACAGATCGCCACAGGCTTCGAGGGCAGGCTCCAGGCCGCCCGTACCCGCCAGAGCGTTGCCCAGGTCGGTGGCCACGGAGACGCAGCCCCCGGCCAGGGGCAGCTGAAAGTCAGCGATCACCGGGCGGTGGTCAGAGGCGATGCCCGACGCCAACTGGTAGTTGATAAAGAAGCCCGACAGCTCAGGAGGTTCGAGGCCAGAGGGCACCGGCGTCGAGTTGAAGACGATCGAGTGGCGCAGGGTGGCGATGCTGTCCTGCCAGGAGATGTAGTCGAGCTTGCTGGACGACTGGGTGCTGATGTTCCCGGTGAAAAACTCGGCAGAGGCATCGTAGGTCATGTCGGAACCATCCCTGTCCGTCCCGTCAGTTCCGCCCGTCACAGCCGCCCTCGTGATCCAGCTAGCTGGGCCCTTGCCAAAGACCCCTTCGTGCTCGTTCCAGTCGCCACCGGCCATGACCACCGTGTCGGCGGAGACCAGCGTGGTAGCGGCGGGGCTCAAGATCTTGCTGTTGGGGTCGGCGGCACCTCCTCCGAGACCGTTGAACATGGCGTCGATGTAGTAGGCGATGTTCTGGCCCGCCGCCACGCGCTGGTCGTGGTCGCTGCCGCCACCGCCAGCCTTCAGGTGGCTGTTGCCGATGACCAGGTCGCCCGTGTAGGTGCTGTCGGGAAGGTCAATCTCTGTGTGCATGAAGCCACGGATGCCGCCGTTGACACCGGGAGAGTAGAGGTCGCCCAACTGCAAGAAGTCGTTCAGCTGGTCGACGCCGTCACCGTTGAGGTCGGCGAAGGGGTAGCGGCTCATGATCACGTTGCGGTTGAAGCCATCGGTGATGCCGCTGACGAAGACGAAAGGTAGATCGTAGGACGGTGCGTAGAGCTGCACGTAGGCAGCCACCGCCGCGCCCCCGTTGAAGGGGTCGTTGCCGCCGTGCATGAACAGATCGAGCACGGTCTCCATGGTGCTCACGGAGTCAGCGCCGGATCCCGTCCCGTTACCCGAGTTGTCCGCGCACTCTTGGAGCAGCAGGACGTCGGGCTGGAAGGACGCCACGATCCGCGCCAGGGCCTCCCAGTTGGTCAGCCCCGCTGCCTTGGCGTTGGTCGAGCACAGACCGTCCTCGACGTTCCAGGTCATGACCCTTAGGTCGCTCGGATCGGTCTTGGTCCAGTCGCCAGCGGCCGGGTTCCATTGTGCCGCTGCGGGGAGGCTGACCAGACAAAGTGCGAGAGCGGCTGTCACGTAGCGCCACGACGCACGACGGAAGAACGAGAGAGACATCATCGATGAGAACCAGTGTGGAGGACGTCGGGCCTGAAGAGGAGAGCGGGTGAGAAACCACCCGGTGCCCGACTGCGAGCACCATGAAAACTACCAAACAATTGCGATTCCCGCCGGAATCGGCGGCTCTGGGGCCCAGGCGACGAGGGGCGGCTCACAGCCGCACCTCAGCGTCTTGGCCTCACAGAGAATCTAGCCCAAGAATGACACGCCGGTCAGTAGCGGGCCCGCAAGCGCACGAAGTCCACCTGTGGACGGGCCGAGTCGGGGCCGAAAGGAGCCAGCTGAGGCTGGGCGGAGAGGTCGAATTCGACCTGGAAACGCACCAGGGGGTAGCCATCCAGGTCGGTCAGGTCAGAGACCCAGGCCGTGGTGGTGGTCGTATCCGGTACGTCAGAACCAGCCACGATCGGGTAGGCCCCCTGGAACAACAGCCGCACGTGGGCGTTGTCGCTGAGCACGTCCTCCAGGCCCAACTCGTCTTCAGGCGAGTCGACCTTGATGTCGTTGTACGGCGGGGCGTTGGGCCCAGGACCCAGCCCAGGATCATCGAACCCGGCGTCGATGACGTACCGAGCGGGCACGGGGGCTGCGGGCACCGCACCACCGACCCGGACCCGGCCCTCTTCTCCGGCTGGCACAGCGCCCAGGGCCGCCACGTTGGACGTGCCGTGAATGGGCTCGAAGAACGGCGGCGTGACACCGCCAGAGCGCTGCCGCAGGGTCACTCCATTGAAGTTCAACCAGACCGAGACTCCGCGGCTCGAGGCACCGAAGGGAGGGGGCACCCGATCCACAGGGATCACCGGCAGGCGATCGACCAGGTTGGTGGGCTCGAAGACGTCCTGCCCGTTGATGTTCGTCTTGAACGGCGTGCCGTCTGGCTCCACCAGCATGATCGAGAACGGAATCTGCTGGTCCTTGTAGGTCGTCCCCGGAGTGTCCGGAAAATCAGGGTCTGTGGGCGGGTTGTTCTGCTCGAAGAACGAGCTGTTGTAGCCGTTGTATGTCTCCATGACCTTGAACGGCTCAGGCTCAAGAACAACGGGCACCCCCGACGAATCTGCGCTGGCCATCATGGTCGTGTCGAACCAGGTCTGCCCCGAGCCTGCGGGATACTCGTTGCTGCTCGAGGGACCACTGGCCGTGCCGTCGCTGGGAATCATCGGCGGATAGCTGCCGTTGAGGATGAAGTAGCGATCAGCCAGCGGCGAGCCCACGCTGCCGGGCTCCGGGTCGTAGAACCTGTAGTGGAGCATGTCGATGTAGCGCAACTCGACGGGCAGGTTGTTCGGCGCCAGGAAGTCGTTGTGCTCGGACTGCAAGAACTTGTTGTCCCCCGTCCATTGGCCCAGCTTGGCAATGGCCCTCTGGCGAGCAAAGAGGAACGCTCCCTGTTCGATGTCGGCGACGCCATCGTCGCCGCCCTCCTGAAGTTGGACGAGCCCGAAGCCCCCCTGTCCACCGTCGCTTCTGGTCACCTCGTAGGTGAACGCCGACAGGCTGCCCGTACCGCCCGCAGCTGTGCGGGCATCTCGGCCGAAGCCACCAGACACTTCGATCGCTGCGCCGAGAGATCCGTCCTTGTCGGCGTAGCCGGCCGACCGGTGGCCCTGATCCGATTCGACGAGGATCTTTGCACCCGATTGGAGCACGACCGCGCCGCCGCTACCGCCGCCACCACCACCAGAGAAGGCGCTGGTCTTGACCACTTCGCCGCCACCGCCGTGACCACCGATGGCGTTGATCCGCCCGCTGCGGCCCACGACGATGTCGCCGAAGGAACGGAGCAAGACACTGCCGCCGCCACCACCACCGCCACCGCCCTTGGCGTCATACAGGGTGGGCGAGACCTGCACACCCAGCACCAACGCCGGGTAGTAGGGAGGCACGGGAAGCCCCGCGCCCAGGGCGTTGGTGCTCCAGATCGTGTGACGCATCGAGTCGATCCGGCTGCCACCGCCACCACCACCCTGTCCACCGATCAAGACCGACACCTCGCCGCCTGCCCCGATGAAGTCGTTGGAGTTGTCCCCGTCCTTGAACACGAGGTCGCCGCCTGGCGCGCCCGGCTGCTTGGCCGAGTGGCTGGCAACGGTGCCCTCCATGTAGACGCACTGAATGGGCTTGTTGGGGAGCAGACCCGCGGCCACGTTCAGCTCGTTGCCGTAGAGAGCGTCGTTGATCTTGTTGTTCGTCAGGCACCGGCTGAAGGGGAACCAACTGCTGCTGCTCTCCACCTTGTAGACCCCCGCCCCTTCGTGAGACGTCTGCCCTCTGAAGTAGAAGCTGCCGCCGCCACCCCCGGGTGGCCTGTGGTGCTCATTGTTGCCAGAGTCCGAGACTTTGGGGAACCCACCACCTGCTGGGTCGTAGCCCAGCGTGCACAGCCCGCCCCAACCGCCGACCGGCTGGAAGGTCACAGCGCCAGAAGGCTGCACCACCGGGCCCAACCCTCGGGCGCCCCGCTCTGGTGTGACGTACTGATCGATCGAGCCCGGGCCCTTGGGGTCGAACAGGGTCGGGTGGCTGTCGCCGCCCCGCCCACCGCCGGGTCCGCCGGGCCCACCTGGCACTGCCAGGAAGCCAGAATTGAAGGTGTCATCACCCAGTCCATTGGTACCCGCCACGTCGAGCAAACCATGGATCTCGATGCGCCCGGTGGCCGTGATCTGCAGTGGCCGCGTGCCCTTGGCGACGACTCTCACACCTTCGGGGATGATGAAATCCCTGAAAGTGAAGTGCCCACCGTTCACGACGACCTGCTGAGTCACGCCAGGAGTCTCTCCGCCCGGCAGGGGGAAGACCTGCTGGTCAGTGTCCAGGAGCACGAAGTCGTAGAAGGCGCCCTTGAGGTTGTAGGACGTCTCGGGCGATCCCTTGGTGGTCTGGTGGCGGCTATGCGCGACCGTGGGGTTGAAAGCAGGAACGGGCACGGGCATGAAGTCGCCGAGCTGAACCGACTCGTCCACCCCCACCGAGGCCCGCAGGCCGCCCGTGGGCGTACCACCCACTCCGGTCCCGGCCCATACAGCCGGCTGGCTGAGGCTCAGGGGCGTCGCCGATTCGAAGGCCTTGGTGAGAAACGTCTCCAAGAACACGTCGTCGATGAAAGGCCCAGGGTCATCGGTGGGTTCGGCTGTGCTGATGCGCAGCAGCTCGCGAGCACCCATGGGAGGCGCGGGCACCGACGCCATGCCGTCGTTGAAACCGTTCACGCCTACCAACGACGTGAAGATGTTGCGTTGCATCACCAAGAGCTCGGCGCCGATGGGCAACACGCCTCTGGGTTCGAGATGCACCACAGCGCCCGCGCTGTCATTCGTCGCGAGCTGGACATCCAAACCGAGGTTCATGGTGCCCACGGCGATGGCCCGGGGCTGGCCGGTGGAGATCAGCCCTTCCGATCCGAGCAGACCCAGGTCGAGATCGATGAGGTCGACTCGTCCCGTGCTCCGATCGAGCGCCAGCAGCTGCCGAGGCGCCGTGAACACAGCGTCGATGTAGTCTCCCGGAAGGTTCATCACCACGTCTTCGACCAGGCCGCTGAAGAGCCCGTCACTGGCGGCGAACTGACCGTCCCCGTCGAGGTCGATGGGCTCCAGGCGAATCAGCGACGGGAAGGCGCCAGCGTTCAGCACGGCCAGGGCGTAGAGATGGCCGGAGGGCGCCGCGAGCAGATCGCGAATGTCGAGCAACGACGCCACGCCGCCGGGGGTCAGGGGGGCACTGTGGAAGAGCGGTCCTGGTCCGTCCGCGACGGACAATCCGAGCAGGAGCGGCGCTCCGGGGGCGCCCTGCCCAGGTGCTGGACGGGAACGCACGACGCTGGGTGCCAGCTCTCGAATGGTGCGGTCCTCCCCATCGAAGGCCAGCAAGCGCCCGTCGAGGAGGGTGGTCAGGCCAACCAGTTGGTCGTGGCCCGTATCGAGGGCGTCGACCTGACCCACCAACGCAGAGGCCGCTGGCAGGGCAAACGAGGGGTCTCCCAGCAGGTGGTCAATCACCGTCAACTGCTGATTGCCCGCAGCGGGGTCCAGCAAGGCGAACAGCAGCGACGGGTCTTTTCCTGGGGACAGACTCGAAGGGACACCCGGAAGCAGCGCACCGTTCTTGGCCACCAGGCCGTCCGGTCCGTCGTGCAAGAAGATGTCAGCACCGTCCGCAGCCGGGACAGCCAACGGCACCGGATCGAGCCCAACCAGCGCTTCGAAGGGCAGGTGCGAACCGAACGTGTCCTGGGCCACCTGCTGGGCCACGATCAAGCGGGTCGCCCGTGTCGACAGGAAGAACGTCGGATCGGAGAAGCCGTCTCCATCAAGATCGCTACCGATCAGGTTGGCCGTGGTGGGTGCCACCGGCTGATCATAGGTCAGCATGATGTCCGACGGACCGGGCGGATAGCCTGGCAGGCCCATGTCCGTGATGGAGGCACCAAACGTCGCCGGCTGAAAACTGTCGTTGCCGTCCGCAGGCACGCTGGTCAGAAGCGCCGGCGGAGCTCCTGCTCCCACGCCCTTTGGATAGTAGGCGGCCTCGTTGGACGTCGTGCCGAACAGCACCTCACCGCCAGGGCCCTGGAGGTTGATGATCTTGGACCCCACCGCCGTGGAGACCATGGCGTGGTAGGTACTCGCTGGCAGCAGGCCGGGGATGGCGGCTGCCGGCGCGGAGAGGTTTACCTGCAGCGGAGCGGTAGGCACGAAGGGTCTGAACTCGACCTCGTAGGTGCCAGCCGTCTCATCGACGATCAGGACGTAGTCGCCCTTGGCCAGAATCATCGGGTTCACTGCAGAGGCGTTCGCGTCAGCCGTGACCTCTGCCGGCGTGGTGAAGACCGGCAGGTTGGTGGACAGGAAAGGCCCCGAGGGCACACCGTCGAAACGGAAGACTATGGTCAGGTCAAGCGACGCACCCACGGTGGGTGGTGTCGCGGCGCCATCCTCGACCGGCGGCGTGGTCGTCGTCCCGAGCAGGGCCGATTTGAAGGCAAACCCAAGAAACTGCACCGCGTCGTCGGGCTCTGGCGCAGGCCCACCTCCCACAACGCCAGCACCACCACCGCCTCCACCGCCGCCACCGCCGCCACAGCCCACGAGCAGCAGGGCGAGCGCGAGACAGAAGGAACGACCGGGAACAACGGATAGCCACGACAGGCGCATCGTTGGGCTCCTGAGATGTCCTGTGAAACCAAGCCGGTTGGCGAGACGGCCGAAGTCAACGGCGGCCACCGTGGGCTGCCGACTGCCAGGCCGATGATCCGGCCCGAAACGCAAGCCAGCCCCGGGTGATCATCCGATCTCCCGGGGCCGGTGTCGAGGGTCTGGCGTCCCGAACCGACCGATCACCGATGTATCGACGATCGGCCGGCTCGGGGCCTGACAAGAGCCAGGTCAGGTTCCTTCGATCAGGGGGTCGTGCTCTTCACGCCATTGGTGGCGCTGAAGTTCCCGAGAATCGCCGGACCCGTGATCCAGGCCTGCCAGTAGATGTCGAAACAGCTCGGGAGCCCGGCCGGCCAGGTCGCCGACACGACGAACTCGCCAGCGAAGGTCGGGATCGCCGGCAGGATGAAGTCCGGACTCGGCACCAGGGTGCCGAACTTGAAGGGCGAGAAGATCCCGTTGAAGCCCGCGATCATGAAGAAGATCTCACCAGGCTGCATGTCGGTCAGGCTGACAGTGTAGTCGTCGCCAGCGGCACCTGAACCCGTGAAGCCCAGACGGGGCTCAACGAAGCCGGGGCCGGGGCCCGCCTTGGCGTTGTCCAGGTTCTCCCACTCAGCGACGCCAACGTAGAGCAGCACGTTGTAGTCCTCGTCTGAGCCAAGAGCAGCACAGTCGTCGAAGGAGCCGTCACCATCCGTGTCGTAGATGATCGACGCAGAGATGACCACGCCACCCATGGCCCGGTTGTCGTTGGTATCCAGGGCAGAGTTGTTCATCGCGCCATGAGCGACGTCGCTCATGTTGCCCGACCAGCTCGCGCCCGACGACACCGAGTTGCTGTCGGCGATGCCCATGAACGTGATCAGGTAATCGAGATCACTGTTCTCTCCGTGGAAGATGTCGCCGGTCTTGAAGACCAGGTCGAGCTCGTAGGAGAAGGTGGCCGGATCATAGATGGCGCGGACCAAGCCCGTGGCATCGTCGCCCAGTGGCATGGGATCGTTGGTGTGCAACGAAGCCAGGAAGTACACGTTGCCCACCGAGTCGAACATGGGAGCCGAGAAGGAGGGCCCAAGAGGCACGCCACCGGTGAGGGTGTTCAGCGGGATCAGGTTTCCGATGGGAGTCCCACCGGGACCGTCCAGGATCTCCTTGCCCGTGACGCCGTCGTTCCAGCCAGCCAGGGTCCAGGTCTGGGCGCCGGTGACAGCATCGGTCTTGCACACGCCCACAGCGTTGACGGGCCAGTCAGAACCGCCATCGAGGGGGTGATCAAAGACAGCAGCAACGAGCAGGTCACCGTTCTGGTCGACGCGCACCGAAGCCTGGGAGTTGCCACCTTGGAAGGCCGTCTGGCTGTGGTAGTGATCGAACTCAAGGGTGCCAGCCGGGCCCAGCGTGGTGAAGCCGTCGCTGTTGTCGGTGATGCTCGCAGGCAGCTGGCAGGTGGCCGTGCCGGTGACGCCACCGTTGGCGTCGAGACCCCACAAGGCGATGTGGTCCTTCATGCCTGAGACCGCGTCTTCGCCGATGGTGCTACCGATGCCGGCCGTGCTGTTCAGCGTGCCGCCGAAGTTGTCGGAGTTGTAGCCCTGCACACCGCGGGTGCCGCTGAGGACAGCCGAGATGAACGCGCCAGTGGCGTTGACACTACCCGCTTCACCGCGCACGAACTGCGTGAGGAAGTTGGTGCCCAGGTAGAAGTCAGCGTTGTTGGTGTTGAGCGCCGGGGGCAGGTTGTTCGGCGTGGTGTGCACATCGGCCGAGTTGATCACGTAGTGGCCCAAAGCGCCCAGATCCTTCTGACCTACCGCGTCATCGCTGATCACGTTGAGCACGGCGCCGTTACGGGCGGTGGTGGACACACTGAAGATGTTGTTGCCCGGGAGAACGGTCAGACCGCCGCCACCCGTGGCACCAAAACCGTCGGCGCGGAAGAAGATCGAGCCCTCTTCGTTCACCGAGCCAATGCCCAGCGCTGCGAGGTTGCTGGCCGCGTTGCCACCGTTGGTGGCAGCCATGACCTTGCTCACGTACAGACGACCAGGGTTGCCCGGATCGAAGTTGACCGTGGCACCGATCAGGCCGGTGTAGCTGGACAGGGCGTCGGTGGTGCCGAACTCGGCCATGACCACACCGAACTGGTTCATGTCACAGGGTGCGGAGACAGTGCCGGGGGCCGTGTGCACCGCAGGGTCGTTGTTCACACCAGAGCCGGCGGTCTTCCAGACCTGGTAGCTCTTCGACGAGGTGGTGCCGACCTTCTGCAGGCGGCTGATGCCTTGGGCCGACAGCAGGCTGGCGTTGAAAGCGGTGCTCGACTTGCTCGACTTGAGCAGGGGAGCGATGCCGTAGGTCACACCCCAGCGGGTCTCGAAGGGGTTCAGATCGACGACGAAGTCATCGGTCTGCTCCGATCCGTTGGTGGCAGTAGCGTCATCCCAGGGAGTGGTGGCGTCACCGCCGGAGCAGGTCGTCAGGGCGACGCTGTCCTGAGCAGTGGCCGCAGGGGCGAGGAGAGCACCCGCCGCGAGAAGCGCGATGGAACGAAGACTCGGTGACATGCTTGAAATCCTCAAGGGTGTGAGTGGGTCTTGTTGAGTGATCGGGTCATGCCTGACGTCGTCGAAGCCGCGCCACGACAGGGTCAAGCGAGGGAGTTCTCCCGGAACGCTACGTTGCCCGGATGAACGAGCCATGAAGAGCCCGAATCCAGAAGATCGCAATGCCCGCGGGACAGCCAAATGTACCCGAAGAATGGCACTCGGTGGAGATTGGTCCCCCGCCTGTAGCAGCTCCCGCGACTCGGCCCGGCTGCCATCGGCCAATCCTCAGCCAGAGGGCCTTCGGCCTGGTCTGGCACGAGGGCTCGCCGTGAGCGGATCTTCAGGCCAGGAGTGCTTGGGGTAGCGCCGACGCAAGTCCTTGCGTACCAACGGGTAGGTGTTGGCCCAGAAGCTGGCCAGATCGTCCGTCACCTGCTGTTCACGCATATTCGGGCCCAGCAGGTGCAAGACCACGGGCACCCTCCCCCGGGCCAGCCGTGGCGTTTCTTTCAGCCCGAACATCTCCTGAATCCGCACTGCCAAGCGGGGTGCCTGGGCACGGTCATACGTCAGGGCGATGCGGCTCCCGGAGGGCACAGCCACCCGCTCGGGCGCCTCACGGTCGAGAATGGCGAGCAAATGATGCCCCAGCAGACCCCGAACCAGATCCAGCAGGGGAGCCTTGCGCAGCTCCGCGAAGGAACGGCGCCCGTGGCACAGACTGGGCAGCAGGTCGGCCAGGGCACGCTCATCCAGGGCTGGCCACTCGAACTCGGGCAGCCACTCGGCGACCCAGGCCACCCGATCCAAGAAGGTCTTCAGCTCTCGCCGTTCCAGATCGAGTGCCCCGTGAAGGTCAGCTCTGGCCGCCTCCTCCAGGGCCTGGGCCAGCCCCTGGGCGTCCTTGCCTGGCACCGAATGTTCCTCGAGGAGCAGGTCGTCGAACAGGACCCGGCGGCGCACTCCTACCGACAGACGTTCCCGATCGAAGACCACGATCTCCTCCTCGGTCAGCCGCTCCTCTGGGAGCCAGTCCCGCTCGACCGCAGCCGCCAGGCGGACGAGGGCCTCACCGCTTTTTCTCGCCGAGCCCTCCAGGGACAGGCACAGAAACAGCGGTGCCTCTCGGACAATGCTCGAAGCATCGACGCGCACGCCCCGGCCCCCCACCATCACGGCCCGGTCTGAACCCGGCCCGCGGCGACGCGCCAGGCGATCAGGGAACGCAGCGAGCAAGGCCCGCCCCAGCATGTGGTCTGTACACTCGCTCTCGGACCCACGCCCTGACGTCTGGGAGCCCGAGCCCCTCCGTTCACCGAGCTGTTGCGGCGCCGTCTCGCTGCCAGCGGTGCCCATGGGGACGTCTTGGTCGCGGGCCTCGAGCAGGCGGGTCAACTCCTGGGCGACGCGCAGGATCTGCTGCGCTGCCCCGTGGTTCCAGCCCGGGCCCCCACCACCGGCCCCTGCGCCGCCAGGCCCGCCCCGTCGCCGCCCCCCTGAAGCCTGGGCCTCCAGCTGATTCAGGCGATCGGTCAGGTCAGAGTTGCCGCTCGTACCGGCTCGGCGCACCCGGGGCGCCGGGTCTCTCTCGGATAACAACGCGCAGGCCAGGGCAGCACGTCGGGTCACGCCGTGGGCCACCCCCTCCAGGCCGAGCCGGGCCAACCGTGGAGGCAGGGGCAGTCGGGAGAGGGCCTGTCCCACAGGGGTCACCCGCTCACCGTCCCAGGCTCCCAGACGGCGCAGCAGCTGATCGGCCAGGGCCAAGGAGGCGGCGCTGGGAGGTTGCAGCCAGGGCAGGGCCCCGGGGTCAGCTTCACCCCAGGCGCGCAGCTGCAGCACCGGGCCAGCCAGGTCGAGGCGCTGAATCTCGGGCGCCAGCACTTCGGCCAGCGAGCGCTGCTGCCCCTGGGTCCAGAGCCGGGCACAAAACCCTGGCGCGGTCCGCCCAGCCCGGCCAGCCCGCTGGTCCGCCGAGGCCTTGCTGATGGGCAACACCGCCAGACGATCGAGCCCCACCGCCGGATCGAACTCTGGGATGCGCGCCAGGCCCGTGTCGACCACCGCCGTCACACCCTCGATGGTCACGCTGGTCTCGGCCACGTTGGTGGCCAGGATGACCTTGCGCCGAGGCCCGGAGCGCAGCACCCGGTCCTGCTGGTCGCCGGGCAACTCGCCGTACAGGCGGCAGAGGTCCAGATCGTGCTGCCGAGCCAGGTCTCCCAGGGCCCGTTCGCTGGCGGCGATGGCCCCCCGCCCGGGCAAGAAGACGAGCACATCCCCCTCGCTGCGGCCGAGCACCGCCGCCACACCCCTGAGCACCTGCTCGCCCAGGGGGCCGCTGGGCGCCGAGGGCAGGTAGGCGATCTCCACCGGATGACTGCGCCCCTCACAGCGCACCACCGGGCAGTCCAGGGCCGCAGCGATCCCCTCCGCGTCCAGGGTGGCTGACATGATCACCAGGGGCAGGTCGGGGCGCAGCTCATCACGCAGCCGACGCACCATGGCCAGGGCCAGGTCTCCGTCGAGATGCCGCTCGTGAAACTCGTCGAAGATCACCGCGCCCACGCCAGAGAGAAACGGATCCCCCTGCAGGCGGCGGACGAACAGGCCCTCGGTGACCACCTCGATGCGCGTGGCCTGGCTCACCTTGCGGTCGAAGCGCACCCGGTAACCCACCTCGTCACCGAGCCGCCCGCCCCGCTCAGCCGTCATGCGCCGAGCCGCCGCCCGGGCTGCCAGCCGACGGGGCTCGAGCATGACCACCGCGCCGTCCCCCGCGAGGCCAGCATCAAGCAGCGCGGGCGGCACCCGGGTGGTCTTGCCCGCGCCCGTGGGAGCCACCAGCACCACGCACCCCGCGCAGCTCAGCTGACTGACCAGATCAGCCAGCACCTCATCGATAGGCAGGGGGATCGGCTCAGGTCGGGGACACATGGCCCCGATCGTGCGCAATGCGTCGGCAAGACACGAGCCCCGCGGCCAGGGATCGCGCAGCCCCGGCACGGCGCCTTGATCGTGCGCCTTGTCCGCCCTGCCCCACCGAGGGATAACCAGTGGCTGGCGAAGCGCCACGGGCCAGGGGCAACCCTGCCCCGAAGGCACGAGCCTGTCACCAACGCCCCCGGAAGCCTGCCCATGCGCTGTTCCCTCGCCCTCGTGCTCTGCCTGGGGCTGACAGGTTGCGGCCTGGCCCAACCCCTGGCTCGAGGACGGGATGCCGCCCAGATCCTGCACGTGGGTGTCTCAGGCAGCTATCAACCTGGCGTCTACGCCTGGGCTCTGGCCCCCCTGCTCGGGACCAGCCTGGGCTACCAACCCCACGGAGCCGCCGTGGGCAGCGACTACGGCTACAGCCACGGTTGGCACCAGGCTGGCTACGGCATTGTCGTGGGCGGTGAGATGGTGCGAGCCGAGTGGGGCTTCTCGGTCGAGGGCTTCGTCGACCGTCCCCTCTGGGACGCCTACGCCACCCAGACCCAGCTGCTGCTGATGAATCTCACCGTGACCGACCAGCGCATCGGGCGGGACACCCAGTCGCTGGCCCTGCGCCGGGTCGAGGTGGGACTGCACCTGCTCTTCGTCGGGGCTTCCCTGGGCATCGATCTCTTCGCCGTGGGCGACTTCGCTGCGGGATTGTTCGGCTTCGACCCCAGCGATGACGACAGCAGAGCGCTGCTGCGCGCACCGTTCGTTCAAGCCGAGGCCGAGAACGCCGACGGCGAGGCCGCAGCTGCGACGACAAGCGCCACGGATCAGCCAGCACCCTGACCTTGCCGCCCATGCCCTCCACCACCGATTTTCCACCGGAACCGCTTGTCCTCACCGGCCGTCACGTGGTGCTGCAACCGCTGAGCCTCGCTCACCTCGACGAAATCCTCGAGGCGGGAGCCGACCCGGACGTCTGGCGCTGGTTGCCCCACGCGTACTTTCTTGACAGAGACCTGGCCCGGCAGTGGATCGAAGACGCCGTCGCCGAACAGACCGCGAAGAGGGCCCTGCCCTTCGCCATCATCGATGCCGCTTCGGGGCGAGCCGCGGGCTCCACTCGCATGTTCGATTTTCGTCCGGACCACAAAGGCCTGGAGATCGGCTGGACGTGGCTCGGCGCGCCCTACCAGCGCACGGCCATCAACACCGAGTGCAAACGCCTGCTGTTGGGCTTCGCCTTCGAACAGCTGGACGCGCTGCGGGTGCAGCTCAAGACCGACAGCCGCAACACCCGCTCTCGTGCAGCCATCGAGCGCATGGGCGCCAGCTTCGAAGGTGTGCTGCGCAATCACATGCTCTTGCCCAACGGCGATCTGCGACACTCGGCGTTCTTCAGCGTCCTGGCCGACGAGTGGCCCACGACCAGACAGCGCCTCGACAGCTTCCTGGAGCAGGCCCCATGAAGCCCCTGTTCGCACTGCTGCTCACCCTCTCGCTGGCCATCTCGTGCCAGCTGCCCTTCGATCAGCCCTCGTCACCTGAGCCCTACATCAGCCGGGCTCAGGCCGAGCTGGACGGGCGAGGGTTCACCTTCTTTCACGTGGCCTCTTTCGGCTTGCTGAGAGACAGGCAGTACCTGCAGAACGTGCGCAACGGAGCGCGAGTCGATGACCTCCCCGCCCAGCTGGCCGAGCTGCTGGCTGCGGGGGCTGAACAGGACACGCTGGTGGCCATGGGTGGTGCCTGCAGTGAGAAGAGCAGGCTCATTCTCGAGCAGGCCCTGGAGCTGCTGACCACTCGGTCGCTGCCCAAGCTGGAGCTGCTGTTCTTGGGCGATGCCCGGCATGGCAGGGCGGTGGCGCCGAAGCTCCACGCCCTGAGCGCTCGCTACAAGTCCGTTGAGATCACCATCGACTGAGCGCCCGTGGGCGAGGCGCTGTGGCCTACCACTCTCCGGGAGGAGAGGCTCCCAAGCCCGGCCCCAGGACGACGGCGTTGCCCAGCAGCCGCGCGCCGCTCATGAACTGTCCCCTGAAACCAGGGACCGCTGAGAAGAGGATGACCTGCCCGGCGCCCACACGCTCCACCGTCAGCCAGGCCGAGTCGGCCAACCGACCCCGGGCCTCTGGCCAGAGCAAACCCGAGAGCCGCAGCGACTCTTCGCCTGCCAGGCGCACGGCGGTGGTCACGGGCGGGCGGGCCAAGAGCACGTGACTGCCAGCCACCAGGACGGGCAGCTCGTCTTCGCACCCAGCAGTGAGCCAGGAGTGGTCATTGACCACTCCACGAGCGATCACCCCTGCAGGTGAGAAGCGCCGCTCCCAGCTGTCTTGCCGAGACTGGTCGGGGTCGGTGGTGACCTGCGCCAGCGCTGCGTCAGTCTGCTCAGCGGCCTGGTCTTCAGCGATCGCCTCGCTGCTCTCATCTGCGCTGGCGGCGGGCTCCGTCGAGTCGGTTGAGTCGCCCCAGAGATCCGCCAGATCGATCTGGATCTCACGGGCATCTGCTTCGCGCTGAGCGGCCACGGCGAAGGGCTCCAGGTCTTCGATGGCGTCGCGGCGGAGTGTGACAGAGCTGAGGCCAGGCTCCATGCCCGTGACGGCCACGGCCGCCGAGTCACAGGCGATGAGCGTGCCCCCGTCCCTCACCCAGTCAGAGAGGGAGTCGCCGAAGCGGGACAGCAGCCCGCTCAAGCCGCCCGGCGGCAGGATCAAGACGTTGTAGCGGCGCAGATCGATCCACTGGGTGGCCTGGGCGTCGAGAAACGACACGGGTACACCGAGGCGTTGATCGAGCACGTGCCAAAGGTGACCGAAGGTGTCCGTGCGCACGGGGTCATTGCTGATCATGGCCACCCGAGGGCGGGTCAGCATGCCGAAGTGTCCGCCGCCCAGATCTGCGCCCCCACCCTGGGCTCGGCCGCCATAGACGGCGAAGGCCGTGACGCCGCTGTGCTGAGCGGCTGCCGCCACCGCCGTCCTCAGGTCACCGTCGTTGTCTGCCCGGCGCAGCACCACGGAGCCCCGAGCGAAGGGGCGCTGATCCCCGTCGAAGGCCTCGTCGGCGACCACCGCAACCAGCCCCGCCTCCATGGCGGCCACGGCGAAGGTCAGGCAGCGATCGTCCCCTCCGTCGACCACCCAGGCCACGGGCTCGGCGTCGCCCGTAGCTTCTACGAGCTGGCCCACCGCCGCTGGCAGCGCACCTAGCTGCAGACCTGAGAGTTCTGCAGGGGCATCACACCAGAGCGCGTCCAGATCGAAGAGCAGGGGCAACGACCAGGCCGTGGCGTCGTACAGGTTGGTGCCCTCGCCTCGCTCCAGGTCTTCTCGCTCCTTGAGCAAGAAAGTCTCCTCCAGCCGCACGTCGAAAGACAGATAGCTCTTCACCATCGACCCGAACGGCTGGGCGGCGGGGATCAACAGGCTGCCCGCGGGCAGCTCCAGCTGCTCATGCCGTTCTCCCAGAGCGCCCGTGCTGTGGGTCACGGACAGCGCCTCGTCGATGCGATACACCCGGATGTGCTGATCGAGCAGCAAGGACAGCAGATCCCGTTCGCGAGCAGGGTGGCGGCCGGGGCGCAACACGAACATGCGCTCATTGCCTGGAGTCCCAGGATCGATGGCCGCTCTCTTGTGGGCCAGGAAATCAGCCAGCACCTCACGCCGATGATCCGCCAGCGTGTTCAGGTTGGCCATGGACGCCAGGGCCTGGTGGCGCACCGTATCGCGGTAGGTGACCACCTGACCAGCCAGGTTGCGCAGGGGGAAGCCCGAGATGCCTGCCTGCTCGTAGAGCATGCCCACGGCGCCACTCAGCGACCCCCAGGCGTCGGAGTAGAACGGCCCCCAACCGTCGGCCCACTCCCGGGTGTAGTAGCTCCAGCCCTGCTCGTCGAACGCGGCCCCATGATCGGCAGCAAAGACCCGCTGCCAGCTGTCCAGGGTCGCCGGCAAGTAGGGGTTGTGGGGATCGTTCTGGGGATAGAACAGAAACGTGTCCAGGGGCCCCATCTCGTGGGCGTCCACGAAGAGCTGGGGCGGCAGGTCTCGGGCCACCTTCCAGCGGCCCCGGGTCTCGGGGTGCACGCCGGTCATCCAGTCTCGGTTCAGATCGAACAGGTAGTGGTTGCCACGGCCGAAGGGCCAGCGACCGCGCTGCATGGCGTCCACATCAAGGTTGGTCACTCGCCCACTCATCTGCTCGATCTGGGAGACGATACGCTCGCGGCCGTCCGGGTTCATGACCGGATCCATGACGATGATCAGCTCGTCGAGCAACCGCGCCACGCCTGGCCCCCGGTCGGCGACGAGGTGATGGGCCACTGCGAGTGAGGCGTCCGCGCCGGACAGCTCGTCGCCGTGAATCGAGTAGCCCATCCAGGCCACCGCGGGCAACTCGTCGAGCAGCGCTTCGGCGGCCGCAGCATCGAGACCGACGGGGTCGACCAGCCGCGCGAAGTCAGCGCGAATGCGATCCAGCCGGGCATGGTTCTCAGGGGACGTGATCACCGCCGCCAGCAGGGAGCGCCCCTCGTGGCTCTTGGAGTGCACGGACAGGCTCAACCGGGGCGACGACTCCTGCCACAGCTCGAAGCAGCGCACGATCTCGTCGTAGCGAGCCAGGCGCGTGCCGTGGCGTTGGCTCAGCACCTGCTCCGGCGTGGGGATGGCCGGGTCGTGGTCAGCCCCGTCGAAGAACGGCACATCGTCCGCGAGGAAGAGCGGATCACCGAAGCGTAGGGGCGTCGTCGCCTGGCCCAGACAGCAAGCAGCCGACGAAGCGATGACGATGAGAGTGAGCAGGATCTGCAGCATGGCGAGCGGGGGCACGAGGGCCCGTGATGAAGGGGGACAGGGGGCCGCGATCATAACCACGGCGGAGGGGCTCAGCTCAGGACAGGGCCACCGCAGTGCCCACGGCCGCCGCCAACCCCGCCAGAGCCCCCAGGATCTTGACCCATGACAGGGGCGCCTTGCCCGCCACCCGACCGCTTTGCCCATTAATCAACACGGGCCAGGTCTTGCCTCGGTAGGTGTAGGCCAGACTCCACACCGGCAGCAGCACGTGCTTCCAGCGGATGTCGCTGAGTGCGTTGTCGACCTGCACGTTGCGGCTCGTGTCCCCGGGGACATCGCTGGTGCAACGCCTGAGCTGCTGCGCTTCGACCAGGCCCCGGCCGACGACCCAGCCTTGCTCAAGATCAACCGAGTACTCTTCGGCCTGCCAGCCCGCCAGGTACTCGGGGCGGTAGGGCAACAAGGCGCTGGTGTCGAAGCCGCCCAGCTCGCTGAGCAGCTCAGACGACAGCCCGGCGGAGGCGTTCACCAGGAGATCGTCATAGTGATCGTCCCGAGCGCCCCACGCGGGTTCCCAGCGCACCTTGCGCACCTGGCGAGTGCGCACCTGGGTCTTGCCGTTGACTCGCGTGGTGTAGGTCTCGGTGACGTAGTAGTAGTAACCGGCGTCCGCAGACCAGTCAGAGTGCACCTGGCAGTCGAAGGTCCAGAAGGGCACGTAGATGCCGGCGGCCTCGGCCACCCTCGCGCGCTTCAGATCGTTGGGACGGAACCACAGCTTGCCTACCCACTTTGAGAACGCTGCCTCCGCCTGGGCCCGTCCCACATCGAGAGGCAGCAGCGACTCGGGGCGCAGGGCGTTGCGATTCGACTCTTGCGCGAGCACGTTGGCCGACCCGCAGAACGCGCAGCGCTCGGCGGTGGACGGGCCGTCGTAGGTCACCTTGGCGCCGCACTCGTCGCACCGTGCCACACGCACTTCAAGGCCCAGCCCTCGCGCCGCCTCCCCCGCCGCCTGCAAGGGCCGCTCGACGATCAGCCCCTGGGATCGAGGGACGACCCGGGTCGTCTCACAGTGTTCGCAGGCCAGGGCATCGGCGACCGGATCCCAGCGCACGGCCGCCCCGCAGTTTTCGCAGGAGAAGCCGTGGCGATCGCCCTCATGGGCTTCGCGCGCGGCCTGTTCGTCGGTGCCGGATGGCGGGGCCATGGTCTCGAACCCTTGGCAGAGAAGGGGCGCGCTGATGTCAGCGCGAGGGCTCCGCAGCATGACCGAAGCGCGCGGCCCATCCCAGTGTGCAGGTGCGATCAGACAGCGTTCCGCGTGACCGCGCCAAGCCAGGCTTTGCGAAACCCCCTCGGCGCGACGCACAATCACGGGCCCTCACAGCCTGCGCTCGACGCACGGCACTGTCCGCACAGGCTGCCAAGAGAGCGACCACCGGCCCTGCACCGGCAGCTCTTCGTCCTCCAGAACACTCTTCGTGGAAACACTGTCATGGGTTTGATCGATTGGTTCCAACGCGGCGTGGGCGAGATGATGATCGCCCGGCCGGACGACGCGCGGTCGCAAGTGGTCTGGAAGCACCCCGACCCCACCATCCCCATGAAGTCCCAGCTCACGGTGGGCGCGGACGAGGTGGCGGTGTTCTTCAAGGACGGCAAGATCGTGGCCACCCTCCAGCCCGGGCGGCACACCCTGGAGACCAGCAACCTGCCCTTCCTCTCAGAGCTGGTCGACTCGTTCACCGGCGGCAACGTGTTCATGGCCCAGGTGTATTTCGTCAGCATGCGCGAGCACACCGGCATCAAGTTCGGCGGACGGGTAGGCCACGTCGAAGACCCCAAGAGCGGCATCCCCGTGGAGACCTTGGTGCACGGTGAGTTCTCGTTTCGGGTCACCGACGCCGAGCAGCTGATCACGGGCCTGGTGGGCATGGGCCGGGCCGAGAGCTACCAGGTGCGCAGCTGGATGAAGGAACAGGTGCTGAAGGTCGTGCGGGATCGGGTCGCCGAGCTGTGCGTGAAGAACAAGTGGCCCCTGCTCGACGTCACCTCTGGTGCCTACACCGAAGAGATCGAAGCCGACGTGCTCAGCGGGCTCGAAGACCACGTCAAGACCTACGGCCTGCGCATCGCCCGGCTGGGCAATTTCGTCGTGGCCATCGATGAAGAGGACGCCGACAACCTCAAGCGGCTCTACACCGACGCGGCGTACCTGCGCACCGTGGGCGGCGTGGGCGCCTACAAGGACTTCGCCGCGGGCAAGGCGCTCATGGGTGCCGGTGAGGGCATGGCCAAAGGCGGCGGCGGTGCAGCTGGGACGGGCGACGCAGCAGGCGCAGGGCTCATGGGCGGCGCCGGCCTGGGCATCGGCATGGGACTGGCCCAGATGTTGGTCAGCGATCGGCGCGGAGGGCAAGTGCTCGCCCCGGCTGCCGCCGGCATCGTGTGCCCGACGTGCAGCGCCAATGTGGCGCCGGGGCATTTTTGTAGTGCCTGTGGTGGCGACCTCAAGGCTGCTCCCAAGGCCACGGCCGGTGGGTATTGCACGGGGTGCGGGAGTCCGCTGAGTGCTGATGCGAAGTTCTGTGGGCAATGCGGGGGGGCTGCTTGATGGGGCGTGGTGGGTCACTGCGCACGGCGAGGGGGTAGGTACCTCGCTCAGACAGTCCTCGACAGCGGCGACTTCGTCGCCGTTGTCTGCGGAACTCGCGCTGCACCTACCCCCTCGCCGTGCGCAGTGACCCCGCCAGCACGCTCACGCTGGACTAGTCTGACCTATTCGCGGAGTTCGTCGCGAGAGCGTGGTTGCGCCTTCGTGGCAAGGCGGAGGGCGCGATGGCACCGGAGGCGGGGTGCCACCCCGTTGAGGATGGCATCGTGGACTCCAA
>Ga0114932_10000385_pt1 | contig 52772 bp, 42 predicted proteins | sample 2SBtaG_2_FD_87286 | JGI IMG/M metagenome (GOLD analysis project Ga0114932, IMG submission 87286) | Deep subsurface microbial communities from Kolumbo volcano to uncover new lineages of life (NeLLi) - 2SBTROV12_ACTIVE470 metaG | ecosystem: Environmental > Aquatic > Marine > Volcanic ...
CGTGCCTATCCAGTACCCGATACGGATGGTTTAGAATCATGCTACAACTGGCATCCCGGTATGAAGAAAAACATCATACTACGGGTAAGTAAATCATCATTAGGAGATTTCACCTTTTGCTCTCAACAGTATTACATTGGTCGAATTGTTGGTATGAAAGAGCCACAAAATGATAACATGTTGCGTGGAACAAATGTTCACGATTCTGTTGAAGCATTTTACAATAATATGAATGCGGAATACTTGAAAGGTTTGGATAAAGAAAAGATTGATACCTATTTCAAGAACTGTTTACCGACCCCTGATGTGGAATACAACTTAGATGAAGATTTACACCTTGACCGCTATAAGGAAATAGAAGTAGATAGGTGTTTGAATTCGGAGGTTGATAATTTCCTCCCCACAGGTAATGAAAAGTCAATCAACCATGTGGCTACCATTGATGTTGATGGCAAACCTGCAATGATTCACTTCATAGGAATTATTGATAGGATTTTTACTAACCCGGATGGGTCGCTTCACATCCACGAATTGAAAACAGGAATGTGGAAAAACACCCCAACTAAATTTACGAGTATGCGTAAGGAAATGGCATTTTATGTTTGGCTATTGAGTAAAGCCGAGCCTTCATCACGAATCACCCATTGGGGGTGGGACCATACGAAGGGAACGCCAGATGATGGTGGAACTGCATTTAGATTTGTCGAGCCAGTTAGAACAAAAGAGATTGGTTTAATGTTGGCTGATTTACAATCACTGGTGAGGGCGCACAGGCGTTACAAAGGTGATGGGGATGGCTCAATGTTCCCTCTTTTACCACCGGGCGCACAATATCGTATTTGTGACCCGTGGTGTGGGGTGAAGGAATTTTGCCCTCGTTACCAAACACATTTGGGGGTTGAAGAGGAATGAAATATATTAGTACATTTAGCGGTATTGAAGCCGCATCAGTAGCATGGCATCCACTGGGTTTTGAGCCTGTGGTCTTTGCTGATTTTGACGAGTTTCCATCGGCGGTAATCGCACATCATTTTCCCGAAATACCTAATTTGGGAGATGTAACAAAGGTGAATTGGAATGAATATGAAAAGAAAGCAGAACTTGTTGTTGGGGGAAGCCCCTGTCAGTCTTTCTCCGTTGCGGGGCAAAGACTTGGAATGGATGACCCACGTGGTAACTTGGCCTTACACTTCCTCGGAATTGTTAGGTCAATTCAGCCTAGATGGTTCTTATTTGAGAATGTCCCGGGATTACTGTCTTCTGACGGAGGAAGGGATTTTGCAGCCTTCCTTGCGGAAGTGGAAAAATGCGGGTATGGGTTCGCCTACCGAATTCTTGACGCTCAATTCTTCGGAATCCCCCAAAGACGCCGTAGACTGTTCGTTGTCGGATGTGCTGATGGAGATTGGCGAAGTGCCGCAGCGGTTCTTTTTGAGCAAGAAAGCCTGTGCAGGGATTCTAAGACGGGCGAAGAAACGGGAGAAAGTATTACCCCCGTTGTTGGAGATAGCGTTGAATCAGAAAGCAAACGAAGATTAGACAAAGGGATAATCCATTGTTCTGATGTTGGGCCAACTATGACGAGTTCAGGGCCACCTTATTCAAGAACAGGGAATCAAGGCGTTGAACATGAAGCCGTAGTGGTTCAAGAAAGCGAAGAAAAACCAATTGCTTTTGACTGGCGTGAATTGAGAGGAACTAGGCCGTCAGAAGAAAATACGGACCCAGTACATACCAAAGACGGTTTGTGCGTCACACAGCCACGAATAACACCCGATAAGGCAGACACTTTAACCGCTAGTTACGGAACGAAATGGAATGGTAATGCTGCCGCCGATAGTGGTTCTTTGTTTGTAGGAGAGCCAGTACAAACCCCCCTCCACGACCCCTCTCCACCACTTGACGCCAGTTATGGAAAAGGCACAGGTGAACGGGCAGGGATTGAAAGGCAAATCGTAGCGACACCAATACACGACAAAGCCACTAGGCATCAAGGCGGTGGGCCGAAAGATGATGGTGCGACTAATATGCTTGGTATAGGTAAAGAGGAACAGTCGATGTTCACCCTTGATACCGCATGTAATCACGCTGTATTTCAAGAGTCACAAACTGGTATGGTTGAAAGTAGTTATGGTAATTATTCTGAATGTGACAAAGCAGGTGTGTTGCGAGCATCTGGTGGTCAAATGGGGGGTGGTTCTGAAACACTCGTAAGGTCAGAAACTAAGCGGGTTGGTGTTGATATTTGGAATCACAAAATAACCGGCGAAACCGCCTCCACTATGGGGTCAAATACTGGTACTGCTATTGATAATGGCCCGATGGTTGCTGAACCAATCGGTTTCTCTCACACACAGGGATTAGACGCCCAACCATCCACTGACGCATTCCCCACACTTCGTGCCGAAGGAGGGGGTCATGCCGTGATGGAATCGGCAGGTGTTGTGTCTAAGGGTAATGGTGAGGTGTGGGAAACAAAAGAACAGCACATGAGCCTCACCAGTGGTGGGGGTCAGGCGGGTCAGGGCTACCCTGCGGTTCGTCAATCAACAGAAACACAACACGCAGTACGCCGCCTCACACCCACTGAATGTGAACGATTGCAGGGTTTCCCTGATGGTTGGACCCTCATACCATACAAAGGTAAGGATGCGCCCCAAACGCATCGATATAAGGCTCTAGGTAACAGTATGGCTGTGCCAGTCATGGGTTGGTTAGGCCAAAGGATTCAAGCCGTTGATACCATGCTCAATGAAATGGATGAACGGCCATCGGCCCAAGCAACAAAACAGACTTCTCTTTGGTGATGAATGATGAGAGATACAAGTAAGGATTTCACGCATAGTGAAGATGTTACCGTTCTAGTCGGTGATTGTGTTGAGAGTATGAAGGCATTACCCGATGCCAGTGTGCATTGTTGCATCACCAGCCCGCCCTATTGGGGGTTGAGGGATTATGGAACTGCATCATGGGAGGGTGGCGATACTAAATGTGAACACACTATTTCTATGCCTAAAAAATACAATGACCCAAAAAGGGGGCAAAAGTATTCACGGCCTGAAATCGGACATAGAGGCGGTGATGCTTCGGGTTGTTTTCTATGCGGGGCCAAGCGCACCGATTCTCAACTCGGTCTTGAATCCACCCCTGAAGAATATGTTGAAAATATGGTATTGGTGTTTCGTGAAGTAAAAAGGGTGTTGCGGGATGATGGAACTTTATGGTTAAATCTTGGTGATAGTTATATGGGTGGTGGTGGCAACTACAATAAAACAGGTATTTCACAAGCAGGTGGTCAGCACCTTACAAATGTCAGAAATCGCAAAGATTTTATTAGAAAATCTGGCGTAAAGCCAAAAGATTTAGTTGGCATTCCGTGGCGAGTCGCCCTTGCCCTTCAAGCCGATGGTTGGTATTTGCGACAGGACATTATCTGGCACAAACCAAACCCAATGCCTGAATCGGTCACAGACCGTTGCACAAAAACCCATGAGTATATTTTTCTCTTGACTAAAAATAATAAGTATTATTATGACAATGAAGCCATCAAAGAAAAGGGTGTTATTGCAGGTGGTACAAAAGCGGCAAAAGGTAGTCAAGAACGATTTGATATGAATGGTGTTAATTCAAGGCCACCCGAATACAAAACATATAGTGGAATGAGGAATAAACGCTCGGTTTGGACCGTAACCACAAAGCCGTTTAGGGGCGCACACTTCGCTGTATTCCCGCCCGATTTGATTGAACCCTGTGTGTTGGCTGGAACATTAGCCGGTGGCACAGTGCTCGACCCCTTTGGTGGTTCCGGCACTACCGCCGCAGTAGCGTTGAAACATAACCGCAAAGCCATCTTATGTGAATTGAATGAGGAATATGCTCGCATCATGCCCAAGCGCATTGAATCCATAAGCGGGCTATCCAATACCCAACAAACATTATTTTGAGGAATTATCATGGCGCATTTATTCAGACATTTCCCCCGTGAAATGGATATGAGAAAGCGCAAAGTGGTACACGATATGGATGGGTTACAACACTATGTTAAGGCCACAAATGGGGCAGACAATCTCACTACTACGGTGTATGGATTTAGAGAATTGAAACCAAACGGTCACAGGGGAGAATACTCAACTGCAATCATACCACACTTCGTCATGGATTTGGATTATGAACGGGCTTTAACTGGTGGTAAGACCGCTAAAGAGGCAGGTAATAAATGCCTTCAAGAAACCCATGCCCTTCACCAACATTTACTTTCAAACGACTGGAAACACGCCATGTTTTTTACTGGTGGTGGGGTTCATATTTGGGTCAACCTTAGCCGCACATATCACCCCGAAGGTTCGGAAATGTCAGACCTTCTAGTATCGGGTCGCCGGATGATTGACGGGTGGGTTAAAGAATGGGATTTGACAACTCTCGACCCGGTTGTTTCATTCCGACCAGACCGTCATATTCGCATTCCCAACACCTACAATTTCAAGCGGGGGTTGTGGGGTATGCCACTTACCACAAATGACCTAGAGAATGGTTGGGATTCAATAATAAAAAAGGCGAATATACCCCATGATGGTATGGTTTTGTATGGAACTCAAGGGTTAGAACTGAACGTAATAAAGCGTAACCCCTCCAAACCATTTAGTGCCGAACCTGTTGAGGTAATCGCTGAACGAATAAACAACATCACTGTCCTACCCTGTATCGGGGCGGCCAGTTGCGTGAAGGGCAGCAACCCCCCACACGAGGCTCGTACCTTTTTGGTGATGTTCTTACAGGATAGGTTGCGTAATTTTGCCAGACCCCCCCGTTCATCACCAATATCACCCGACAGTATTGAAGAAACAATACATTCTTTTATCAAAAAATTAGACTGGGCTGACTACAAAGAATCAGAAACTACCAAGTATGTAAATCATAGTGTAAACCAGTATTATCGTACCCCTTCGTGCCGCACACTTTATGAGCGTGGCTACTGTATAGGGCGTTGTTCTTTTTATGATGGCAGTGGGGGTGCATAAACCAATTGATTTTTGCATTTTTTAATTGGTTTTTACATTTTAAGGAAATAGATTATTCAATTGAAAAATGGTGATACAATGAGTGAAGATATTGAAAAAATAAGGGCTAAGAAAATAGCAGAATTGAATGAAAAAATGACAGATGTGAGTGATGATTTAGATGATATTCGTGCGCTTCAAAATGAATTTACTTGGGCCGATTTTGGTTTTGATGAACCCGAATGGGGGTTCCGTGAAAGTCAAGATGTACCAGAAGCATTTGAGGTATGTCAACGAGGGCAAACTGTGGCTTTAACACAAGACCCACGATGGGGTATGCTCGTTACAGATTTACTCAATCGAGCAAGACTTGAAGAATTGATTATGGGGGTGGATAAGGATGAGTGAAAAAATACTATTTATAGACAACCGAGAGCGTTCTGGTCTTGAAGAGGGTGTAAAAAAACATTCTGACAAATGCAAAATAAAATGGGAAATAAGACAAAACATGATTACTGATTATTCATACGGCCATGTTGGTATTGAAGCGAAAAGTATTGATGATTATTTCCAATCCTTACATTCAGGTCACCTTACCCACCAGTTAGATAATATGGATGATAATTACAATCATGTTATTTTAGTCATTCATGGTAAAGTGGAGAGTTATGTTAGTAAAATGCGTAGGCGGGGTAATCGCACCCCCTTTGCTGCTATTGAAGCACAATTCATTGGCTCTTTGGCTCGATTTGATGTTGATTATGATATGACTATTATGCACTTTCCTACGGCTTCATCGGCAGCACGATGGATAGTCAAGCGGTGTGAAAAAGATGGTACATTAGGCGGGGGCAAAACCTTCCGTACTTTGCGGCGAACTACCAGTGAAGATTTACGCATAGATGCGCTAAGGGCCATCGGTTGCAGTGAAGCAATAGCCAAGCGTTTGATTTCCCAATTCGGTTCAATAATGGAAATTGGCAGTGCTTCAATAAAGGAACTTATGGCCCTTGAAGGGGTTGGAAAAATACGAGCACAACAAATTTCAAAGGCTCTCAATAGTGAGTCACCTGTGATAAAAGAACGAGTTAGATTAACCAACGCCTAAATGATTAAAGGATGAACCCCCCACGCATAAAATCCCGAAGAGAGTGAAAGAACATGACACCGGCATTAAGTGATAATTTGAGTGAAATAATGAACACTCAACGCCAGTGGGATGATTATATGGTGGTTAATAGTAATGAACCCGGTTCAAGGTTTATTCGTGGTTATATTGAGCGTTTCAATACGGTTTCTTTCTTCAATGAATATGCTGGTTTACTTTCCTTTTTTTATGTCATGGGTCAGATTTGTGCGCCTTTTATCCGCATCCCTATACATGGAACTTTTTTGGATTGTAGGGTTCACACATTTTGGATTCAACAATCCAGAACAGGTAAATCCATTGCTTGGGAATTTACTGACCGTTTGTTAGAAGCGTTAGGTGTTGATACTGAATCTTTCACCGCTGGGTCCGATGCTAAGTTAATAGGAACTGTTGATTCACAACCAGTATTGGATGATAACGGGCGACCAACTGGTGAAATGAATCATGTTATTGTTGAAGGGCTTTTGAACGGCTACAAGACACTACTCTTCGATGAAGGCTCAATACTATTGAATGATGCCAAGTCACACTTTTCAGATAAAATACTTTACCTTCAACAAGCAATGGCCCCTCTTGGTTCTAGGACCAATGTTCTTGTTAAACACCTAGTGGGTGGAACAGTGCATACACCATCTGGTGTTTCACTTTGGATGACATCATTCCCCCCAAAAGACATCATGGCACATGTTCTTGATAAGGGTTTTTTCCAAAGAGTTTTCTTATTTCAAAATGACATTAATGCTGAACAAAGACAAACAGTCAGTGAACATCGTATGGGTGGTGTTTACATACCTGTTTCTGATGAAGTTATGGATTATGATGTACTCGCTGCTTATTTACAGGAATCTGTCGATTTAGTTAAAGAGAGATTGTGGGATGCTATGGAACTAGAACCCGAAACAGTAACCATCAACACACCAGCAACAGAAGATGGTGGGGGCGGGGTCGTTGAGAGGGTCATAACTCGTGAGGAAATGTGGAATCAACTAAGTGATAGGGAACGTGAGGAAGCGGCCATGCGTCATGCTCAAGAAATTTTCACCGTTTCACCCGGTTACCATGCTGCACTACTCAATGCTACTGACGACTACTATGGTCTTGTCACTGGTATAGCGAGTGAAAATGTTAGGGAAACGGCTCTTTCTTTTGTGCCAAACATTGAGAACTATACAGTCATTTTTTCTAATTTAATTGCAGTAGTGATGCGTTCCCCTGTCATAACCGAAGAACATATAATGATGGCAACTGAAATCATTTTTGACAACCTTCACAATCTTACCATCTGGCTTGAGCAGAAGCAAAATGTGAAGGACCGAAAGAGAATTACTGCGGAACGAGGGGCATGGATGGGCGCATTCAAACAATGTCAGAAGTTTGTTAATGAAGCAACTGGTGTTGAAACAGTCAAGCAACAGGATTTATTAGATATTTATGCTGCTCAACAATGTATTGCTAATATAACAGCCCAACGGCGGTTTTCAGCCCTTCGTAATGGGGGTCAGGTCACCATTACTAAACAGGGAAAGGGTGGCCGCAATTTTGTGTCTTTATCGTGGGGGTGAATAAGTGAAAGGGGTGTCGGTTTTATTTGATAGTCAATTTGATGATGGCTGGCGTAGTGATATGGATATTATGCTAATTGCTACATGGGATGGCACGAAACATGAAATATATACTGATATTGGAATGAGGAATAAAATATCAAAATGCACAATGCACGATATTGGAGATTTTGACTACAAGACTTGTCACGAACTGGTAGGTCATAATTTACATGGCGAATTCAAAAACTTATCCTTTGATATACTCAAAGAGGTAAAAAGGGCGAGTGCTGATATACTTCAAAACGAAGGTAAGCGATTCAACCTTTATGACCTTGCTCGTTGGAATCGTTGTTGGTCTCCTATGCAAATCATATCTAGTCACATCCACCGTTATCTTTTGTTCAAGAGGGGAGGTTACACCAAAGTAATTCGTTGGGCTATGGTTGATGCAAAACTGTGTTTTGATTTATACCACAAAATAAAGAAAACAAAAAGGGTAAAATTCTTCGATGTTAAAACTGGTAAACACCCCTTTGCTGAAGTATCTTGGGGTATTGGTGACGAAGGAGGGGAAGAGGAATGATGGAATACATGGTGGCGACTACTCTCATATTGACAATTTTAGAATGTGTTTTTTGGGGTTTTGTGGTGTGGCAAGTATTACAAGCCAAAAACGGTAAAACTGGCCCATACATTGGTGATGAAGGAGGAAAGAAAAATGACTGAATTAATAATTAGGGCGGGGCGAAGGAATACGAGATTAGCAACTAAACTATATTCTCTTTTATTAGAAGAGGGGCCATTGACCGCCGATGAAATCCGAACTAGGCTTAAAGAAAAATATCCAAAACTAAAATTCCTCAATGTTTCTGGTAATCAAATTGGTCAGGTTTTACGCAAATCAGTCTTTGAAAAGGCCGAGTGGTGTAGTAACTGTTGGTCGTGGAATGCTATACCACAAACAACCGACTAACGATTTCGAGAGGGTCTTTCACCACCAGCACCTAACTGGCGGCGCATGGCTGGCCTAGCACCTGACCCACTACCACGAATCTTAGAACGCTTGTATTTAGCCGCAGTACGCTTAGATTGGTTCTTACGGGATTGACCCCACACCCTGCGTTTTCCCTGTCGTTCAGCACGACCTTCTAATGGATTCTTACTGTAACCACGGAACTTACCCTTTTCCATTGCCTGTTTCATATCAGGGTGTCCTACCTCTCTACAACCCCAACAACCCGGCACATCCCCTTCACTCTCTTTAATATCCGCCTCACTCAAAAGAGAGCCACAAGAACGGCATTTTACTTTACTGGCTTTCAAGACGGCGAATCCAATACTAGCGGCTCGCTTTTCAACTTCGGCCTTGCCTTTCGCCACAAAGCGTCACACGTAGGGCATTCCCATAAAAAGATGCGGTCTCTACTACCAGCATAAAAGCCATTTATACGCACAGCCAGTACCGACACACCACATTCCGGGCAATCCTGTTCAACCTTAGCACGATAAGACTGGACCAATATCAATACCCCGCATGTGTGTAAGATACACGTATGTCACCAGAACCTAGTGGCCCTAGAGGGGCAGATACAGTAGCAGCCAAATTAGTGAAGGTTAGTGTTTTACCACTAACGGCGTAGTGCGGCCCTTCCTTAAGGGGACACATTGTAGCACCCGAAGCAGCAAACCAAGTAGCAGTAATCAGATGTACTGTATTCACCGTTTCTGTTGCCAATGGGGTGTATGTAAGAGTAAGCGCACCTGCGCCTGTATAAGATAGCGTTTCTTTGGCTTGGCGGTGTACTGGTGTTAATTGATAAGCCCCTCCAGACCCCGCACCAACGGCCTTATCTCCCTGAAAGAACAAATGGGTCTGACCTGTTCCATGTGGATAGTCAGAATCGGTGTTAAAACCAGCAGGGTTACGAGCATAAACCAAACCGAGTTTATCCACGGGTAAATTCCCCGCAGTGAGGGCAGGGGTGAGGGAATAGTCGTTTAGTGGGTCTGTGGCGTTACCTGCGCTATTGTATAAGCCAGTTAGAGGAATTGGCCCACCACGGATGAATTGTCGCTTATCTTCACAGTTTGACACAACTAATGGAGAACCATAGGCTACACGAACAGCCCCTAGAATACAAGATTGTTTTATCAAATGGGATGAAGGCATTTGGGGGAAAAGACCAGTGCTAGTATCAACAACTGTTCCACACACTAATCCTATATTGTTTAGTGAACTTGTCAGTTCAGGGTCTACAATAACGAGAACCCAACATTCTTGATTTACACCAGTAGGTAATACCATTCCACCTGCATTGAATCGAGCGTTATAGCGAGCCGATGTATCAATGTTAAAGGCAGACGCATTGCCCACCGAGTAAAAGACCCCATCAAGGCAAGCCACCCCTACATCCACGAAAATTGAGTTAGTCGCCCCACCAGTATTTTTACGAACACAAGCATTACCACTAATTGGGTTATTTCGGTCTGTACCACCAGAATCTTTTGAGTAGTCAGTAAGGGTAATAGGAACAACACCATTGTAAATACTGTTCTCAAGGAAATTGGTTAAAGAGGCTGTGGATAGCACATCACTATCCCGAAGGCCATCAGATTGCCATGTGGCCCCTGTACCTGTCTTTTCGTGTGCTTCGTTAATACCTGTCGTTCCCATTAAGCCATCCCCTCATCCATTCCACCTTTACGGCTATATGCCCTGTATGCTGTTGAAGCGGCATTAACCAAAGGTTCAGGCCAACCATGTTCACCGATTATTGTTTCCAAGCGTTGTAAGAACTCATCACAAGTAATACTCATCACATCATTTGTAATCCCTTGTTTCATTGGCCCTTCGGGTATCAAACTAATAAAAATGCGTTTTGCTTCGTCACAACCCGGATTGGCCCTGTCTTGCATGAACGCCCCAAGAGCATCTGCCAAGTTTTCTTTACCTTGCATGACAGGTGAAATCACCATATCCATACCTTCGGTTTCTCCAACCTGCCAATCATCCGGGTTATGTTCGGCCCATTCACCCGTTCCCGCCGGTCCATCGAAGTTAATGTCGCAATCGTGGCACATATAGGGTTGTTTGAAATCGGTTGCATAGCCAACTGATGAGGTCCATTGGTTTTCATCGGGGTCATATTGCGCCCCGCATTGAGGACAGGCTGTGCCTTTCACCCCTCTTTCACTACCTAAGCCTTTCAAAATACCCCAAGCCTGTTGAAATGCACTCATCATCTAACCTCCATCACTATATCAATTCTAATCTCATTGGTACTATTTTTTGAGATTGGGAGGAAAGAGGCTCGATAAGCAGGGGTATCAAGGGGTGTTGCGCCATGAATGACCAACTCTTTAATTTGATTAGCAGAAATTAATTGTGTATCAAACAAACCACTAACGGATATGGACCGGTCGTCTAAACGCTGCACAGTCGGTGTAACTGAAAAGGCTACGTTACCTGCACCACCGTCACGGCTCGTTGCTTCACCACCAGTAGTACCAAGACTCATTTGAGTTATTAGTGTTTGAAGGTGCGCCACCAATTCCGCTTTTACCCCATCTAATACTGGCATTAACTCAACCCCTCTCTATCAATATCTAATTCATCGGTATCATAGGGCCACGGTACAATATCAAATAGTGGTTCCGCAGGTGTACTTGTGATTTCATCTATTCCTGTTAGAGCATCACCTATTGCGGGGTCATTAAATAAATCTTCAAAACCGTGTCTAGCCAATTTCTCTCGTTCTTCTGTGGTTTCGTTATTTCGGTCTTGTCTCCAAGCCATTTCATTCATCCAACAACCACGACAAAGGAGAGAACCACCGCCGCCCTCACCACCCCATGCAAGACGACCTATTTTCCCACCACCACCGCAACCGTCACAAATGTCACCATAACCTTCATCATCGGGTAATTCAGTTTTGAGGAAAAGCCAAGCCTGTTCAAATGCGTTCATTATTTCACCCTGTAAAACATTGATTTTGAATTTCCTATTGGGTCGGCTCTTGCAGATGTGGCCCGCAATTCATCATTATCTGGTATGGCGACAAGGTTATTTGCTTTGAGAGTAACGGTTGTGGAGGTTACAGAAAGCACAAAACCCACTAATAAATTAGCACTGGTAAATACTGCATCATGGGGAGAGAACCGTAAGGTAGCATCTATCTCATCCACTGCTAAAGAGGTTGTAGTGGTGGCACTAATAGCACCATTCTTTAGAACACCTGTTCGGCCACCACTCACACCAATAGCACCTAATTGTTTAGTGGTAGGAGAACCACGCCAAGAACCACCAATGAGGAATCTGGTATTATTTACTATACGAGTCATAACACGACTAGCCGCCTTGATTCGTATAGGTGCTGAAAATACCAATTCTTTTCTCTCTTTTGTTCGTGTTGAATCTTCATCTATTGTACTAGATACTGACGACTGTAAATCAGCCAAAAGACCTTCAATACCTTTCTCATACTGGCCTATTACTAAGTTACTCAATCCCTTTGTATAATCGTGGTGAGCCTCAAATACTGCAAACTCACCTTTAATGCGTTCCATAACAAAATCAACATTTATTATTTCACCGGGTTGTATATCATTTGATTTTAATAACCCTTCAACTCTAATCAAAGCCGCACCTTGACCGGTTCGGATTAGAATACCTTTAGCCATACGCAGGGCTAAATTAGCCTCTCTCAATCCGGGGATGGTTTCACGGGCAGTTCTGGTTACACCCTCCCCATCACCTTTACCCCCCATTTTCTTTTTCTTTTCCTCATCTTGAACAAAACCTTTTACGGTTTCATTTTCGGCTATCTTATCTCCCTCGATAATGACTTCATTAGCCATTTCTAACATACCACTCACTTCTATTAATTGCGGGCCACTACTTGAGCCTATATTCCTATCACGCCCAATAAATACATTAGGAGAATAAAGCAGTAAACCACTTTCATTCAATAATAATTGGTAGCCATCCATTTGTGACAAACCACGCAAAATATCTAAAATACCAATGCCACGAGCCGCCCGACTAATGAAAATACTACTATGTTCAATAGTCGATTTCAAAGAGGGGTGGGCTGAAAGGTATGAGGAAAGAGAACTTGTGGTACTACGTTGTAAAGCAGAATAAGTAGAATATACACCACTATCAAGTCGTTTTTGTTCTCGTGCTGGTCTATATGGTTGTAAATCCATACCGGGTATTAAACTACCTAAATCCTTCATCATCATTAGTGCAGCATCGGTAGTACGAACCCCTATTGCAGTAATGTGACTTACTCTTACTGGTTCATTAGTATTAATTCCAGATTTTGCTATTGTTTCTCCACTTAAATTTCTAAATTTCAAATTGGTAGTAGTTAATTTCCCATCTCCAAAACTACTAATACCACCTATACGCAACCTCTTACCGTCACTATCAATAAGATATGGAGGAAACGATGATTCAGTAATATTTATACCATCAATATAAACATCAGACAAACCACCCGTTCCTTTACCTTTTATGTATGATAAAACACCACTATTTTGTCCGTTACTTAACATGAAACGCTGTGGTGTAGCCATGAAAAAGTCATTAGGATTATAATGACCCAAACCACGATAGTTAATATTCGGCTTCAAAACTTCACTATTATCACTATTCGTTCCACACCATTTATTAGCCAATGTCAAACTAACAGATACAGAATTATCTATAAATGATGGCAATATAACAAGAGAATGTGTTGGTGGATTCAAATTAGCATTTGTGCTATCTATTGTTGCGTTTGCGTTATTACCAAATCGTATTTCACGGCCTTCAAGGTCACCAGTTGATAGACAATCACCTGTGCGGGTTCCTGTTGTGAAGGTCGTTTCCGTTCTAGCAGTGTAAGGAATTTGACCCGATAAGCCAATAATAATTAAATTACCAGAAGCAGGGAAATTGGTGGCATCTTCAACCACTAAACTCGTACCACTATCAAATTTAATCGTCCCCCTAGAACCTAAAATACCCATGCTATAATTTGGTTGTTTAGATACTGCAATACCACTTCGTTCTCTTCTGTTATATGGGTCTAAAACCAAAGTGGCATTGTCAGCATATACTGTTTCTGTTTGTGATAATGTTTCACCACCGCCGGGATGTGTGCTTTGAGAATATCGGGCATCAATAAGTGAATGTATTTTTCCTTCGTTATCTTTTCTTGAGGCATCGGCTTTGAAATGTTGAAGCATATTTGCACTTGGTATTAGATGCCAAGTAATATCTCGTTCATTAGCATCGGGCCACTCTATGGTTGGTGATGTATCGTGGGTTGAAGTGATGGGGAGAATGTTTCCAATGCTCTTGGCGGTAGTTGTTTCAAACATCCCATATCGCTTATCACGGGTAAATGGTTGGTGTTTGAAATTTGCTTCTGTCAAACTACTAAAAGCCCCTAATAACCAACCGTCTTGATTTAGGACAGACCCATCAACATCGTTTTTTGTTGTGTAGCCAAATGCCTTCAATGGTCTAACCATTCTCATAATATAATCAGCACTCTTTCTTACAGGTTGGGCATTTTGTGTCAATCCACTAGCATTGTTTTTTAGTGAGGCTCGACTCGCATCAATATCATCTGGTCTCTCAAGCCATGTTTTACGGAGAATATATACACCACCCCACGGTGGTAAATCACCACAACCACGAACAGCCCAATGGTCTTGAACACCCACACCTTTGAACTCTTTACTTGTATCAGATAATACTGCTGCACCTAAATTATTGTCACGATTCAAAGACCATTGTGGTTTTAAAAGTCGTTGATTTGGTTCACTTTGCCCACCATAAGTTTCATCGGGATTAGCCGCCGTAGTAGTAATAGAACCTATTGATGCACCATATTTGGTCCATTTTGTTTGTTGTACCCAAGACGGTAATACAGGGAATTGTTGCCCTATTGCTAAATCACTATGAAGGGAAACTGCTTTTGTGCTCGTTACCTCATAATCAGTTGCCTTGCCTTCATCCCGTTCCGTTTTTGTTTCAACGACTAAACCGAGTCTTGGTGATAAATCAGATTGAACCTGCCGATGGTCAGATATTTCAGAAAGAGGAATCGGCATGGTCCCTCGCTCGGATGCACCACTTTGATTCTTCATAGCGAGATTTTGGCCCCATCCGTGGGCAGGGAAATGTTGGTTATCCCCCGAATTAACAAAATGGTCCACTGGGTGGGCGTTTAAGTGAAGATTATTTCCTCTTTGATGTATGAATTCATTACCAACAGAAGCCCCAAATGAGCCACTTTGTGTTTGCGCCTCTACTGAATTAGCGGCCAATGTTTTATCCCCTGAATGATGATTCAATCCAATGATTGGGTCTGAACCAGTATTCACAGATTTGGCATGTAAAAACTTAGCACTACTACCAGTAGTTGTAGTAAATTCTGTTCTTCGTGAATCAACCAATCCAGCAGGTAAAGCGGTTGGCTTAACCACACCTAAATCAGAATGTTTCAGAACCCTCCCAATACCTAATTCTTTTTCCCCTTCGGCCCAAGCAACATTAGAAAGCCGTTCCATTCCCTCACCGCTTGTATGCTCACTAACAACCATACCAATAGGAACGCTTCGTTCAACACCACCATAGGCAACAGGCCAACGCCAATCAGCACCTAGAGTGATAGTTGGTATGTCTTGAACGCTATCGTGTTTACCACCATCAAAACGAGCAGATTTTTGTATTTTTTGTTGAGTAGAGAGTATTTCATTGGGGTCACCACTTAGCATATTAAGGGCATCACTACCAGTTTTGAATCCCCAAGCCCTTACTGGTAGTCTGCGACTTACATCTATCGCTACCATTGCGTTTTCTGGTGTCGTTACTTCGTGCCAAATATAGTTATTAGTTGAATCTTTATCGAGTATTCTTCGTGATACAGTTTTTCGGGGATTTAGCCCATCCCCAATACCTTCCCCACGACTCATTCTCTTTACTGCACCATGTTTCACAAAGTGTTGTCGCAATTCAAGGGTTCCACAAGGCTCACGAAGGCCACTATGACCCATGAGAACCGCACTGGCGGCCCTCTCACCCCAATTAGCACCATGACCCCCTGCATTAAGCGCATTATACCCATAGTTTTGCATCCATTGGAACGCATACAATCTTTCAAAGGGTAAAGCAGTGCGAACAGAACCCGCCACTAATGAATTAGATGAAGCATTACGCAGTAATAGACCACGAACTGCTGGATATGCTACTGCATTTGGCATTCCCGCTTCACGATAGCGAAACGACATAAAATGCTCACGACTTGTGCCGAATAGTGCAGGGTGGCTATATTCCGCTAACCAAGTGGATAGGAAAGCATCGGGTGTCGCACCCGAATTAGTATTAGTTGATTTGAGTAGTGCCAAATCGTTGTTAGTTGATAGTTGTGTAAAATGCGCTGTATCTATTGCGGGATTTTCAACAATTGGTATGGGAATAGCCGCCGCATTAACCATTTCAACATCATGGGCAAAAAGAGGGGGGACAGTTGCTAATTCAGTAGCAACACGGGGTTGATACCAACCTCCTTGATGCCCAAGTAATGTATAGGTATGTGGTGTGGCCCCGCTACCCGCTAAATCATATTGAAGCCAAGCAGGGTTTGGGCGACCACCCATCAATAAATACTGATTGAGGAAAAAACCATTGATAGCGAACTCTTCACCTGCATTATGACGTGTATTTACTGTTCTAGCAGAAGCAGCAGTAATAGCGATTGGCCCACTATGAGCAACATTACCATACGGCCCCATACTCGTATCTTTACCATGACTACTACTTACGAAATGCGTTTGTTCAGAAGCACCTTCAACCTTCGTGTGTTCTTGACCGGGTGCAAACAATACATCAAAAGATGTTTCAGGGCTATCGTCATAAAATTTCCTATGATTTGGTAGCCCATTCCTACTAATTTCACCAAGAGGAAAACCATCAGATGAAAACGAGCCAGTATTGTAGGTTTCTGTTTTGGCTTCTAAAGTGTCTAAATAGTATAATGTGCTACTTGGTGAGTCGGTCCCCCCATTATATGCTGATTGGAAACCCCAGTGCTTGTTCTCCGTTTCAGCCTCAAACATGAGGGAATAAGCCGAGCCATGAGAACGATGCAATTGTCGTCTTAATGATTTAGGTGTGCCACGCATGGTGAAGGGGGTAATGAAGTGGTGGCCCTGCCTTCCAAATCGTATGCGGTGATGTGGGTGCATAAAAGAGGCATCAACCCCATTTTGTGCATCTAATAATACTGAACCTCGTTCCACATGGTCATTAAGACGATGAGCAGAAAATAAACGAGTTGAACCACTTGGCACAGCACCCGCATTGGCGTTGGGGGATAAGCCAAATTGAGTAGCGAGTTTATCATGTAAAATCCTAACAGGGTGGAAATACAACACCCTATCGTGAGTGTCGAATTGTGTAGCACCACCAGCGGCAGTATCATTGGGGTCAGTATTGGCTTCTATTGAGCCGGGTGTGTTAGGATATGGTTCAGTTAAGCCACCCATCCCCCAAGTCATATTACGCCATGCTTGTACCCTATCATGGCCGCTACGCACAAGGATATTACCCGGTATCTCATCCTGTGATGGTAGTTGTATTTCCATATTTGGTTCAATACCGCTTCCGGGTGTTGATGGCAATATTGTTTCAGTACCATCGGTAGGATTTATCCGTGTTTTATTAAAATTATAATCCTTTATGACTGTTCCAAATGGTGACCCGCCTTGTAATACCAATTCTTGACCAGTATCATCCACGACTGATAAATCATCCCAAACTCTCTCTTCATTTGATATATGTAAATTACCTACTGTTTCAGTATTGACGGCTCTTACAGTACGAAATGGCCTAGTAACATAACCTTGAGAGCCAGTAGTGGAAGTGCTTGAAGTCGATATGGTTGTTGCTTCGCTTTTTAGGCCATGTTTCACCACGACTTTGTTAGCGATAGCGTCTGAATTTGTTAAATTAGTAATTGTATGATGATTACCCGTTGTGGCATCTTTTAACTCTCCAAACTTACTATTCAATTTATGACCGTTTTCAAGAGCCACCTGCCATTTATTAATTTGAGAGGCTTTGTATAGTGTTTCTCCGTTTTCTAATGAAGTTACATAGCCAGTAATTGAACCAATAGCCGCTTCAAGTGTTATTACATTACAGGCACGATAAGCGGCTGTGGTTGTTGGTATTGTTTTCAATAATGTGTCACGAGTAATGTTCATCCTACTATAACGATTACCACCTGCTGTTGATGCTGTTGGTGTCGATACATTACCTACTGTGGCATATTTTTCCCCATTACTATCTAAGAATAATGATGAGTTGCCTTTTAGAACATTATTGTAATCTGCTAAAGTACCCGCACCACCAAATGCTTCGGCATCCCCTATTTCTTTAGTGCCACCAATAGAAGCCATAACAATAGGTATATTCTCGTCTAAATGTGTTTGGGTATAATCAATGCCTGTTCCCGCAGTATAATTAACCCGTTGAATATATACATAATCACCATCAAAATAGTTTTGTAAGGTTCCAGCACTAAAGGTAATCGTATCGGGTCCCGTTGTTCTGGTAGTAATGATACCCATACTGTTACCATCTTTGTCAGTAGCAGTATCACCAGAAACAGCAATAAGTGAAGTTGGGTCTTGTCTAACAGTTATTGCTGTTGTAGTTCCAGACGCATAATCACCATTTATTTGCACTTCAATTTTTTCCATTAATGGCCCCATAGTAGTTAGTGCAGTTGTTTGAGTATCGGCTATTGATGATACGACACCAATAGGTGTACCTTTTGCGTTGTATAGTGTATCTCCTTTTGAAAAATTGTTTTTTGCGGTCGTTGAAGGTGCTACAACATTAATGGTTGTTCCACCAGTAAGAGTTGCATTACTACTAACAAAGCAATCAGTTTGATATGGCCCCATCTTATCCATTTTTGTTCCAAATTCGGGTTTCTTAATGAAAAGGTCGTCTTTTTCTTCGGTTGTTAATAATGCGTTTTGGCCGGTCCATTGGAAGGGGTCGGCTTCTGTTGAACCCATGATAGATGGGCCGTCAAATGGCATATCTGGTGGTGGGGCGGTTGGTAAATCACAGGAATTAAGACCTTCAACAGAAAACCTACTATAACCATGCCCAGTGGAATGAGCCGAAGGTTGCGCCCCCCGTGAATCATAACCTAAACTGGGTAGCCCCAAATTACCCCCATCCATAGGTTTAGCGGTCATATACCATACTGGTAGTGGCGCACCCAATCCTTGAACAATAGGGCCGCCATTAGCAGTACCCCAATAGCCACCACCCGTAGGGGTGGGTGTTTCCCAAGACACGATAACGGTGTGTTGTTCTTCACCATCGTTTTGTACTGCAAATGTTCCACCTTCTGCGAAATTCGCTGTTGGACCAGCAGAATTCACGACATTTGTTATGTTAAAAGAAACAATATTATGGTTAGAAAGACTAGCATCGTTATTTTCTCTTTTAATCTCCCAACCATCATAAGTTAGTGTATAATTCCCACCCGTTATTGTACCGTTTTGTGGTAAATCAGTAGGGCTACGATTATAGGTGTAAAATCTGCCATCAAAACGCCCCCCTCTAACACTATCACCTATTGTTAAAGCACATTCATTTGTTGATTGAAGATAAACATACACACCATTTATTTCTAAAACTTTACCAATATATGTGTTTTCAGTATAAAGTGAATCATTGGGTTTAACATGAGCCGATATATCAGTTCCAACATTAATTACTCTAGTGCTACCTTTAGCATGGTCAGCAGAAATAGCACTACTGGTAATACCTGCTGCGGCATAATGTAACTTATTATGATTAATAGTAGTATAAGAGGTAGCACCACTCATTTTTACATATTTGGCACGAAGAAAACGCTCTCGACTAGAATGTAATCCCCTTTGCCATACTCTACTTGAGTTGATAGTTGCCGCTATTAGTCGTGAAGCCTCTTCTGTTCCAAGATTATAGGTTTTGTTAGTTCCCGCATTTGTCGAGGCTTCTGCGGCTCTTTTCAAGTCAATTATTTTGACACCTATTCTCCCGTAATGTGCGAAAGCAGTTGCCGCCGCAGTAGTATCTCCCGCTAATGGTGTTCTAATAAGAAAGTGCATTCCTTGAGAAGTGCTACCCCCCGCCCAAACAGTATCAGTGGCATCATCATATTCGGTATCGGGATATGTGAAAAACATACTGAAATAGCCGCTTGGTGGTCGGGCATTATCAGTTCCTAATGTTTGAACATTGGCGGGGTATTCACGCTTAGGGAATGTCTTAATTTCCGCCATATTAATCCCACACACTCCTTGCGTTGAATAGTGTTGTCACTTCTGATGGCGATAATACTTTATTCCACAGGGCAACTTCACTTAGCCGACCAAGAAAATATGTAGGGTCATAAGGATTGGAAATAGTAGTACCGTAAAAATAAGTAGCAGGTGGGCCGTAAGTATGTAAACCCAATCCAATCAATACCATATTTTTATCACGCCCAAATAGTGAAGTAGCGGTATGCGCCCCTATCTTAGTCAAGGCTTGATTATTTGCCAAAGCCGTTTCTATTGGTGATTCAAATGTGATGCTTGTAGCGTTCATAGATTTTATTTTTCCGTAAAAATTACCACTTGTGGGTAATATTTGTTGAACACTATCTCCAATTGAAAAATAAGATAATGGGCTAACAGTATCAACTGCAACAGTATCGGTACTACCCACAGCGTATGTGCCAGCAGATGGGTGATTTATTAGTGGATAAGTACCGGGTGCTAATGGGTAGCCAATACCAATATTGATATGTGGTAAATGTGGCCCTACGGTTCCACCCCTGTATGTTGCATCATCAGTCAAAGCAATTAATGGGTTGGGTGTTGGTGTTAGTGTTTTAGCCACGGCATTGATATAACAGGTTGGCCCCGCCGCATTACTATAAGTGAATACAACATGATACCATGCGTCTTTAGCCACAGTACCACTACTCACAGATTCAGCATGAAACGCATTTCCAGCACTATCAGTAAAATGACCTATTACCTTAAATTCGTAAGTAGTCATTGCTATTTGCTTACTGACAATAGAAACGCCCCACGGAAACCCATTATGGTCGATTCCATGTAATACTGGCCCTGTTCCATAAGCATCTTGACTTACTGCGGGCCAAGCACCAACAATATTTGGGTGCATGAAAAAGGAAATAGACCAAGCCGCATTAGCACCTTTCATTTCATTTAAGACATTCACAAGTGGTTTTATTTTTGGGGTAACGGGGTTATTTTTCTCTATTTCATGGGCAGCAATATAATCAGTACCACTAAAGATAACTGCCCCCGATTCACCATCTAAAACAATAGGGCCATTCGCTGCCGTTATGCGTTGAGCAGATGCCTCCCAATCACTGTAAACCAATAATTTACTACCATGTAGTTTTTCTATGGGCAGTTTTACATGTTGATAGTTTGCATAGTCACCAGTATAGTCGGCCAAATCTCCTAATCTAATATAAAATTGTGTTTCTTGAGATAGTAAATGACTATTTTCGGGCGTTGTTCCAGTATTGGTAAGGATTTGCCTATGGTGTAGCCCACGATAGGTATTTTCCTTTACAGTATCAGCATTTTTTAAGTTGGAAAAGTCTAATATTGCGGCTGATGTTTGAACCTCTTGGAGATTTTGAAAACCACTATATCCAGATGGCCCCTTTGCGTAATGATGAGTGTAAAAGTCACTATAATCATTAGCGGTTCCATCACTAATATCGAAGGTGACCCCTGTGTGACCCCCACCAAAAAATAGTATTCCATGAGCATCTATTAGAGGGTGTATTAATTTGATTTCAACTTGTTTGTATGAACCATCAGAATTAACAAACAAATCTTTCCATTTATTACTCAATTGATTCAATGGTTGAACATCAGCAAGTGCGGCACAAGCCCCTGTTCCAGAAACCTTACAATCAGTTCCCCCTTGACCCCCCGCTACCCATCTAAAAGTACCATAATCAGTATTATTAACCAATATAGTTGCCCTATCGCTTGCTGATAAATTTCTATCAATTCTCCTAATAATATCTAATGCTTTGCGTTCAACCCACAAAGTGCTTTGAGTTTCGGGGTCATAACTTGGTAGTGTGTTGCCGTATGAATTTTTGGGGTTGAGAACAGTATTGAATGTAATCTCTTGACCTATTCCACTATAAGTGCGTAGTTCATCACCTGCATTTTCAACTAAACCATGAACACCACCTTGAAAGGTGGTAATTGGTATGTGAGTTTCCCCATCCATTCCAATCGGCAATGGGGCAGGGAATGAACCTGCTTGATATGACCTGCTATTTGTGGCTAAAAGCCCACCATGACCCACCGCTTGAATTGGCCGATATGGATAGGGGCTATGATTACTAAACCATACTGCAAAATTACGACCAGTAGCACCGGGTATGGTGCTATGAATAACTATACTCGTGCCACTTTCCCCATCCCTACTCTCTACACCTTTACCTGCAAATGCTCTTATGTAACCCATGTGTGAACCCGTATCTGTTGAAGAAACGGTATGAGTACCCGCACTTTCACTAAACAAAAGGGGCGCATCAAAAGCACTACCGCCGTTTTCGTTTTTCGCCAAAGGGTGACTGGCTTGATTAATAGTGCGTATTAGTTCATTTACTGCTGTATTGAAATCCGAAACTGACCCCTTACTAGCAATATCTCCCAATTTTATTCGTTGTGGGCGAACATACCAAAGGTCCCCACTACCTTTCTTACCTTGTAGTGCATAATAACTAGCCCTACATTCTATTGGTGGTAATAAGGGTAAATCATCGTTCCCGTACAAATAATTACCGGGGTCAAAAGAGAACCCTTCCATTGATGGGCCGTTGTGGATAAGAATAGTGGTATCATCATCGGGGTCAATACAAATAGAAGTTAATGGGTTTCCAATACGAAGCCCAAGAGCCTTTTCTATTGGGGCTATGAAGGCTTGGGCCATAGTGCTTGCAGAAGTGCTTACAGCCACAGTAGCACCAGTAATTGCGGCTACTGTACCAACCCCTGCGGAGGCATCATCTGTAAGCCAACTACCCAAAGTAACAGGAAGCCCAACAATTAGTTTATTTCTTAAATCTGCTTCTGATAGTGTGTTGTTATCCCAATCTTGATATTGGTCAAAATACATTTTATAGACATTGCTATTTTGTTCTAAATGTGAAATATGAAGTCTAATACCACGTTGTGAAATTATACCTTCCCCCACAGTTACCAAAAAACCACCATCAGGTATGGTCCATTTAGAGGGTAAGGTTGTGGCTACATCAGAAAAACTACTTTCGGTAGTAAAAGGTAAGAAACTATCTACTTCAATATAAGCATCACTACCACCTAATGTACCAGTTACAACTTCTGTTTCACCCCCTGCATAAGTATAAGCAGTAAGGTATGTGGTCGCATTTTCTCGCATACACCTTATCCATGCCTTACCACTAACAGTAGCCCAATCATTTACAGTTAAAGCCGACACTATATTTTTTAGCCCCCAGTCAATAGACCAGCGATTTTCATAGTTTTGCATTTGAGGGCGATTAATGGCGGTCATTGTGCAATCTAATGATAATTCCATAGATTGTGACGAAGGGAGGGGGGTGCGGTTATCCGTACTGGTTGCTAAACGCTTTTCAATATCAAAAAACATGGATGGGAAAAGGGGTATTTCCACTAACGCACGAGTTGAAGCATAATATGTGGATGTTTGACGGTCATTTCTCACCGAAGCATTACCAGACCCAACAACCTTGTCTTTCCATACTGGTAAAAACGGGTGTTCGGTTCGTGAAGGGTTGATGTCTATACCACCCTGCCCCAATCCCCCCATTGACAGGGTTACTGATGGGCTTCCTAAGTCACCAATTTCTTTTAGGGGATAACCTTCTGATAAATTGAAATCTCGTTGAGATGTTCGGTCTGAAATATCCATCAGTTGGGAACGCCCTCTCACTATAACGCCACCCTCCATTTCACCACTATTTGGTGTTATTTCTTCTATTCGCCCTTTCATAAGCATTAGTTCAATAGTGCATTTATGATATTGGGTATCTGAATCTTGTTTTGTTAATAAAGTGGTCAAAGTGTTGGCTCTTTGCTTATTTTTTGGATGAATGAGCAATAAATGATTATTACCTTCAATTATATTATCAATAATATCAAACTGTTCTAAAACTACTGGTTGTTGGCTCGCATAAGTATCATCTACTATTGCTACCCCCTCACCTTGAACGGATATTGAAAGTAAATTGTAAGCAGATTTACTATCGGTGATTGGTGACCTAGTATTGGGTTGTGCAATCGGTGGCCCGTAGCCTTCGTACCTATCCCCCATTCCCGCTATTGAATTTTGAATTACTGTATGAGCGCAATTTTCAATATTAATGAAAGGAGAACTGGTAGTATCACCACTAGGATTCATTTGAAGCATGTGTGATTTTATAGGTCTTTGGAGGTTTGTTGTGGGTATTGATATGATACCACCGGGAGAATGTATTGTAAGTGGGGTCCATGTGTTATCAACTGCACCCGCATAGGGATAGCGCAACCAATCTATCAATGGCCTATATTCGGGGCTACCGGTTGGGTCCTCTATGTAAATGGTGTTAGCATCCGGAACTGTGCGTTCCACCACCAACCACCCACGACTACTACTTTGATTAATCGCTTGAACATCATTTTCAGTTGTTGCATGAGAGTTAGAACCTCCTACCCCTGCCCCAAAAGCACTACTTTTCCAACCCGCCACCACTTCCCCAGTGGTATCAATAGCATTGTAATATACTAGAATTTTTGGTGGTCCACCCGCCGCTATAAGGTCGCTTGGGCTTTCAATAATAGCAATACGACTCTCTTTTTCTGGTGTCAAATGATGCACATAATCTTCATTTGTTGGTTTTTGGGGGTCAGTAAAATCGAATAAGGCTTCTTGGCTTACATCTAAATTTTTAAGGGCAAAAAGACGCACATCTTCTACTGCTATTGCTACAATTGTGTTTTTACCCGATGATAAAACATTAGCCGACCCATCGTGATATGAATATCCACCCTGTGCCATAATACTACTAACTTTATCACCACTACCAGTAGCAGTTAAAGTACCAATACTTGAACTGGTTTGAATATCATTAATTTCGCCTTGATAAACAGTTTGTGTGATATTAACTTTTTCATTTTTCGCTATTAATGATTCAATAGTTGTATCTTCATAAGAACTCTCAAATCTGTCAGTTAGTCCTTGAATTGTACGAGTAATTGATTCATTTTTTGGGCTTGGCATTTTCTTTAAGAAAAAATGCCCACTGACACGATTGTAAGTGGTTAAACCACACATGCCCGGAAAATCATCACTAGGTTCTAACAAATCGTTAGATATTGGCACATATCCTTCTGATGGTTCTTCTGGCATTTTTAGACCCCGTATTTATCTTCAAACCATTGTTGCATATCATCATCTTGTGCATCTGTTAATAGTTGTGGCATCCCTATAATTTCGTGAACAATGAAACCCGGTGGTGCTAATTCATTAATGTCGCTTGTAACACCAGTTCCGTCAACAACTTCACAAAAAAAGTCAACCCCCCCTTGCCTATTTGCGCCAGTGTTTAGATATTTATGGCCCGAAGCCAATGTTATACCATATTTTTCAGCCATTTGACCCTCAATCAAATCCCTTTCTGCATTGGTTAGTTGTCTATTATATTGTAATACTTCACCGATATAGCCATCTAATTTGTAAGTTGTGGGGGTATAACCCACACAATAAGGTTGAGATGTTGCCAATTTATGGTAGTTGACGGTTGCAGTACCCGCCGATGCACCATTAATTCTTAATTCACAAGAGGCCGCACCACCAACCCCATTACCACCCGAAATAGTAGCGGTTAAAACTACTGGTGTATCTACCACAGAAGTACCCGTTGCTGCTTGTATTGCTTGCCAAGCAGAACCATCACCTATCCAAAATTCCCATTGGTTGTTTGAACCAGTCATATCGCTGTATAAATTCCATCCTTTGTATGTAGCATTATTACGATTACTTACTATTCCTTCATAAGTAGCATTATCAGCACTTGTTGTCGTTACTACAATAACAGTAATATCATTAGTATTCAAATCTGCATCATAAGCCCTTTCCAAAAAGTCATTACCATCAAACTGAATTGCTGGTTTATTATTAAAAATACTAGATGGGGAACGGATAGTTGGCCGGTCTGTTCCCGCTGATGGTCCAAAATCGTGATTATTGCCACTTCTATCCACCCAATCAGCCAATGCTAATCCATCAAATGATGGATTATTAAAGTGATTAGCGTCTAAATGTAATACTAAACCCGAACTTGGTAAAAGCCCACCATAATCAAATTGAACAGGTGCAGTGGGGGTCCACCCAGCCACCGCTGCTGCACTACCCCCGGTATTTTGTTGATTTCGCCATTTCCAAGTGGCATTAGTGCCGTGGTCTATTCGTAGTGAAACAAGAGCCGGAATACCTGCTGTTGGTCTTTGTGTGGTTGGACCTGCAAAGGCCGCCGTACCACCCGTAGCGGTTAATTTTGGATTCGGGGTCACGGCGTGACCATCATCCAACAATAATTTGAAGTTATCATTAATTTCACTACGCATTAAAGTCAAAGGGGTACTGGCTGTATAAGTGGGTGTTATGACATAATAAAAGGTCCAATCACCGTCAGCCATATTTGCCCCTGTGGAGGGATATAATAGTGTTAAGTGTTCAGAAGCAAAGGGGGCGGCTACTACGCCCGAAACATCTGGTATTCTACCAAAAGTCAATGGCCCATTGACACCATGCCCATTAACCCAACCCGACCCACCATAGTATTGTTTTCCAGATAAATAGTTAGGAATAGTTGTGGTTGCGTGAACAGTCGGATTACCACCCGGCCATACCATCGGCCCTGTTGGTGGTGTTAGGGCTTCGGAGGTGGAAACGGCAACCAAACCTGCTCGATTGTTAGCATTACCACAATTTTGTTTCCAACGCCATCCATCACCCCACCCATATAGGGCATAATTTGTTGATGAAGCCACAATACCCGTTGCTTTGTTGGTCCACCAAAAAACATAATCATCATTTGATACAACATTTGACCCGTTGTATTTTTTGATGGTTGTTTTATCATTTGCATCAAACCATAAAGCCACTAAGTGGTCTAAGGGTGGCTCATAAGAACCGGCAGACCCCGAAACACCCGATGTTTGTGTTTGTGTATTAGTATTAAAACGAGATTTAGTAGCAATAAAATAGGCATCATTCCCATTACCAGTAATATCACTAAATCGTTGGTTTTGTGTTAGTCTGGCCCTTGTCATTTGGCCCGTTGGTCTTGTTTCTGTCTTTCCGGGGTCGATTACTAAATCCCCATTACCGAGAGTAAACCATACAGGGGTATTGTCAGGGTGACCAAATAGAAATCCCTGTGTATTTGGGTCATTATTTGAGGCTAATAAGGTACTTTGAACAACTACACATGGTGGCCTACCAAGTGACCCATTACCATTAAAATCAATAGCCACAATTCTCATTCTTTCAATGGGATTTACCATTGGGTCAAGGTCAACACCCCCTTCGGGCGAACTATCATGGTAGCCAAAGGAACTTACAGTACCACCAGTCATTGGGTCTGTTCCACTCACGTTTATTATAGCATTCAAATTAGAAACAGGAATACCGTCTGAATGATAAGTGGATTTTGTCACTTCGGCTTGAATATCAAGAATACCACTAGCCCACCATGTTTGTAATTGTAATTCTTCAACAGGTATTGATAATATATGCGAAGCCAACAATTCTAAAGCAGCAGGTCGTTCTATCACACCACCCATAACACTACTAGGAAAATCTCGTATTGCGAAATACCCATAATCATAACCAGCGGCTAGAGTAAGCGGGTGACCACCAGCAGGGTTTACAGGCGCAGTTACTTCTATGGTAGTGAAATCATATCCTATACACACCATAGGTAGGGGCATTAGCCCCTCATTCTCTCTCCCCACCCCATCCTTACCTTGATGGGGGTGGGCGGGGTTGCGATTATTAAAAAAATACAAATCGGGTATATCATCTTCATCTTCAAAATTCCATAAACCAACCGCATCTGGTAAAACTGTAAACGGTTGCATTTTTGGCTCAATAATCCCCCGACTTACCCTAACGCTCTCTATTACACCACGAAACTCTCCACCTTGACCACCAATAAATAAATCAGATGAGCCAGAACGTATAATTCGTTCTTCACCACCAAAATCCATATCTGCAACCAAATCAGTATTAATATACACTTTCATTCGTTTTCCTGTAAATTGAGCATTAACATATAATAATTCACGAGATGGTAAATCAAGGTCATGTGGCTTACTTTCTCCTGTTGCATAAGACCCCCAATTAGTATTCGTAACATTGGGGAAATTGTATGCCGATACCACCCTTTCAGCAGCCAAACTACCTTTTGAAGTAGTTGTATATAAATCAAATGTAACAGGACCGGGTTTGTGCGGCTCTCCTACTTTAAGCGTAAAACAATTGGGTTTATGGAGAATAACACCACCCTTATCAGGTATGAAAAATGATTCGATTGTAAATGGGCCGATTATATTATTAATGCTATTTCCTTCATTTGGTATGTGCCGTTTACCTATTTTGGTTTCATTACTTTCATAGGATGATACTTTATTACTACCACCTGTTTTTTCACTATGTGAAGCATTAAATAAATCCACACCGCTTTCACGAAACGCACCAGTAGGAACTACTAAACCATCAGTATAGCCATTTAGCCTCACGGCTTTAGAATAAACACTATGTATTGGCATATTCAAATCCCCAGTAGTTGTTCACAAGCAGCGAAAGTGAGATTGTAAAGCCAAACAGAATCACCCGCTTCATAACTTGGATTGAAAGTTTGAACTACCCCCGGAATGGCTATCCCCTGTCTAAAAAATGGGTTTGGCCTAACACTTTCACCACCTATTACATCAATTGGGTCAAATGATGTAGTGTTTTTTTCCGCAGCGTAATCAGTTCCCGGTCCAGAAGGTAAAATAAATTGCCTTAATATTTCATTTGCACCACCAGTAGCGGTTACCATAGATTCGTAAGGTATTCGTATTCCAACAATATATTTTTTAACGGCATCGGATTGTGATATGCGTAAAAAGGTAGATACATCTAATGATGATAGTGAATCCGGCATCTCTATTAAATCACCCGTAAATGATTGGGTTGATAACATACCCCCACCGGGTGAAGCATTTATGGTCATATTAATAAGGTCTTGAATTTTATCCCCTTTGCTCATTTTAGTTCCCGAAACACCATCAGTAAAGGCGGTTGTTGTGTAAAATGAACTAGCCCAATTTTGTGTTGTGCTTACACCAATTGCGCCTGTTTTCACTATTGGTGTATTACCATCACTATCTTTAGTAGTATTTGTTAAAGTTATCTTTTCGTTTGTTAAAGCGGGTATTGATTGGTCTGTTGAACTATTCAAATTATTCCCAGTAGTTTGAGTTATAGTGAAAATACTAGAAATAGCAGTTGTAACAGTATTTACTTTTACATTACCTCCCGTTAGGGCGGTGTTAATTGCAGTAGCAATATCACCTGTATTGTTTATTGTTCCACTAATATCAACTGGAACAATGCTTTTTGTCGCCACAGTTGGTGATAAAGAGCCAGTAGCATAAAACTGCAATGTGATGTTTTCACCCAACCCTGCCGTCATTTGACCTGCTGATTTGAAAACTATTTGTTTACCCCCCAAAGCCGTCACCATTGCAGCAATATTAGCATTACCCGCTTCGTCTTGTTGTTGTGTGAACCACGAAGAAAATAAACCAGTAGGGCGTGATAAATCAAAATGTGCTACTGCCCCCGTTGAACCACTAACACTATCATCATCTCTTAAAATCCCATCAACAGTAATATTCAATGTGTTTGTATTCAAGTCAAGACCTGCCCTTACACCATAAATCGGTATAGGCCATACCGCCACCCCTCTTGTAACTTGAAATGCTATATTACTTGCTTCTAGTTCTATAATTCCACCGTCTTTTCGTATTAATTGAATTTTTGGCATACTCAAACACCCCTACTAAAACCACTACCACGAGAACGGCTCTTGAATACTCTTCCTACTTCCTCACCAACTAATCGGGCTATTTTTCGTGGGTCGCCATTAGCACCAGTCACATTGATATTTACGGTTGTTTCACCACCACCAGTACCAGCACCATTAACAGTAACAGGGATGGTGCGGCCATCAGGTAGTGGAACAACTGCTTCTGTTCCATGTAGTGTCATAGGATAACCAGTTGAAGGACCAGATGCGATACCCCCTCTAGCCATTCCGGGGGCATCATCACCACCGAAACCGAAGAAACCACCAATACCATCAACAACCCACATAACAGCATCTATTAATGGTTGGATATAATCTAAAAGATTGTCTATCATTTCACTACCATAGGTCCATATTCTTGAAAATGCGTCTTGAATTGCGGTCCAAACACCAAAAATTATTTCTTTGGCCTTTTTGGTATCGCCACTTAATACCGCTACAATTGCTCTAATAACACCAACAACAGTAGTTAGAACTATTCCAATGAAGGTTAAGACCATTTTGAATCCACTCATAAATGCCTTCGCTAAGGGTTTAATATACGGCCAAATCCATTTAATAACTTTAATAACTAATGCAATTATTTCTCCCGTAGCCATTGCTACTGAACCCACAAGTTCCCCTATCACACTTATTGCATAAACAAGAAAATCAATCATTCCAGAATCTTCAAGGTAAGCAACAAAATCAGCCCACAAATCAGTTAATATGGTTATGAATTCTTCCACATCACTAGCACCAAAGGCTTCCATAATGGAATTCAAAGCAGACATAAAACCGTCATAAATATCAGTAAAGGCTGTAATTATTGTTTCAACTATCCCTGCCTCAACAAAAGCACCCAATAAAAGACCTATTGAATCATAAACGGACCCATAAAACCTGAAATAGAAATTCATTATTTCAGTAAGGGTAGGTATAACATCCATTCCAATACCCGCAGCATCGAGTTCGGGCAATACAATATCATTAAAGGCTGCTTTTATATCGTCAATGGCTATTTGTAAGCCAGCAAATATTTCCCCAATAATAGCCAAATCTTCTAACCATTTCCTTAAAGAGCCACCACCCTCATCAAAGGCAGCGGTAAATAGCATTAGACCCCCTACTACTGCAAAAATCAAACCTATAATTGGCAATATACTACTTAACATTCCCATAAATAAGTATTTTGTTGCACCAAGAACCTTTGTTAATGGCATAAATACCTTTGTTAAAAGACCAGTTGAAGCACCAACAACGGCCATTGAGCCACTTAATTTCTTTGTTGCTTCACTAGCCTCTTCTGCACCCTCTCCCACATCTCCACCAACATCACCAAAAGTAGAACTGATACTTTTTAATGCCATATCCCATTTCATATATGTTGTATAAAGTGGCCCTAATGCTTTCATTAATATTCGGTGTTTATCGGGTAAGACTGTAAGAATATCTGAATACTGTTGGAGAGTTTTTACCGTATTAACAGTATCAAGAGCCATCCCTGCGGTCTTTTCACTAGCCATCGTCTTTCAGCCTCGCATTCATTCGTTCAAAGAAATCAGTATCACTTGTAGTTCGAACAGCCCTACCCTTTGTGTTACCGAAACCCTGTTCACGCTTTACTTTATTTATAGATTCGGCTTCAATCTCCTTAAAAACAGACAAAGTAAAATAATCCAACATTACCCGTTCAGGTGTTAAATTATCCCATGAATGGGGTGGGCATTTGAAAAATTGACCTAGAAAAAAGGTGGGTAAGGCGTGTGCCAGTATTGGTATTTTTTCAATACCAACACTCAAATCACCCTCTCCGTCCCAAGTCATAAAACTACGAACATCATCAAGGGTTATACCAAAGGGCCAGCAACACCGCCAGCCAATCCCTGCATCAATGAATCAAACGAAGGTAATAATGATTGAATCGCCTCTCCTACTTCTGGTTTGAGATTCAGTAGTTCTGACTTACTCAAAATAGGGTCAGTGCGCTCAATACAAGTGCTGTAAACAAATTCCCAATATCCACCAAAATCAATATTAGGGGCCATATCCCCTTTACTATTAGGTGTAATACTAACAAATCGTGTTAAAGCATTTTGTCGTTCAATCCAAGAAAGGGGTTTAATCCATAAGGCTAGTTCCCCGAAGGGGGTATCAACTGTATGCCTAATTGCATCATTTCCTACTACTAAGTCACTCGCTTTCGCTTTCTCCGTCATTTTCATCACCATCAGTTATTGGTTCGGTTTCTTCACTTTCTTCAACTGATTCATCATCGGCAATTAATCGAGCAACAATTTCTGCTTTTGTTCCACTTACTGTTAGCCCACGCTGACTACACAAAACCTGTAAATCGGTTTTGGTTGTATCTTCGTAAGTCGTTGGTTCTGTGTTAGCAACGACTGGTGTTTCTGGTGTTGAAGGAGGTGGGGCGGGTGTTTCAATGTTATTGTGAACGGTAATACCACTAGCCGATAGGCCAGCCCCCTCCACAATACCTTTGTCTGTTATCATCCAATTAAGTAATTCTCGCCTTCCGGCAATCGTTACGAACCCTGTTAGCCTTACCATTGTTATCAACCCTATCATCCATTACTATTAGTTATTGTGATTATGACTTAAATTTTCCTTTGTTGCCTAAAAAGTCTTTTTCTTACTATTGGGTCATTTATGATAAAACACCTACAAAGTGAAATAAGGATTGGTTTCGGTTACTTTAACATGTCTTAATGCAATATGAACATCAGCGGTTACTGGCCCTTTATCATCAGGTAATGGGTGTTCAGCCTTTACTACTGTATAATCTTCAATAGTAATCGCTGCATTCTGTCTTGTTGCATGGGAACCGGGTTTTGTTAATGTCAAGGTAATATCATTACTATTGGTGTGGTGTTTACGTTGTCGCAATTCATCAAACCAACGAGTATCTTCAACTAAAGCAGAAAAACTAAGTTCATAATCACGGGCCGCTTCTGTTATTTCAGCCGCATATTGTGTTGATGCTTCGGCAACTTGGTCGGCAGCAGCATAAGAACCATCAGTACCCCGAACATACCATCTAGCCTCATTATTATTATTTATTTTCAAATCAATATTGGTAGCACGAAGTATGCTTGCGCCAAATGCTTCAAATGAAACATGTTGGAATAAATAAGGCTTTTCACCATTAACTGCAATACCCGAAACCCTACGATTTACTTGTGTATTAGCGGTATTTTCAAACATACGATGTGGTGTAATGAATTTTTCAGTTGTATCTGTAAACATACGACCCGCTTCATAATCACCTTTCACTTTTAGTTCCCCTTCACTATCTGCTACACAATTAAGATTTCCAACTTTACAACCAGAATAAACTCTCATCATTTGTTCAGCACCCGGTGTTACATCGGTTTGTCGGAATGATTGTTCAATAGTAAAAGAGGGTAAGTAAGAATACCCGAAGAAATTGTGGGCTACACCATATTTTAATTCAAAGGTGCTATCAAGTATCGCAGGGCTTCCTCTCTCCCATGCTATGCTGTTTGTGCTATCCCATGTGTATTGCATCCTTTCAACACCACATGAAGCGGCTGTGTGTTCAAATAAGAATGGTTCTTCAACATACACATATTCTGCATCTCCACCATCGGATGTCCCAACACCAATTACCCTGCGTATCTCGTGTTTGTTGAGTGTTGGTAATTCTGCATCTGCACCGGGGATTTGAACTGTGTCCTTATCCACGATTTGAATATAATCACCTATTGCGAATTTAGCGGCATTTGTAGCACCCAAATCAATTCTAATATCACCTGCTGAAATATCCGTATCAATTTTAGCCAATACATAAACTGAACGATTCGCTACTATTGCAGTTGCTACTGCACCTGCGGTAATGTCAACACAACTTGAAATGGCTGTGGTTGCACCCGCACCCGCACCATAATATCCGTATTGTACACCACCTGTATCACTTTGCTCAAGAACCTTAAAAACACCAGTTGAGCCGATATTTTCGAAAATATCATTATAATTAGATGTATTGATATTCACTACACCATTACCAGCAGCAGATGTACCGCTACCAATAGTGGTTTTACCACCAATCAAACAATCTGCATTGATAGCAATATCTGTTCCACCACCACCCGCTATACCCGTTGCTGTTGATGGTGCAGTAATTACTGTCACATCTTCAACTTGTGATATATCACCCACTTGTTGTGCATAAAATGCCGCAGTAGCGGGTTTTATGTTAAGAGGTGGTGCTGATAAAATAGTATCTGCGGCAGTAACATTCGAAAACTCGCCTAAACCAAGAGCAGTGTGACCACCAAGAGCATATTTGAAAAAGCGTAAACTGTGGGCATTCGTGTCAAACGCCCCACCACTAAGGGTTTCTTTACCGCTAGTCAAAACATTAACATCACGCCCCATCCCAACAATGTGTTGTTTCCTTACATCTATTTCTGATTCGGGTAGTGAAAATGAGTTAAGTAATCCTAAGAATTGGTCTGCTTTGATACGCTCATCCGTTCCGGGGTTACAAGACGCATCAAAAGTAGGAACACGAAGGTTATCAATAAGGAAATACTTGTCACTTGTTCCTACTACCGCTGCACCTACTGTTGCTAATCGTGGTTGAATAGTAATAGTATCAGCGTCATTAGCAGTAATATAAAAGGTGCGTTTTGTTGAAGAATAATCATCAAGTAGATGGTTACCAGCCGCATCATAAAATCGCAAAGTTGCCCCAACAAGCATATTTTTAGGGACCATCATATTACCAGCCGTATCAACCCAATACATTCCTTCGCCCACATGAATTGTGGATGTGTTTGTGGTTGGGCCTACTTGAGTCGTTTTCCATCCATCGGTGGCTGTTGTTCCATCGACCCATGTTCCTGTTCCGTGGCCGATAAGACCAGTCTCTTTAGCCAATGATACTTCGGCCAAATCTCCTTTGTAAACTAAATTCGTTGCCATATTTCTCATCTCAAATTATTTCTAATGGTTGTGCGAAAGTCACTACCTCCACCTGCATAGTATAACGGAACAACCTCTTGCTACGGTCTGACAAATCGGTTCTCGTTTTGAAGATTGCCCTGTCAAAGTTACTACCATCACCTTTTCGGTTCTTATGGATGATGCGCCGTACCTCATCTCTTAGGTCACTTAAACGCTCACGCCCCTTGACTGTTCGCATATCAATTGTTAAATTAACATGTTCATTTACGAAATCAAAAAGTAGTTCTGGTTGGGCTTCATTGTGGGCTGTTTCAAAAATTCTGATTATGTCGTGGTCTTGAAGTCTGGTCCTTTTTCCCTCTCCTACATCTAATGTAGCAATATCTAAAATAGATGGTTTAGGTGATATATTCCAACCAGTGTCTATTAAAGACTGGATTGCCGAAATTGCATCAACCATTTATCATCAACTCACTAATTCGGCTTCCGCTTGCTCAACATCACTAGCGAAAGGACTTGATATTTTATGACTTTTCATTATGTTGGCTAATTCTTCATCATTTAACCCACCATATTCATCAGCATTATTTTTCTCAAAAATTAATAGCCGTTCTAAATGGTTTGGCTCTAATGATATTTGCCGCTGTTGCGCTAACAATAAATTCTTAACAAGTCGTGATTTCTTTTCCCAAAATTTAATAATTTGTGGATGTGGTACTGTGGCTTTCATACATCATCACCCCTCATTGCGTCTATACCTGCACCTGTGGCTTTGTCTTTAACATCACATACACGACAAAGATGCTTTCCCGAAAGATTGCTCGCAATAACACCATACGACCCACAACCTTCACAATTATCAATCATTTTACCCGATGCGGTCCACCGGCGTTCTTTTTTAATTTCCATCTTAACCGCCCATACCTGCTACAATTATACTTTCTTGGAATGGCACTAATAGTTTTTGTACTTCGGCTTCTAATTTTTGGTGTTTATTACTTAAATCAACATTTTGTGTTCCTTCGGGGAATAATACAGAATAATCATCTGACATAATTATATCCATAACTACCAATTTAGTACAAGCCTCACTGATAGATTTTTCGACATACCGTTCACCATAAATATAAGCCATTCTCAAAGAATGGTTCTCAAAGAATGGGTATTCATTGTTGAATAAAATCATGCCATTTTCTTCAATGGACCACCATGATTTTTGCCGTTCTTCATCATTAATATCACACTTGAAACGAATTTGTAAAATTTCAGCATTTGCGGCATTCGTAATGTTTTGGTCAGAATCAAGAATAGCAATGGCTACATTAGTAGTAAAACTATTCACCATATCAGTTACTATGGTGAAAATATTACCAACTCTTGAGCACAAAGCGACCCTATTAGTTGTACCATCAGACAAATAAACAACACTATGACCATTGACAAAGGTTGAACCATCTGCCACTACAAATCCTGTTATTGTCGTGACGGTAGCAATTGTAAATGTAGCATTAGCACCACCTGTTGAAACTGTAATTGTGTCTCCTGTTGTATATCCCGTACCAGCCGCATTAATCGCAAGAACAGTAATGACACCACCCACCTGTGTAACATCTACTGTTAGCCCTGTGCCTGTGCCACCAGTTGTGGCTACGCCCGTTCCTGTTGAATACCCTGTTCCACCACCCACAAGAGTTATTGTAGCAGGGCTACCAACAAGTTCTGAAACAGTTGAAGAAACTGCCGTGTGGAGATTTCCAACGTAAGTCAAACCAGTATTGTGTGTCACCGCTATTGTTGCGTTTTGCCCCCCTTCTGTGCTACGCATTGACGATATTTCCACTACACCATCACCCGCATCACTATTACCGACCGCCAAAAATTCGTGATGCACATTAAGAGCAGCGGTTGAACTTGTGGGTGTTTCTGATGTTAATGAACCAATAGCAATAGCCGCTTTGTTAAATTCGGGGTCCAAATTAATTAAAGCGGCTAAATTATCAGCAGTTGATTTATGGTCAAATTCGGCTCGCCAATTGGTACTGGCTGACCCATCCGTTAAAGTAGCCGTTCCATTAGCACCGGGGCAAAGAATAACACTTTCACCCGATAATAACGTATGGTCACTAACTTTCAACCCAACACGAGCACAAGCCATCTCCCTGTAATAGTCACCCTGCCATGCACCCATTTTCAAAACCTGTTGAATAGCACCATGCTTAACGAACACAGCACCTACATAATCTGTATAGTATCGGCGTCTAAAAGGCTTAAAAGTAGTGAAATTGAGATATTCTTCGGCAACAATACGGGGTCTCCAAGCATGCCTAGTAACAGTATCGATGTAATCCTGTCTATTACGAATAAGAGTTTTAACATGACTTTTTTTAATTCCTCGTTCATTACTATTAGTAAATACACTTTGATTTTGCACATAAGCACTGTTGGCTGTGGTGAAAGACCCACTACCAGTACATACTAGGTATATTTGCCCACTAGAACCTACTGATGCGATAGAAGCAATAGTGTATGTAGTGCCAAGAGCAGTAACATCATCATAAACTAAAATAGTATCTGCTACCTCAAACCCCCATCTTCGGTAGTTAGCACCCGTGATAGGGAATTTAATGCTACCACCATCAATGACACTGTTACCCGCCAATGCTACTGGGTCTGGTAAAGGTAGTTGTAAATATTCAGATACTAATTCAGTTGTGGTATAAATTAAATCATCAGGATAAAGGGGTTGACTTGGCCTATGACCCGGTGTAAATGTGCGTGGCATTAAACCACCTTCCTACCCACGGAATGGTGACCTAAATTATAATCCATTGGACCAGAACATACTGCACATTTAGGGGTCCAACAAAAATGCAAAGTGCCGCAACTTAAACATCTAGTACCCGAACCAATATTTTGAATATTTTTTCGCTCGTTGCCTTTGATGCGGATTCGTTTTGTTGTACTATCTTTCATATTCTCTTTTGAAAACGGGCTTTCAGTTTCCTTTACAGAAGATTTGCGCTTATTGGCAATTTCCGCCATACGCACTTTACGGCGTTTTTCAATGTCAAGCATTTCGCTTAAATCAATGGTTTCTATTTCCATTTGACCCATGTGTTGTCACCTCGTAAGGCGACAACCTCAAGCCCTGCTGCCAGTAATGATTAATTCCACACTTAGAAGTGAAAGGTCTGTTGTGGCGGCACATTCTACTAATGGGGCTTGTAAGGCATTAGCCGCAATATCAGCAGTTGGGGTTTGGTCGTTTAGAGCATTACCACTTTCGTACACCTTTAATGTCTTGTTGGTTGCATCATATCGAATGATGTGACCTGCGCTATCCATACCTGTCACTAGAACTGAATCCGGATTTGCGATATAGGTTGTTGCGTCAAATGCTTCTCCACCTGTTGGATATGATGCGTCAAAAGCCACACTTACGAATGCGGTGATTTTACTACCACTTACACTGTTTCTTTTCGTGTTAGTTACTGTCAATGCCATGTTACTCATTTCTCCGGTTGTCGTTGTTATTTAATAGTGTTACCCTCAATCATATACTATAACTACGAATAGTGAACCTGTACCAGCGGTCCAAGCACTGGTTGTTGCGACCTTTATTTGCACCGTTCCGCATACCAATCCAGTCCACGGGGTGGGGTCGTCTAACGCCACACCATTTACCGTACCTCCACCATTAACCACCAAATGATTTGCGTTTGCCGCTGTTCCATCACTGGTAGCACCACCTTCACTTGTTTGATAGTGATATGGTAGCCCTGATGTGGATTTAAAATTAAGAGCAGTAATAGCCGTATGATAAGGATAAAGAGCAGGTGAAGTATGCCCATCAGTCAAATCTGCTGCAAGTAATTGAAAAGAGCCAGTATTTGTTCCCACCGCAACATCACAACGGGTAGCATCCACATAGATATTGTGAACCTTACCATTTAACTGCACATCAGCCGTTGCCGATGTGTTACCTGCCAAATCTGCTTGAGTAAACTCATAAACTAAACGATTTACACGAGTACGAGAACCATAGCGGCCTTCGCCGTCATTGATGCTGTTTGCGGTTATAGCCATCATTCATCACCTTCGGCTGAAAGTGCCTCGGCACGAGCCGTAAGGGATGCTCTTGTGGCGGTTCGAACTACGGTTTCGCCCCGTTCTCTAAACCATTTCATCATTTCCCCACGGGTCCATTCGGGGTCAAAGAGTATTTCTTCAACTTCTGGTTCCTCTTCAACCACTGGTTCCTCTTCGATTGGTAGTTCCTCTTCAACCACTTCTGGTTCCTCTTCAATAACATCAAGCATTTCTTTGTTAGATGGTGTTGATTTAAGACCTTGAACATCCCATTGAGGGAAACCCGGTTCTTTGAATTGTACTGCTAACTCATGTGGTATATCATCTCGTTCCATACCACGAGAAAATCCGTAAGTGCTACCCTCGTGTTGAAATTCAACATAAGGGCGAGTTCCAATATATTTCACTATTGTCATATTCTCACTCTCCTATACCGACTCAACGGTAAAGGATTGTGAGTCGGTGAGTATCACCAGCAGTGCCAGATGCTACTGTGAATTGCACTTCACCTGATACAATGGTTGGGATGGTTGGTTCCTCAAAGCCACCTGATAGGTTCTGAATACCGAGAATTGCGTATGCACTTGAACCATTTACACCAGTAATTGTGGTGTCGTCAAAGTTTAGTTTTGTTAGTGTGCTTGCCGAAGTTACAATCAAATCCACAATCAATAGATTCAATCCACCTTCTGCTGCGTTGCTACCAATTGGTGATTGAAGCCATGCTGTGCTTGCAGGGTCACTACCTGCCCACATTCTGGTATCTAATACTACTGCGCTTGTTCCTTGCGTAATGTTTGCTGTTGCCATTTTTCATCATCTCCTATTTTTAATTCCTCATATTCAACTCAAGTCACGAATCTTCCCACTTGCCTTAAAGAAAGTGCAAGCCAATTCTCCCATTGTATGGAATAATCCCATTTGACCTAGACGGTTGATACCGAATGGGTCACCTGTTTCAATTCCGGACTCGTGGTAAAGTGTAGGTTTTGCTGTTGTGAACCATAGATAATCAGTATCTAGGAAATACATACGACTTGAACCACCGCTTTCCTTGTGAACATCCTTTGATGGAATGATTGGTACACCGTTGTAGGTTGCTACTACGAATCCACCTTGAAGGCCCGGAACACCCTTTACGCCATTGACGCCGGGTGTTACACGCTTCATTTCAACGAATCGCTGTTGTGGCTGCAAGAGTTGTTGAATGGTCTCAATGGTATCATATCCAGTAAGGATAACCTTTGGCTGACCACCAGCCTCCCATACTTGTCGGAACATTCCATCAAGTGTATTGAGAGTTAATGCTCTTTCTGCGCCTGTTGCACCTGCATCCACCTGTGCGTCATACCATGAAGCACTACCACTGCTGGCACGAGTTAGGTTGTAGATGTTGTGGTCTGTAAGTGCGCTTACATCACCGAATGCCGCTGTTTCCACGAAAGACGAGGAAGTAATGCGGTCAAGTGATTCAAAGTCGTTACCTGCTGGTGTATCAATGTCTGAAAGCAACATTTGGTTAATACCTTCACTGTGTGCCTTTGCCATTTCCATCTTCATAACTGCTCTTGCATCTCCAAGACCATCATCCTTGTCTGCCAAGAACATTGCTGTTTCTGACAAGTCAAAGGTGTTAGCGACTGTCTTTGGCTTGGTGCTGACATGAGCAAAGGTTGGCTTGGTTGTTTCTGGTAGTGTTGCATTTTCACCAACACCAGTTAGCGCACCCGGCTTTGCGGTTACGACTCTCCAACCACTCTTTTCCCACGGTTTCTTAGGTAGAATGCTAAAAGCATTAAACTCTTGATTAAGTTGGGACCAGACCTTTCGGCCAAAAATTGCTTGGTAAGTTCCTCCTGTGCTGCTCATCAAAGGCGCATCTGCCTTCAATAAGTCTGTTCCTGAATACGCCCATGCGTTCTGGCCTGTGCCAGCCCCATAGTAAAGGCGTTCCATATCTTCAATTGTACGAATATATCCTGTGCTACCACTCATTTAATCATCTCCTATTATTCTATGTTCCCCTGCAAGGCTCTTTGGCCTAATTCTTCTAATGCTTTCCAACCATCGATTCCATTACCTAAAGCGGCAAATTCATCGTGGGTTGGAACTCTTACATCCGATTGTGCTGGAACTGGAACTGCGGATTTTTGTATTTCCGCATTATCTGTGCGTAGTGATTCAATTTCAGCCTTTAGTGCTGCAATTTGTGAGCCGTGGTCGTTTTCCTTTTGAATTGCCAACGCCTGTTGGGTTTCTGCTTCATAGCGGTCATTCCATTCTTTCTCAACAAGTGCCTTTACTGCCTCTTCATCACGAATAGCAGAATAAGCACCGTAACCACGCTCAAGAGATTGTGGTGAAAGGTCAAGACCTTGCTTGATAACTTGTCGGTTACCTTGTGGTGCAGGGTTTTTCATACCTGCAACTTGCGGTTGCTTGATTACATACTTGTTAGATTTTGCATTAGGCAACTTTGGTGCAGAAGCGAGTGTTGCATCTTCACCACTACCAATCAAGTCGCCTTGACCACGGTGATTAAAGCCATGTGAACCATCAACACCAACCATGTAAGATTTTCCAAGACCAAAGTGGTCTCGTACTGAATTCAAATCAACACCCTGTTCATGTGCAAATTTTTCCAAACTGTCGATGTAAGCAATTGCCGCTTTCTCATCAACATTCGTCTTTTCCACATGCGTAGTAGTTGGTTGTTCCTCCACTGCATCGTTTTCTTCCAATTTCTTTGTTATACGTGATAAAGCATCACGCACTTCGCTTAGGGTTTCTGTTCCATTTGTCATATCATCATCATCCATTTTTAGTAGTGTATATTGTGATTCGGGGTTAATACCCTTTTTGCACAGGGTAATCTCATGTAGTTCCATATCTGTAATTTCACGGTGTGAACCGTGTTCAGGTGTAGTCTTATTAATTCTGAAAAGTGCTTGACCACCGATGGAAAATGCTCGTAATTCGCCACTGCGAACCTGTTTTTGCACTTCACGGGCCTTTTCAATGTCATTGCGAATTTTACAAACAACGAATAAACCGTGGTCGTCAACTTCTGATTTCCAAACTCGCCCTTCACTATCACTATAACTAGGGAGAACTTCACCAACTTGAATCCCACTGTGTGCTAATTGCACATTGCGGTATGCTTGATTCTCCATGAAGCCATTAAATGCCTTTTTGAGTGCAGATACAGGGATTCTATCTCCCTGCTTATCCACCATATCAACACTAGCATAGCCCGCTATTACCAAATCTCCATTATTATCTGACTTCAAAATAAAATCAGAACCAACGGCAGACCAAATAGCAGTAGCGGCTGTCATTGTTTCGCTCAATTTTATGTTTTTATATTTAATACTACTGTTGAGGGCTTGCCCCTTCAGGTGGCATTGGAGGCATCGGTGGTGGTGTCGGTTCTTCCTTAACAGGCACATTCACTTCTGCCTCTTCCTTTTCCTCTTGTGGTGTTTTCACAGGAAAACGCAAAGTTGCGTTAGAGCCTTCAATTTCAATCTCACCTTCAATTCCTTCACCCTCTTCATCAATTGTTTCTATTTTGATATGTTGTGGTTGTGGTGGCATACTACCATCTTGGGTTCGATATGGGTCAAACATTGGTGTTGCCTCTTCATCGGTTAGTTGTGTAGGGCCACGAGGCGCAGTAAGCATATCCATCATTCCAGACCACCCTCCACTTTGAACACTTCCAGTTACACGAGCAAGCGGGCTACCCATATTTTCAATTATTTCATCATCAATTGCTTCATTGACAGACCACAAACCCTCTTCGGTTCGTTCTAAACCATATTCACCACCAAATTCTGTTAGCATTTCTTCTGTAAGGCCACTTATTTTGGCTTTCAATTCCGCTGGTGTGAGTGATTCATTCATATCTGTCAATAATTTACGGGCATTAATTAGTAAATGTTGAGAATTAGATTCGTTACCTGCTGTATCTAATAATGCGGCACGAGTAAACACCATACTAGACTTAGTAGTAATAGTAGGTGGATAAAGACCCACTTGTGGTATATCGTACTTTAACAAATGTGTAGCAACTGGCCCCCACAACCCCACCTGCATTTTAGCATGAATAGCCAGTGGGCTATCTGGTATTATATTTTCAATGTTTAGGATTTCCCCATTCCAAGAGCCTTTTACTAATAAGGGGGTGGTGTGACCAACATATTCCAATACAATATTACCATTGCGTGATGAAACATTGGGTATTGGGCCATTTATTTTAGTTATATCATCACCGTTTGGTGAAAACAATACCCAACGATGGTGTGTTTCTTTACCTTTAATGAAAGCCGAATTAGCATCACGAAGCCATGTTTGGTTTGTTTCAATAGAATCTATATTTTTTTGTAAGCCATCTCTATCGGTAAATTTACAATCAATAGGCATAGGGAATGAAACACCTTCATCAGTTTCATACATTGTTCGCAATATTTGTAGCCTATCTTCTAATGGTTCCATGTGTATATCATCCCCCTTATGAACCAATAAGTCGATAGCCCTGAAATGTTTATCTTTCAAAACACCATCAAAAACACAATCACCATCCTGTTTACGAATACTATCACGAACCTCACCGGGTAAACTAATGTCTTTACCTCGTGCGTTATGGGCCTTTATGTGACCACCTTGTTTAGTGATGTAAAGGCGTTTACCTTCTGGTTTACTTTGAACCACCCAATCTCCACTAAATCCTTTCAAATCATCCACTGAACTCAAATCATATATTGTGTGGGCAGGTTGTACTATTTTTTCAAAGACCCCGGTTGGTTCATAATCATCCGATTTCCATAAGTCACCACTTAAAATTGGTGTATGGCCCCTCTCATTTGTAGCAAAAAGAGCAGGTATATCATTAATTTTAGGTTGCATTTGATGGTCTATGATGATAGGGTTTACTTTTTTGAGATGATTTTCGTGAACTGTTCGTTGTAATGTTTCAAATGGTTTGTCTTTTACATCAAATTGTATTCCTTGTTCATCATTATTCCATTTATACGCAAGTGTAGCGGGCATTTTATGGCCCCAAGCATCCATATCTCCAGATAAATATACTGGTGGTGTTGTCGCCATAGAATTTGGATGAACTGGCCCAACTGGTACTTCTTGACTAACTAAACCGTCACCAACAAACTGTGGTGCAATTGTTTGATGATTTGTATTCCCTCTCATCATCTGATAGTTGGCTGCTTGTGCTAACTGTTGCACATTACCACGAGCAATCGTATTTGCTCTAACATCAGTTGGGTCTATCGGGGTGAATAAGTTAGAGCCATACTTTTCCATTAGTGGTATTGACATATCTCTCATCATCCTACCTATATTTTCATCACTATTTTCATAATGGTCGTTATGATAACTATGATATTCTTCATCTCCTGTGTGTCTTTCAGAACTTGAACCACCACGGGGCCAACCCATATCAGTATGGGCGTTTATCACACGACCCAATGGATGAAGAGTAAGTGCTTCTGATGGTAAAATCATCCTACTACCATTACCCTTTATTTCGCTTGGGTGAACTTGGTGGTGATTCGCCACAGACGACCAAAGACCCCTGCGCCGATTAAGAGAACGCACCCGTGGGTGGTCAGAATCAGATTCCCAACCAGTAGCGATTGCAGAACGATGTGGGTGGTTCAAAATCCTTTCATCATTTGCGGTTTGAGGGAAAAAGGTTGAACCGCTACTGTGAAAACCATCACCACTATCACTTAATGGATGTTCTTTATTGTTCACCATCCCCATCAATTCATCACCAAGCCAACCACTAAAAGCCGCTGGATATGATTGTTTCAATACTTCGACCAGCGAACTACCATCTCGCCCCACACCCCCTCCATGTTGAAAGGGTTGCCAGTGATGATGTGTATGAGATGGTAATATCTCTTCATTATCATTAATATATGGAGATTTATAATGACCCAAACCCGATGGTGGTAATTCTCCCGACACTGGCCCGTGTCTATCAGAAGGTCTTTTCCACCAATTTAATAATGGCATAAATCTTTCAAACCAATTGCGCTTTGCCCTCCCCCATGAAATTCCAGTTTCGGGCGCAAAATCATTCATAATTTTTCTAGCATTGCCCTCTTGAGCATTTTCTGTTTGACCTAATTTTTTCAACATATCCATAAAAGATTCTCTTTGCTCAAAAGAATTCCATTCTAAACCAAATAAATTAGATAGTAAACCCATTTTTTCCCAATCTTGCATTTTATACTCTTTATACTCATCATCACCCAAAAAAGAATGCCTACCCTCTCGGTCGTCTTTGTATAATTGATGTTGGGTTTCGTGGGGTCTGCCCATTAATGCTTCAAATTCTTGTGGCATTATTCCCAATCGTTCATTATTAGCCATTTGTTCAAGAACATTTCGACTATCCCATAAATGTTCAATGAAGTGTGGTTCACCCCATTGACTACCATGTAATAATGGCATCGTGGGTAGTTCTCTTGAAAAGGGATGCCTCTTTCCAAACGCATTGTTTTCATCTGCTTGGGGCCAGTCTTGAGCATAAGTTGTCGCAAACTTACGTTGCCCTGCTAAAAAATCATCATAGGCATCTGGTAAACTTAAATTGGTAACTGGTGATGGGTTATCTATATTCCTCATTGAATATGATGATGGATTTTCCATATTCATCATACCAAGTAAAGCGGTATCTTCCTTTTCAATCTCTTGACCACTTTCATAAAAATCCGCAAATGCCTTCAAATAAATATTAGAATCAAATGGGTGATTCGTCACCAATGACTGAAAAGCATCGGTTCTTATTCTAATGAATTCTTCTTTATCCATTTTATCACCCCTTAAGAGAGGCGACCCGCTATATTTTCTATTTGGCTGGCTATTTCCTCTATAAGCCCAACATTGCCGTAATTACCACTTTTCTTTATTTGTGCAAGGCGTTCTTCCATTGGTGCTATATTCCAATTACCATCTGCTCGATTGCCACCATCGTTTAGGTGCATGTGCAAACTACTACTCTTTTCATCATAGCCTGTTTGTGATACTGATGGTATTTGGGCCTTTTCAGATATGAACGTGTTTTTTCGTGAAGGGGCATCAGTATAATTAGGTAGCACTTGATTGGTGCTATAACCCCTTGATTCAACTGGAATGCCGCCACCGTGGTCGTAAAATTCCGGTACTGATGATTTGTCAGTTGGCTCTTGCTCATACTTGACTACGATACCTTTGCTCTCTAGGAACTCGGTTGTCTTATCCATCTTCGTTTTAATGTCTGATGGCTTACAACTCGGACAGTATGCCGACCCGCTATCATCTGCGGCTTCGTGGTGCAAACCCTCATAATTCCTAATTTCCGCAGAACAACCTTCCTTAGAACAAATCCGTTCTTCCTTCCCAAAGTTAGGCTTATCATCGTCACCCTCTTTGGGCTTGTTATGCTTCTGTTTCTTGGATTTGGGTAGTTTTGGTTTTTTCTCATCACCCTTGTTAGGTTTGAAAGAACTCGCATCTGGTCCACAAACACATGGATTCGGGGGGCAATCATTAGAACAATATGTATTTTTTTGAATTACTGCACTTTCCAGTTCTTTTACTATTTGTAATAGTTCTCCTTCAAGAGTCTGTGCTGGGTCTTTCCATGTTGGTTGCATTTGTTATCACCTATACTTTAATGAAGAGGGGGTTTGATTAGGGGATGGCATTGCCTTTTCCATCTCTTTCCACTCATGTAGTGTTTCACTGGGGCTTTTAACAATTGACGAATCAGTATTAAAACCAGAAGTAAATGTTGTTTCATCAATTTCACGCTGCAATGGGTCGAATACCTCTTCTGCCATTGGTGTTACGGCACGAAGCCACCCTGCCTTTTTCATCATGGTTTCAGGGTCATCCATTGCTTTGAGTAATGATGTATTATGTGATTCTAATGTATCTATTCGCTGACGGAGAGTGCGTATCTCTTCGACCATCTCTTTGAGTAAGTCTGCTGTTGCTTCACCAATATCGTCAGTCATATCACATAGCCCCCATTCCGGGTGGCATTCCACCCATTGGTCCGGGTGAAGGCGCACCACCGGGTGGCATACCCATTGGACCGGGTGCTGGCATATTTTGAAGGCCCATCAATTCGGGTGGCAAACCACCCATTTCATCACCACCGATAGGATGATTTGTCATACTCGCATCCATATTACGAACTGCACCCACCCCTTTTCGCAGTTGTTCAATAGCATCTCTAAAACTTTGTAGTAATTCTTGATGTACTTCAACAGGCATATCGTCTAAATTGTCACCATAACGAGTTTGCCCGATTGTTCCAACATGGGCGGTAATATCAATTGCCATTTCAGATAAGCGTTGTTCCAAATCTGAACACATCTCTTCTGTTGAAGAATAGACTTTGGGGCTATTTGTTAAAGCATCCATTTCTTGAAGTGTAGGACCACCAGACATTTCAGCACTTGGTGGTGGTGTAAGTGGTGCTGGTGGTGTAACTTGAGCCGGCATATTGGCTAATTGCCCACCTTCACCAGTTGCATCGTCAGCCTTTCTTAGTAAATTATGTTGAAAATCAATAACCTGCATACGGCCCGCAATATTAGGTTCAGACCAATATGTCATTAATATCACTCACTTTGGGGTCTCCAAATAGTTGAGGAACGGCCCATGCGTGAAATACCAAGAACAACTGCCCCTTCGGTTCCATCATAATCGCTCACAGTATTGTTGTGTTGTGAAATGTTACCCATAGGCAATCCCTCACCAACTACCCCTTCACTATCACTTTTTGTAATGCTCGCTGTTTGTTCAAATGATTGTACTAAATTCAAATCTTTTTTGAGAGCAGAAAGGGCATTTTCAGCATCTTCAATGTGCTTACTAACATCTTCTGTATTCTTATGAACCAGTGCATTTTGCATTGCCTCTAGGCTCGCTAAAGCCCTACGAGCCATAGGTTCCATTTTTTCCAATAATCCAAAATCAAGAAAGCCGTCTGTCATCTTAACCACCCCTTCCGAAAGCCTCCCATTTATTCAAGGTTCCCCTTTATTATAACCCATATCTCCGATTCATATTATTTATGCGCTCATCCACATTCTTTTCTGAAACACTTGCTTTGTCCCTTTTATCCTGTTCTGTTTGGCTCATGTGGTGCTCACCATCAAAGCGACTAACATCTTTAGGTGATTTGCCCCCACTTCGCCTACTATTGATATTTAATTGTGAATCACCCTCCATGCGTAAAGGTGGTAAATCAGTATCAAGTGTAGTCATAAGAGCAGCGGGTACTGGAACTGACCCATGTATGGGGTCTGATGTGGTACGCTTCAATATATTAGCCATTGACGGGGGTATATTATCCCACATTGCTTTTTGAACTGGTGCAGGTGCTACTGCCCCTTCGGGTGGCATCGGTGGTGCGGGCGGTGCTTCCTTGTAATCGAAGTGCAAATAGCCATCATCATCACGGAGGGATGCTTCATAGCCCGATTGTTTCATTTGCATCATGTTCCTAATCGCCATTTCATCACGGCGCATAGTCATAATTTCATCTTCCTCTTCATGTGGTTGTAAAGACATATTCCATTCAGTAATTTGTAAGGCTTGTATTAATAATGGTAGTAGTTTATCGTTGTATAAATTTTGACTAGCGGCTAAAGCACGATTAGTCACCACGATTTGCATACCTTCATTGTTAAGACCTCCACCAGATACATCATTCATAAACACATTTGATACACCAAAGAATGATGAAATACGCTGTCTAATGTCGTCTTTAATAGGGATATATTGTAGTTCTTCAAGTGTGTCCATCATACGAACATACTCAAGGCCACCACGCCCACTCTCCGTTTCAACACCAACAGTAGGGATATACTGCGGGTCACGCTCAAGGTGTTCCTGTATGTTTCGTGCTGTTCTCTCCACCGTTTCAAGGTTGGATGATTTGATAACCATAACCCCTCTTGGCATCCTACGCTTTTGATATGCAGCATAGACATAATTATCCATAGCAATTAATGTATTCACTTGACGCCATAATGTGGCTACTGGTGACCGCCCATACAATTTAGATGGTGACCATTTACTGATATGAATAACCTCACCTTCGGTATAGACTTGACCTGCACCTACACCCGCCAAATTCATAAATTGAATAGGTATTACTGGTAATCCAGTTTTAGGGCATGTTTCATCAGGGTCACTGGTTCGGAATGAACGGTCAAGTAAACTTGTATATTGTTTACCTCCACGAATACCCCTCTTATCAGCAACAATACGCATAAAAATTGGGTCAGCACGAGTTATCTCTTTGATGCGATAGAATTTTGGTTTGCCCGTAGCAGGGTCTACAAAGTATTCTTTTGTTAGGATAATATAAGCATCATCAACGATATTCAAATCCATCTCAATTTCACGTAAAACTTCAAGGAATGATTGCCCCATACGGTTATCACTTTCAAGTAGTGCCTTTGCATACTCTAATTGCCCTTTATCCGCAGGGCGTGTTTCAGAACCGCACTTTTCACATTCTTTTATTTCTTTATTGTATGTTTCTTCACATTCACGACATTTCGCCACAAATTTCGGTTCCCATTTCCAACCTTTTCGGAATGTTTCAGTAGCCAAATGATTGAGAATTGAACGCAATACTAAACATTCATACGCAGCCGCATAAAGAGCAGGGATGGTAATTCCTTGTAATAGTGGTGGTTCTTGAACACCAGAAGTAAACAACGGCATTTCAGGTGTTGGGGTGCTATGTCGCTCCATATCGACCCCAAGAGCCGCAAAAAGACGGTCAATTCGTTTCTTTTCAGTAGTCATTAATAATCACCTCCTTCCATTTTTCTATTTCCTCTTCTGATACATTCCATTTTTTTAGAAGTAATGGTTGTTTTTTAAGTGATGATTGTTGATATGCCATAATCCTACCAGCATTTTCATTTTTCTTAATAGCAGAAATTAGAATACATACTTCGGATTCTTTTTCCCCTAAAAATGGCATAGCCAGTTGAGAGGCTTTAAGAACTGCTTTTTCACCCTCAAACACAAACTGCCGACCCTCCCATGTTATATTTTCCACACCCAATTCCTTTTTTAGAATAGTGGTATAATCACCGGCTCTTTTAGTATTAAATGGTAATAAAATTCGTGGCTGGCCTAAACTACCAATTTCCACCGAACCACCGACTTCCCACAAACTACCAATAAATGGGCCGACCGCTTTGAGGAATATTGGTGGTTTATTAGTACCATAATAAAGGGTTCTATCATCAGACTTTTTACCTTGACCCACCACTTTCACATCATACAAAAACCCATACGATTTAATCAAAGAACCTAACTCTTTGGTATTGGCACAAACGCCATAAGAAGTCAAAGTTAGCGCATTCATATCACCGTGTTTTCGTATGGTATCATAAGTAGTTGAAAGAATGTTTCTTTCACGGCGACTTAGACGTTGTTCAGCATTTAGCCTAATGTTCCATTGTTCCCATACTTTTTCAATATTATCACCCCTCTTCAAAGCCGCTAGTGTTTGCCTTAATGGTAATTCTAATCTGTTGGGATAAGAACGTAATAAATTAAAATCATTATCACGAAGTTGCAGTAATGACCAATCCTTATCATCCCACCAATCAAATGTTTTCATTATTGCATTTTGTTCATTTTTTAACATATCGACTACTTGGGGTATTAATGACTCTTCACCACCCTCTTTCAATAATTCAATTAAATCCCCACCATTAATACCAAAACTATCCATAAAAAAGGATTTACCAACATACGCTACATCGGTCAATTCTGTTCCCGGTTGCTCATCTGGTATTGATTCATTTTCATTGCCTTGTAATCCTTGAATATCTCCATCAGGTGCAAGGGATTGTTCTTGTTTTGGCTTTTCAAGGGCTTGTTGTATTTGCTCTATGGTTTCCTTTGAACCTTCTAAATTTTGGTCTAAACCTTCATTTGTTGATGGTTGTTTAATACCACTATCTAGCACTTTATGGATAGCATCTTCAATGCTTCGTATTTGTGGGTCCCAGTGTATTTCTATCATGCGTCTGCCCACCCTAATCTCTTGGCCCATGATGAACCATCAAGAACTACTATATTGTCTTTATATTCCTTAGTCGCTTGTACTGCCAAAGCCAAAGCGATTACACTATCGTCATGTTTACCCAATGATTCCATTCTCCCGTTTGGTAACATAGTAAACATAGATAGTTCGGATAATAAAATATCTATTAGTCTAAGAGTAGCACCTTCATCCTTTTGAGGGATAATCAAATGCCGTTGTTCAAAGTGCAATTGAAGTGCATGGATAACTGCCTCTTTACGCATACGACTCATAGTAAAGGGTTTGATAGGTAAATCACTAATCTCCTTCAATACTTGATGGAATGCCTGTGCGAAATTGTTTGTTTCCAATTCAACAATAACTGGATTGTACCTAGCACTTAACTCTATGATTTTATCAATTTGAGAGTTAAAATCCATACCCTTTTCACGGTGCATCCACACTATCCGCTTATGTCGGTTTTCATCCATAGCGATAACTACCATACAAGTATAATCGGCTTTTCGGTCAGGGCTAATAGCGGGGTCCCAACCAATGTAGTAGTTCTCTTCAACATCATCATCACCTTTTTGTGAATCAAACTCAAAGGCATAATCAGCATTTTTACACGGGTCGGTCATTTCGTTAGGGAATAAACTAGATTCACTCGCTATTGGTTTACATAGATATTCACGAGTAAATGCAATAGAAGTCATTTCATTACGGCGAGAGTGTAGTGCTTCTAGTGACCACCGATTAGGCCATAGGGGTTCACCAGTAGCCTCACTAATAGCGGGGTATTCCCTCACTTCATACCCACTTAATGATTTCAATTCACTATACAAATCAGTATAGGAGAACGGCGTTCCAACAATACACAGTTGCGCTGTGTGGTGAAGCACAGGTAATAGAGCAGTATAGAACCATTGAGCAATAGAAGCCAATTGAGTATCGGCTTCACTAGATAATATATCGTCAAGCACCACAATATCAGGGTGCGCCCCACGAACCGATTTACCAACAGACATAGCAGTAATTGATGATTTATTGGTCATTTTGAACTTTTGTTTCGCCCAACCTCTTTTTGGTTTCAAATGCGAAAGAACGGGGCTACTCATAATTAACTCATCCATTTTTGCCATGTGGTCAATAGATTGGTGCTGACTATGTGAAAAGAATAATACTTCTGTGCCGGGATTGTACGCCATTTTCCATAGCAAATAACAACGGTAAAAGACTGATTTACCGTGGTCACGAGATGCTATTACACAGGTTTTATTATTTTTTTCCGACATTTCATACCATTCGTTGTGAAAATGAGCCAATTCGTATTTTTCATTTACACTACAAACATCTTCAAAAAAGTATCTGAAATCACGGCGACCCATCTCCCAATCAACCTTACTGGCAAGGTTGAGTACAGATTCGCTCACGATACGCCACCTTCCGCCCACCCACCGGGCAGAAGGCTATAATCAGAAGCACCTTCCTGTGGTGGCTTCGTGTCTTTAATTAAACCAAAAGGTAGTAGTGATACATCATCATCTGCACTTAATTCAAAGTCTTCACCTAACCAGTTGGTAAGGTTCTCTCTAGCAGCACCTTCAGGTTCCTTCTTTTTAGCAGGGTCATATATGGAATGGTCAGGTGGTGTAGCCGCAGGTGCAGGTGGTGTAGCCGCAGGTGCAGGTGGTGTAGCCGCAGGTGCAGGTGGTGTAGCCGCAGGTGCAGGTGCAGGTGTAGCCGCAG
>Ga0114932_10000391_pt1 | contig 52618 bp, 44 predicted proteins | sample 2SBtaG_2_FD_87286 | JGI IMG/M metagenome (GOLD analysis project Ga0114932, IMG submission 87286) | Deep subsurface microbial communities from Kolumbo volcano to uncover new lineages of life (NeLLi) - 2SBTROV12_ACTIVE470 metaG | ecosystem: Environmental > Aquatic > Marine > Volcanic ...
CCGACACGGGTCACCGAGCGCAGCAACAATCCGTCGGCTTCGTGCAATGGCGCGTCGGCCAGTGAGCCGCTTGTGTACGCCACGACGCGCGCCCCTTCGAGCCAGTGCATCGGCAACACATTAACCGCGCCGGTCAGCAGCGAATCGTCGACGAGGATGGTGGGTTCAGACATCGAATTCACCTACATTGGATATGCACGTTACCCAACCGCAGCCGATGCGCCAGCGCCCGGTCGTCGCGTTGTTGCCCAACCCGTGGAGAGCCGATGCAGGTCCGACCACCCGCCATCGCCGGGACGTTCTATCCAGCCGACGAGGGGTCGTTGACCGCGTTGTTGGACCGCGTTTGGAGAAATCGCGTCGCGCTCGACGTGCCCGCGCCCAAGGCCATGATCGCGCCCCATGCAGGCATCATCTACAGCGGCCCCATCGCCGCGACCGCCTATGCAAGCGTCGAAGCGGCGGCCGATCGCATCAAGCGCGTCGTCTTGCTCGGTCCATCTCACCACTTCGGTTTCCGCGGATTCGTCGTCCCCACCGTCGACGCCTGGCGCACACCGCTGGGTGACATACCCCTCGACCGCCCGACCCTGGACAGAATCGCAGCGCGCCCCGACGTCATGGCCAGCGATCGCGCTCATGGACCCGAACACAGCCTCGAAATCCACCTGCCGTTCATGCAGCGGGCGCTCGGAGACTTCGAGCTGGTGCCGGTCGCCGTCGGCGTCATCGAGGTTCAACATGGCGCTTCCTTGCTTCGATCGATTTGGGGTGGCGACGAGACCTTGATCGTCATCAGCAGCGACCTCAGCCACTTCTTCGCCCAGGATCACGCCAAACAAGTCGACGCATCGACCACCGCGGTAATCGAAGCGATGGATGCCGATGCGATGCTCGATGCGGATGCTTGCGGCCGCTACCCGATTTGTGGACTGCTTGCCGAAGCCAAGCGGCGCGACATGACCATGGCGACCGTCGATGTGCGCACTTCGGCCGACACAGCCGGCGATCCGCTTCGGGTTGTGGGGTATGGCAGCTACCTCTTCTGGCCGGGCGCTTCATGACGACTCTGACCATCGAGCAGCAGGCCATCTTGTCCCACCTGGCGTGGCAGTCGATCGCCGATGGGCTCCACCGAGGCGCCTACTTGTCCGAACTTGGGACCACGGGCCCGATGCGGATGTCGGGCGGTGATTTGTGGCTGCGGGAGGACGGCGCTTGCTTCGTCACGCTGCATCGAAACGGCGAGCTGCGTGGCTGCATCGGCACGACGCGCGCCTACCAGTCGTTGGGCCAGGACGTCATCGACCATGCGTTCGCCGCGGCGTTCAAGGATCCCCGTTTCGATCCGCTGACCCCGCAAGAATGGCCGGGACTGACAGCAGAGATTTCGGTTCTGGGCCAGGCGAACCCTGTGCCCGCTACCACGCGGGAACAGCTGCTGGGCAACCTGCGGCCCGGTGTGGATGGCTTGATTCTGCGGGATGGCGCGCGCGTCGCCACGTTTCTGCCATCGGTGTGGGAGAGCCTGCCGGACGCCGAATTGTTCGTGGCCGCGCTGCAACGCAAAGCGGGAATCACGTCGGGTTCCTGGTCCGCGGCGACCCAGGCATCGACCTACCAGGTGCAGAAGTGGCCGGCGCCCAAACCTGCGCGCGCCTGAATCGCTCAGTGCGCAACGCCGCGTGTCGAAAGCGGCATCCGTTTGCGGCCCCAGTCGCCGGCAGGTCCGTCAAAGCGCCCGGGGATTTGCGTGCCGCATGACCGGCAATGCCCGCTGTCGTCCAGCTCGTAGCGGCTCAGCTCGTACCAATCGCGCACGATGACCGGCTCGCCACAGCCGTGGCACAAGGTGGTGTCTCCATCCTTGTCGTGCACGTTGCCGGTGTAGACGTAGCGCATCCCCGCGGCCATGCAGATGCGTCGGGCTTTGCGCAGGGTTTGCACAGGGGTTCGGCCGCGGTCGGTCAGCTTGTAGTCGGGATGAAACGCGGAGAAGTGCACGGGAACGTCCGGCCCGAGGGTCGAGACGCACCACTCGGCGAGCCGCTGAAGCTCGTCGGCCGAGTCGTTGAGGCCCGGGATGAGCAGCGTTGTGATCTCGACCCATACGTCGGTTTCGTTGACGAGGTAGTTGAGCGTGTCCAGCACCGGCTGCAACTCGCCGCCGCACTGCTTGCGATAGAACGCGTTCGCGAACGCCTTGAGGTCGACGTTGGCGGCGTCGATGAAGCGGAAGAAATCGGGGCGCGCGTCATCGGTGATGTAGCCGGCGGTCACCGCGACTGTCTTGATGTCTTGTTCGTGGCAAGCGGCAGCGACGTCGCGCGCGTACTCGAGGAAGATGACCGGATCGTTGTACGTGAACGCGACCGAACGACTGCCTGTCGATGCGGCGGCGGCGGCGATGTCGGCGGGACCCGCGATCGAGGCGAGGGTGTCCATCTGTCGCGATTTGCTGATGTCCCAGTTCTGGCAAAACGAGCAGGAGAGGTTGCACCCGGCGGTGCCAAAGCTCAGCACGGGCGAGCCGGGCAGGAAGTGGTTGAGGGGCTTTTTCTCGATCGGATCGACGCAAAAGCCGCTGCTGCGTCCCCAGGTCGTGAGCACCATCTCGTCGCCGATGCGTCCGCGCACGAAGCACAAGCCGCGTTGACCATCGCGCAGTTTGCAGGCCCGCGGGCAGAGATCGCACTGGAGCCGGCCGCCGTCGAGGGCGTGGAAATAGTCGACGGGCACGACGCTCGGGTCGTTTTCGAGGTGAACGCGTTTGAGGGTCAGGTCAGCCACAACCCGACCATACCAAGCCGGCCGACGATTCGTGTCGCTTTCGTACCGTTCAGATGGCGCTCAGATAGCGCTGGCGATCATCACGCCGACAGGGATGACCGCGCCGACCACGACGCCGATCGCGACGCGCATGGTCGAGTGGCGACGACTCGGCCGCAGGTGCAGCGGCATCGTGATGGTCGTCTCGGTCGGGTTGTCGAGCTGACGGATCTCTTCCAGGCCGGTGCTGACGAGCTTTGCGCCGATCCCGACGCAGCCGAGAACGAGCACGAGCACCGAACCAAAGCGCAGCCATTCCTGCATCGCGCTGTTGTGATCAAAGCGCGTGGAGCCGGCGAGGAGCGCCGCGGCGAGGCCTGCGGTGAAGATGAAGGTCGAGACAAGCTGGGTCGTGTCGCTCTTGCCGACGCGGAACGTCGCGCTCTCGCGGTAGACGGCGCGGATTTGGCGGGTCTGGGCTCCCATTTCACTCTCCAACTCGCGGCGCTTCGGCGAACGTGGGGTTGTCGTGATCCAACACCGCGAAACGGCTGAGGTGTCACCAGCGTCGGCTGACGCGCGTACATACCTCTTAACGCCATCGTGGGCATGCTATTCGCCGCACGCAAAAAAACGACGAATGCAGCGGCCTTATGGAGCGCGCCTACCCCAAGAATGCGGCACCGGCTTCTACCGGTGATTGCGCCGCGGATCGAGGAATTCGGCGATCCCGCCGATCTTCGCGGCGGTCTTTCGCGCCATGCGCCGAGCGGCCGAAAACGCGGCCTCGTCGACGATGAGCTGCTCGTAGGGAAGCGGTTGGACGTCGGTTGGCGGCACCTGGACAGGCAAGTCCTGGATGCGCCGATCGACCCGACCGCCGAACGCGCGATCGAATCCGACGGACCCCGCGTCGCTGTCGGGCAGAACATCGGCGCACAGGTGGCGAGCGGTGTCGACCGAGCACAATCCGCGCGACACCGCGTCTTCGATCGAGCCGGCGATGCCATGCGCGTCGACCCGGTATTCATTGACCATGGCGTCGGCCACCGTCGAGACGGTGCTGTCGGCTGCGTGTCCGGCGTCGCGCAGGGAGACGGCGATCTGGAACGCGTTGAACGTCGCCTTTACGCGGCCGAGGTAGGCGCGATATCGGGCTGGCGGCGAATAGGCGTCGAGGTGAATGAAGATGCGTCCGACCGGATCGTGCCGCGGCAGCTCGGCGAGCAACCGCAAGATCTCGCCGACTTCGTCGTCATAGGCGCCGCTTCGAAAGAGCAGATCGCGCAACCGCGTCGCGTCGACCCGTCGTGAGCAGGCGTCGGCGTACAGGCAATAGATGAGCGCGTCGACTTCGGCGTCGTCGCCAAAACAGAACTCAGGGGCCTCGACATGGCCGGCCTGCAGCCAGAGGCGCGTCTCGATGTGCGCGCGGAGCTTGTAGGCGACCTGGCCGCGGATGTTGCGCCATCGACCGCGGCTGATGGCGGCGGCCCAGCCCTTGAGCACCAGGCGATCGCAGCGGAGGTTGTGCAGCGCGAACATCTCTTCGAAGCGGCCGCGGAGCATCTCGGGGCTGCCCGAAACGACGATGATGCGGGCTTCACGAGTCGCCGACAGGTTCTGCAACAGCGTGCGCATTCCCGGCACGGGCTTTTTCTGCGCGGCCGACTCCATGGCGGCCCGGTAGATGCCGCGCCAGCTGTGGAAATCGGTCTGGATGTAGGTCTTGTCGAGGTCCCAACGGTAGACCACGTCGGGTGTGACGATCGTCGCGTCGGCGCCGGACGACTCCGAGGCGGCCCGGGGCGACTTCGCGGTCACGGCGACTCCGGCGGCTGCCACGCGTCGGTCATGCCAATGACACGGCGCACCTCGTCATCGAGCCCGCGCCTGCTGCATTTCGCCGCCAGCTTCACCGCGTTGGCCAGGGCCAGGGAGGGCGAGCCTGGCGCCGCAAGAATGACCGTGCGCTTCAAACCGAGGACCGGCGCGCCGCCATACTCTTTGAACTCCGAGACACGTTTGAGCATCCCGACGCCTTTCTTGAGCAACCGCATCGCGACCCGCCAGCTGACTTTGGTCTTCCATGCGTACCGGGCGGCGTCGACGGTCAGCTCGGTCAGCGCGTCGAGCAGGCCGTGGACCGCGTGGCCCGCGAAACCGTCGGCAACAACCACGTCGGCGAGCCCGCGCGGCAGATCCGTGGCACGGATATTGCCGACAAAGTGCATCCCCGGCGCCGTTTTCAGACCCGCGTGCGCGTCGACCACGATTTCCGGACCCGATTGCGCCGAGAGCTCGGTCGACAACAGGGCAACGTGGGGTTCGCGCACGCCGGAGACCACCCGGGTGTAAGCGGCGCCGAGCAAGGCGAAGGCACACAAGGCGTGGGCCCCGCCGGCGTTACGACCCGAGACATCGACCAGCAAGGCGAGCGGGTCGTCGCTGCTGCGGCGGGGCATCGTTGGGAAGACAGCGGCCTGGGCGACGGGCAGGCCTTCGGCGATTGTGCCCAGGTGTTCGGTGCCGAGGTCGAGAACGAGCGGCGCGCGGGATGCCGTCACCATCGCGTCGGCGTCGCCATTGCCCAGCAACTTGAACGCCGCGGGCAGGGCGTTTCGGGCCGCGCGATCGCCGGCCAATGAATCGCCGGTCTCGTGCGGATAGGCAACGCCTGAATCGACCAGTCGCAGGTACATCGGGTCGTAACCGAGCTGATCGAGCGCCAACCGCATCGCGCTGATTTCCCCGACCAACGCGATGTGCGGGCCGCCCTGAACCGACAAGCGCGCGGCAGCTTCAAGGATGGGCTGGGGACCACCTGGCGCGTAGGTGTCGACAACGATGTTGGCGGTGGCGGTCATGATGAAGCGGTCTGTTCAGCGCTTTCGTCGCGGTCGTTGGCGTCGCGGTCGTTGGCGTCGCGGTCGTTGGCGTCGCGGTCGTTGGCGTCGCGGTCGTTGGCGTCGCGGTCGTTGGCGTCGCGGTCGTTGGCGCCGATGTCGTAGTGATGAAGCCGAACGTCCAGGCGCCCATTGCGGAGCTCTGTTGTGCGGTCCGGTCGCAAACCGAACGCGTCGACGAATCCCTCGTGTCCGGACAACACCGCAAGGCGGCAGCCATCGAACGAAGCCACACGCTTGCCCATGTCGCCGTAGAGCGCCTCGAGCTCTTCACCGATTCGCTCGCCCCACGGGACGTTGGTGGTGATGTGGGTTCGGGCCGCGGGTGCTTTCAGCTCGCGCGCGTCTGCTTCGACGATGCGCATCAATCCCTCAACCCCTGCCGTTCGAGCGTTCTGCCGTGTCGCTGCGACGGCTTGCGGATCGATGTCCGACGCGAGGATCGGGCGGTCCTTGGGCCGTTTCAGTGCCCGTCGCCGTGCTCGCGCATCTTTGCGGACCCGGTCGAGCGCCTTTCGAACCTCGCGCCGCCGCACGGGCCACCTTTCGATGCCAAAAGCCCGCTCTGCACCAGGGGCCAGCCCGGCGTGGATCATCGCCGCTTCGATCGCGATGGTGCCGCTGCCGCACATCGGATCGACGAGGCGGTCGCCTCTTGCGAAGCCAGTGTCCGCCAGGATCGCCGCGGCCAACGTCTCGCTGACGGGGGCTTCGACGCCGGTGAATCGGTAGCCTCGACGATGTAGTGGGGCGCCAGAAGCGTCGAGAAAGAGGCTGCAGCGGTTGCCGAAGAAGCGAACGATCACCTGCACATCGGGATCGCGCAGCTCGATATCCGGGCGGTGTCCGAAGGCGCCGCGCAGCTCGTCAACCAGCGCGTCCTTGACCTTCTGCGCCGCGAAAACGTGGGTGCGCAACGCGTGTGGGCTCTTGCGATCGCCGGGCAGCTTGCCGGTGGCCACGACCCCGACGGTCGCGGATGAGTCGACCCATTCGAGCCACTTCGCCTCGCGGGTGCCTTCGTAAAGATCGCGCGCGTCCCGGCAGTCGAACGTGTGCAAGTGTACCAGGACACGTTCGCCGACACGCAGCCATACCAGCAGTTTCGCGACGTTGGCGAAGCCGCCGGTCAGCTCGACGCCGTCCCAACGGACCTTGCCGACGCGCAGATCCAAGGCCGAACATTCGTCGGCTACGAGCTGGGAGGTGCCTTCGTTGGCGGTGACAAGCAGACGCATGGGCGGCGATGCTCCGACGACGCAGCACTGCCGTCAATCGACGAGGGCCACGACGCGATCTGCGCCGTCTACATCGTCATGTGCGAGGCGAGTCTAAGCTTGGGCGGGAGGCGGCTGGACCTTCTTCTTGCCCTTTTCACCCTGGCCCGGAGGCGTCTCGAGCGCGTGCTCGAGCACTTCGTCCATGCGGGACACGAACACGAAGTTGAGCTGCTCGCGGGACGACTCGGGGATGTCGCGGATATCGCGCTTGTTGCGCTCGGGCAGGATCACCGTCTTCACGCCGCCACGAAGCGCCGCGAGGACCTTGTCCTTGATGCCGCCAACAGGAAGCACCAGGCCGCGCAGGGTCGCTTCGCCCGTCATCGCCACGTCGCCGCGCACGCGGACACCCGTCAGCAACGAAACCAGCGCCGTGTACATCGTGACACCCGCGCTCGGGCCGTCCTTGGGGATGCCGCCGGCCGGGAAGTGGACGTGGATGTCGTTTTCCTGGAACGCGTTGCTGTCGATGCCAAGCCGTTCGGCGTTGCTCTCGACCATGCTGATCGCGATCTGGGCCGACTCCTTCATCACATCGCCGAGCTGGCCGGTCAGCCGCAGCTTGCCCTTGCCCGGCATCTTGTTGGTCTCGATGAAGAGCAAGTCACCGCCCGTGCGCGTCCACGCCATACCGGTCGCGACGCCGGGTCGCTCGGTAGCTTCGGCGATTTCGGGCAAGTAACGCGGCGCGCCGAGGATCTCGTCGACATCCTCCACGGTCACGTGCCGCGACTCGTACTCCTCTTTGACGACACCGACGGCCACGCGACGGCATACATCGGCGATGCGGCGCTCAAGGTTGCGGACGCCGGCTTCCCGGGTGTACTCGCCGATGAGCTTCTTGATGATCTCGTCGGACAGCGTGCACTGCTCTTCGGTCAGCCCGTGCGCCTTGAGCTGCTTCTTGAGCAGGTGGCGCTGGCCGATGTTGAGCTTCTCTTCGTGCGTGTAGCCGGACAGCTCGATCAACTCCATGCGGTCGAGCAGCGGTGCCGGGATCGTGTCGGTCGTGTTGGCCGTCGCGATGAAGAGCACCTTGCTGAGGTCGTACGGCGTGTCGAGGTAGTGGTCGGTGAACGTGTTGTTCTGCTCGGGGTCGAGGACTTCGAGCATGGCCGCCGTCGGATCGCCGCGCCAATCGTGGGTCAGCTTGTCGACCTCATCGAGCATCAGGACAGGATTGGACGTGCCCGATTTCTTGAGCGACATCACGATCTTGCCTGGCATGGCGCCGATGTAGGTACGGCGGTGCCCGCGGATCTCGGCTTCGTCGCGCACGCCACCGAGGGAGATTCGGTAGAACTTGCGTCCAAGCGCTTCGGCGACGGACCGACCCAGCGACGTTTTGCCGACACCGGGAGGACCGACCAGACAAAGGATCGGCCCCCGCATGTCCTGCTTGAGCTTGGTCACGGCCAGGTACTCGATGATGCGGCGTTTCACCTTGTCGAGCCCGTAGTGCTCGCTATCCAACACTTCCTGCGCGTTGTTCAGGTCGAGGTTGTCGTCGGTGTAGTTCTTCCAGGGCAGGTCTGCGAACCACTCAAGGTAGGTCCGCGCCACGGTGTATTCCGGTGAACCGTGCTGGATGCTGCGCAGCCGCTTGAGCTCCTTTTGCGCGATCTTCTCGGCTTCTTCGGGCAACCCCACGCTCATCAAGCGCTCTTCGAGTTCGGTGAGCTCGTCACCGTCGTTGCCTTCGAGGTCGCCCAGCTCTTTCTGAATCGCCTTGAGCTGCTTGCGCAGGACGTATTCGCGCTGGCTCTTGTTGAGTTCGCCCTTGACCTCGCTGTTGATGCGCTGGCTGATGCGCAGGATCTCGACCTGCTGCATGACCAGCTGCAGCGTCTTGTCGAGCATCTGCACGAGGCTTTCGGCCTTGAGGACGTCCACCTTCTCTTCGACCGACACGCCGAGGTGGGTCAGCAGCAGGTAGACGAGCCGGGACGGATGGTCGAAGTCTTCTTGCAGGTCCGCCGCGTTGATCGGCAGCTCCGGCACCATGTTGACCAGCTCGATGGCGCTGTCCCGCACGCTGTGAACAAGCGCCTCGATCTTCGGATCTTTGGGCTGTTCCTCGGGCAGCAGCTCGACCTCGGCGCTCAGGAAGGGCTCTTCCTGGTCGAAGTCGACGACGCGAAACCGATCCACGCCGCGGATGACGACGTGGTACGTGTCCGTCCCGTTGCGAAGGACCTTGATCAACTGCCCTGTGCAGCCCGACCAGTACAAGTCGTCGGGCTTGGGGTTGTCGACCGTCTTGTCCTTCTGGGCGACCACACCGACGACGGCGGTGCGACGGTCCCCGAGGCCTTCGAGCAGCCTGATGGATTTGCCCCGGCCGATGACGACCGGCATCACGGCTCCGGGGAAGAGCACAGCGTTGCGCAGCGCCAAGATGGGCATGGACTTCACACGGTTGCTCGTATCGATGGTCTCGCTCATTTCACACCTTGGGGACCGGCCGCGAGGACCGGCGGAGAGGGTCGGCGGATGGGTGCTGGGCGCGCGGCCCACATCCTGAAGGTACAGAAGCACGCAGCCCCATGCGAATCAAGGGCTGCACTTGGATAAACGCTGCTCCGCGCCGTCGATTCAGCGGCGTTTGCGCTTGGATTTGGGCACGAACTCGGGATGCGGAATCGCGTAGGCGGCGGCGAGATCGAGGAACTCATCGGCAAGAATTCCGTCGCGTGTCACGGCCCACGCGAACGCGAGTTCACCAAACGCGGCGAGCTGGTTACGCCGGGCCTGCAGCGCATGGATGTGGAGCAACACATCGTCGACATCGGTACCGACGTAGCGCCCGCTGCCCAGCTTGACGGTCTGCATCCGCATCGAAGCGCCGGTGGCCAGCGCCGAATCGATAGCGTCGGCTGCCTCTACGTCGCGAAGCTCCGCAGTAATGGCTTCGATCCGCTCGACATCGGGCATATTCTCGAGGGCATCCACGCGGCACAGGGCGAGTCGGCATTGCAGCTGGGGCATGGGTTCGCCGAGATCGGCCCACTGCTCGGCGGCAGACTCGTAGCGACGGCGCGCGGCGGCGAAGTCTCCCGACCACATGGCGAAGAGCGCTCGTCCCATCAGCGTGGCGGCGTGTTCGCGCGGTCTCGCAGCCGGGTCGAGCTGGTCGATGAGGTCGGCGTAGATGGCGTCGGCGGTTTCGTCGTGGCGCGCGATTGTGGCGAGTTCGGCCTGGAAGAGACGGACCGCGAATTGCTCCGCGAACGAGTATTCTTCGAGCTCTACGTCCTGAGTCAGCCGGATGGCTGCCGGACCCTCGCCCCTGCGCAGGTGCATCCGGGCGGCGAGCATCTGCTGGCGCAAGGCCAGGCGGGCACCGAAAGCGCCGGCGTCCGATTCATCGAGCAGGCGGTCGGCTTCGTCGGCAAAACCGAGCGCGATACTCACCTCGCAGAGCGCGAGCGTCACCTCGGTCATGCCGCGTAGATCGCCGACTTGTCGGAGGATCTCCCGCGCATAGGTCAAGGCGTCGCGGCCTTCCACGAGCCGTCCGACACGGCAAAGAACGGCGGCGCGATTGACGGTGGCAGCGAGCGCGGCAGGTGGCTGTCCGATCTTGACGAAGGCCGCTTCCGCTTCCTCGAAGGCCGCGATGCTGGCCCGAGGATCGGTCGAGTCGGCCATCACCATCGCTTCGCCGAGCCGCGCCCTGGCGACACCCTGCGCGTCGCCGATCGCGTGGGACACCCCTCGGCTTTGCACGAAGTATTTGTAGGCGCCGTCGTGATCGCCGAGATCACGCATCACGTAGCCGAGGTTGAGCAAGGCGACGCCGCGCAGGATCGTGGCCCGCGGATCGTCGCACAGGGCGCTGGCGGCCTCGAAATGGCTGCGTGCGTCCTGCAAACGCGCCTCGGAGCGGGCCAGGTCGCCGAGGCAAATCAGCGCGTTGGCCGCACCGGGAGCCTCGCCCGCCTCGTCGAAGAGCCGATGAGATTCCGACAACATGCGGGCGGCGTCTTCGCCCTTGCCCATGCGCGTCAGCAGGCGTCCCACGTTGCCGAGAGAATTGGCGGTCCCGACCTTGTGATCGAGCTGTTGGTAGGCCTGGAGCGCCTCGTTGTGGCAGCGCAGTGATGCGTCGAGATCGCCGGTCAGCTCGTGCAACGCGCCCAGCTCTGTGGTCGCGGCGAGAAAGCGCTCCGTCAGGTCATGGGCGCGGGCTTCATCGCGCGCCCAGGCGAAACACTGTTCGGCGTTGACGACGTCGCCAATCTGCAGCCTCAGGCGCCCTTCCAAGCTCCCAGCTGCGCAGGAACCGTCGGCCTCGTCGGCCTCGACGAAGACCTCGCGCGCTCGCTCAGCAAAGCGAATCGCGACCTCGATCTCCCCCGCGTTGGCGCGCTCCTCGGCGACCTTGAAGAGTTCAACTCCGACAGCGCTTTCCGCCATAGGCTAGCGGTCCGTTTCCGGAGTGTTGATGAGTGCCAGGCCGTACCCCGGACCACTAGATTTCATATGCAAGGGGCCTCGCAGGGGAGGCCCCTCGGCCCGCGTTGTTTGGCGGCAGTGGGCGTCGTTTTCGTGCCTCACCCCAACCTCCGCTGCGCGGCTGTATCTCGTTTCCGTCAACTTGTCGTTTCCCCTGTAACGAGACACTACACCATCACCGAGCCGCACGAGATATCGATGCCCTGACCGGTGATCGCGTCACCTTCCTGGCCGACCAGGAACTGCACGTACGACGCCACTTCCGATGGCTTGATCATCCGCTTGACGGGCTGATTGCCGAGCATCTCCTGCATGACGGTCTGGACCGGACGACCCATCTCGGTCGCGATGCGCTTCATGGCCTGGTGGGCCATCTTCGTGTCGACCCAGCCCGGGTTGACCGAGTTGACGCGGATATTGCGGCCTGAGAGCTCCTGCGCCATGCCGCGGACGAGCCCCATAACGGCGTGCTTGCTGGCGGTGTAGGCGTGCGAGCCGGGTACGCCGAACCGGGCCAAGACCGAGCCGATGAAGACGATACGCCCGCCGGTCGGCATGTGCTGGGAGACCAGCTGCGCGAGGAAATAGGTGCCGATGAGGTTGACGTCGATCACCTTGCGAAAGCGCTCACGTGCTTGGGCGGTGCAGTCGTCGAGCGGGGTCGACAGGTTGACGCCGGCGTTGCAGATGAGGATGTCGATGGGTCCGAAACGCGACTCGGCGGCGACGACCGACTCGTCGATGCTGCGCTGGTCTTCGAGATCGAGCCGGAGCGCGTGTGCACGCTCGGTGCCCAGGTCCATCGCGAGGCCGAGCAAGCGGTTGTACGACCGTGCGGCGAGCGACAGGTTGTAGTTGCCTTCGCCGAGGCGGCGCGCGATGGACTCGCCGATTCCCCGCGACGCGCCGGTCACAAACACGTGTTTGGGGCGCGCATTCAGGGCCGCCATGAGCTCGCTCTGCGGCAATTTCACGGTCGATTGAACCATTGTCTACTCCGTCGGCGACGCTTTCGCGCCGGGGGCCCGCTGTTGAGGTGGGATCGGCTCGCCCAACGTCGTCGCCGAGACCGGCGCGTTGTCGACGGCACGTTGTTTGAGCGCCTGGCCGTCCTTGCCGTACACGCTGCGCCAGGAAGACACCGCGATTGCGAGCACGATCCACGCCGCGACGACCAGGTAGATGCCGTACATGGCGCCGCGGAAAAACCGGTACAGCGGCGGCTTGCTCTCCATTCGCTGGAGGGTTTCGGCGATCTCGCGATCGTCGCTTGGATCCGGGGGCAGGGCAGCTACAGCGTCGACCGACGGTGCAACAGACGCGTCGGGAAGATCCACCGCGGGCTCGGCGGACGGCTTCGGCTCACCCTTGACGGGCCCCTCGGTCGTCACGGTGACATCCCCGCGTGGCCGGTCAGGTCACGCAGCGCGCCCTTTGTGATCGCTGTGTAGATGTCGCAGGTGCCCGGAATGTCGATGCCGCAACGCCCCTCGGGCTCGAGGCAAACGTAATCGCTCTGGATGTCGGTGCACTTGGTCTTCGAGTCGCTGAGCAACGCGCCCGTCTTCGTGTCGCACTTGGGCGAGCAGAACGGCGGACGTTTGTGCGGCGCGTCGTAGGCGCCGTTGCCGTCGGTGTCGACCAGGATCGCGTTCGTCATCGCGTACGGCCGCACCGGATAGAAGTCGGGGAACAGAACCGGGCGGCTGAACACCGCGCTCGCCAGCGGGATCTTCGCGAACGCCATCGACGCCAAACGGGGCAGTTGCAGCTCGCCAAACGGCACATCGAGGTACATCGGCCGCATCTCGTGCTGCGCCCCCAAACCCATCGCGACAACGACGATCCACGAGTCACGCTTGGGAATGTCGACGCTGATCGTTGCATCGTAATCAACGATGTCGGCGGGCACGCTCTTGATGTCCTTGCCGGCCTCCAGGACCTTCACGACCTGGCCATTGACGTAGATCTCGACGCGATCGATGCCAAACCACGACGCTGTCTGGATCTTCAACTTCACGTCCGCCTTGCCGGTCGCCGCGACCGTATCGCCGGGTCCCTTGCCCGCCACGCTCACGTCGACGAACGGACCGTAGCTGGCGATGACCTGCGATTTACGCATGTTTTCAGCCAGTTCGCGTCGATCTAGCGCCGACGGATCGTCGCGTGTGCTGCGGATCCAATTGCGCGGCATACCCGGCTCGAGGCTACCGGCGTGACTGTCCGAACCACCGATTCCGGCCTTGACCAGCCCGTATTCGAGCAACCGGAAGTAGTCGTCCATCACGCCGGTTCGTTCGGGGCAGGGCTCATCCCAGTACTTCTTCTCGACCACCTTCTCAAGCGGCTTATCGAGCTGCTTGGCGTCGATCTCGATGCTGCCGCTCTGCGTGTCCACGAGGCAGTGTTTGTTGAGCGCGTCGCGGGCCGAAACCGCGTCGGCCGGGTCCTTGGCGTCCTTGCCGCCCTTGTGCTTCCAAATGGCCTTCTGTTCAGCGGGAGTGCGCCGCAGGATCTCGTTGTTGATCACCAGGGAAAGCGCCCGTCGATGGCGCATCTTGCAGTCGCGGATCGAGTCGCCTTCCGGACAGGTCGTCAGCTTGGTGAGCTTCTTTGCCGCGAGCTCGGGACATGCCTTCTCAAGCGCCGCCATCGCCTTCTTCGTGTCGGTCTTGCCGGTCTGGAGATCGAGCCCCCCGAGTCGAATGCGCTCCATGCAGCGTTCGAAGACCTGGATTTCCCAGACCGTCGGTGTCCGGATCAGGTCGTAGCGCTTGGCGTTGAACACCTCCATGGCGTCGTGGTCGCAGGTGACCGTGCGGAAGATCTGGTTGTCGGCCATCGTCGAGCTCAGCTTGCGGGTCATGCTGAAGTGATCGAGCCCCATCTGGTCGGCCCAACCCAGGAATCCGTCGCGCGGGTGGGCGATGATCGTCGTCGGTCGGGACTTCTTGTCGATGCCGCCGTCGTCGAGCTTGAAACCGTTGCGGTCGAAAACGACGTGGTCAACAAGCCTATCGCTGCTCATGCAGTACCAGTCCACGGCACCGTGAGCCGGGATTTGAAGCTCGTGGTATTGGACCGGGAAGCCGATGAAGTGGCCCATGTCGAGGGTGCTGATCTCGACGCCGACGACGCTCTTGACCCATTTTTGCAGGCTCGCGGCGAGGATATGCGGCGAGAAGTCGGTGACGACGTCGTGATCGGTCGACGCGACGTAGTCCAGGCCCTCGGCGACGATGGTTCGGACGCGTTTGTCCAGCGGCATGCCCGAGTCGAAGCTGGGTCGCTGGTGGAGGTGGAAGTCGCCGGACGCCCAACCGGTCGTGTCGACCTCGCGAACAACGCGTGCGGCGATCTTGTAGACCTCGCCGTGGTGGACCACGAAGTTGTTCTCGTCGTGGATGCCGTACTCGATGCCGTGGCTGACCACGACGCGGTAGCGGCCCTCGGCGACCGGGATGTCGAACGTTCCGTCGGCGGACACGTCGATGTCTTGCACCCCGCTGCCGATGCGACCCTGGCCGAGGTAAACGCGGCGACCGCCATCGGCATAGAGAGCCTTTCCGTCATCGCCGAGGCGCACGACCGTCGCTTTGGCCGGGATGCGTTGGCCGGACTGGTCGGTGGTGCGGATCTGGATGTGGCCTGGGCTTGGCAGGCTGGGCAGGAAGATCTGCTCCTTGCCGGCGTCGAGCGTCACCGAGATGAGGTCGCCGTGGACGACGCGGTGCTTGTCGGTCGCAACAACGACGTAGTTGCCGGCCGGCATCTTCGCGTCGAAATCGCCATCTTCGACGATGTCCATGCCGCGATCGGCGTCGATTGCGTTGAGCACGCCGGATGAACCAATCTTGTCGTAGTTGGCGGCGACGAGTTTGTCGATGCCTTCGGCGTTCCAGTCGGTGCCCGGTTTGGGGTCGTTGAAAACCAGGACATGCGAGTTGCTGGCCGCGTCGCCGGTGTCGCGCCACCGCACGTAGCCGCGCAGCGTTCCGGTCGGTGTGCCGCGATGGCCCGCGATGATCTCCTGGACCGAAGCCACGTCACCCGCACCGACGGCGAGAAAGCGCTCGTACGTGAAGAGCCGCTGCGAGTCGCATTCCTTGTCGTCTTTGCTGTCGACCTTGCAGTTCTTCGTCGCCGAGATGAACGGCGTGGCGGTGGACGTGAAGACCGGCACGCCGACCTTGGGATCGGGGTCCGAGGCGTTCTTCTTCACCGTGTAGTACGCGTATGAAACGTCGCCGCCGACCGCGGCCACCCAATCGAAGACGAACGGCTTGGCGAACGTGTCGCGGCCGGCGAACCACGCGTCCCACACCGCCTTTTGCTGGTCGAAGCCGGCGCCGGGTACAAACTGCTTGTTGTACTTGCCGAAGAAGAGGAAGTCGCCGCCGCCGATGCCGCCCTTGTTCTCGAGCTTGGGCCCGAACCCGGGCTGGCCGGCGGTGAAGGGGGAGTCGCCGAGCAGGGTGCCGATCACGGCCTCGCTTCCGGTCGCGACGTCCATCTGCACGGTCTTGCTGCAGCCCTTGATGTCGGTCGGACAGACGTAGCAGCCCGTCGTTACGCTCACGGCGAAAGACATCGGCACGCCGTCGGCCGCCTTGCCGCAATCGACCTTGCAATCGGTGACCGGCTTGCAGCCGCATTCGCCCTCGGCCTTGCCGTCCTTCTTGACGCAGATGAGCGTGTCGTCGTTGCAGTCCGCATCGGTCTTGCAGAACTCACCGGCCCAGTCTTTTTGCGGATCTTCGGGCAAGCGCACGGTCGTCTTCATGCGCACAAACGACTCGCCGGGGCGCAGGCTGTAGTCGGTCGAAAACCACACGTTGGCTTGCACGTTCTTGAACTGGACGACGTCTTGCAGCAGCTGCTTGTTGGCGCGCAGGGCATACAGCGCATAGATCATCGCGTAGCCGTCGCCTTCGACGCGCACGATCGCTTCCTTGCCGTCCGAGCCGTCGTTGACGACCTTCACCGAGCTGCCGAGCGGGGCGGGCACCAGCAGGTTGGTCATCGGGAAGACTTCGGCGAACCTATCGCGGCCGTTGCCTTCACCGAAGCGATCATCGTTGCGGCGGATATCGGCGTCGACAAGTGAGCCGCCGTACACGCCGGGACCCCACGAACGCTTGGTGTCGAGCACGGCAACGCGGATCTTGTCGTTTTCGATCAGGTAATCGCCGATGTCGGCATACGCGACCGGACCGCCGACCAGCTCGTAACGGGTCTCGATCTTCTTGGCGCGCAGCAGGTTGGGCGTCTCCTGCGAGCAGCCCGCGAGGCCGAGCGAAAACGCCGCCAGCACCAGCGCGAACGCCAGCGAACAGCCCGACATCATCGGCTTATGGGTGCGAGCGCGGGCCATCAAAACCTCAGCGCCAGCTTGCCGAACACCGCGTCGTTGTCGCGCGGCTGCCCGGCCAGCTCCTCGCGGTGGTCAAACTGCAGCGAGAAGCGGGCGATGTTGCGGATGAAGTGGTGGTTGAACGCGACCGACAGCCACATTTCGTCGCGGTTGTCTTCCTTGGCGGTGTCCGGGTCGATGAGCTCGGTGCGCACGGCGAGGCCGTTCTTGCCCAACGTGTACCCGAGCTCGGCGGTGATGGCTTGGCGCTGGACGTCCTGCGGGATGGTGGTGGTCGTGGTGGGCTCCTCCACGGGGTCGGCGCTGTCGGCGATCCACTCGACGAAGAGGTGGAAACCGTGGACCTTGACGTGCAAGTCGGCCTCCATGCCGGTGGTCGAGGTCGTCTTCGCGCCGTTGTTGTAGTAGCCGCCGCCAACATGGATACGCAGGCCGCCGCCGTCGAGATCGGCGATCTCCATGCCCACGGGTCCGAGCGGCTCCAGCTGCAGGCGGCCGACCACCGACACGCCGTGGAATCGGTTGCCGCGCAGACCGGTCGCGTTGACGTGGCCCCGGTAGAACACGGAATGGCGCTCGAATGCGTTGTAGACACCAAGTCGCCAGCCAAGGCCCAACAGGTCGTAGTCGCCCGCCACGGTCAGTCCCACCTGGCGAAACGGCGCCATCGCGTCACCGGCTCGGGAACGCTCGGAGAGACCGGCGTCGGCGCTGCTGAGGATCGCCGAACGCGCGAATGGAACGGTGCGCGCGCCGAGGTAGAACTTGAAGTAGTGGAAGCGCTCGTAGCCCACCCACGCGTCGAGCAGGTACTTGCCTTCGGTGTCGCCGCCGCCCCGCGCGAGGTCGGTGACGATGACGAAGGGGATGTGCTTGGCAACCTCACCGCTGAGGCCGATTCGGGCCCGTGGAATGCCGAAACCGACGCGCTCCACCTGGTCGCCGTTGACGAACATCGCCTCCTGCTTTTCGGCACCTTGCGCCCACAGGCCAATACGCGTCTCGATGCGCGCACGCAGGCGCACCATCAGCTCGCCGCGTCGCACCAGCGCCATGCCGGGGTAGTGTTTGCTGTAGCCGGGCGACTTGAAGCCAGGGTCGGTGCCGGGCAGCGCGTCGAGTTTGTTGCTCTTTCCGTTGCCGGGGTTGAGCGCGGCGGCGTCCTTGTCGTCGGCTTTGGGGGCTGCAGCATTGGGAACTGGGGCTTGTGCGACGGCGGGGGCCGTGGCAAGCAGCAAAGCCGCCGCAACCAAGACGGTCGGTAGCGCGATTCGCGGCGTCGAAAGAAGCGCGGGGCAACGGTTCATCGCAGACTCCTGTAGGCGCGCGGAACTTAGCAGACCGACCCTCCAAACAGAAGCGTGACCGGCCCCTGCTCGGGGCGTGGAGAAACGATGAAAAAGACGGAAAAAGCGGCGCGAATCCACGCGATTCTCGACGACCTGTACCCCGAGGTTCCGATCCCCCTCGACCACGTCGATTCGTACACGTTGCTCGTTGCCGTCCTGCTGAGCGCGCAGTGCACCGACAAGAAGGTCAACCAGATCACGCCGAAGCTGTTTGCCGTCGCGCCCAACCCCGCGGCGATGGTGAAGCTGTCGGTCGAAGAGATCCGCGCGATCATCAAGCCCTGTGGCCTTTCCCCGCAAAAATCCAAGGCGATCTTCACGCTCAGCAGGATGCTTCTCGACGAACACAACGGCGAGGTTCCCGCCGACTTCGAAGCGCTCGAACGCCTGCCCGGTGTCGGCCACAAGACCGCGTCCGTCGTCATGGCCCAGGCTTTCGGCGTGCCCGCGTTCCCCGTCGACACCCACATCCACCGGCTCGCGTGGCGCTGGGGCCTGAGCAGCGGCAAAAATGTCGATCGCACCGAAGCTGACCTCAAAGCGCTGTTTCCCCGCGAGTCCTGGAACCGCCTGCACCTGCAGATCATCTACTTTGGGCGCGACTTCTGCCCGGCGCTGCGGCATGAGTGGGCGGACTGTCCGATCTGCGGTTGGGCCGGGCTCAAGACACGGGCTGCCGAGGAATCCAAACGAGCTCGAGCCACCGCCACAAAGCGCAAAGCCAAGGCGCGTGCGTCGAAGAGAAGTTGATTGGTTCGCGCGACCGCGGTTGCCGTCACGCGCTATTTCAGCCAGCTGCGCAGCCACTGGTACCAACCGAAACCGGCCCCGTACTTGCCTGTCGTCTTGGACACGCCACCGACGCCGCTGACGGCTACGGTCGCTCGAACGCCGAACTTCTTGCCCTTGCCCTCGAGCACTGCGTTGCCGACCCGCGCTTCGAACGCGGTGGGCGCGCAGCCTTCATCGGTCGTGCCGTCGCAGTCGTTGTCCTTGGCGTCACAGGGCTCGATGTTGGCGGGGAGTTTGCTGCCGAGGCACTTACCCAGCGATCCATCGGACTGGCAGCGCTGCTTGCCGTCTTTGCATTCGCCCACCGACCGTTGTTTCGGATCGCCCGACCAGCAGGGGGCTGTCAGGGCCGTGTCGATCGTGTTGCCGCAGCCCTTGACCTTGTCGCACGCGTCGACGGTGCACGGGTTGGAGTCGTCGCAATCGGCGATCTTGCCCGGGATGCACGTGTACTTGCCGGCCTTGTCGGTCCCGCACTTGTCTCCGAGCGTGCAGGCGCTTCCGTCGCTGCATGACGTGACGATGTTCTTGTAGCCGCACTTGCCCGACGTCTTGTCGCATGTGTCCTCGGTGCACGTCGTACCGTCGCTGCAGTCCTTCTTCTTGCCGACCGCGCATTTGCCCGCCGCACAGGTGTCGTTGACGGTGCACGCGTTGCCGTCCGCGTCGCAGGGGCCGGATTTGGCGGTGTGAACGCAGCCCTTCTTCGGGTCGCAGGAGTCCACGGTGCAGGGGCTCTTGTCGTCACATGGCAGCAGTGGCCCGGCCAGGCATTTGCCCGATTTGCACGCGTCCGATGTCGAACAGACCGAGTTGTCGGCGTTACAGGGGGTCTTGTCGGACTTCACGTCCGCTTCGCACTTGCCGGTGTTGGGGTTGCACGCGGTCTTCTTGCAGAAGTTGTCGGTGCTGGTGTTGCACTTGACGATGGTCGTCGGGTTGATCTTGCACTGGCTCACGCCGCCGCTTGTGTCGCAGAACAGGGTGCCGTTGCACGCGTTGCCGTCTTCTTTGCTCTTGCAGTCCGCGTCGACCTTGCAAGCGCAGACGTTGGTGCCGCCCGCGCACTTACCGGACTTGCATTGGTCGCTGACGGTGCAGTCGTTGCTGTCGTCGCACTTCTTGCCGTCGGCGAGCGCCTTGTTCTGGCAACCCTTGCCCTTGTCGCAGCTGTCGGTCGTGCAGTTGTTGCCGTCGTCGCAGGCGGTCTTGATATCCAGCGGTTTGCCCTTGCAGCCGCCGCCCTGGCAGGTGTCGAGCTGCGTGCACTTGTCGCCGTCATCGCAAGTGCCCGCGGTCGGTGTGTTGACGCACCCGCCCTTGGGGTCGCAGCTGTCGGACGTACACGGGTTGTTGTCGTTGCAGTCGAGCAGCTTGCCGGGCACGCATGTCCCCGACGCGCATGCATCCTTGCCGGTACACACGTTGTTGTCGGCGTTGCACGGGGTGCCGTCCTTCTTCTTGGTGACCACGCATTTGCCGGCCTTGGGATCGCACCCGTTGGTCTGACACACGGTGTTGAGCGATGTGTCGCACGAGACGACCGTGGCGGGGTTGATCGCGCACTTGTTTGTCGTCTTGTTGCAAAACAGCGTGCCGTTGCACTTGTTGCCGTCCTCTTTGTCCGCGCAGTCCTTGTCCGTCGCGCATCCGCAGGTGTTGGCGCCGCCGATGCATTTGCCGGCTGCGCACTTGTCGCCGGTCGTGCACTTGTCCCCGTCGTCGCAGGTCTTGGCCCCGGCGGGTTTGTTCAAGCACCCCTGCGATGGGCTGCATACGTCGTCCGTGCACGCGTTGAAGTCGTTGCAGTGCAGCTTGGGCGCGACGGCTTTGCCCGAACACTTGCCGCCGGCACAGGTATCGCCGGTCGTGCACTTGTTGCCGTCGCTGCAGGCCGCTCCGTCGGGCACCGCCTGGGCCACACAACCCTTGTTGGCGTCGCACTTGTCGACCGTGCACGGGTTTCCGTCGTTGCAGGTCAGGTTCTTTTGGGCCACGCACGTCCACGCCAGCGTGACCTGGTGTTGGCCGCACTTTTCGCCGAGCGTGCACTTGTTGCCGTCGTCGCAGGTGTTGGTTAGCGGCTGATACAGGCAGACGGCGTCCGAGGCGCGGCAGACGTCCTTGGTGCAGTCTTCGCTGTCGTCGCAAGCCTTGGCCTTGCCCGCCACACACGCCCCGCCCTTGCATCGATCGGCCTGCGTGCACTTGGAGCCGTCCGCGTCGCACGGATCGTTGTTGGCCTTGTAGGTACAGCCCTTCTTCGCGTCGCACACGTCGCTTGTGCAGTCGTTGTTGTCGTCGCACTTCGCCGGCGACCCGGGTCGGCATTTGCCGGCCTTGCAGGTGTCGTTCTTGGTGCAAACCGAGCCGTCCGCGTCGCAGCTCGTCCCGTCCGTGGTGTTCGTGATGGCGCAGACGCCGGTCTTGGGATTGCACGCATTGGCGCGGCAGGCGTTGTTGACGGTCGTGTCGCAGCTGACCTTGCTGCCCGGCTTGATTTTGCACGTCTTGCTGGACGCATCGCAGTGCAGGGTGCCGTTGCAGAGGTTGCCGTCTTCCTTGGTCTTGCAGTCTGCATCCGTCGTGCAGCCGCACGCGTTGGCGCCCGCCTGGCACTTGCCGATTTTGCAGGTGTCCTTTTCGGTGCAGGTGTTGCCGTCTGAACAGGTCGTGCCGTCGAGCTTCTTGTGGAAGCAGCCGCTTTGACTCTTGCAGGAGTCCTGCGTGCACGCGTTGTCATCGTCGCAGGCCTTGGTCACGCCGATAGCGAGGCCGACACACTTGCCGTCTTTGCACGCGTCTTTCTCCGTGCACTTGTCGTCGTCGCTGCACGGCCCGGCGGTCTTGTCGTGCTGGCAGCCCTTGACCGGGTTGCAGCTGTCGGAGGTGCACGGCGATTTGTCGTCGCAGTTGATGAGCTTGCCCTTGCAGACCTCGCCGGCGCAGGACTCGTTGTTCGTGCACGGGTTGCCGTCGTTGCACGGAACGCCGGCCTTCGCCGTGTATTTGCACGCACCGGAAGTGAGATCGCACTTGCCCTGGATGCAGTCATCGCCGGATTCGCAGGCCTTCTTCGGCCCCGCGCCGCATTGCCCGTTCTTGCAGGTGTCGTTGACGGTGCACGGGTTGTCGTCGGCGTTGCAGCCCGAGCCGTCTTCGGGCTTGGTCGTACAGCCGGTCTTGGGATCGCACGAGTCGGCGGTGCACGGGTTGTTGTCGTCGCAGACTTTGGCCTTGCCGGGCTGACATTTGCCGTCTTTGCACGTGTCGTTTTGGGTGCAGACCGAACCATCGGCGTCGCAGGGCTTGCCGCTGTCACCGAGGTAGGTGCAACCGGCCGCTCCGCCACATGAATCGGCGGTGCACGGGTTGTTGTCGTCGCACGTCTGCTCGTCGCTCACACCGTCGCAATCGTTGTCGATGCCATCGCACGTTTCGGTCGCGGGCTCAGGCGCTTTGCATGCGGTCAGTCCGCCGTTTGTGGGGGCACCGGGCGCACCTTTGGCCAGGCACGTGCGCTCGCCGAGGCAGAATCCGCCGTTGCTGTGCTTGGCCTTGCAGCTCGTTGTCGCCTCGACCTTCATCGCGGCATCCGAACAGGAGCACACCTTGTTGGCTGGCAAAACGCATTGGCGGGTCTTGGCGCCTTCGACGTCCACGAGGTCCTCGCAGACATAACCGGTCGGGCACTCATCGCTCTTGGTGCAGACCGTCCCGCAGAAGAAACCGTCGGCCCCGCGGTCGACGCAGCGGTTCTTGTCGAGCCCCTGACCCTGGCACTCGCTGTTGGCTTTGCACGGTTTGCACACCTCGGACCACTTGGGCACGCAGACCTGGTCGTTGCCCTTCTTCACGCAGGCTTCGTTGTCTTTGCAGCCGTCCGCGCAAAGCCGGGCGCAGACCTTGGCGCCACCCACCTCGATGCAGTGATCGCTGTAGCACTCGTCGTCGCTGCCGCAGGAGCACCCGGGATTTCCGGGGCAAGTGGGTTGGATGCTGGTGTCGCCAGCTTTGCCTGCGTCGGCGCTTGTGCCGGTGTCCGTTGCGGTCGCCGTGTCCGTCGTTGTCGATGAGCCGGTGTCCTTTTCGGCGATGTCGTTTTCGGTGTTGTTGCCCGCGTCGACGGTCTTGTTGCTGCTGTCGACAGCGGCGTCGTCACCGCAACCGGCAGAGCTCACAACGAGCCAGCACGTGGCCGCAACCACGACAAATGGGACCCGGCCGGTCAAGCCGCGTGACGTTCGCTGCATCATCAGTTCTTCCCGGCGAGATCGTTGGGACGGAGGAGCCGCAAAAAGAAGCCGCAAAAGACAGGGGTAACAGCAGGTTGCCGGTGCGGACTCCGCGGGTCAAGGCGCCAAACCGCGCACTCGCGGTGTGTGAACGCCCCGACGCGAGCGTTTTTGCGCGTCTCGCCAGTCAATTTTTCACCGGTCAAGTACAGGTCGGTGGCCACTTGGACGACTTCAACACGCACTTGGTCTTGGCAGGGCAGGTCTTGGTGACGGTCCATGCACCGGGCGCCTTGTTCGGGGCCGAGCTGCTGCATTTGCTGCCATGCGATCCCGTGCAACCGGGAAAGAGCGAGCGCTTCTCCGCCTTCTGGCCGTCGCAGCGGTATTCGGAGCCGATGACGGTGGTCGAACACGGCGTGCCCTGCGGCTTGACCTGGCTCTTGGCCACGTCGCAGCACTTGCCGGACGTGCAGCATTTATCCGCGCCGAGTTTTTGGAGCTCGCAGGTGCCCGTCGATTTCAGACAGATCGGCACTTCGCAGGGGCCCGCCTGTTTGGCGAGATCGGCGCAGTCATCGTCCTTCTTGCAACATCCCGGGTTGGACTTGCCAACGCACTTGCCGGCCGCGTTGCAGATCGAGTCGATGGTGCAAGGGTCGCCGTCGTTGCAGTCGACCCCGGCTTTCTTGGGCGTCCATTTGTCGGTGGATTTGGCCGGGTCGCAGACGCTGCATATGTCCTCTGCCAGCCCGGCTTTGCCCTTGGAGACGCACTGGTTGTCGATGAGACACCAGCCGTCCGCGAGCGTTGTGCCGGATGTCGACGTCGAAGGATCGCAGACCGAACACGCGCCGATATCGGGATGCGGCTTGCCCTTGTCGATGCACTGAACGCCCTTGGCGGTCTGGACGGCGCACTTTCCGGGGGCGCCTGTCCACTCCTTTTGGCTCTTGCTCGGCGCGCAACTCGCGCACGTGACGCCAGTCGGGTTTTGGCCCGACACGTAGCAGGCCTTACCGATGTGGCACCAGCCCGTCTTGACCGACCACTTGTCGAGGCCCTTGGCGGGGTCGCACTGCAGACACTTGTCGGTCGGATGCGCGTCATTGGCCGCGTAACACTTGCCGTCGATGAGGCAGGTCCCCTTCTTGGCGGTCCACTTGTTGGCGTCCACGGCAGGCTGGCAGATCTCGCAGCCCACCGCGCCGGGCTTCTTGTCGTCCTTCGACGCGCAAAATCCGTCGATCAGGCACTTATTGGGGGCGAGCGCGTTGCTGCACTTGCCCGTTTTCGCCTCGCAGAGATCGGCGGTGCAGGCGACGCCGTCGCTGCAGTCCTTGTCCACGAGGCTGCAGGTGCCGTCGAGACACTTGGCGATCTTGCATGCGCTGCCGCCTTTGCATTCGTTATCGGCCTGGCAGCAATTCTGGAACGGGATCTGTTTGCAGTGTCCCTTGCTGCAGGAGTCCGTGGTGCACGCGTTGGCGTCGTCGCAGTCCTTGTTTGCCTTGCACGTGCACATCAACTGGAAGTCGGCGCAGCAGTCGCCCTTGTCGACACAGGCCGGCGTGCAATGGCACTGGTTTTCCTCGAGGTAGATGCCGCAATGGCCCTTGCAGCTGGTGATCTCGACGTGGCCCGCATCAACCGGCCCGGCTTTGCCAGCGTCGGTCGAACCAGCGCTGTCCGATCCGCCGCTGCTGCCCCCGTCGGAGGATGCCCCGGACGATCCGCTCGAAGACGCCGAATCATCCGCTGCCGCGGTGTCGTCGTCTTGGAAGTTGAATCGCTGTCCGGCGTCCAGGCCCGCGTCCTCGACGATATCGTCTTCCTTGGTGTCCGAAGGCTCATCGCCACACCCGCCAATGACCACCGCCGCGAGCAAGGTCGCTACGGTCGCCGCGAAAGTCTTGGGCCAACTGGTCTTGCGTTTGCGCATCATCGCTCCGGCGCGGCATTGTACGGCTTTCGTCGGGGCCCGCCAGCGTGCTTACGTTCTTGTATCGCATCGCCGGGGTACGAGCGCTCCTCCTGCTGGTTGGGGGTGGTGCGCACGCCGCATTGCTCCTGGCCCCGGCCGTCGCCTGGCCGCATATCATCGACGAGGTCGCGCAGAACATCGTCATCGACCTCAAGACGACCGATGGCCGCAAGTTCGATGTCGTCTACGCCCTGCACGACAGTCATATCGCTGCTTTCTACGACCAAGCGCGGCAGCTTGGCCTGCCGACCGATCGCAGCGACGCCGCCTTTGCCGGCCAACTGGCTTCAAGCTTCGACTACGACGGCTGCACGATCAGTCCCGCGAAGAAGCGGGCCTGGGCACCACGACCCGGGTTTCGCGCGTTCCCGCTGACGTTGACTTGCCCCCGTCCGATGAAGTCGCTTCGGCTCCGCCGCGTGGATTATCGGCGCGACAAGACCCGCACGACCCTCTACATCGGTCTGCGCATCGGCGACTCACGACCGCGGCGCATGCTCATTGCACCGCGGCTGGGCGCGCTCGAGATCCCGGTTCTCACCGCGGGGCGTCCGCTCCCCATCGCCGCCACCAGCAGCGCCGACAACGACCCCCACGACGCCCACAACGAAGGTGACGAACCCGGGACCGAGCGTGCCAAGAGCAGCGACTTCCCCGACCCCGAACGAGCGCGCGCAACACGACGCTGGGCATCGCTCAAACCGCCCCCTTTCCCGATTTTGCAGGCCTGGGCCAAAGAAGGCGCCATGCACCTGGCGGTCGGCGTCGACCACCTGCTCTTCCTGGCCGCACTTGTGCTCTGCGCCGCCACGATCCGCGGCCTCCTCGTGCTCGTTATCCTGTTCTCGATCGGGCACATGGCGGCGATGTTTGGGGCGCTCATACTCGGGCTCCCCGGCCACTGGCTGATCGAGGTGGGCATCGGCCTGTCGATCGTTTGGGCCGGCTTCCAGGCGCGCGATCCAGCGACGGGCAGTACGTTGCGCAGCGCCGTAGGAGCCCTTGGATTCGGGCTCGTCCACGGCTGGGCATTTGGCAGCGAACTCGCGCGTCTCGCTGTTGGCGTCGACGGCTTGCTGTGGCCGCTTGCCAGCTTCGGGATCGGCTTGGACGCAGCGCAGTCTGTCTTCTGCGGAGCCGTCTACTTCGCTTGGCGCGCGATCAACGGACGCCTTTCGGAATCAAAGGCGGGCCGTCTTTCGAAATCAGGCTGGGCGAGACGCGTGGCGAGCACCCTGATCATGGCCGGCGGAGTTGCCTTCGCGATCGCAGCCGCGGTGTAGCTCGGACCATCAACGAGCGGACGTCAGTTTTTCGGCGCGAGTACGACGCCGATGTGAACGTCTCGACTGGCGACCTGGTGGGCCGGGTTGGCCTGCTCGTGTTCGGCTGCAGGCGCATCGAAGGAAACGTCTGCCGCGCGCGCCGCTGCCTGCCAATCGGCGAGGAGCGACCGGATCTCGTCGCGATCATCGTCGCCACACTTGACGTAGATCTTCTCGAGCGGCGTGCCGAGGCTCGTCTGCTGCATCGTCTTGAGCTGCCGGACCGCCGCTACCAGGTCGACCAACAGTCCGCCGGTCTGCTCTGCAGCTTCGTCACGCTTGCCGCCGAACACGTCGATCGTCCCGTCCTCGGCCTTGGGCCAGGGCGCGATGTGAATGCTGGTCGGCGCCCCGGCTCCCATACGCGGCAGGATCGCGGCGTTGTAAAGCTCTTCGGTCACGAACGGCAACACGGGCGCGAAAAGCCGCAGCATGGCCCAGGTTCCCTCGAAGATCGTGCGGCGCGCGGCCTCTACCTCGCCGGCCGACCAGCGATCGGGGTTGCGGAAGCGGTCCTTCACGATCTCAAGGTAGTTGTCGCACCAATCCCGCCAAAACAGGTTCTCGGCGGCGCGAACGGCGCGGCTGTATTCGTATTGCTCGAAGGCTTCGGTGGCGTCTTCGACGGCTTCGACGATGCGACTTCGGATCCAGCGATCCGCGGCGGTCGGATCGTCGGCCGCGCCCGAACCCGGGGCCCAATCGCCGATGCTCATCATCGCAAAACGCGTGCTGTTCCAGAGCTTGGTCAACAGCCGCTTGCCGCCTTTGACGTCCTCTTCCAGGTAGCGCAGGTCGTGCCCGAGCGTGGCGCCCGCCGACCAGTACCGCAGCGAGTCGGCCGAATAGCGCTGAATCACCGACGCGGGATCGACGAAATTGCCGAGCCGCTTGGACATCTTCTTACCAGCGCGGTCCAGCCCCCAGCCGCTGATCATCACGTCTTTCCACGGCAAACAACCGGTGTGCAGGTGGCTCTTGGCGACGGTGTAGAAGAGCCACGTTCGGATGATCTCGAACGCCTGCACGCGGACACCCATCGGGTAGATGTCCGGGCGCGCCTCGGCGGCGACATCGTCCGACGGCGCGTCCGTTTCCCAAAAGGCCCAGTTCGCGTTGATGAGCGGCGTCAACGAAGACGTCATCCACGTGTCCATCACGTCTTCTTCGGGCCGCAATTGCACGCCATCGGGGACCTGTGCTTTGACCGAGGCCGGGGCGTCGTCAACCAGCGGATCGAGCGGCAAATCGCCAAAATCGGGGAACACCGCCGCGCCCGTGTCTTCTCGATACCAAACGGGAAACGGCACGCCGTAGAAGCGCTGCCGGGAGATATTCCAGTCCCACTTCAGCCCGCTCACCCAGTCCTCGTAGCGGTCGCGCATGAACGCGGGATGCCAATTGATCTCTCTGCCGCGCGCGATGAGCTCGTCTTTGAGGTCCAACAGACGAATGAACCACTGGGGCACGACCTGGATCTCGACCGCACAACCGCTGCGATCGCTGACGGACGCGCGTGAAACGTTGTCGTGAACGCTCAACAGGTAGCCGTGCTCCTCGAGCAGCTCTTTGGCGGCGAGGCGCGCTTCGTTGTAGGTGTTGGCGAGCTTGCCTTTGACCGCGACGTGCACGCGCTTTCCGTGCAGCGTCGGCAGCTCCGGCGTGTCCATGCGGCCGCGCCGATCGATGACCATCCGGGTGTCGAGCTTGTGCACGCGCCACTTCACGATGTCCTCGGCGTCGCCGAACGTGCAGACCATCATCAGGCCGGTGCCGAACTCGGGGTCGACGCCCTCGTCGCGGATCAGCGGCACGGTCAGGCGCTCACCAGTGCTGCCATCGGCGCGTAGGTCGGTGAGCGGAACCTCGAAGCGAACATCGGGACCGAGCCCGGAAAAACGCTCGTCATCGGGGTTGCACGCGATCGCGACGCACGCAGTGACCAACTCCGGACGGGTCGTATCGATCACGCCATCGTCGCCGCCGTCGGTTCGCGGAAAACGCAGCCGATGCAGGGGCCGATTCTTCTCGTCGCCCGCCTCGACATCGGCCTGGGCAAGCGCGGTGCCGAGCTTGGGGTCCCAGAGGATCGGGTCGACGCGTCGCTCGATATGACCGCTGGTAACCAGCTCAATGAACGACCGTTGAGCGTGTTCGACGGCGCGCGGCTGAATGGTCGAGTACGTCATGCGCCAGTCGACGGACAAACCGAGCGAACGCCACAGGTCCTTGTACGCCTCGGCGCCTGCCTGCGTTTCCTTCAAGCACAGCTTCACGAACTCGTCGCGGGTGATGTTGCCCTTGTGGACCTTGTACTTCTTTTCGACGTAGCGCTCGGTGGGCAGGCCGTTGTCGTCAAAACCCATCGGGTAGAAGATCTCGTAGCCTCGCATCCGCTTGAACCGCACCACGAACTCGGCCTGCGAGTAGCTCATCGCGTGACCGACATGCAGGTGGGCCGCGCTCACGTACGGCGGTGGCGTGTCGACCGAGTAGACCTTGCCCGCCTTGGCCGCGTCGCTTTGCGCGTTGTAACGGTAGATGCCCGCCTCGTCCCAAGCCTTCACCCACCGTGGCTCGGCCTCGATGAACTTGTATTTTTTCGGCATGTCGAGGGTGCTCGGTTGGTCCGCCATGGGCTCCTCCTGCGTCGAATGCGGACCGGTCGGGCCCGCCAAGGGTGGCGCAGATTAGACCCTGAGGTTGATCCCGGCAATCGCCGCTGCACGCCCCCCGTTGATAGCGTTGGTGTCGGTCGCCTACCATCGCGGGGACTCCAAAGGATGAAACCGTCGTGCCACCCGCCGCCAGCAACCCCAACGCCGACAAGACAACCATCGGCGGCGCGCCAGCCACGGCCAAATGTGCCAACGCTGAATGCAAGCTCGAAGCCGAATTCGGGCACGATCTCTGCATTCTTCACACGCGACGTGTCAGCAAGGGTGTCGGCAACGAAGTCGAGAAGGCCGCCCTACACGACGCCTTCCGCAAGCTCGCGTCGCTGGGTGTCATCCGGATTCGCGACCTCTTCCTGGTCGGCGCGGACCTCTCGGGACTGATGCTGTCGGTCAAGAACCTGCAGCATTCCGACCTGACGGGCGTTAACTTCTACAACGCCCGCTTTGACCGCGTCGGCTTCGATTTCTCCACGCTGGACAAGGCCAATTTCGAGAGCGCTATCTTCGACAAGGTCGACCTCCGCCGCGCCACTGTCGTTAACGCACGCTGGGCTGAGGCGATCCTCGACGGCGTGAAAATCGGCTCGCTGCGACGCGTGGGCCTGAGCAACCCGTACGAAAGCGGCCAACACAAGGACCTCGCGAAAGCCGGCCAGGTCTTCTCGATGTTCAAAGAGCTGTACACGACCAACGGCCAGTTCGACACGGCGGGCGCGTTCTGGGTGCGCGAATGTGACCTCAAGCGTGTCACGGGCAGCTGGGTCGATCGCGTCTGGTGGTGGACGCTGTGGGCGACGTGCGGCTACGGCGAGGAACCGAAACGAACCGCGGGCCTCTTCTTCATCATCATCTTCGGGTTTGCGCTGATTTATACGATGTGCACGCTGAATGTGCCCGACGGCGACACCAATAACTTGTCGACTTGCTTGTATTTTTCGGTCGTCACCTTTACGAGTCTCGGGTACGGAGAGATCACCCCCGTCGGCATCGCGCGGTTCTTCGCGGCTGCCGAAGCTTTGCTGGGGGTGTTTTCAATCTCGTTGTTCGTTTTTGTCTTCTGTCGTCGGATGACGCGGTAGCGGCTGATGGCGTCCACCCAATGGCAACCCCTGGCCCGATTTGCGCGGCGCATCCCGGACAGCTTGATCGCGGCGATGGACCCCGGGGCCCGCGCGCCGACCGAAGACCTGCGCGAAGCCGTCACGTGGGCGCTCGTCTTCACGGCGATGACCGTGATCGTCGCGATGTCCACCAGCATCCTGTCGGGGCTGTACGACGCCTTGGCCGGCCGTGAAATCCTGATCCGTACCGGGCGATTCTCGGCCTTCCTTCGAAAACTGCTCGCGATGGCCATCATCTTTTTGCCCTGGTACAGCGTTATCGACCTCATCAAGACCGGCTCGTACGACGACGCGCTCGTCGCTTTTGCGTTCCTGGGCGCTGTTGGTTGGATGACGCTGCGGGCCGCTGATCACGGGCGAATCTGGCTCGAGTCGGACGAGCGACTCATCAAGATCCAGCGCGGTTTTGCGATCTTTCCGGTCAAGTTGACGACGGTCGACCTTTCGGTGGCCCTGATCGACGCGACCACGCGCACACCGGTCGGCAAGCAAGTGAAGGGGCGCCCGGTCTATATCGCCAAGCGGAACTGGGACCTCGTGGTGAAGGCGCTTGGGGGCACGGATGAAGCGTCCGCGTGGTTGCGCGGCGCGGTCGCCAAGGTCGGCCTGGTTGCGGCGGGTCGCCGTTTTGTCGCTGGAAGCTGATTGGAGCCTGGACGAACAGGGGTCGCATCAACCGCCGCGGGTCACTTGTTCAAGAACAGGAACGCGGCGATGGCCAAGCTGATCAGGCCGACCGCCGCGATCGCGATGGCGGCGATCAACATCGTTTTTTGATTGCCGCCGCCGGCCACGCCCGTATTTTCGCCTCGCATGGTCGCGACGTCTGCACGACTGGCGGCGACGGTCTCGTGCGACGCGCGGTGTTGGCGGGCGACTTCGTCCTTGGAGATCCCCGGGCTGGTCGGGATCTTGCTGGCGTCCATCTCTTCGGTTGGAGGCGCCGGCCGCTCGTGACGGGTGCTCGAAGCCGATCGTTGGCGCTTGTCCCAGCTGCCGTCTTGACCTCGCTGCTGACGCTTGATGCCGCTCTTGCGCATCGCGCTGGGCGCCTTGACGCTCGGGATGCGCGCTCGTCCGCCGGGCGGCGGGGGCACGTTGACCTTGACCTTCGAAGACGGCGAGCCGGTCTGGCGCTGCGGCGCTCGCGGTGCGCGCCGGGGTTTGGCCTTCGCGGGCGCCGGTTCAGAAGACGCGGGGGCCGCCTGACGTTCGCGCTCGATTCGTTGAGCTTCTGCGCGCACCTTGGCGGCCAGTCCGGCGCCGATGATCGTCGCTTCAGCCGGGCTTGGCTCGGGCTGTTGGAAGGGCGCTCGCATGCCGCCGCCGCGATCCATGGCCTCTGGCAAATCGGATGGCAGGTCGAGATCCGGCGCCGCGCGTTCCTGTGCCGTGGCACCCGTCCCCGCGCCGTGCATTCCTGCGGTCGCCGGGGCGCCCTGGTCTTTTTGGCGCTTGGCCATCTCCGACTGGCGGATTCGCGCCTTGTCTTCGGCTGAGAGCGTGCCTGTCGGTGCCGGAGCTCCAGGCGGGCCGTAGTCGGGTGGCAGGTGAGTTGGCCGGTAGCGCGGTTCGCTTGCGCGGGCTGCCTTGTCGATCTCGGCGACTTCCTCGCTGCCAAGGACCTCTGTGGCAGCCGCGGACGCATCTTTGACGGTGGGGGCCGCAAAAACAGGCGCATCACCGCGCTTGCTCGCTTCGATCAACCGAGCCAGCGCTTCCTCGACGGCGCTCGCGTTTGCTGGCCGGTCCGTCTCCTTCTTGGCCAGCATCGAGTCGACCAACTCCGACAGCCCTTGCGGCATTGGGATGCCCGTTGCCGACAGCTTTGGCGGCGGCGCCTTGGCGTGCTGCAGCAAGATGTCGATGACCGAGTTGCCGTCGAAGGGCGGCTCTCCGGCGATCAACTCGTAGATCACCGCGCCGAGCGCGTAGATGTCTGTTTGTGGACAGACCTGCCGGCCTTCGACCTGCTCGGGCGCCATGTAGTGCGGCGTGCCGAACACCGAACCAGCGCGGGTCAGCGCGGCCGTCACCATGTTCGTCGGCAGTTTGGCGATCGAGAAGTCGAGCATCTTGACGAAATCGCTCGAACCGCGGGTACGGAGAAAGAGGTTCTCCGGTTTGATGTCGCGGTGGATGATGCCGTTCTTGTGAGCAACGACCAGCGCGGATGCGACCTGGCGACCGATCTCCAGCGCTCGGCCCACGTCGACCGCGCCCTCCTCTTCCATCAGGTCGCTGAGCTCGCGCCCCTGCAAGATCTCCATGACGATGTAGACCATGCCGCCGCTTTCGCCGACATCGTGCATCGTAATGATGTTGGGATGGTGCAACTGCCCGGCCGCACGCGCTTCGCGAACGAGGCGTTTGGCGGCGACCGGATCTTTGGCGACGTCGGTGCGCAGGACCTTGATGGCGACCTTGCGGCCAAAGCTCTTGTCGGTCGCCTGGTAGACGACGGCCATGCCGCCTTTGCCCAGCTGCGACTCGATCTGATAGCGGCCGGCGAGGGTGGAGCCGATGAGTTCTGCGGCGTCGATGGTGCCAGCAGCCAAGTCGGCCATAGATCCCCCCGCCAAGATCGCCGCTAGGTTACGGCAAGGCCATGGGGGTGGCAAACGACCGACGTTCGCCAGACCGACCCCTGCTGAGCACATTACGGCGACCGGTCGCGTCGCAGTCCGGGTATGCCGGTCACGACCGCGCGGACTCTGGCGTGCGGGCCGCCCGGCCGCCCCACAGGCCCGATTGGAAGTCGCTGATTGAGCGATGGGCCGAGTCCGAGCCACCCAAACCCGAACCCGAACCCGAACTCACACCCTCACAAGGACCCTCGCGCCCCGCGAACCCCGATCGAACCTGAGGCCGCCCCAGGCCGCCCCAAAGAAGCATTGACTCGCGAAGACAGATGCATACAATCCCGCGCCTCTTGAGCGCCGGAGTTGCACATGGCCCGCATCACGATCGAAGACTGCCTCGACAACGTCCCCAATCGTTTCGCGCTGGTGATGTTGGCGGCCAAGCGCGCCCGTCAGCTGCGCGAGGGTGAGGCGCCCACGATCGAGAGCAAGAACAAAGAGTGCGTCACCGCGCTCCGCGAAGCCGCCCATGGTCACCTCTCCTTCGACCAGGCCGTCGCGCCGCTGATCGAGCGCCACGAGCGCTGAGACGCAGCCAACGCGTCTGATTGGCGCCCCAAACAACCCGACACTTTTGTTCGTTCGATCTCATCGAGCGTCCGCCGTACACCCGTGCGTCGCGAGCCGGTCTCGTGCCCACAACACGCGATCCGCATAGCTCCGGTTAAACGGCAGCTCGCCGCCACTGAACGACTTGCGGATGCGTCCAGCTCCGGCGTTGTAGGCGCACAAAGCGTAGACGTGCGCACCGTCAAAACGGACCATTAAACGTGCATAGAGGCGCGACGCCGCAAACGCCGCGCAACGGACGTTTGTGGGATCGTCACAGCCGAACGCCCGCGAGGTTCGGCGCAAGAGCTGCATCACGCCGATCGCACCAGCGCCCGACCGCGCTCTCGCCGAAAAGCCGCTCTCAACCCACGCAACGGCCAGCATCAGCGTGCCGTCCACACCGGCCTTACGAGCCCCGGCCTCGATGGCAGGTCGGATCGACGCGCATCGGCGGGCGCGCTTCTTTGTCATCTTCATGCGCCGCACCCTGCGGCCGCCGACCGCCTCAACCGCAGAGGCTGAGATGGGCTCGACCGCGTCTGTTTCGGGCCCGCTATACCCGCCCCCACCCTGACCTCGATGGGCCGTGGGACCGCCGCATCCGACCGTCATCAAGACGCCCAGACAGGCCGCCGCCAGGGGCGCCGCAATGCCCCTGCAAACCATCGACGTTGTTGTGGATCGGGTCATCTTCGTCTGCTATGTTCGCGCGCCTGCAAACGGGGTTGGTGCGATTCATCAAGCCGGCTGCAGGCTCGCGCCTCGGCGCGGCAGCCCTGGTCAAAGCTCTCCGGAGCCAACAAGGGCGCTCTCACCCGACCAGCAACGCGGCGCGGACACGCCACGACGCGCACATGGTCAACGCATCGACGCCCGGTCTCTTCGACGGACCGCGGCCATTGTGGGGCAATCCGTGGGACTCTTCGACTTCCTGACAGGCGGCGGCGATCCGCGCAAACAGATCGAAAAGCACCGCAAGCGCCTCACCGACGCCTACCGTCAAAGCCACGAGCGCTACCTGGCGATGGACGAGCTCGCGAAGATGGCCACGCCCGAGGCCTACACCGCGCTGCTCGAACGCTTCACTATTCGCGTCAACGGCCCAACGGTCGACGAAGAAGAGAAGACCTACTGCTACGAACTCTTGACGCGCGCCGGCGACGTGGCGTCGCAGCCAATCATCGACTTCATCAGCACGCACAACTCCGTGTATTTCCCGCTGCGTGCGCTTCGCGGCATCGCTGGGGACGAGGTTGCCGTGGATACGCTGCTCTCGGTCATCGAAGACTGCGATCCAGGCTATCACGACGGGCTTGAGCGCCTTCGAGAGATCGTCTCCAACCTGCGTGATTTCCGACACGAGCGCGTCCGCGCGACCCTCGTTGGGCTGCTGGCGAGTCGTTCCGATGAGATCCGGTTCTATGCCTTGGACGGATTGGCTGGCTACCCCGCCGAAGAGGTCACCGAGCACTTCGCAGCGCGCCTGATCGACCCGGAAGAAACCCAACGCGTCAAAGCCCTCGCCGCCGAGCTCGCCGTGGAACATGGCTTTGAGTTCAAGCGATGGGCGGAACAGCTGGGCCCCGCGCTCGGCGAGCTCTACAAGATCGACAACACCTATCGAATCGCGCACAAGGTCTGAATCGACGGCGCCCTCAACCCTCTGCCGCGCCCGATGGGCGGCGGCCGTGGAGATTTCATGTCCACCACCCCGATGACCCCCGGCGGCCTCGTTGCGTTGCACGCCCGTCTTCGCCAGCTCAGAGAAGTCGAGCGCCCGCAGAACGTGCGCGATATCGAGGAAGCCCGCGCGCACGGCGATCTCAAAGAGAACGCCGAGTATCACGCCGCCAAAGAGCGCCAGAGCCATATCGCTGGCCACATCAAACACGTCGAGTCGCTGATCGCCTCGTCGCAGGTCATCGACCCGAAAACGCTGAGCGGCGATCGCGTCGTATTTGGCGCGACCGTGACGCTCCTCGACGACGACGATGAGGCCGTGCGGTACCAGATCGTCGGTGAGTTCGAGGCCGACCTGAACGAAGGCCGTATCTCGTATGTCTCGCCGGTGGCCCGCGCGCTGATCGGCAAGTCCGCCGGTGACGAAGTTGTCGTCAAGTCTCCAAACGGCAACCGCACAGTCCTGATCGACGACGTCGAGTTCATCTAGCGCACAACACCAACGCGCCCCGGTCCCCAATCCCTGGACGCCGACCCCTATTCGGCGTCGTAGCCGAGTCGTTTCGGCACCTGACTCGCCATGGCCCAGGTCATCCGCGCGCCGATACCAGACGAGCGCGCGACCGAATCTCTCGCCGCCCGCGTCGCGCCGTGTCTACGTGGTGGCGATGTCGTGGAGCTGCGCGGCGACCTTGGCGCCGGCAAGACGACGTTTGTTCGGTACCTGTTCGCCGCGCTCGGCGGTGAATCCGACGCGATCAAGAGCCCCACATTCTCGATCATCGACGTCCACGAGCTCACCAATGCAGGCGGTCACGCGCGCCTGTTTGTCCACGCCGACCTCTACCGAATCGACGATCGCGCGGACGTGGCGGCCACCGGAATCGGCGACTACGTCGAGGACCTCGCGTGCATCGTCGCTGTCGAATGGCCTGAGATTGGCGACGCGATGTGGCAGCCCGCTCATCGGCTGACGTTTACCGGCACGGGCGAAGAGCGCCTCGTGTGCTGGTCGCAGCTCGACTGAAGTTCGTGGCGCCAGACGGCTATTTCTTCTCGGCCTTCTTGGCCTTCTTGGCCTTCTTGGCGTCGGGCTCGTCCGCGTTGACGTCCGGTCGATTCTGCTGGATGTAGCGCCAGAACGTGCCGATGAACCGCTTGGTGAGCTGCTCGCGCCGGTCACCAGACTTGTCCTGTTGCCGGGCCATTCCCCGCAGCCGCTTGTTGAATCCCTCGAGCGCGAGGTGGCTGTCTTCGAGCTTCTTGAAGATCGGGTCGTCCTTGAGCGAGCCACCGCTCATATTGCGCTGAGCCGTCTGAACCTGCTTTTCGATCGCCCGCACCAACAGCTGCACGCGCTCCTGGTCGGCGTTTTCGGCCACGGCACGTTCGATATCGCCGTGGGCTCCCTTCATGATGGCTTCGAACGCCTCGCTGTACTTGTCGACAGCATACGTAGCCAGCTTGGTCGTGTAGTCGTCGATCGTCTTCTCGATCATATTGCGCACGAGCTTGGGCACCTCGCGGCTGACCTGCTTGCCGATGTCGCGGGCCACCTCGGGCGCCTGCTTCTTGATCAGCGCCGCCATCGACCGCTTCATGCCCGGCAGGTTGCTTTCGACGATGCCAGATGCCGCCATCACCAGGTTCTGTGGCTGGCTCCACTTGGCGACCTGACGGTCGATCCAGGTCATATATGCGAAGACAACGACGACCAACAAGATGCCGATAATCGTGCCCATTTTGCGTTCTTTGTGGAGCTTCTTCACCTCGCCCTCGAGGTGGCTCCGCAGGATGTTTTCGGACATGGTGTTCACCTTCTTCCGTGCTACGAAGCGAGCCTATTTCTTGCCTTTCTTGGTGTCGTCGAGGAGGTCTACTGGACCTTCTCCCTTGATCGACTCTTCCATGATCTCGAGCCAGAGGCCGAGCAGCTGCTCGGGGTTGACCCGTGTGCCCGCTGCCTTCACGCCGGCGCCGGCCTTGCGGGCGGTATCCGCGGATTTCTTGATCGCCTGGTTCTGCTTGGCGACGAAACCGTTGAGCGTGCGCTTGATATTCTCGAGGTCGCGCAGGTGACGGTTGAAGTGCGCTACCAGCATCTTCTGGGCCCAGCGTGAAAACGCCATCTCGAACGATTCCATCAGCGCTTGGATCTTCTTGGGGTCGTTCTTCAGCTCTGGGAACTGCTGATTGAGGACCTTGATCTGCCGCTCGCGCGCGTCCTTCATCTGCCGCAAGAGCAGCCCTTCCATTTGCTTGGGGAGGGTCGCCTTCATGCCCTCGAGCTCGGAGTTGAGCTTGCCGCTGAAGTTGGCCATCAGGTCATCGACTTCGTTGGCGAGCGACTCACCGACCGACGGCGCCACCTCCTCACCGACCTCCATGAAGGCGTCTTGAACCTTGGGCAGCAGGTACTTGGAACGCTTCTCGAACGCCTCACCGAACTGCTCGCTCGTCACCGCGTTGACCATCGACCGCATGTGCAGGACGTAGCCAGCCATGATGACCAGGATCACCAGCGGGATCGCGTAGCGAAGTATGCGCAGGTCTGTTTGAATGCCCAGATGCAGTGCGCTGAGTTGGGCATCCGTCATCGCGCTGACGTCGTCAGGCGCGCTTAGCCAATTCGACATGGCTCCTCCCAAGCGACCCGCCCGCCAGGCAGATGCGCTCAACCATGCCGGCCGGGTGGCCGGGCGTGATACGTGTGACCGGGCGAGTGTATCAGTTTGAGAAGTGATGTCTAATTGCGACATCCGAACGCCCCTGCAGAGGCTTCGTCGACCCACTCCAGACGCCGCACGCCCTCGCACGGACGTGAATATGGTGCGACCCGCGAGGCGTTCTATAATCGCGCCGACTCGTTCCGACCCGGGACTTGCGGAGCGCTGCCGGGAACGCCACCCTCGCCGGACGGTTTCAACGGGGCCAATCCCGGCCCGGCCACGACATGAAAGACCTGAAAATCGCAATGAAAAAAAGACGAAATGAAGAAGCGCTCGGAGCCGGGCGTCTGGCACGGACCGTGGTCGCGCTTGCGGCCTTGGCGTTGCTGACTGCCGAGGCCTCAGCTGCGCCACCATCGCGCGCCGCCGCCCACGGAGCTCGCCGCTACATCTGCCCGATCGACGGCGGGCATACCGTCGCGGTGGGGGACGACGGCAAGTCTTCGCTGCGTCGATACTCCGATCTGGAACAACCCACGCGGGCGTACACCAACCTCGTCCTGGCCTGCCCCAAGTGCGGCTACGCCAACTGGAAAGCCTCGTTTGAGACCCCGCCGAGCGCAACGGCGGTGCACTACGTCCGGTCGCACTTCCGACGATCGGCCAAGAAGGCCGCGAACGATCCCGTCGTCGCCTACCAGCATCACCTCAACCTGCTGCACCTTCGACGCGCGCCCCTGCGTGAACAAATCGGCGCGGCGCTCTTCTACACCTACGTTCTCAAGCGCAAGCGCCCCTATGGCGGGCTGGACCCCAAGCTCGAGCGCAAGTTGGTCAAGGCGCGCATCCGCGTTGCCAAGCTTCTGAAAATGGCGATGAAGAACGATCCGCCGACGCGAGCCCGCGGACGCCTCGAGTGGGAATACCTGATCGGCGAGCTGCAGCGACTGACCGGAAAGCCGAAAGCGGGCGTCGAGTCGTTGCAGTCGGTGTGCAAGCAGAAGCGCAAGGCCGGGCATACCATCGGCCGCCTGTCCTGTGAGATGGCCCACCGCGCGACCAACGGGGAGACCTGGGAAGACTACCGAGATGGCGTTTTCGATGTTCGCGGGATCGAGTCTGCTGAGAAACAGGCCAAGAAGGTCGCGCTGCAGGCGAAGGCCGCCGAGATCGCCGCGAAGAAACGCGCTGCCGATGAAGCCAAGGCGAAAGCCGCTGCCGAGAAGGTCAAGGCCGCCCAGGAAGAAGCCCGCGCTCGCGAAGAAGCCAAGGCCGCCGAACGCCGCAACAAGGCCGCGCAGCCGAAAGGCAAGGACGCCGCTCCCGGGGATCCCCTCGCGCCACCTCCTCCCCCCACCGCGAAATAGCGTCCAAGTCGCCCGCAAACGTCGGTCAATTTCGCCTCGGTCGACGCGATCGTGCGATCGTCTGCCTTCGGCATCTTGATTCCATGACGGCGCTGCCTGACACTCGGGCGCGATGGGTCGATTCCTGCATCGCATATTGGTCGCGTTGATCGCCGTGTCGCTTTGCGGCTGGTCACTGCCCGTGGCCGCACAGGCTGCCGATGAGCCTGCCGTCAAAGCCAAACCCAAGAAGCACCTGTCCCGTCGGGAGCGGCGCGCGCGGAGGCAGCGGTTGTCGCGCGAGTTGGCACGCCAGGGTGAAGCGGAGCTGCGCAAATCGGTCCGCGTCTTCCAGCAGAAGCACCTGGTCAAGGCCGGACGCCTCGAGCTTCTCGTGGGCGGCGCGATGGGCATCGGCGACTCGCTCGTCCAGAACTACAACGCCGACGTCGGCTTGCTCTTCCACGTCAGCGACCGCCTCGCCGTCGGTATCAGCGGCAGCAAGGTCTTTGCGCAGAAGACCGAACACTTCGAATCGATCCAGCGCAACTTCGGCCTCTTCCCGGAGCGATCGTTCGTCCAGGGCTCAGGCTTTGTCGAGGCGCAGTACAGCCCGGTGTTCGGCAAATTCGCGAGCTTCGGTCTCGCCGTGTTGCAGCTGGACGGATATCTCGTGGCTGCAGTGGGCGGCCTCCGCACAACAACGACCGTTGATTACAAACCTGCGTTCCAGTTCGGCGGCGGTTTCCGCATCCATATGCTTCGTGCCGTCACGCTGTCATTCGAGCTGCGCGACATGGTCTTCGTCGAGTCGTTCTTGCCGGCCAAGGCGGGCGGTGACCCCTCGCAGAACGTGATGCAGCACGTCCTCGCCGGCGTGAAGCTCGGCTTCTGGATCCCGCCGTCCTTCAGCTACAAGTACCAACGATGATGCACCGCCAGATCCCGATGCTCGCTCGTTGTCGTTGGATCGCGGCGTTGGTCGTCATGGTCGCGACGGCGTTCGTCGTGCCGACCGAGGCGCGAGCTGACGAGGACGTCCTGGAAAACTCCCCGGTGGTGCGTCGCCAGCTGCAATACCGAGAGTCGCGCCACGAGGTGAGCGGCGTCGTCGGTCTCAGCCTGAGCGATCCCTTTGTTCGCAATGTGCTGCCGGGAATTCGCTACGACTACCACACCTTCGACTGGCTCTCGATCGGCGCGCGCGTGCTTGTTGGCATTCCGGTGCAGACGGCGATGTTCGAGTCCGTCGACGAGAAGGTGGCGCGAAGTAACGAGACGTTCGTGATGGAAGCGACGAGCCTGCGCTTTGCGTTTCTCGCCCACACGTCGGTCTCGCCCGTGGTCGGCAAATTGCTCGCGTTTGACAGCCTGCCGATCAACTTCGACATCCACTTCGATCTCATCGCCGGCGTCGTCGCGGTCGGATCGACGGGCGACAACATCGAAGGCACCGGAATCCAGTTCACCGGTGGCGCTGGCGGCGGTCTGCGTATCTTCATCTCGAAGGTCCTCGCGTTCACCGCTGACCTGCAAACTCTCGTGATCGATCGCCCGATGTCGGTCAACCGGGACAGCAAGGCAGCCGGTGGCAAATCGCGCTTCAACGGACTCGCCCTTGTCGGGCTGTCGTTCTTCATGCCGCCCGAGCTGACCCGAGCTGATTAGCAGAGCTGATTAGAGACTGGGCCGGCCGCCATCTCGCCGCTTAGCTGATCAGGATCCAGCCAGCGATGCTGAAGTAAGCGACGATACCCAACACATCGACCAAAGACGCGATAAACGGCGTCGATGAAACCGCCGGGTCGAGGCCTGCGCGCTCCAGCAAGATCGGCATCATCGCGCCCACGACCGTACCAAGGGTCACGACAGTAATCAGTGTGATGCCGACGACCAGGGCGACATTGGCCTCGGTGCCGTCCCAGAAATAGGCGCGCGCGAACCCGATCGTGCTCAGCAGTAGACCCAGCGCGATGCCCATTGAGACCTCGCGGGTGAACACCCGGCGAGCGTGCGAAAGGCTGACCTCTTTGACGGCCAGCGCGCGGATGATGATCGTCGCACTCTGGGAGCCCGAGTTGCCGCCTGACGATACGATGAGCGGCAGAAAAAGGACGAGCAGGCCCTCCTGGTATTGCACGACGTTGTCGAACAGCTTGATCGCGTCACCCGTGAAGAGTTCGCCTATGAAGAGCACCACGAGCCACGGCGAGCGTTTCTTGACGAAGGTCCAGAAATCCGTGCCGAAATACGATGCCTCGAGGGGTTCGACGGCCGCCATGCGGTGCATGTCCTCGGTGGCTTCCTCGGCGAGAACGTCGACCACGTCGTCGACCGTCACCACGCCGAGCAGCATTCCGCCGTCGTCGACCACGGGCAGCGCGATCAAGTCGTAATGTCCGATGATCTGCGCGGCTTCCTCCTGGTCGGCGCGAGGGCCGATCGTCTTGATGTCTTCGCGCATCAGGTCGCCGACGATGTCGTCATTTGGCGCGAGGATGAGCTCGCGGAGAGAGACCACGCCGACCAGACGGTCTTTACCGGTCACGACGTAGACGTAGTGAATCGTCTCGGCCTCTTCGGCGCCGGCCCGGACCCGTGCGATCACCTGCCCGATGTTCATCGAACGATCGACTGTAAGCACCTCGGTCGACATGACCGATCCCACCGTGTCGTCTTCGAAAGCGGTGAGCTTGCGGGCGTCGGCGGCCTCTTCGGGATCGAGGCGGGCGAGCAGCGCTTCGGCCACGATCGGACGGAGCAGGGCGAGCAAATCGGCCCGCTCATCGGACGCCATTTCGTTGATGATCGGAGCGGCCAGCTCGACACCCAGGCGATCGATTTGCCGGACCTGGCGCGCTGGCTCGATGCATTCGAAGACGTCGGCGGCGCGGTCCGGTTCGAGCGCCAGGAGCATGTCGCGTGCGAGGTCTTCGTCGGCGCCCTCGATGATGTCGGCGACGTCCTCGGCGTGCAGGTCTTCGAAGAGCTCACGGACGATCGCGGGATCTTCGCGGAGCGCGGATTCGATGTCCGGCAGGAGGAGGTTGGACAACCGCATCGATCAGACCCGCCCCGAACCGCGCAGGAACATGTAGCGAATCGGATCCAGCTCGTCTGAGAAGGGGTAGCCGGGACCGAGCGCGTTGCGCGGACCGCTGGTGTCGACCGCGACGTCCTGCCGGCGACGATTGCGCCAACCGGCTCGCGCGGCCTCTTGCTCGGCGGCCCATTGTTCTTGCAGATCGAGGAACTCGTCGAGGTCTGCGGGCAGGTTGCCTTCCTTCGCGAGGGCGGCGAGGACCCGGCCCGTACACTCGGAGTCCGCTGTGGCGCGGTGGGCTTCTTCGAGCGGGATTTCGAGGCGTTTGGCGACCGCACCGAGGTTCATCTTGCCGCGGCCCTTATGCAGCTGTTTGGCCAAGACGAGCGGGTCGATCCAGCGCAGTTCAGGCGGAAAAGCGCGGCCGGCGCGGGCGAGCTCATGCAGCAAAAAGCCGCGGTCGAACGAGGCGTTGTACGCGACGCAAAGTCGGTCTTTGAGCAGCGACAGGAAGTGGTCGGCGACGCCTTCAAACGGGGGTGCCGTCGCGACTTCCTCGGGGCGAATGCCGGTGATCCGGGTCGTGTCTGCGGGCAGCGGCATCTTCGGGTTGACGAGGGTGCCCCACGATTGCACGACCTCTCCGTTTTCGAAGAGCACGACACCGAGCTCGACGACGCGATCGCCCGCCTCGGCGTTGAGGCCCGTGGTCTCGGTGTCGAGCACCGCCCACGGCATTTGCCACCACGGCGTCGACGTCATCAGCTGCTCCGTTGCGGCGGTCCTGGATGTCGCTCTCAGCGAACTGAAGACGTTTTAGGACACGTCTTCTGCTTCGCCTTTGGCCACGATTCGAAGGGCAGCCTGACCGGCTCGGATGGAACTGTCGAGGGGCAGGGCGGGCTTGAGGTCTGGTCGCTCGAACACCAGCACGACCGTCGAACCCATTTCGAACACGCCAAACTCGTCGCCGCGCACGCTGTCTAGCGGCGGGTTCACGTCGACGCGACCGCTCGCCGGCTGCGCTTCGTTAGCCTTGAGATCGGTGAACCCGACCGTCATGTGTCCGACGAATGTTGCGCCGACCATGATCAAGGCGGCCTTACCGAACTCGCTATCGAAGTGGCCGATGATGCGTTCGTTGCGGGCAAACAGCCCCGGCACGTGCTTGAGACCCATGGAATTGACCGGATAGAGCGCACCCGGGACGTATCGCCAATGGGTGAGCTTGCCGTTCCAAGGGGTGTGGACGCGGTGATAGTTGTGTGGCGCGAGGTAGACGACGGCGTAGCTGCCACCGCGATACGGATCGGCGTCTTCGCCGCTGCCCAGGAGCGCATCGAGGCTGTACTCGACACCTTTGGCCTGGACGAGCGTGCCTGAACCCAGCGGCCCGAACGCCGACAGCGTGCCGTCCGACGGCGATGGGAGCACGTCCTTGGCGTCATTGAACGGACGCAGACCCGGCTTGAGTTTGCGCGTGAAGAAGGCCTGGAAGGTCTCGTAGTCGGTGACTTCACGCTCGGCCTGGTCTTTTTCAACCGCGTAGAAATGGCAGAAGGTGCGGATCGCGGTTTTCAAGATCGGGCCCGGCGCGCGCAGCGTCACCAACTTGCGCATCGCCATTGAGAGCTGGGGACGGCCGATGAGTTCGATCCATCCAGGCGGGTTCGTGGCTGCCATGTCGTGCTCCTGGTGTCTCGCTGCCGTGGAAACGATCAGTTGACGGCAACGAGATACAGCCGCGCAGCGGAGGTTGGGGTGAGGCACGAAAACGACGCCCCTTGCGGCGAAACAACGTGGGCCGGGGGGCCTCCACCGCGAGGCCCCTTGCAAATGAAAGCTAGTGGCTCGACGTAGCGCCGACAACTCATCACGACTCCAGAATCGGACCACTACAATCCGTCGCAGGCCACGTCGCTGACCGAAGCTTGGAGCATGGTGTGGCGTTCGCGAAGGTCGTCGCGGCTGACCCGCTCGAGCCGGTCGACGGAGAAGCCCTGGACGCAGAACGAGGCGCACAGCGTGCCGGCCACAATCGCGGACGTGAGCGTGCGTCGATCGAGGGAGGACGCCGAAGCAAGGTAGCCGGAAAAGCCACCAGCGAACGAATCGCCCGCGCCGGTCGGGTCGACTACATGGCCGAGCGGGACCGCGGGAACGAGCGTGACGCCGTCATGATCGACGAGCCAGGCACCGTGCTCTCCGCGCTTGACGACGAGCGCCCGCGGGCCCATGTCGAGAATGCGTTCAGCCGCTTTGCGCAGGTTTCCGATGCCCGACAGCTGAAATGCCTCTTCGTCGTTGATCATCAGCAAATCGACCCGACGCAGCACCTTGTCCAGGTCGGCTCGCTCGCCGGCGATCCAGAAGTTCATGGTGTCGAGCGCCACGATGCGCGGACGTTCCACCTGGTCGAGGACCTTGAGCTGCAGGCTCGGGTGGATGTTGGCGAGGAAGAGGACGTCGGGTGTCCGGTCGGACTCCGGCACCTCCGGATCGAAGCGGTCGAACACGTTGAGCTCGGTGAACAGAGTCTCGCGCGTTTCGAAATATCGGCTGTAGCGGCCGCCCCACCGAAATGTTCGCCCGTCGAGCTGCTGGACACCTTCGAGACCGATGTCGCGGGCTTTCAGTCGCTGCAGATCGCCAGGATCGAAGTCTTCGCCGACGACTGCGACGATATTGGTGCGCGCAAACAGCGACGAGGCTACGGAGAAATACGTGGCAGATCCGCCAAGGGCACGTTCGGCTTTGGCTTCGGCGGTTTCGACGCTGTCGTACGCCATTGAGCCGATCACGAGAACGGACATGGTTGCTCCTGGGTGGAAGGTGCCGGCGACGGGTCCGGCGAGTCGTCAATCGTAGTAGCGACCGGCAAGCAGTTGGACGCGCTCCCACGCGTCGGCTGGGATCGCGTCGCGCGAGGTCATGATGGCGTGCTGCAAGGCCGATTGGCTCGGGCAGTCGCCGCTGGGCGGGTTGGCGGCGATCGCCGCGATGACCTGTCGCGCCTTGCTCACATTTGCCGTCAACGTCGCGATGACCTGGTCGACCGTCACCGCATCATGGGCTGCGTTCCAGCAGTCGTAGTCGGTGACCATGGCCATCGTCGCGTACGGCAGCTCGGCTTCGCGGGCGAGCCGGGCCTCGGGCATATTCGTCATGCCGATCACTGCGATACTCGGCCACGTGCGGAACAGGTGCGATTCAGCGCGGGTGGAGAACTGCGGGCCCTCGATACAGACATACGAGCCGCCAACGTGATGACGCAGATTGAGCTGTTCGCACGCAGTCCTGAGCGCCCCGCGGACCCGTTCGCTGATGGGATCGGCGAATCCAACATGAGCGACGACGCCACCTTCGAAGAACGTGCGTGGCCGACCGACCGTCCGATCGATGAACTGATCGGGCAGCACGACATCGCCGGGCGCGAATTGCTCGCGCATCGAGCCGACCGCTGAGACCGAGATGATGTCGGTCACGCCGGCCTGCTTGAGCGCGTAGATGTTGGCGCGGTAGTTGATCTCGGAGGGTGAGAAGCGGTGTCCGCGGCCGTGGCGAGGCAGAAAGACCAGCCTCGTGTCGCCGATATGTCCCTCGATCAGCGCGTCGGAAGGCGCTCCGAAGGGAGTCGAGACCGCAGTTTCCTTAACGTCTTGGAGACCGTCGATGGCGTACAGACCGCTGCCGCCGATGACGCCGATGACAGGCATGGGGAATTGCTCGGGTTGGGCCCCGGTTGGGGATGTTGTGCGCAGGGTGAAGGATTGGTGTCGCCGCGCGCAGCACCACGCCGCCGGTTAGATCTCGGTGGGCGCGGCTTCGTTGCTCGGACCGACGCTTGCGCCGTCCGCGAGCCGATTGGTGACGTACGTGGCGATGGCCTGCTGCGTCTGCTCGCTGATGTCGACGAACGCGATGGCGAGACCGTGGCTGTACCCGCGGACGCGCCGGCTGCCGATCACTTCGCCGCGCACCTGGACTTCCGTCTTTGTGTCGGGCAGCTCGAACTCCAAGTCCATGAACTTGCGCTCGATTGCGTTCCGCTGCGAATAAGAGTGGCTCTCCAGGAAGATGCCGCACGCTGAGAGGTTCGTCGCGGGATGCACGAAGAGGCGCTCGCCGTCGCGTTCGCGGACGAAGATCTCGACGGATACTCGTTGCGCTTTGCGTCGTTCCACGCCGTCGGTGCTCACGCGCTCGCTGGCATTCGTCATCCGTCACGCTCCTCGCAACGCCCGCCTATTTGCCCGTTGGGTGAGCTAATCGCAGGTCCGTGCTGGAAAGGGGCGCGGATGGTAGGGAAACGGTCAATCGCCGTCAATCGCGAAAAAAGCCCTGAACCACCGGTCCTGTTCGTGCACCCAAAGGGGTTGCGCTTCGGCCGGGGCGGTGCTAATTAGCCGCGCCTCGACACCGGTCAAACCTACCGGCGTCCAGATCACCGGGGGTGTAGCTCAGTTGGGAGAGCGCTTGAATGGCATTCAAGAGGTCAAGGGTTCGATTCCCTTCATCTCCACCCGAATAATCTTCTGATTCCGACAACTTACCGACCCGTCGCCTCGTTGGTGCCCATATAGTGCCCAACAAAAGCGGCGGGTCGAGTCGGTTTTGGCGGCGGTTGCCCGAGAGCCCCCGCGCTTCAGCGCACACTCAACAGCGACACGAGTCAGCCCACGTCCAACAGCGCCACGGCTTCGATGCGTGACTCCGGTGCCAGGTGCGCGTACCGCATGGTCATGTCGATGGTCGCGTGACCGAGCAGCTCCTGGACCACCTTCAGCGGCACGCCCTTCATCACCAGCTGCGACGCGAACGAGTGCCGCAGCACGTGCCATGACGCATGCCGAAGTCGTGCCCGTTTGCAGACGCGGCCGACGATCGGGTTCATCTGCCCGTCGGTGAGCATCGACCCATCGTCCTGGCAGAACACCAGCTCGCCGCGCAGGTGCCGATGACCGCTGAGCGCCCTCCGAAGCTGCGGCGACATCGGTAGCGTGCGCATCCCGCCGCCCTTGGGCGTGCCGATGATGCCCTTCCAGACGTTGTGGCGGATATGCACCTTGCTGGCCTTCAGATCGACATCCGACCAGTGCAGCGCCATCAGCTCGCCACGCCGCAGACCCAGCTTGAGCCCGGCGATGATCATCACCTTGTCCTGGCCCGTCGCCGCGGCCATGAGGCGCTCGCCCTCCTCTGACACGAAAAAGTCGAACTTGGGCGGTGGCACCTTGAGCCACTTGATCTTGGGGATCGCTGCGATGAGCTCCCACTCGTGGGCGCAGGCGAGGGTCTTGCGCAGAATGGTGAGCCGGTTGTTGATGGTCTTGGCCGCGTACCCACCCTTGAGTTGCGCGGCCTTGAACGCCTCGACATGCCGAACGCCGATCGCGTCCAGCTTCATCTTCCCGAAGTGCGGCAGTAGATGAAGGTCGAGGACTCGCCGCTTGTTGAAGCGCTCGCTCGGCTTGTTGTTGGTTGTGGCGTAGACGTCCATGAACTCCGTGCTGAAGTCCGCGAACGTCGGCATCTTCTTTTCCTGCTCCTTGCGGCCGTCGACGGGCTCGCCCCGCAGCAACCGTTGCCGCAGGACGCACTCGTAGTCGGCAGCGCCGCGCTTGGTGTTGACGGGGCTCTTGCGGCGGATGCGCTTGCGCTCGTAGCGAAAATCCACCCACCAGTGGCCCCCGATCTTCCGGGTTGTCATGACGATGACTCCATCGTCGGTACCCGGTTTTCCGCCAGCCACTGTAGCAGTTCGTCGCGGTCGAAGCGCACGCGATTGCTGACCTTGTAGTGGGGGATCGCCCGTCGCTCGACCAGGCCGTAGATCATCTTCTCGGACACCGCGAGGAACGTCGCGACTTGCTTCACCGTGAGCAACACCGGGAGGTCCCCGGACGCCGTCTTCGCTGTCTCGTTCGTGCCCGTGCGCATGACGCCTCCTTGGAGACCGTCTCGGGGCCTCCGAACATGGTCTGCCAGTCGCACGCGGACGGCGTCGATGATCGGGCTGGGAGTCTGAGATCGGCGTTGGGGAGTACTCGGCCGTCAGTTAGGTTGCTGATAGGAGAACGGCGCGAGTACAGGCATTTACATGCCCACCCCCTTAGCGCTTCAGCGTCGCAGACAGGCCGGATCTGGCAGACGCCTTCAGCGCCACATGATCAAGTCATTGGCACCACGGGCATGCAGTAGGTCTTTCGAACTGACGTGGGGAACACCCGGTCCACGACGCCCCAGCGCAGGGGGTGGCGATCAAGCGTCCTTGTTCGTCGTGGGCGCGTTCTGCGGGGCCGGGTTCGCCCTGGGCTCAAGCGTCGCTGGAGTGCGCCACCGTGGCCGTTCGGCAGGCTTGGCTGCCAAGCGATCGGGGAGATCGCGGCGAAACAGGTCGATGACCTCGAGGTCGAGCGCCGCGGAAAGCCGCATCAGCGTACGGATTGTCGGGGACTTCTTCCCGGCGAGGATCTCGGACAGGTAGCCACCGGAGACCGCCGCGGCGTCGGCCAGCCTCTGCATCGTCATCCCGCGCGCTCTCGCTGCGGATTTGAGGTTGGCGATGGCGACCGCCTGCGCATCCATGTCGACACGCTAGCGGCGGGGGTCTAGAGTAATTTCTCTATAGCGAATACGCGTACATCAGCCCCGGAGGCACCATGTTCGACCCTCGTTGCCGGCACCCCGACTGCGACCGAAGGGTTGCCGCGGACAGCAGAACCCGGTGCCGACCTCACTGGCGGCTGCTGCTGGAGAAGATGGTGACAGTCGCGAAGGACTTCAAGCACGAGGCCGTCGAGTTCTACATCGGCAGGAGCTCATGGCCCGAGCGCCGCCTCATCGGCCACCGCGGTGCGAAAGGGTACGACCACATGTGCGTGCTGCACTGGACCTCGGACAAGGAGGAGGCGGTGAAGCTCGAGGCGGACCTCATCAAGGCGCTGCATCGCCAGTTGTACCGGACCAGGACGGCGAAGAGCGGGCCGGGTGGCGATCGTATCGGCGAGTGGCACGCGCTGTATCTGGCCTGGGAGGCCCGCGACTTCGACTCGTTGTACAGCGAAGGCTCCGTGACCGACGTCGACTCGCTCGACTACGGCAACAGGCTGCACCCAACCTGCAACGCCCCGCATGTGACGTACACGCTCTTGCGCACCGCTATGCCGCGCGACGACGCCAGAGAGTTGGGCGAGCTGGCGAAACGCTATCGCGAGCGGCGCAGCGCGCGCATCCAGCAGGAGTTCAGTGACTTCAAGACGTGGCGGGCCGACCACAAGCCTGCGCGACGCCGTCGAAAGGGAGCCGGGTGATCGGAAGCGCGCCGGTCGTGTTCGATCGTTGAGTCCGAGCATCCGCGCTCATTTAGGTTGGGCATAGGAGAACGGCGCGAGTACAGTTGCTTCTGCGCGCCCTGGAAGTGCTCGAACCTCGCCGACGCGCCCGGATCGACCATGCGCACCCATTGCTTCGCGATCAGTTCTCGCACCCAGGCCGGTACCCAGGAGATCACCGAGGCGGTCTTCGACGAGCTCGTCGACATGCGCGACCAGTGGGACCTGTTCATCGCGCTCAAGGGCGACAACGTCTGGGCCCGGGGCGGCCAGATGAACGAGAAGCAGCGCCAATCCGCGGTCGGCCACCGCTTGGCTCGCACGCACGCCATCCCGATCATCAACCTGGCCCGAGCCCGCCGATGGCTCACCCCGTCCCAGGCGGCGCGTATGACCTCCCCGACCGCCATCCCCGCGCCGATCGAGGACGGGGACACCGACCGCCGGCACCGAAAGGCCCTCGAGAAAGGCCGGCGCGCCGTCGATCAGAAGACCGACACGTCGACGAGACCGGCGCTATGGCGGGTGATTCAGACCGGCGAAAAGCAACCCAACGGCGAGTGCCTCTACCGGTTTCGCTACGATGCGCGGCGGGCGGACGGTGAGCTGCTGAACTACTGCGTGCTGTGGTGCGAGACAATCCCTGACGCGATTCGGTTCCATCCGTATGGAGCCGCCGCGCGAAACCTCCCGATCTGCGACGGAGGGTACGGGATCTACCAGCAGAGCTTCCGCGCGCTGAAGGTCACGGTGCGCGACTGCGTGATCAACGGTGGCACCGACGAGTTGGTGTTCCTGTTCGACTTACGCAACGAGCATCCAGACCACGAGATCATCATCGCCGACGCTTCCGCTGCGCTTGCGGGCGTTGACGGCGCGACCGAATCCACAAAGAAAGGCGCGCGGATCAGGGCAACTCGGGCCGATGTGACGCGCCTGCGAGCGACGATCAAGGGTCAGCCGATCGGGCGACTGCAACCCGGCGCCGCCGCACATTTCTGCTGTGCAGCATTCGGCCTCCACGACGTTTGGTCGCAAATCGACGTGGGCATCTTCGACACCGCCAGCCTCGTGCTGCGGTCGGGCGCCAAGGAGCGCGCTGTGGTTACGGTGCCATTTCGCGTCCATGGCACGGCCGCCGCCGGCCATCTCAAGCGCGTTGCCGCAGGGTGGCAGCTGGCGCCGGGGTACAGGCGGGCGGCCCAAGCGCGCCTTCAGAAGGTCATCCAGGCGGCGCTGCGAGCGACCGCAAAGCCAGAGAAGGACGGTGGCTAGCCGATGCGGAAGCACGCAGATTTGTGCGGGTACGTGCGGGCCGCCAGAATGCAGAATCGCGTGGAAATGTGAAGGTAGCGCCCCCCGTTTTGGGTGTTCCATGGGAGACCAGATGCCAGCGAAGCTCTCAAAGCCCGCGCGCCGAAGGGTCCGCGAACTGTATCTGCAAGGGTGGAAGAAGTCGGCGATCGCGAAGGAGCTGGGCATCAGTCGCGACACGGTCGCCAAGTACTGCAATGGTCTGGACACCGAAGTTGATCTGATCGGCTCACCGGCGGCGCAGATGACGGGGGAAGAGGTGCGACGGCTTCGGGTCCTTGCCGGAGGAATCGAACTGACCGCCTGCGACGGTGAGAAGGGGTGTGGACGCGTCTTCGCGGTTTTGCCCGTGGCGCCGGCCGATCGACGGCAGCGGCTCGCGTGGTATTGCCCGGGCTGTGGAACTCGGTGGTTGGTGTCGGCACCGGGTGTCTCGATCGGCTGACGGGCGGCGCAAGGTCACGCTACGACTGCCGCGTCCAGATCGACACGAATCGCTACCCGGAATTGTAGTGCCGGGACGACCAACTCAGAAGAGTCGCAAACGCCGGGAGCGGGAGTACCTCGACGGCGTGCTGAGGTGCTCGCGGAACCGGCATCCCAGCCGGGTGGGCTAGGTGTTGAGACCAAACACGTTGTTCCGGTGAGGCGAGGCGATCCGGGCGATGGGCGGCCGGTGGCCGATTCCTCCGTGTAGCCGGAAGCGATGTAGTAGTCGAGCCAACACTTGAGGTAGCTGGTCCGCGCGTCAGAGCTGGCGTAGATGCGTCCGTAGGCCCATTCACGCATGAGCGTTTGGATGAAGCGTTCGGCCTTGCCATTGGTGCGGGGCGTGTAGGGCCGCGTGTAGATGTGCTTGAGGCCGCCCGCCGCCACAAGTTGTCGGAACTCGCGGGCTCTGTAGCAACTGCCGTTGTCGGTCATGACCCGCTGGACGCGGACCCCGTGCTCCTGTAGCCAGGCAGTGGCGCGAGACAGGAAAGCCATGGCGCTGCTCTTCCGCTCGTCTGGGAGCACCTCGGCGTAGGCCAGGCGACTGTGATCGTCGATGCATACGTGGACAAACTCCCAACCGATGCCGTCCGAGCGATGAGTGCCAACTCGAGTCCCGGTTGCGCGGTGTCCGGGCTTGGCGAAGCGGCCAAGCTCCTTGATGTCCAGGTGGATGAGGTCGCCGGGCCGAGGCCACTCGTACCGCCGCACAGGCGCGTCCGGCTCTTTCGGCGAAGCCGGCCGACGCCTGAACGGAGGATGGCGCCAACTGTTGACCGTGGCAGCAGCAAATGGGCAGCGATGGCCGGACCTGTGAAGCGACGCTCTCGCAGTTCCAGCACCCGAGCTTCCACCTCGGCCGCCGTCCTTCGTGGGCATCGAAGGGGACGGCTTGACCTGTCCACGAGTCCGGTCTCACCTTCCGTTTCGAAGCGATGACACCATTTCCGCACGGTACGAGAGCTGACGCCCTGGGCGCTTGCGATCGCGGCAATCGACCAGCCGCTGCACCATCAACAGTCGACTATACGGACACGTTCTGGCATTCCGGTGTAGGTTCATCGGTGGCTCCTTGGGGATAGTTGCGGTTGTGGTGACCAACTACATCGCCCATCGGGCCCAGATGGACCATCTACCTCATCAGATTCGGAACAACGTGTCTGGCATCCACAGCTAGAACGGCAATCGGTTTAGCACGCTCACGTTCAAGCCGCACGTCGCTGAGCGATCTCCAGATTCTGGATGGAGCTGGCTCGTCGTAGGTCGAAGAGGTTC
>Ga0114932_10000392_pt1 | contig 52604 bp, 69 predicted proteins | sample 2SBtaG_2_FD_87286 | JGI IMG/M metagenome (GOLD analysis project Ga0114932, IMG submission 87286) | Deep subsurface microbial communities from Kolumbo volcano to uncover new lineages of life (NeLLi) - 2SBTROV12_ACTIVE470 metaG | ecosystem: Environmental > Aquatic > Marine > Volcanic ...
AACACAATACGAGAAACATTACGCCCATGCTTCTTCTCGTAACTTAATAGTACGCGATTAACATCTGAAAAAATACGCCCCAGTGTTGATAACAAGGCCTGTTTTACCTGATTATCTTGTTCCGCGTCTGTACCTTCACGGACCATAAGACCCAAATCTTTCTTCATACGTTCAGCGTGTTCAAAATTCCACCCCAAAGCTCTTGAAACAGAAAGAGTCATTTCTTGAGAGCCCAAGTTTATAAGATGAGAAAATCGTATAACACCTCTTTCTACAATATATACTTTTGTTGTAGCTGCCCCAATATCAACAATCATAATTGGCGCAATTCCGTGTGCTAAAGAAGACCTAACTGCACCAAAAATTTCTAACTCATAGAATCCAACATTTAATCCTGCGGTTTTAGATATTGTTTGTAGATTAGTAAGAACTTCATTATGAATCGCAACAAGAAGAACTTCTGTCTTCTTAACATCATCTTTCTCCTCATCATCGCGAGACCATTCACTGTTTGATTGATCTTTTGGAATAATAAACCAGTCTAATAGCACTTCGTTTATATTGGCTGGAATATATTTACGAGCCTCCAATGGAATCATTTGAGCAAGTTGCTCAGCTGGCATATCTGGCATCTCAATTACCGAAGTTAAACTTGAAAGAAATGGTACTGAAACCCCTGCATTTGTTGCAGTAACATTAGATTCATTAACTAAATCCGTTAAAGCTTTTCCTCGCTCGGTTGGAGATAGATGTGTTGCTCTACCTACTTCTGTTCCTGAATACGGCCCCAGAGCAATTTCTCCATAAGTCTCAAGAACGGCCCTTCCCTTTTCCCGACGCAGCTGCACCACTTTAATTGAAGAAGTTCCTATATCCACCCCCAAAACACTGCTTCCACGGGGATTGCCTTTGCTTAATGAACCAAGAACTTTATCAAAAATGCCCATATATTAGTGATATTGTAGCATGTCTACCTAGGTTACAATTAGGAGATGTTAGAAAAATTGATACAAATACTGTTTCCTGAGACTAATTACGAAAGAATAGTTTCAAATATTGAATACCTAACTCCAGAGGCTAGTATTGGAAGAGTGGTTACGTGCTGTGATTATAGAAACAGAGAAGTTAAAGCGGCAATCTCTCTTTTAAAAAGAGGAGTGCGATCAAACTCCGACCAACTTCTCTCAACGCTACTCTACGACGTACTACTTGAAGAAGTTTCCGAATATGATTTCTGGGACAGGAAGCAGGTGGTAATAATCCCAATGCCCATTTCTAGCAAAAGAAGAAAGGAGCGTGGGTTCAACCAAATGGAGCGAATTTGTGAACTACTACCTTCCCCATTAAAAGAATGTGTTGATACCAAGGTGTTAAAACAAGTCAAGAATGTTCCTATGCAGAAAAAACTCTCCCGAAAGGAGAGAATTGAAAATGTTAAGGATATTTTTGAAGTTAGCGGTGACCTAAAAGGAAAAACTGTCATTTTAGTTGACGACGTTTTCACAACTGGAGCCACAATGAATGAAGCGATTGAAACTCTTGGATGTAATGTTAAGGCATTTGCACTAGCTCGTGCTTAATTTATCTACCATCTCAATTTCCTCATAAATTCCTTCAATTAAGTCGTAGTTCCTTGCTTCCTCTAGTGTTACCCAAGCATATTCAACACTGTCTTCATCTAAAATAACTTCCCCACTTAAAAAAGGCGCGTGATAACTTAAGACTATTACAGGAACCCCGTCTGGGCGTATAAAAGTAATATCCAAGAGAAAGTCGAGTTTCCCAACCTCTAAGTTAGACTCTTCTTTAATTTCTCTTCGTAGAGAGTTCTCAATTGCACCATACCAATGATCCCCTGTTGTCTTTGGCGTATTTATATAATCTTCTGTCTCGAGTCCTCCACCGGGAACCGTCCACATATTAGGAAATGCCTTCTTGTTGGGTGCGCGTTTTAATATTAGGTATTTTTTATCCTTATGAATTATTGCAGTTGATGTAATTCGGTGTAGTTCCATATAAACATACTACCAAACAATTTGGCGGAGAGAGAGGGATTCGAACCCTCGAGGGAGTTACCCCCCTACATCCTTAGCAGGGATGCGCTTTCGACCACTCAGCCATCTCTCCGTGAGTGCTACGATACCATATTTGATATACTTCAACCAATGAAACCGACAGACAAATTGACCGACCACTTCCGGCTTGTAAAACAACAAAAGGCAGCTTTAGAGAAGCTAAACATAACTACCTTACAGGACCTTTTGTTCCACTTCCCTAACCGCTATGAAGATGTGGGGGCTGCAAGAAGAATAATCGACATTAATGGAGACGAGATAGTAACTGTTTATGGAGAACTCTCTAACTTAGAAAAGAAACTAGCATGGAAAACAAAGCGATATATGGTCGACGCTACTCTATCTGACGCCACTGGAAGCATAGGGATAAAATGGTTTAACCAACCATACGCCGCAAAGATGTTTGAACACGTAAAGTACGTGAAAGTAACTGGAAAACCTACCGGTAAATCTAAAATGTATTTTGCAAATCCAACAATCCACCCAATGCCCTCATTACCTGAAATGGAGAGTCCCGCCGAACTTTTTTCTGTGTATCCTGAAAGTCGTGGGATAACAAGTAGGTGGATGTATCACACAATTCATAGACTACTAGAAGAAGGTGTTCACGAGGAAATTGAAGACATCATTCCCAAGAGTATTTTAAAAAAGTACAAACTCCCTTCTATTTCAAGCGCCCTCGTATGGGTTCACACCCCTCAAAAGAAAAAAGACGCCTTCTCTTCAAGAAAACGCTTCTCTTTTGAAGAAGTCTTCCTGATCCAAGTAGCACACCAAAAGAACCGTTACGAGAGTACTCAACTTAAGGCTCCACACGTAAGCGCAGACGAAGACGCCGCACAAAGCTATGTTGACGCACTGCCATACACTCCTACCAAAGCGCAAACTCATTCAATTAAAACTATTCTTGAAGATTTCAAAAGAAATTTTCCAATGTCTCGCCTATTAGAAGGTGATGTTGGTTCAGGAAAGACAACGGTAGCGGCCGCCACAATGTATTCAATAGCAAGAGGAAGTATTGAAAGTAAAAAGTACGCAAACCCACAAGTGGCATACATGGTTCCTACTGAAATATTGGCAAAGCAACAGTTTGCAGGATTGATTGAAGCCTTTGAGCACTCACCTATTCCAATTGGTCTCATTACAGGAAGTGGCTGCAGAAAATTCCCTTCAAAAGTTAATCCAAAGGAATCAACAAAAATCTCCCGCGCACAGTTAAGCAAGTGGGTTAAAAACGGAGAGATCCCTATAGTTGTAGGAACCCACGCTCTAATTTCAAAGAATGTAGTCTTTGAAAACCTAGCCTACGTTATCATCGACGAGCAACATCGTTTTGGAACTAAACAAAGAAAAAAACTTGCACAAAAAGACGGTTCCGCCCCTCACCTACTATCAATGACAGCAACCCCAATTCCAAGAACTCTTGCTCTCACCATTTACGGAGACCTAGATCTATCAATTCTTGATGAAAAACCAAAGGGGCGAAAAGAAATACAAACAAAAGTTGTTCCACCAAAGCAACGAGACGAGGTCTACACCGCCGTACGCAGCGAATTATTAAATGGAAGACAAGCGTACGTAATTTGCCCGCGAATTGACGAGCCTGATCCAGATAAGGCTCTCGCCTTGAGAGTAAAGTCTGTAAAAGCTGAAGCCAAACGACTTCAAGACGGGCCGTTTTCAGACTACGTTGTAGATATTCTTCACGGAAAAATGACTCCAAAGGAAAAGGAAGAAGTTATGGACCGTTTTGAAAACAAAGAGGTTGATATATTAATCGCCACCTCAGTAGTTGAAGTTGGTGTTAACGTGCCAAACGCCACCATGATAATAATTGAAGGGGCAGAACGTTTCGGGCTTTCACAACTTCATCAACTACGTGGCCGTGTTCAACGCTCAAGCTACCAGCCGTACTGTTACCTTTTCTCAGACACTAAAACCCAAACTTCACTTGATAGACTAAAGGCACTTGAAAAGAACTCAGATGGGTTTGCCTTAGCCGAAGAAGACCTAAAGCTTCGTGGAGCAGGTCAATTAGCAGGAATGCAACAATGGGGAGTCTCCGATATGGGAATGGAAGCTCTACAAAATTTAAAAATGGTTGAAGCTGCAAGAAATGAGGCAACGAAATTAATTGAAAGGGATCCTGGACTAAAAAAACACGAACTCATTGCAGAAAGAATCCAAGAAAAGCTCTCGGATTTACACATGGAATAGTGTATACTCGAAAATAGGAGGTACTATGGATCAATTTAATTTAATCCTTGGCGGAGTAATCTGCTTAGGAATCGGCTTTTTAATTCGCGGCATATACGGTCAAATTAAAAAGACAAAAATCCGAAGAGCGGGGTGACAAAATGAATGAGATGCTACTGATTGCTTTCGCCACACTTGTGATGATAACATGCATTGCAAGCTGGATTGCGCTGAGAAAATTCAACAGCTTTTTGAGTGAATTACACAGAAAGCTTGTGAAACTTTCAATCCAATTCGAAGAAATAACGAAGCAATTGGAAAAAGACCTTGCAAAATAATGAAGGGCCCGTCACCGGGCCCTTTAAGCTATCTAAACAAATTTAAAAAGAATCTCTCGATTGCAACAATCACTGCTGCCAAACTACTCTCAACACTTTTTCTATAAACCACTTCTCCTTCTGGATTAAACGATGCTTCCACATCACTTTCAAAATACGAATAGCATTGCTGTTTGCCGTAATCCTCACACACACTAGTAGTACAAGAAGCAACTCCACCAATAGTATCCCTGGTGCAAGTTCCACATCCGTTAGTCCAACTACTACAAATGCCCGGAACGTAATTAATTGAAGTGTTAGTCGTAAAATCTTCCACGATTACAGAAACACTATTCTCTTTAAAATCAACGCGTGGATGTTTTTGTATAAGAGTGGCTGAGTATTCTCCGGCATCAATATATGTATGTGTAACCTGCTGATAATATTTCTTCGTAGAAGTACACTCACGCTCACTACTTTCACTACCATCCCCCCAATCTACTCTAGAGGTAAGTCCGTCTTTACAAAGATCCCCACCAACAAGTACCCTTGCCCTTACTTCAAGCGGAACAGTTCCGTTGGAAGGTTCAACACTAAATCCATGTGCTACTACAGGAAGAAAAAGAACAACTAGAAGCAAGTACTTCATAGTTAGTTGCCTCGAATTGTAAACTCAGCTGATACATCTTCCACTAGCGTTTGTGCAGTTTTAGACCCTGGCGCACAGAATCCGAAGCATGCATCTTTAGGAGTATATATTGCACCTCGAATATTATACTTCAAATGTGCTTTGGTAATTACATTGGTCGTTAGCGAACTGCAGCCACCGTCCAATCCATCTGAGAAAAAGCCGTTACAATAATCACTTGTAGAAATAGTTGCCTTACCTGTTGTGTAGTCAACTTTTATCGACTTGAACTTCTCTCCTGTAACCGCGTCTTCAAGAATTAAGTACATCCCTACGTCGGACGCCCCAACCGTTGCGTTCCACCACACTCGGATATCGTCCCCAAGAGAATACATAGATCCAGCTGGGTTAGTTATATTCAATGTATTTGAGATCCACTGATTCTCACAAGTTCCGGTGTACAAGAAAGTAGCCCCAACCGCATCTAAATTACACCGATTACTGTACGTTTTCTTAAGAGGCTGGTTACAAAGAGCGCCAGTAGGGCAAGTAAATGTAGGGCGTCCACAAACAGGAGCGTACTCGGCAGTACAGGCCACTCTTGCTACTGATATCTTTGCGGTAGAGATTGCAGTAGCTGAAAGTGAGTATGAGCGAAGCCTCTTGTAGAGAGTTGCAACATAATCTCCTCCAAAATTATATGTATGCTTTACCACTCCAGGTGCTTGGCAATAGTCTAGTGGTGCATAACACTCAATGTTTTCTTGTGCTGTACCGTCTCCAAAATCAATGTAATACCTATATGGACTATACCCACCAACGTTTGCACTGAAAGTAACTTCAAGTGGAGAGCGTCCTGAGGCAGGAGTGGCCGAAAGCACTCCTACTACAACACTTTCTCCAACTTTAACTGTAGTTGAGGTTTGTGCCTCGCGTCCTGAAGAGTTTCGTACTGTTATCGTAACAGTGTAGGTACCCGAGGATGAGTATGCATGACTAAAGGTAGTACTTTGAACAAAGTTTGATCGAATAAATCCTAAGATTGAGTCATAAGCGCTTGTAGAAGTTCTCTCTCCCCAATCTACTTTATAGGTTAGATTTCCTCCCAGAGAATCAGATGCTTTAACCGTCCAAGTTCCACTTTGGTTTGTTCGCAGTGTGGTAGGTCCTGAAAACCCAGAGATAGTTGGGGCTGTACTTGCTGGAAAATACTCTTCACATTTTGATTTTCCTTTCCACACACATGCGCGCTGAGTACAAACTAACGGTGCTCCAATTGATGATCGGGTACAAGTGTTACATCCGTCGTACCATGCCTTACATGTAGCAGGTGCTCCTGTGACAGGAGTTGGTGTAATAACCTTTCCTCCACATTCTCCTTCGTGTAGAAGTGTTGCGTTTACCCCTCTCAACTGACAAAGGTTACCGTATGTCTTCTCAACCGAGCCCACTCTTCCACAAACAGGAGCGTACTCTAGGGTACATACTATTGGATTCCCTACTCCTGGTGTAGTCCCAGCACAAGCTTGCGCTATTATCGAGCGAGTTACAGGGCCAACTGCACCAAAACCTGTGGTGGAAGGTGTTCCATATGATATTGGACCATGAACACTCTGCCATGATGCAACTGCGTTTTGAGTTACCGCTCCGTAGTATCCGGTAATTGAAGGATATGTATATGCTCCTTCACTTTTTAGAAAGGCCTGTAGTGAGGAAACATCATTTCCTCTTAATCCAATGTATAAATCACGACTAAGCGCAGGACAAGTTGAAACAACCGGCGTTATTACTGTAGGTGTAACGGTCGTTGGAGTATTTTGTATTGCATTAAGTTGTTGCTGTAGAGAAGAAACCGTTCGTAAAAGACTTTGAATTTGTGCTAGTAAGTCATCTACAAGAGCTGCACTTGATACAGACGGTACCGCGAAAGCGGCAACTAGAGCAATGGTAAGGAATGTTTTTTTATACATACAATATTATATTAACTATGTTTAATATAATACTACAGAAAAACACTGTATGTTTGTCCGCCCACTTGGACTCGAACCAAGAAACCTTCTAGATATAAGCTAGATGCTCTAACCAATTGAGCTATAGGCGGAGTGGCTAAATATTACTAGAACACAAAGCTATATGCCAGCGTGTTCTATATCTTGTTTCTTTTTAATGGGAATGTTGTGCTCTTTAAGCAGCTCTTCATACTCCTCTCTTTCAAGATTTTCTTTTTCAATCAGGCGCTCTGCTATAGCATTAAGAACACTTCTCTTTTCTGTAAGGATGGTTTCTGCTCTTTGATAAGCGCCATCCATTATCATCTTAACTTCGGCATCAATTTCAGCTGAAACTTTTTCAGAATGCTCTCTTCCGTGAATACCCTCACCGAACATTGCCTTTCCATCACTACCTGATAGTGCAACAGTTCCAATTCTGTCAGACATACCCCAACGAGTAACCATGTTTCTTGCTAGATTAGTTGAAACCTGAAGGTCGTTTGATGGGCCAGTTGTAACATCGTCAAATACCATTTTTTCTGTAATGTATCCGGCTAGAGAAACAGCAATATCATCAAGAAATTCTTTCTTCGATTGCATTTTTTTATCTTCAAAAGGAAGTTTCAACATGTATCCAGCAGCGCGCCCACGTGAGATTATAGAAATCTTGTGAACTGGATCTGAGTACGGAAGAACTGATGCAACGAGCGCGTGTCCGGCCTCATGATAGGCAGTAATTTCCTTTTCTTTCTTGTTTAGTGCGTGACTCTTTCGCTCCGGGCCAAGCATTACCTTTTCAATTGAACGAATTAAATCGTACTGCGTTACTTCTTTTCGCTCTTCGCGTGCGGCAAGAATTGCAGCCTCGTTGGTAAGGCTCGCAAGATCAGCTCCAGAAAACCCAGGGGTGCGCTCTGCTATAACCTTAAGGTCAACATCTTCTCCAAGAGGAGTTTTTTTAGCGTGAATTGTAAGTATTCCTTCTCTTCCTTCTCGGTCTGGAAGGTCAATCGTTACTCTTCGGTCAAAACGCCCCGGCCGAAGAAGAGCAGGGTCCAAAACATCAGGTCGGTTAGTTGCCGCCATTACAATAACCTTCTCATTAGGCTCAAAACCGTCCATCTCTACAAGTATTTGGTTAAGTGTTTGCTCCCTCTCGTCGTTTCCACCACCTACTCCTGAGCCACGAACACGTCCAACTGCATCAATCTCATCGATGAATACAATAGAAGGAGAAACCTTCTTTGCCATCTTGAACAAATCACGAACGCGTGATGCTCCAACTCCAACAAACATCTCCACAAACTCCGATCCGGAAATTGTAAAGAAAGGAACATTAGCCTCTCCGGCTACAGCGCGTGCTAAAAGCGTCTTACCTGTTCCAGGGCTTCCCATTAGCATTACTCCCTTAGGAATCTTTGCACCAATCTGTAGAAACTTTTTTGGATTTCTTAGGAAATCAACGATCTCCGAAAGCTCTTCCTTTGCTTCTTTTGCACCAGCCACGTCCTTAAACATAACTTTTTGTGATTTATCATTTGGATCAATCATTCGTGCCTTGCTTTGTCCGAATGTTAGAGCCTGCATACCACCTCCACCTTTCATTTGTCGGGAAAGATACCAAATTATCAAAATTATTATTATTATTGGAATCATTAACGGAGCTAGTTGTAAGAACCAGAAGCGGAGTCCACTTGGGTCTACAATATTAATCTCAACATTAGAAAGAGATTCGTTTGTTACTCCGTAATTTACAAGAGTTTCAGTAAGAGATGCTTCATTTTCCTTTTTGGACTTCTTAATCACCTCTTCTTCATAAGTTACCTCAAGATTTTCTCCACTTACCTTAATTTCAAGCACAAGGCTTGAGTTAACATCTGTTGCAAGTTGGGAAAGAGAAACCTCTTCACTCTTTTCAAAGGCGGTTGAAAGTGAAGAATACACTGACAGAAGAAAAGCAAAAACAACGAAGGTAATAACCATTTGCACCCAAAAATTCCCTTGTTGGATTTTCAAAACTTTCTTCTTTTTTCCTTTCTTTTTCTTTGCTGCCATAATGGCGCTACTGTAGCATATGAGCACTAAATACGCTAAAGTTTCCACTATGACACTTATAGATAACAAACGAGGACGCTTTGACTATCAAATCCTTAAAGAGTTTGAAGCAGGTATTGAATTGTTAGGTCAAGAAGTTAAGTCACTAAGAAACAAACGCGGCAACCTAACTGGCGCACGTGTTGTAGTGCGCGGTGGAGAAGCGTTCCTTTCTGGGGCAACAATTGAAGCATACCAGCCTGAAAACACACCAGAATCATACGATCCTGAGAGAGTTCGGAAACTCCTTCTTTCAAAGAAGGAACTACTTGAGCTTTCACAAAGTGATTTGACACTAATACCTCTTTCGTTGTATAATAAAGGAAGAGTTCTTAAGCTTTCTTTTGGAATTGCAAAAGGGAAAAAGAAGAAAGATAAGCGCGAGATTATAAAAGAAAGAGACACAAAGCGTTCAATTGAACGTGATCTAAAGCGATAGCCTCTCCCCACTTGAACTTAAGGAGTTTAATCGGGGGGTGACTAGTTTCGACAGTTTGCCCTATGGCTTTGTGCAAAGTAGAAGTGAATATCTTCTTTAAACTATTCAAAACAATAAGTGTAAATAAACTTACACACGGAGTTCTGTCGCCTTTCCAGGCTAAGGATTTCGGTTTCGCTTACGCTACGGCCTAAGTGACCATCGCTCTATTTGACGTTTGATAGAGTAGTCGCGATGTCAAAAATTCGAACTCGAAAAAGTACCTGACCTTACACTTTTTTTAAATTATTAGGTATCGATGTAGTGTGATTTTGTCCACTCTTTACACATTACATTTAAATTTAGAGTGAACTAAACTTTGTAGACGCATTTTCGTAGACACTCATGGACGGGAGTTCAACCTCCCCACCTCCACCATATTCAAAACCCGCCTTTCGGCGGGTTTTGAAATATCCCTACCCCTTTAAGTGTATTAAGATAAAGGTATGGAAGATGAACACTTCGCAAAATTATTACAGCAGGGCGACAAGAACGCCTTTGGTACTTTAGTGGAGCGTTACGAAAAGAAAATAACTCGCTACGCAAACAAGTTTTTGTACAACTACCAAGACCGCGAAGATGCAGTTCAAGACGTTTTTATAAAAGCGTATAAAAACATTCAAAGTTTCAATACAAAGGAGAAATTCTCTCCATGGATATATAGAATAGCTCACAACACTTTCTTGAATGTAATTAGAAAACAAAAGACGGAGAAAATAACACTCTTCGACACAGACAAACTCTTTGCAAAACAACTCTCGGATGAGAGTGAAACACGACTACGTGAACAATCGGAAGATCGAGAAGTATTGGAGCAATGTATTTCACAATTGGATGTGAAATATCGTGAAGTGTTAGTTCTTTTCTATTTTGAAGAAAAGGATTATGAAGAAATATCTGATATTGTGGGTATTCCCAAGTCCACCGTGGGCGTCAGGCTCCGGCGCGGACGAGAGAGAATGAAACAAATATACGAAATATGAAAGAAACAAAAAAACAACTAAATAACTTGAAAGAAACGGTCCTTAAGGCAATAGAAGAGGATAAGGTTTCTATGCACTCAAAATTGTATTTCCTATCAAGGAGTGCACTGTGGGCTTTAGGCTTCCTACTAACCCTAACTCTAACAATATACTTAATTAGTTTTATAACTTTTATCTTCCGCGGAAACTCACTTCACCTACTCCCACAACTTGGACCAGGTGGTTGGTTTAACCTCTTCGTCTCACTGCCGTGGGTACTACTACTGATAGTGTTCAGTGTGTTCGTACTTCTACAGGTACTAAGTACTCACTTCTCTTTTGTCTACAAACGACCGCTAGTACACACACTTCTTGCCAGTATCTTCCTTGTTGTAATAGTAGGTGTTGCAATTGCTCAAACCTCTTTCCACGAAAGAGCATACGAAAGACACAAAGAAGGATTTATGTATAAAGGAGCACTTAAAGATAAGGGAGAAATTCATATTGGAAGAGTCACCCAAATTAACGGTGCAGGATTTAACATTAGAAATAGAGAAGGTGAAACTTACATCGTAAGCGTAACGCCAACTACAAAGATGCCTCCATTTAAAATCTCTACAAGTACAATAATGATCGTGATGGGCGCAGAAGATAACGGTGTTATAACAGCGGTTGGTATACGACCAGTACAAAAACAAAGAAGAGTGAAATAAGTTGATTGTTGAGAGTGTAATAGTAGTTAGAACAGCAAATTAGTTCTGTTTTATGTCTAGACAACAATTAATTAAATAAAATGAAAATAAGTAAAAAACACATAGCAATAGGAATGGTCGCAATTGGTCTTGCGACAACGGCAGGAGCCGGAATTACAGTGGCATCCGAACATAAAGGTAGGGGTCACGCAGAAGTTGCAGCTACCCTATTAGGAATATCCGTTGATGATTTCAAAACTCGAGTACAAAATGGTGAAAAACCACGAGAAATATTCGAATCAGCAGGAATTAGTCGCGAAGATATTAAGGCTACACACGAACAGCGTATGCAAGAGAGACTAGCGCAAGCTGTAGAAAGCGGAAGAATTACTCAAGCAGAAGCCGACGAAAAAATGGAAAAAAGAGAAAATATGAAGTCTATAAGAGAAGCAGCACACACGGCAGTAGAGAACAACGACTACGACGCATGGGTACTAGCCGTTGCAAACTCACCAAGAGAGGCAACAGTTGATACGTTCAACAAACTCGTTCTTGCTACTCAATTAAGAGAATCAGGAGACCATGAAGGAGCAAAGGAAATCATGAAAGAGCTTGGTTTCAACAAGAAGCATAGAAAATAATTTCCTCGCCTAGGAAACAAAAACCCGCTTAAAAGCGGGTTTTTGTTATTTCTTTTTATCCTTCTTTGGTTTTTTCTTCTCTTTTTTTCTGTCTTGTCCTTTTGCCATAATTATAATGTTACTTTTTCAAACCATAACATTGCCTCAGCCTTATTAGGGAACCAAACGACCTTTTTCCCTTCTCCGACAATGAATGGGGTAATAAACGAAAGCACTTTCAACTGAGCCTTAAAGTCACCAACAATTGCAACTTTTCTAACCTGCTCTTTTTTTAGAGCTGAAAGATATATTTTGTGAGCCTGCATAGGTATGTGACTCTCTCCCATCAAAGACATGTCTACCAAAATTTTAAAATTCGCCTCGGCATCTTTGTCTAAAATTTCAAACACTCCGCCTACTGCAAATTGTGCTCGCCTAACATTCTCTTCAGGATCTACTACCTGTTTAAGAAAATTTACAAAAATGATTCCATCATTCTCGGAAATATCTAACGTGGCTTTTAACTCCTCATCAGTTTGCATACTAGCCTTCAATAATTTCTCGAACTTTTTGTATTATGGCCGAGGGGCTAGAGTGTGCCTTGATTAAAACGTCAGTCGCTCCCTTTTCTTTACATTTTTCAATATCTGCTTCTTGTCCTAGGTTAGAAAGAATTATTACTGGTATATCTTTAGTTTCTTCTTGTTCTTTCAATTTATCCAAGACATCAAATCCACTCATGCCTGGAAGAACTAAGTCTAAAAGAATTGCATCTGGAGTGTTTTCCTTTGCGGCCTCTAATGCACTCTCACCGTCGGCTGCGTACTTAACTTCTATCTCTTCTTGCTTGAACTTCATTAAAAGAAGGTCTCGCAAAAACGGCTCGTCTTCCACTACTAGCAAATTAATTTTATTATCCATACTTACTATTTTATACCTTCCAAAGGAATTGTGAAATAGAAAGTTGTACCATTGCCTTCTTCGCTCTCAAACCATATCTTTCCACCGTGACGTCTTACAATTTTCTGCGCTATGAACAAACCTAATCCTGATCCTTCTGTAACAGTTTTAATTGCATTTTCTCCACGATAGAACTTTTTAAACAACTGGTCCTTTTCCGCTTTTGGAATTCCAATCCCTGTATCTTTTACAGAAACTACAACCTTTTCTTCTTTTTTAGCTACACCAACGTTTACATCCCCTCCTTTGGGTGTGTATTTAAGCGCATTTTCTATCAGGTTTTGAATAACTGAACTAAGCTTCTCATCATCTCCGTTAATATTAGGTATTTCCCCATCACGTTTGAAAACAAGGTTGATATTTCTCTTGGTTGCAACTGGCATTAACTGTTCTACAACAGACTCTGCTTGATCAGCCAACGATATTGAATTAAACGAGTACTGAACCTTACCAACTTCGTGAAGATCGACATTCAAAAGATTATCCACTAATCTAATCATCCTCTCGTTACTCTCTCTTCCGCGAAGAAGTACTCTAACCTCCTCAGGTGTCAGTGTCTTTTTACTAATCTCCCACAGCATATCCAAAGACCACTTTGTAACAGAAAGTGGTGTTCTTAACTGATGTGCTACAACTGAAACGAAATCTGATTTCAACTGTCCCAGTTCTTCAAGCTTTTCATAAGCACGAGTTAACTCTAAATCTCTTCGAACTAACATTTTTGCGCTCACCTCTTGATTCTTTAGAAGCTCTTCCAGTTTCTCTATTTTTGCATCCCTCTCGTCCATGTTCTACGCAAGAGTTAGGATAACAACAGTCTCGTTATGGAAAGCTGGATTACATTTTTCAATGTTCCTAACTTCTCCCCCTAGTGGAGCCTGCTCTCCATATGTGTAGAAGCCAATAAGTGGAGTGTTTGCGCCTACAGCTTTTTGAATTGCTGCAATCTCATCTCCTTTACGTTCTCCAAAGAGTTTACTTCTTGCAATACAGTTAAAGATTATAACAGCACTTGGTTTTTCACCTTCTAGTTGTTCTACTGCTTTTTCTGCTGCAATTTCTGCTACCTTAACTGCCTCTTCACGTGAACCTACCATCAACTGAATTTCAGATCCTTCAGGAATCTCGGCAGCACACGTTATTGAACCGTGCTCATCTACTGTTATGGGATCGCGAATCAACATTTCATCACTCCCCCCTACCTTCATCCCCAGTGGGTATGTGATTGCAAGTTGAGCTAGAGTTTTCTCTTTCAATTCTTTAGCTTCTTCTTCTCCAAAGTACTCTTCGTATACCTTAATTGCCGGTTCTCCATCGAGCTCGTGTAAAACAGAGCCTTCAGCCTTTGTTACCTTCTTTGGCATACCAATTGGAATCCATCCGTGCTTTACCCCTATTCCGAACTTAAACTCGCCCGAAAGTCCTACGCCAACTACCGTTCCTGAATACACCTTATCGTTTAGGTATTGGTATGTTTTTTCAAATCTAAAGTCATCACCTGAGGCGCCTCCAACTAACGGGAAGTGTTCACCTAGGGATTGTAGTGCCCCTCTTACAATGTCTGCTCCATTTCCGGCAAGCACATCTGGAAACATTATAAAGGACTTTAATTCTTCTGTTGCTTGCACTTTTACAGAATCTGCAACTTTCCTTCCTGCCTCAACGGCACCTTCTGCTATTCCTTCTCCAATTCCTGCCCAAAAGCTAACTGTGTCTGAAGAAATTAACATAACAACTACTGAGTGACGGTCAGCCGGACCGTTAGTTGTAATCTCACCTGCGGTAGATGAGCCAACCAAAAGAGTGTCCCCTGTAATAGAGCGAACTCCCTCAAGCATTTCTTCTTGGTTATATTCAACTGAAGAAAGTACTATGGCTAATTTTGCCTCTTCTCCTAGTTCTTCCTTAGCCTGAAGAGCCGCCTCAACGCCTGCTTTGTGTGAATCGTCTCCTGAACCTATTCCAACGCCTGCTTTCATCATAATTAATGTTTTAACCTACTATTGGTCTCAGTATACCGTATATATTATTAGTACTGTATAATATCCACCTATGATAGAAAAAAATAATATGAGTAGAATGATTTTAGACATGGCGGCTAAATTCGAAGGTGAATTAATAGATGGATTTGAGGCAGTACAAAAATATCCAAAAACAGTAACCTTTTTTGGATCTGCTAGATTTCAAGAAGATAACAAGCACTACCAAGTAGCACAAGATCTTGCAGCAAAGATATGTAAGGAAGGCTACACTGTAATAACAGGCGGTGGAGGCGGAATCATGGAGGCAGGAAACCGAGGCTCCAAAGAAGAATGTGGAACTAGCGTTGGGTTCAATATAGAACTTCCTATGGAACAAGCGACCAATGAATATGTAACCCATGGAGTTAGCTTTAGTTTCTTTGCTTCAAGAAAGATGGCTATGTATTTCTCAGGAGAAGCCTACATCTTCTTCCCTGGAGGTTACGGAACTTTAGACGAATTCTTCCAAATATTAACTCTTATACAAACTCAGAAAATAGAGTGTGCTCCAATAATTTGTGTAGGATCTGAATATTGGAACAGCGTTAATGAACTTATAACAAATACTCTCCTAGAAGAAGGGGCTATCTCAGAAGACGATCCTAGTCTGTATACAATAACGGACGACCTTGAGGAAGTGATGAGTATAATAAAGAATACTTCCCATTAATATTATTTATACACATCATGCGAACCAATAGCAGTGAGTATAACACTGTGTTTGTTCGTGTAAGCAAACACAATACGAATTCTATAGTTAACCGAGAAACTGTATCGGTTTTTATGAACTCCTTTTAATTTATGTATCTTTAGTTTCTTATGGTTTTCAGGATCTTTGAACTGTACTATTTTATCAAACGCTTCTTCTTTTAAGTTACTCTCTAGCTTTTTAAACATCCGCTTAAATTGCGGCGTAATTGAAACTGTTAGCATATTTTATTAGTCCATTAGGATCTTTTGCAAGTCACCACGGAGTATCTTCCCTTCAGAAATTTCACGTTCAGACTTTAAAATAGCATTTATTGCTTCATCCTCACGATAACGCTCAATAGCCTTACGGATTACCGCCACTCTATTAGCCCCTGTAATATCAACAAGCTCACTTAGGGCTTCTTCTATTTCTGAATTGATTGGAACTGAAATTGTAGTCATATAAAAGTATGAGTTTTTAATACTTATTTATAGTACACTTCTTTTCTGAATATGCAACAATTACTAGTACCTCCAAATCCTTCTGACCACTACCCACATAACCTTTGCAAATATTGTTATACCAACTAATGCAATTGCTCCTAGAACAATCATCTGAATTCCACCTAGTGCAAATGTTATTAATCCAACACTTAATGCTAGAACTGTTGCATTAAACTTTGTAAACAACTCTTGAACACCATCATTCCATATATCAGTATCTATGAAAACAACTCTTTGTACGGAAACATTAAAGTGTGCATATTCTATCTGCTCAATCTGATCTCCCCTGTTCTTTGTTAGTCTATCTATTCTATCTTGTGTGTTTAACAACTGTTGGTTCAATCGATCTACTGTTGAAATTTTATTATTAATCACCTCAGATAAAGTTGAAGTATCTCCTTCTCTTGTTGCTTGAGCAATAAGTGAATTAAACGAGCTTTCTGCTTGTCTTAGAGTCTCATTAGTAGAAGTTAGTCTTCTTTGTAACATTTCTAATTCACTATCATTATATTCAATACTTCTTTCAAGAGTACTTGTGTTAATACTGAAGTCTCTTGGGTTAAGATCCTTAAGTGCTGCAATTATCTCCTCTTCATATTCAACTTCTGCTTGGAAATTATAGCTACACCAGTCCTCACTTTTATTCGAGCTACTAAACACAACATGCTCAAGTGGCTTTAAGTCACTAACTGCTGTACAAGTTTGTTCAAACTTCCGCGTTTCGTATCGTGCATTGTAATTTCGCCGCTCATATTCTTCAGCATCTGCGCCTGCTTGGTCAAAAGCTGGTTCCACCATAAACGAACTAACCATTTTCTCCATTCCACCTGCAAATCCATCCATTTGGAATACCTGTTTAGTAAAGTTATCTCCTTTAGTTAAAAAATTAAATGCCCCTACTGCTATTGAAAGGGCAACTACAACAATTACAAAAGCAATTGATGCTTTCATAATCGATTTAAGTGACCAATCAAAATTTATTATTTGTTCTTTTAATTTATTCACGGGGAAATTATATCATGTGCTACACTTATACGTATGCATTTTAAAGCTATCCAAATGGGGCTCTTTATTTTCCTAATGATCGCTGCAACCTACCTTTTTGGTTGGTTGATAAGCGGATATTTGTTACCTATTTTCTGGGCAATAGTTTTAGCTATTATTTTCCACCCTGTATACAAAAAACTACTTTCCTACACTAAAAACAAAGCCTCCCTTTCTTCACTAGTTACAATACTGTTTATTATGACAGTTGTTATCGTTCCTATATATATTTTAGGGGTTTTAGTTACTGAGGAGGCAGTCTCACTTTATGCACAGCTTACTTTGGATAACGGCTCCGTCAATGTATTAACACAAGTACAAAACGCACTAGCACCACTTGAACAATACGGAGTAGACACCACAAAAATTGAAGTAGAGATCCTATCGTTCACTCAAAAGATTAGCGAACAAATAGGAACTTACGCTTTTGACATTGGCAGGGCTACGGCCGGAACAATAATTGCTACCCTACTTACTCTATATATATTGTTTTTTACCCTAAGAGACGGTGAGCATATTGGAAAAAGAATAATGGAAGCACTTCCATTGGGTGATACCAAAGAAAAGATGCTGTTCAACCGTTTTGTTTCAATTGTTCATGCAATGTTTAAGGGGACTTTTATAATAGCCGTCATACAAGGTGTCATTGGTGGAATATTGTTCTTAAGTGTTGGAATAGAAAGTGCAGCACTCTGGGCTTTTGTTATGGGACTCTTTGCCTTAATTCCTGCAGTAGGACCCGCTATTGTTTGGCTACCGGCGGGATTACTTCTTCTTATGTCAGGAAGTACCTGGGAAGGAGTTACGGTGTTAGCCGTTGGAGTAGTTATAATTAGCTTAATTGATAACCTTCTTCGTCCAGTATTGGTTGCAAAAGAAGCACAAATGTCTGATGTATTAATATTACTTTCAGTTTTGGGAGGACTTTCACTCTTTGGAATAGCGGGAATAATAATAGGGCCTGTTATAACAGCCTTCTTCCTATCTATGTGGCAACTATTTGAACACGATTTTGCAAAAGAACTGAAAAAGTTTGGGTAGACTACACCCTTTCTTTGTGAGACTATAAATACAGGAAGGAGGGTTGTTATGAAAAACGGCTCTATTGTTTACCTGAACGAGGACACCCTAAATGCGCTTGCCCGCGCATGTGGGCCAAGTACAAGAAAGCACCCAGACGCAGCGATTCGCTTACTACTTAGAGAGATCGCAAAACCTGGAGGTAACGAATCTGTCGCACAAACTAAAGCAGATGTGCAAAAAAAGATGATGGAAAAATTTCCCTTGAAATAACAGACGCCCCTTCTCACGACGGGGCGTCACCTATATTGCAACCAATAATACCGCGTGGTATAGTCTTTAAACGTCCATTTGGGCGTTTCTTATATATAATGCAAGACGAAGTACGAATTAATGAAGGTATCCGCGTATCAGAGGTACGTGTTGTTGGTAATGATGGTGAAAACCTAGATATTATGCCAACTAGTGATGCTATTAAGATGGCCCAAGAGCAAGGATTAGACCTCATTGAAGTCTCTCCTAAAGCTAAGCCTCCTGTAGCTCGGATTACCGACTACGGACAGTACAAGTACGAGCTTAAAAAGAAAGAAAAAGCCATCAAGGCTAAGTCGCATGTTACCGAGACAAAAGTAGTCCAAGTTAAGATCGGTACAGAAGAAGGAGACTTAAATCGTAAGGCTCAAAAGGTAGGAGACTGGCTCGTTCAAGGCCACCGAGCGAAAATTGATCTCTTCTTATGGGGACGGTACAAATACATGGAACCCAGCTTTCTTAAAGAAAGGCTTGAAAGATTCCTTGCAATCATCCCTGAATCATATAAGATAGCCGACGATATAAAGAAAAGCCCAAAAGGGCTAACTGTTGTTATCGAACCAGATAAAAGCGGTAAAAAGAAGGAACATGAAGACAAATAAATCATTTTCAAAACGAATACGAGTTACTAAGAACGGCAAGTTAGTTGTTCGTAAGCCTGGACAAAACCACTTTAATGCAAAGATGTCTGGAAACCAGAAGATGGCTCAGAAACGATCAGCTCTTCTTTCCATGACAAACAAACAAAAGAGTAGATTTCTACCTAACAAATAATATATGGCAAGAGTAAAAAGAGGAACAACTTCATTAAAGACAAGAAAGAACGTACTTAAACGCGTTAAGGGTTACCGCTTTGGCCGTTCAACTAAAGAACGACAAGCGCGTGAGGCAATAGCACACGCAGGAAACCACGCTTTTTCTCACCGAAGAAAGAAAAAGGGAGACTTCCGTCGTCTTTGGACAGTTAAACTAAACGCTGCACTTCGACCTCTTGAAATGACGTACAGTAAATTCATTGATGCACTTACAAAAAGAGAGATCACACTAAACCGTAAAGTGCTTTCAGAGATTGCACACTCTGAGCCAGAAACTTTTAAACGAATTGTTGAGGTAGTAAAATAACAAAGAGCCACCCGTGAGGGTGGTTTTTTGTTATTGCATAAAAGACAACCATGCTGTTTACTGTAAACAGGTAAACATTAAATAAGTGAGGTATCTCAAATGCTGGCATTCGGAATATTAATTGGATTAGCAATTGGATGGTTTCTTTTTTGGGCTATCGTAATCGCAATTCAAACGAAGGGCAAAATAACAATCCAAGAACTCGCTATTCATGCCTTTGTGGTGGGTGCAACCGTAACAGAAACGAAGAAACTTCCTTCGTTTACACCAAACTGGCGTGAAGAGATGCGCAAAGAATAATCGCCCGGCAGATCCTCCGATCTTTCGGGCGATTCTGTTATCTACCAAACATCTCCAACCTAAACGCCTCTATCTCTCTTTGAGGCAGGTCGTAGAAGTATTTTCCTTGGTTTTTAAGCTCCGTTGCAAGCGCAACTCCAACAAATCTCCAGTGCCAGGGTTCAAATTCGTAATAATCGTTGTTTTTTGGATATGAGAGCACAAATCCGTGTTTGTACGCATTACTCACAAGCCAATTATACTCGTCTGTGGGCTCAAATTTGAGCAAATCAGCGCTAGTTCCGATGTCTACTGTGGTTCCTAACTGATGTTCTGAATACCCTTGATCTGCAACGAACTGATTCGCTGTTCCCTCTCCGAATGTAACTACGTTCCTATCCTTTAGATCTTCTTGATAATTAAAAGAACGGAATGAAGAAACAACGAAAGGTTTCAACCCCGTAGCCTTCATTTTGTTAAGCATATCTACAAGAAAAGGTTGGACTTCTTTATGAATTTCTAACTTTTTATCTGAGAGAACAAAGTCATCCGGAATGTATGCAAGACTCCCGGGAGTGTAGTGTTCATTTAAGAAAAAGATCTTTGAATATTTCGCCAGCAATTCTTTATCTGCTTCTTCAAGTTTTTTAATATCCTCAACTGTCTGAGTTGCACCTTCAATCAAATTCTTCATATATGAAAAATCGTACGCGGAAGCATCTGATTGTTCTCTTAAAACTCTTATGAATTCTTTGTGAGCTTCGACTTGTTCAATTTGTGCAACCAATCTATCTTCGTAATCTAAAAGAAGAACGTCTTTTTGATTAATTTCTTCTTGCAATGAATTAACCTTGGTAAAACCAAGTCCTCCAAGAACTAAAACTAATATTATTGAAATAATTATCCTCATATTAGAAATCCATCTCAACTACCTCTCCCTGTTCAGGCGCCCGTGCGTTGACTCCAAGGAAATCCCTAAGTCTTTGAACTAAGAAGAGTGACGACTTTGGCTCTCCCATTGCAACAAACACTTCCTCCAATGAATCTTTTGAGTTTTCAACGAATTCGATAAGACCTTCTCTGTCTTTGTGAGCAGAAAATCCTCGAATCGTTTCTTTCTTTGCTCTTATAACAACCTTTTTCTTGTTTATCCTAACGGGAGACTCTCCATCTTGAATTCTTCTTCCAAGGGTTCCAGCACCTTGATAGCCCACAAAGAGAATTGTATTGTTGGCGTCTCCTAGTAGATCGCTCTCGTGCATTAATACCCTTCCTCCAACAGACATACCAGAACCTGCAATTATTACTTTAGGCGAAGGTGCCTTTAATAGTCCTTTTGATTCCCTAGCCTCATCGATAACCTTAAAACGAGGAAAATCAAAAATATCATCCCCTCCTTCTATTTCTTTAATAACACGTTCGTTAAATAGATGTGTATAGTTTCTGTATACATCTGTTACCTTACTCGCCAATGGTGAGTCTAAATATACAGGAATTTCTGGAACCTCTCCGCTTTCTATCATCTTGTTTATCTCATAAACCAAAAGCTGTGTTCTTTGCATTGCAAAAGAAGGTATTAGTAATGTCCCTTTTATGTTTAACAAAGATTGTTTTAACAATTCCACCCTATCATCACGGTTTTCATGAACACGATCACCATATACACTCTCCATTAAAATATAGTTTGCGTCTTTAACCACAAAAGTATCTTTTAAAAGTGGTGCCGGAGAGTTTCCTAAGTCCCCCGTTGCTACAAACTTCCTTCCACCGCGAACAAACTCAACCATTGAAGCTCCAAGAATGTGTCCTGCATCTAAAAATGTTACCTCTATATTATCTCCAATATTAAACTCTTTATGATAGTCGTGAGTTTTCCAAAGCGAAAGTGCTAAGTTAGAGTCTTCAGTTTTGTACAAGGGTTCAATCCCTATTTTTTTTGCCTCTTGTGAAAGAATTCGAACAGCATCTTCAAACATAACCTCAGTTAAATCAAGTGTAGCTGGAGTTGAAAATATCTCTCCTCTAAATCCGTCTTTAACTAATTTTGGAATACGCCCAATGTGATCGGAGTGAGCGTGGGTTACAAACAAAATATCTATATTAGAAGGATCGTATTCAAAATCGTCGTAATTCTTTTCCTTTCCAATTCCTTGAAGCATTCCACAGTCTATTAAGATTCTCTTTCCCCCTGTTTCGAACAGAAAATTAGCACCCGTTACTGTTCCTGCACCTCCTACGAACGTCAATTTGGATTTCATAGCTAAATATTAACACACACAAAAACCCGTTACATGAACGGGCTTTTGTATGCAGTGGGCAAACCTGGAAAGACCAGGTGGGTGATCTCAGAATGATACGAAGTATCAAACGATTCGATCTCCCTGAAAAGTGCAATTAAGCAGGAATGCCCTACTGCTTTTTCATTATATCACTACTCAAGAATTCCGTCTAAGTTAACGTCGTAGAGCATTTGCTCTTGTACTAATTTGTAGTCTATAAGCTCTCCTTCTTCAAACCAGTGTGCTAATTCTTTCTCCGCTTCCTCTGGTGATCCTGAAGCGTGGATTAAGTTACGTAACGCTCTTTCGTCTGTGTCTGCAAGTTGGTATGAATCCAAAACGTAGTCTCCGCGAATTGTTCCCACATCAGATGATAGAGGTTCAGTTCCACCAACAATCTTTCGCACGATTTCAACTGCGTGTACTCCTTCAAAAACAAAAAATACAACAGGACCACTTGTCATGTATTTTTTAAGTCCTTCTAGAATCTTTGCTGTAATTTCAAGCGGATCCTCTGAAGGTGGCTCTAAGTCTCTTGCTTTGTATCCTGCAATAGTTTTCTCCCCGGTAACTCGTCTCCATTCTGGATCTAGAGTGTAGTGCTGTTCAATCTTCTCCTCAGTTGGAACAAGCATTTTAGTACCTACCAACTTCAGGCCGATCGCTTCGTGTCGCTTTAAAATCTCCCCTATTAAAGAGCGTTGTACTCCATCGGGTTTTATTATAACCAGTGTTCTTTCGTTCTTGTTTGCCATATTGAAATTCTTAAAAATATAGAGGGTACTTTAGCATATCTTTAGAGTTCCGCCCATAAGTTGACAGAGATTGATATCTATATTAAAGTCTCATTAGACAAACGGCTAATAGAAAAGGATAGGCCACAATGCACGATAAAAATCACGTAACAAATCCAGATATCGCTCAACAAATTTTGTGGACGTTAAACGGCGAGGCCCTGCACGAAAATTTCACAAACACTTTTCCAAAACTTATGCAAAGTGATGAGATTCTTGGTGAATTACCGGATCATTTGAAGAATCTTGCGCGCTTCCTATGCGTTCTTGAAGCGCGTGTTCTTAAGTGCATGGACCAAGAGGCGCTTAGTCGATCCATGAATGAACATGGCGCCGTAAAAAATGTTTTAGATGTTTCAACGATAAGCATCTTCGGCAGCCTCGGTTCAGATAAACCAATTGGTATTCGTTCAGAATTTCAGGTGGTAACCTGGGATATGAAAGGGCCGGAAATCGCAGCCTTTGAAGAAATTGCAAAAAAAATTGGCTTAATTTAAGTCAGCCAGAGCCCCCGCCCAAAAGACGGGGGTTCTCTATTTATACTTCATCGCAATTTCTGCTTCAACCTCCTCCCTATTACGTCCATATTTCTGATAAGACATTTGTTTTAACTGTTCTACTTTTTCAAAATCCACTTCCATAGGAGGAAGTGTAACCATATTAAATGGTCTTACGGGCTTACCGCCAACCAAAAGTGAAATGTATGCGTTAAAGTTATCTAACCCTGCTATGTCTGGTGCATTAAACTCTGGTTGAAACTGGCTTTCAAGAAATTGAGCGTCTTCATTTCCAACGCGAAAGACACATTTCGTTCCAACGTTTCCAAAAACTGAATCTTTTATCCGATCATCAAGCTGTGAGATGAATTGGTGAGCAATGTTTAAAGACAACCTATACTTTCGTGCTTCAGACAGGATAGTTGCAATTGAAGGAGTGGTAAAGTTTTGGAATTCATCTATGTATAGATAGAAATCTGAAATTTGCCCGCCTGAGGCTACTACATCTACGCGAGAGAGTGCAGCTTGTAAGAACTTTCCTACAATTATCAGCCCAAGAAGTTCTGAGTTTAACTCTCCAAGCCTTCCTTTTGAAAGATTGACCAGAAGAATCTTCTTGTTATCCATTATATCTCTAAAATTAAATGCAGATGTTGATTGAGCTATTATCGGACGCATTGTGTCGTTACTCAAGAAGATATCCGTCTTTGCAGTAATGTAGGGAACAATGTTTTCAAGAGAAGCATCGCCTCCTGCTTGTTCTGCTATTTCATTCCAGAACTGATTAATCATTACATTTTTAGAATTAGCGATAAGGGAGCGCCTAAATTCGGTATTAGCTAACACTCTTGGAATATCTGCCATCGTTGCAGTACCTGCCGGCATTCCTTCAAGAACAAGCATGGCAGCGTTTCTGAAGTATTGTTCAAACATTGGCCCAAGCGACTCTGGAGACTTTTCCAAAAACAACTTCTCAAAGATACTGAAGATTTCATTAACAACAAATGTCTTCTGTTCGGGAAATTCTGGATTAAATTCCATCATATTAAGTCCCATCGGTGCTTCCATGTGTGCAGGATCGAAATATATAACATCGTCGTAGCGTTCAGGTGGAACTGCAGCTAAGACATCAACAATATCTGACCCGTGAGGATCGATATAGCAACAACCTTCTCCATTTTGGATATCTTGAATAATCATATTCTTCATCAGGTTAGTTTTACCTGTTCCTGTTTGTCCAATTTCATAGAAATGACGCATTCGGTCTTCACGAGAAAAGTGCACAGGGGTTTCTCCTCCTCCAAACATGTTCTTTCCTAAGATTATCCCTTCAGAATTAACTTCAATTGGTGCAGCGACCTGTTTTGATCGAGCTTGCTTTAATTCTCTTGAAGAAGATACTCCCTTGCCTGTTAGGTGATACATTCCCGTGAGTTCACTAATTGAAAGTGGTAAAACTTTTTTAGTATTAAGCGTTCTAAAAGTAAACGCGTGTAAAAATTCTCGTAAGGCCGCCCCATTTTGCTGAACAAAGCTTAATGAATTACCCTGAGGTTCTTCAAACTGATTAAACGCCGAAGATATAGTTTCCATAATCTCCTCCGCACGTTGTGCTTCATGTGCTGAGGCTATAATTCGAATGTTAACTGGAACAATACGGCTATTAACCTTTCTTGTTATGTTCTCTAAGGCGATTTCATCCACAACCTTCTCTTTGTTTGGATCTTTCTTTGTATTAAAAACTGCATCTTTAAGAGACGCTCCTGCAACATCCATTGCCTCAGAGAACGGAGACATGCCGTGCTTAATGGCCTTGCCTGCTTTTTTACCCCCTCGAATATTATCTAATATGCTTTTGTATTGTTTGCTGTAAACATCTCCGTCGTCTCCGATAACAAACTGGATGGCAGCTCCTTCTCCGTGTTTTTTTAACTTACTAAATGCCGAAAGAATTATATTCAATGGATCGTGTGAAAATTCCTCATAGCCTTTGATTGGGTACACTGGTGCTTTTTCAAGTTGTCCGTAAGAGCCAACATGGAACCCTCCGTCAGTAAATATATTGTAATCTCCTCGGGATTCTTCAATGTGTGCGTTGGGGAAAGTTGCAATAATATGTTTTTGGAATAAGTCTGCGTTTTTTCTTGGGACAGCAACATAGAATATGACCTCTTCACCGCCTTCTGCTACTGCAATTTCAACTGTAAAGCTTCCGCCTTTGTGAATTGCACTCAACATTCCTAAATAGAACTGCTCCATTGCAGCCAAAAGCCGTTCAAGCTCTTTGTCTTGATCTTCAACTGTTTGTGAAGCCAGAGAGACTTCATATAAAACGGTGTCGATTGATTTATGAACTTCAGAACTTGATTTTAACTCTGAAGGAAGGCCTTCTGCAACGTAGCGAACTAATGCGCGGTGTAAATCATCTTCAAGATGCGCGCTATTCATCTTGCTCACCACTTTCATGGTGTTTTTTATTCCTCTTTCTTGAACAATTCGTAGTAACTCATCAACTTGAACATCGTGTTCTTCAGGTTCAAGCCGCAGAGTCTCTTGGAGTATTGTTGTTTCGGGCATTTCGTACTTTTCTTCCAGAACATGTTCTGAAGGAACATCCTGGTAGTGACTAACCTCACGCTTTGCTAAGCGCTCCTTTTCAAAAGGATCTTTATCGACTTCTAGTTCAGTTTCTTTTATTCGAACTCTCTCTCGAAGGTATTCGAGTTCTTGTTCAGGTGTAGAAAAACGCTCAAGGGTTGCCATGAACGTATTATACCGTGCTCCGTCTATTCTTCGTGTGCTGTTAACACCTGCGGTTCGTTCTTTCCAACAATTACAGTATGTTCAAACTGTGCACTCCTTGAACCATCAATCGTCTCGTAGAGCCATTGATCATCCATTAGTTTTACATCCCCCTTACCGCCAACGAGTATCGGCTCAAGTGCTAAAACCATTCCTTCTTCTAATACAAGTCCTGTACCAGGAGCCCCGTATGTTGAAACAAACGGAGGTTCGTGAACTTCCTTTCCTACTCCGTGTCCTCCTAATTCCTGTGGAGAATTGAATCCGTGTTTTTTTAATACTTGCTCTGATGCGTAACCAATATCACCAACGGTGTTTCCAACAATTGCAGCAGAAACTTGTGCATCGCGTGTCTCAAGGGCAGCATAAATTAATTTTTGATCCTTATCCGAGATATTCCCAACCCCTATTGTTATCGCTGAATCAGTACAAAGATCTTTATGCCAAATTCCAGTGTCTAGCGTTAAAATATCTCCCTCTTTAAGAGCATAACTTCCTGGAATACCGTGAACCACACCTTCATTTACTGAAATACAAATTACAGCGGGAAACGGCGGACTTCCAATACCTAAAAAAGAAGGCTTAACGGAATTCTCTTCCATTAATTCACGAGTGTAAGAGTCTAGTTCAATTAACGTGGTTCCTACAGTACATCTCTCTCCTACTTTAAAAAGTATCTCCGCTAATATCTTTCCTCCTTCAACTAAAGCTTCTCTTTCTTGTTGTGTTTTAACTATCATGTAGTTTTTTGACAATGTCTTTGTGAATTTCTTCAATTGAAGGTGCTCCATCGACATGATGTATCTTACAATCAAAGCTTTCAAACTTTTCTAGAATGGCTTTTGTGTGTTCTTTTGACCAACCTATTCTCTTTCGTATGTTTTCTTCAGAATCATCTCCTCTTCCCCTACCTAAGAGTCTCTCTGTTGCAGTATCTTCGTCTAGGTCGATAGTAACAACGTGATAGGGATTACGTTTGTATAATCTCATCATTGAATCGATCATTACGGTCTGGTTTTCGCGCCTTGCCGCCCCATCAAAAATCAAGTTCTCTTCCCCTGTGAAGTTTTCAACCATTTCCTGCCCTAATACGTAAACCGGCATGAAAGAAGGGAGTAGCTCTCCATCGGAAATTTCCTTTTTCACAATCTCGTTTGTGAATCCGCTCTGGGACATAAACTCACGAAGAAGTTGCCCTGTTTCAAGATACAGAGTATTAGTCTCTGTATGCTCATCTAGATACTTCTTTAGAAGCCTGGCCTGAGTTCCCTTTCCTGAACCTTGTATTCCAAAAAATATTACTGTTATTGGTGTTTTCATTGACCTAAAGATACTTCTCTTTACTAAGAATGTCCATAACTTCGCTAATTGTTTCTTCTAGCTTTCCTTCTTTGTTTTCGACTATGTAATCATACGCATCAGTGTGGTGTAGCCACTCCTTCGTATATTTCATACGCTTTGCAATATGCTCTTCTGTAGCTCGATCGCGACGTCGAATTCGAGCCTCCAGAACGTCCGGCGTCGCGGTTATCATAATTGAAATAATTTCAGGAAACTTTTCTTTTGCAGTTAGTACTCCTTTGTATTCAATCTTCCATACGCCAATTCCAGGTGCTTTATTAACCCTTTCAAGTTCCTCGCGTGTTACACCGTAGAGATTGTCATTATATTCACGCGCCCATTCAACCATTTCGCCATCCTTAATCTTTTCTTCAAACTCTTCAACTGAAATATAGTGATACGGATTACCTTCAGATTCTCCTTCTCTTTTTTTCCTTGTAGTTGTTGTTATGACCCGTGTTATTGTTGTAAGTTTTTGAAGACCTTCAATTACAGAATCCTCCCCCGCACCAGATGGGCCTGAGATAATAACAATGTTTGTTTTCATGAGAGTAGTATATCAAAAGCCCCGCGAAAGAAATACGCGGGGCTTAAAATCAAGTGTGAACATCGGACCTGGTAGATCCAAGAATGCGGGTCCATCTCTGGACTCGCGTTCGCGGCTCTCCTGGAGGCGATCTATTGCCTCCTGATTGCAATCAGGACAAGGTCCGCAATTGCCATCTCAGGCCAGACGTATTTAACGTCTCCGCATGTGTTGCACATCTTAGTTACCATCTTACTCTTGTGCTGCGGTCTTGTGTGTCAACACTTTCACTAGAACAATCGGCGCAAACAAAGAGATTAGAGTAGCTCCGATTACCCTCTCTGCCATATTCAGGCTTTGGGGAGCCGAAGAGATTACTGGCACAAACACAATTACTGAACATAATGCCCATCCTGCTGCAAAAATCGCTAAGAAGGTCCTTCGAAAATCCATAACGTGCCCTTTCGCACTTGTTTCAACTGCCTTATATACCTTAAAATATAGAAAATATCTAGTACTCCCGAATAGAAATCTGCGCTTCAACTCTCTTAACAATGTCTAGAATAACAGAAACTGCAATCAGTAACGCTGTTCCACCAATAGTTAGTGTAGTTATACCTGTAACTCCCTGCATGATAACGGGAAGAACGGCAATACCTCCTAGGAAGAGAGCTCCAACTAATGTAATGCGAGTTACAATGTCGGCAACATGACTTGTAGTTTGCTCACCCGGACGAATCCCAGGGATAAAGGCACCACTTTTTTGTAAGTTATTTGAAATACGGTTTGGATCAAATGTAACTGCTGTATAGAAATATGTGAAGAAGAACACCATTGCAAAGTATAGAGCACCGTAGATCCACTGATTAGCAAGGCCATTAACTACAGCATTTGCCGCATTTGCTACAAATGGAACTACACTGTTTGCAAAGAAAGCGGCTATCACTTGTGGAAATAGTAATATTGAAAGTGCGAAAATAATTGGAATAACACCAGCTTGGTTTACTCTAATCGGTAAGTACGTAGAAACTCCACCAGATTGTTTTGATCCTCTAGTTTGACGAGCGTACGTTATTGGAATTGGGCGTTCGGCTTCTGTTATAAACACAACTCCTGCAACAACAGCAGTAGATGCAACAGCAAATCCTAGATAAAGTGGAATCTGTGATACATCAAATGTAAATACCAACTGACTAACAGCACCAGGAAGACTTGAAACGATTCCTGCGAAAATTATCAAAGAAACTCCGTTTCCAATACCAAATTCGGTGATAAGTTCACCAATCCACATAAGAAGGATGGATCCTGCTGCAATAACCAGCACGTTAGTCATCATTGCTGAGAATTCAAGTGGCGGAACGATTCCGTTTTGTTGTAATAGTGTTAAAAAGGCAAATGACTGCATAAACGCAAGAGGTACCGTTAGATAACGTGACCATTGCGTGAACTTAGCGCGTCCTGCCTCACCCTCTTCTTGGTGCATAGCCTTCATTTTTGGAGAAAGTACCGTCATCAACTGCATAATGATTGACGCAGTAATAAACGGACCTACTCCGATCATAACTATCGAAAGGTTTGATAGACCACCTCCTGAGAACAGGTTAAGAAGTCCTAAAAATTGGTTGTTTGAAAAGAATTCTTCAAGTCTTAATACATCTACTCCTGGAATTGGAATTGTAGCTAAAATACGAAACACGATTAATGCTCCTAACATGAATAGGATACGCTTACGCAATGATTCGTCTTTTACTACTAGCTTTAGTTTTCTGAAAAAAGTATTAATCATGTTTTATCTCACCCCCTGCTTTTTCAATTGCAGCTATTGCAGTCTTAGATACTGCACATTTTTCAATTGTAAGTTTTATCTTAAGTTCTCCTGTTCCTAGGATTTTCACTTTTGGTGCTCTTCCTGCACTATTACTCACTATTCCCTTTTCTACAAGTGTAGTTGGGCTAACTACCTCTCCTGCCTTAAAGGCCTCTTCTAGTTTAGTTAGGTTAACTGGAGTGTGTGCTACTTTAGAGCTGTTTACCGTTCGAGAGCGGTTAATACCGTGTCCACGTAGTTTAGGAAGCTTCTTGATCATGTCACGAAGCTCTGGTCGAACACCGTGTCCTCCGTGTTGCATCTGCCCTTTGTGACCACGTCCTGCAGTTTTACCACACTTTCCACCGCGACCTATTCGTCGCTTTGTTTTTTGAGATGGGCTTTTTGTAAGTGAATTTAATCCAGTCATATTATTTTTCTAGTTTTTGTAACGCAATAATCGTAGCGCGTGCAATGTTTGTCTTGTTTTTACTTCGGGAAAGAATCTTTGAAGTAATATCAGTAACCCCTCCTAATTCAAGTACGGTTCGAACTGACGCTCCTGCAACAAGACCTCTACCTTGTGCTGGTCGAATCTGAATTAAGGTTGAGCCATACTTTGCATCAACATTGTGTGCAATGGAGTTTGATTCTGTTCTCTTTACAGTAATCATATTCTTTTTAGCATTTCGAATTGCTTTTTCGATTGCAAGAGCCGTGTCTCCTGCTTTTCCGGTTCCAACTCCAACTCTTCCTTTCTTGTCTCCGATAACCATAGCAACAGAGAAGCTAAATCGACGACCACCGGCCATCACACGAGTAACACGACGAATACCAATTATCTTCTGAGCAAACTCAGGAGTACGGTCAAAACGTTCGCTCTTCTTGCGCCTATTAGTAGGACGCTTACGAGGCATTCGCTTTTCTACTTCTTTTGTTGATGTTTTCTCGTCTGTCATATATTAAAATTTAAGTCCTGCTTCTCTTGCCGCGTCCGCAAAAGCTTTAATGTTACCTGTATAAAGATATCCTCCGCGGTCAAAAACCACTTCCTTTATCTTTTTGCCTTTAGCAAGTTCAGCAATAGCGGCTCCTGCTTCAATTGTTCGCTCTTTCTGAGTCTTCCCTTTCTGGATTGAAGTACTAACGGCTGCAAGAGTCACTTCCTTACCATCATCAATTAACTGAGCGTCAATCTTTGTGTTTGAACGAAAGATAGCAAGACGTGGACGTTTAGCAGTACCGATAACTTTTGATCGAACTCTATTGTGTCGCCTAACTCTTCGTAATGTTTTTTCTTTAGTATCCATATATTAAGCAGCTGCCTTCTTACCTTCTTTACGTCGTACTATTTCGTCAACGTATCGAATTCCCTTTCCTTTGTAAGGTTCAGGCTTCTTAACGGCACGAATCTCAGAAGCAAATTGTCCAACATTTTCTTTACTCACTCCTTTAACGCTGATTTGGTTCTTTTCAACCTCAACAGTTATGTCTTCAGGTACTGTAAGTTCAACTGGGTGTGAAAATCCTACTTGAAGCTTTAATGTATTCCCTTCAAGGGCTACCTTATATCCAATCCCTTCAACTGAAAGCTTCTTTTCAAAAGGTTCATTCACTCCTGCAACCATGTTTGAAACGTGAGATGCAAAAGTTCCCCAAAGTGCTTGTGAGAGTCTTGTTTCATTTTTTGGAGTAACTATTACCTCAGTTTCCTTAACTTCAATAGAAACAGCCTCGTGAATCTTTTTGGTAAGTTCACCTCCCTTTCCTTTTACGGTAAGAATATTATCCGAAACAGTTACTTCTGTTCCCTCTGGGATTATAATAGGTTGTTTTCCGATTCTGCTCATATTAGTAAATTTCAAATAAAGCCTCACCACCAACTTTCTCCTTACGAGCCTGTATGTTAGTCATAATCCCTTTAGGTGTTGAAAGGACAAGATGTCCGTTTCCGTATCGTACTGGGAAAAGCTCATTGGATGCTTTGTAAACACGGCGCCCAGGCTTTGAAATTCTTTTAACGTCATCAATGCGATGAGTTCCGTCTTCTTTGTACGCTAATTCGACGTGAATAGTCTTTCGAACCTTCTTTCCTTGTTTTTCAACATTCTTGATGTATCCGTTCTCTTTAAGAGTCTCAGCTACTGCCATTTTCATTTTAGAAAATGGTATAGAAACAGTCTCGTGCTTTACGGCACCTGCATTCTTTAGACGAATTATGAAGTCTCCTATTGGGTCTCCTACCATGATGATTTTTTTATTCCGGGAATGTGTCCTTCTAACGCTTCCTCTCGGAAACAAATACGACACAGGTCAAACGCTCGCATATAGCCTCGTGGACGTCCACACTTAAAGCAACGACGAACGACACGCGAATTGAACTTCGGTGTCTTTTCTGCTCTTGCGATCATTGACTTTTTTGCCATAAATTAAAATTGACCCATTTTTAAAGGGTCATTCATTCAAGTGTTTGTGTAATCCTGCTTACACTATGAATTGTCGACTCCTTTTAGGTGCGAGCATATTACCTAAAATGGAGTGGGAAGTCAACGGGTATATGCCTACATATATCTTAAAGAAAAGTTAAAAACCAATTCCTTTTACTGCCTCCTTAAGTTTATTTTCAACTTCTCTAAAATCTACTTCACTACCCACAGTAAACTTAATCGGTTCCTTTATAACATCTTCAAAAAAAACTAAACTTTTCAATACAACGTTCTCATCTAAACTTGGGAACTTTTGCTTTGTAAGTGTAAGTAACTCTGATAACGAAAATTCCTTAAGTAAGAAAAATATATCTATATAGTCTTTTTGTGTAGCACGTGAAGTAATAGCAGAGAGCTTCATACAAGCGATATCTTCTTTTGAGGCTATGTTTATATATTGTTCTTTGATAAGGGGACTTAAAAGTGAGTACTTAAATGTCATGAAGCTCAACTTTATTGAACCGTCTATAATCACTGACAACGTATTCTTTTCTTCTTGTGTTTTTAATAATTCGTGATCCTGAAACACTTCTCTTAATTCCTCAAAAAGTACATTCGTATCAATATCTTGATCGATAAAAAAATCAAAATCTACACTATCGCGATGACCTATTTGTAGAGCCAGTGCAGTACCTCCTGCAAGATAAAAACCTGCTGGTAATTTAGCCAAAAGTGGAAGAATTTCTTGCCTCTCTTTATCTAAAATATTATAAAACATCTCAAGAAAATCTAGCTTCCCGCACTGGAGAAACTCCAAATATAAAAGACCAGAGAGCAAGAGATTTTTTGCTCCACACACTTTCAGGCGTAGTACTTAGTACTTCTTGAATATCATTATTGCTATATACACTAAAAAGCCAGTCAGTTGACCTCTTAGAGCCAAAATTAAGTATGTTGTATATTATCAACTGTCTGTGGGTTTGTGTATCCAATTTTTTAATATCGTAAGACCAGAGAAACGGAGCCACAAATTTAGGTATTTCACTATTTTGCATACGTATATTATACCACAATACTTAGGTTATTAGGCTCAAATAAAGGCTCGGTCGGGCAGAAAATAATAATGCCCGACCGATGTTATTCTGGAAGTTCGTGCTTTTTGTCGTGATCTTTGGGTCTCTTCCAAAGATCACCTTCCAGATCTTCGTCCCACACAGGACGTATAGGATTCGTCATTTATTCCTCCTCCTCTAAATAAATGTACTTTTAGGATATATATATGTTGTAAGTCAAATTCTAAACGGCTCAACCGGTTGAGCCGTTTAGAAATACGGCTGAAATTCATCATTAAATCGGAAAATTCTCTCTTTAACACTTTTAATCTCTTTATTCAAAATAGTCACGTCAATCATTAAACCAGTTGAAGTCTCTTCTGAGAAATTCTGATCAAAAATGAAATTACCTAAGCTTGCTTGTATCCAACCTTCTTTTTGAAATACGCTTAAAGTCCCGAATGTAGTGGCTTGTAGGTCTTACTACTCTCATATTTTACCAGACAAAATATCTGAGTGCATTTTGTCTACATCCTTATAACTCGAAAGCGTTTTTGTGTCTTCGTTAAAGGCTTTCAGCGTTTCCTTATTGGGAATAGAAACACTAAACGGTATACCTTGATGTAGAATCGTACTCTTCAAGAACACCCTAAAAGCGTCTGTGGTAGAAAGTCCAATCTCACTAAAGATACGTTCTGCATCACGCTTTAACTTAGGCTCAACACGAGCTTGAATTATTTGAGTTTTCATAATTACAGTGCACTACACCTGACGTACAATGCAAGAATTTACTCTTCTTTCTTTATCGGCAATCCTAACTCTCGAAGGAGTGCTTCAGCTTCTTCTTTAGTCTTTGCTGTAGTTACAAATGTAATTCCAAAACCAAATACATCCCTTAGTTCTTCATCTGCCGCCTCCGGGAAGATGGTATGTTCTTTAATTCCGATTGAGTAGTTACCCATCTCATCAATTCCACTAACGTTTAATCCTCTAAAGTCTCGAGTACGTGGAAGAGCTATGTGAATTAATTTATCTAAAAAGTCTCCCATTCTTTTACCTCTAAGGGTAACTGAGTGTCCAATTACAGTTCCCTCTCTTAACTTAAAGGTAGCAATTGATTTCTTTGCAACGTTTGCTTTAGGTTTTTGTCCTGTGATTTGTGCTAATCGGTCAATTACAAGTTCAATCTTGTTCTTCTCTTTCATAGAACCAACCTTTGCCGCAACTACAATCTTAGTAAGCTTAGGAGTTTGCATTTTGTTAGTGTAGCCAAACTGCTTCTTTAGGGTATCGAACATCTTTATTTGTTTTTCTGTTGTTGTTTGCATATTACTTTATTACTGTTCCGCTGTTTTTTGCAACACGAACTCTTTTACCGCTCTCTCGCTTAATACCAATTCTAGTTGGCTTTCCGCTCTTTGGATCAACCAAGGATACGTTTGATACGTGAATCGGAAGAGTCTTGTCTACAATCTGTCCACTTTGTCCTCTCGTACGAGACTTTTGGTGACGCTTTGCAACACTTACTCCTTCAACGATAACCTTATCTTGTGTAGGAAGTGCTCGTAAAACAGTCCCAGACTTTCCTTTGTCCTTTCCTGCGATAACTATTACTTTGTCTCCTTTTTTGATTTTCATATATTTATACAACCTCAGGGGCTAAGTTAACGATCTTTTGATATCCACGCTCAGCTAATTCACGAGGAACTGGGCCGAAAACACGTGTTCCGCGAGGCTCTTTCTTGTCTTTTTCAACAATAACAACAGCGTTTTCATCAAAACGAATGTATGAACCATCACGACGACGGAAAGGCTGTACCTGTCGAACAACAACTCCACGTAGCACGTCTTTCTTCTTTACTTGCTTTCGTGGTTCTACTGATTGTATTGAAAGTACTACTTCGTCTCCGATACGGGCGTATCGACGCTTTGAACCTCCTAGGACCTTGAATACGCGCCCAATCTTTCCACCGGCGTTATCGGCAACTTTCACTATTGTTTGTGGTTGAATCATATTAGCTTTCTATTACGAAGTTCTTATTCTTTGAAATTGGTCGAGACTCTCGTATTACAACCTTATCTCCAAGTACGGCAGTATTCTCAGGATCGTGCACAAGATATTTCTTAACTTGCTTAACAAACTTCTTGTACTTAGGATGCTTAACGTAGCGAGAAACAGCAACCTTTGCGGTTTTTTCCATTGAGGTTCCTACAACGGTTCCACGTAGTGTTTTTCCTTTTGTTTCCATATTAATTTTCTAACTTACTCCGCATATTAAGTTCCGTCAAGATCTTTGCTACTGCATGGCGTGTATTTCGTCCCTCTTTAACATTACGAACACGGGATCCAGCGTTCTTGAATCGAAATTCACGAAGCTCCTCTCGTTTTTCTTTAACAAGCTTCTCCAAGTCTTTAACGCTTTTTTTCTTTAAATCAATCATATTATCGTTCAACTATCTTAGTCTTCATGGACATTTTCATGCCAGCTTTGCGCAAAGCAGAGCGTGCAGTTTCTTCATCTACTCCGTCTACTTCAAACAAAACGCGCCCTGCACGAACTTCACTCACGTAGCCTACAGGATCTCCTTTTCCTTTTCCCATACCTACTTCGGCTGCTTTTCTTGTTATAGGTCGGTCTGGGAAAATACGTATCCACATTTTTCCAGTCTTTCCTACTGTTCGTACAATTACTTTACGCGCTGCTTCAATTTGATTTGAAGTAACTCTAGCTTGAGCCATTGCCTTAAGTCCGTATGACCCAAAAGAGACAGTAACTCCTCGTGTATCAGGACGTGCGAGTTTCTTAGGGTTCTTACGCCTAGTCTGCCACTTTCGATGTTTTGCTTTCTTTGGGAATAACATATTATTTTTTATCTTCGAATACGTCTCCTCGGTATATCCACACCTTAATACCAACTACTCCGTATGGTAGGTATGCCTGTTCCTTAACGTAATCAATATCTGCTCTAAAAGTCTGCAAAGGAACTCGCCCTCTCTTGATTTGCTCACGACGAGCCATTTCAGCACCTCCCAAACGTCCTGAAAGAAGTATTCTAACTCCCTTAACATCGCGATTTGCCATAACCTTCTCTACTGTTTGCTTAAGAATACGTCGGTGAGGCATTCTTTTTTCAAGCCCTTCGGCTATCATGTATGCAACAACTGCAGCGTGAGACTCAGGAGATCGTACTTCTTCAACATCAATCTTTACTTTTGGCTTATCTTCTCCAAGCTTTAGTTTCTTAAGCTGTTTGTTTATATCAACTAAAAGAGATTGTGTTCCTTCTCCTGAACGTCCGATAACCATACCAGGACGTGAAGTTTTAATAGTTAGTCGTAGCTCTTTCTCTCCTCTTTCTATTTCAAGAGATGTTACGTAAAATCCACGCAACCTTTTCTTAAGGTAAGCACGTAAAAAAGTATCGATTTTAAGATTCTCTCTGTATTGTTTTGGTGTAGCACCAAACCATCGTGACTTCCAGTCACGGATAATTCCTAGTCTATGTGCGTATGGGTGTACTGTGTGTGTCATATATTATTTGTCTCCTAAAACCAACGTTACTTTACTCTTTCGACGTCGAAATGGTGTTGCACGCCCGAAAGCTCGTGGTCGCCATCTTCGTAGCTCCATACCTTGATCTACTCGAATGTCTTTAACAATCAAGTTCTCAGTATCTTTCTTCAAATCTTTAGCGTTTGCCACTGCTGATTCAAGAAGTTTCTTAAGAGCAGGAGCTGACTTCTTATCGATAAACGTTAGAAGCGCTTTTGCCTTTTCAACATCCTTACCACGAATAAGATCCGCTACTAAACGTACCTTTCTAGGTGATTGAGAGTAATTTTTAAGAAATGCTTTCATAATTATGCGGCTTTGGCTGCTTTGGCTGCTTGGATCTCAGCATCTTTCTTTTTCTGCTCCATTTCCTTTTGCATCTTTCCACCGTGTCGACGGAAAGTTTTGGTAGGAGAAAATTCTCCAAGCTTGTGTCCTACCATGTCTTCAGTAACAAAAACTTCTGTGTGAACACGTCCGTTGTGTACTCCAAAAACAAATCCAACCATCTCAGGTGAGATGTCGCTTCTCCGTGCCCATGTCTTAATAACACCAGCAGAATCTGGAGTCTTTCCTTCAATTTTTTTAAGTAATTTGGGGTCAACGTATGGCCCTTTTTTAAGTGATCTTGTCATATTGTATGTAATATTGCCTGTGTTAAGTACGTGTCTTACTTTGCAATAAAAAGCCGCCCTAATGGCGTGGGCCATATACTATTGCATTTGAAGTTATAAGTCAATGGTGTTTGCGTTATCTCTATATATTAGTAATATTCAGACAGAAAGGAGGCAATCATGCCCAAATCCGTACAAACACTTTTTGAAGTATCTCAGATGGGTGTAATCACAGCCTGTAAAGTGCCTCATGATTTTGATTATGCAGATCCTGAACTTACACATAAGTATGTGGGACCTGAAGAGGCTATTACTCTTGCAATAGTATTTACTCAAAGAGCCTTGAACACGCCCACCCAGTGGGAAAAGTTCCCTGAATTAAGGGGCCGACTAAAGGCTCTTCAAACCGGTCCGGACTCAGTAATCACAGAAGCTGAGGCTAGAGTCCCCGCTTAATCGCGGGGACCGTTCTTTTACTTCCTCTTTCCAACTTTTCGTCGTTTAACGATAAGCTTGTTTGAATATTTCTTTGGTTTTCGCGTCTTCTGACCCTTTCCTGTAGGCTTACCCCACTTAGAACGAGCTCTTCGGTGACCACGTCCGGCTTTTCCTTCACCACCACCATGAGGGTGATCTACGGCGTTCATGGCAGATCCGCGAACTGTTGGGCGTATACCCATGTGCCGAGCACGTCCGGCTTTTCCAATTTTCATTAGTTTGTGTTCGTCATTTGAAACCTCCCCAATACATGCCCAAGAAGTACTCAAAACTTTTCGAACTTCACTTGAAGGCATTTTTAGTTGAGTGTAACCTGCGTCGTGTGCGATAACTTCAGCGTAGTTACCAGCTGAACGTACTAATTTAGCGCCCCCTTCAGGCTTTATCTCAATGTTGTATACAAAAGTACCAATTGGAATCTTTCCAAGAGGAAGACGACTTGCTGGCTTAACAGGGGCATCATCGGCCACTAAGAAAGTATCGTTAACTTCAACAGACTTAGGAATTACAACGTATCGTCTCTCTCCATCGGCATAAAGTGCAAGACCAATGTATGCTGTTCGGTTTGGATCGTACTCAATAGTTTCAATCTTTGCGGGAATTCCTTTTTTATTATACAAAAAGTCCATTTCTCGCCACTTTCTTTTGTGTCCTCCACCTTTGTGACGAGTAGTTATTCGCCCTTGTGAGTTACGTCCAACTCCTCTTTTCATTCCCTTAGTTAAAGACTTAAGTGGCTTACTTGCTGTTACTTTTTCTTTATATGAAACGACTGTCATTCCTCGGCGTCCTGGTGTTGTTGGTTTATATTTTTTCATACTTACATTAGAGTGATCTTATCTCCCTTGGCAAGGTATACGTAGGCTTTCTTACCTCCTGATTTAACCCCTTTAATACCTGTTCGGACATTTCTCTTTGTCTTTTTGGCAATAGTAGTTACGTGAACCTTAACTGGATCTACTTTGTAGATTAGCTTTATTGCTTCTTTAATCTGTTTCTTGTTAGCATCAGGGGCTACATCGAAAACATAAACGCCTCTTTCAATACCCATGGTAGCCTTTTCGGTAATACGAGGGTGTGTTAAAACTCTAGCGATATTTTCTTTACCACTGGTAGTAACTTCAGCTACCGCCCCCTTCTTCTCTTCTTCTTTTTTTCCAAATAGTGCCATAAAATTATTTTGATCGCTCTTCTAACTCTTTAACTCCTTCTGCCGGATTAACAATTACGATTGTCTTGTATCGTAGTGCCTCAACCGGGTTAAGGTTTCGAACCTCACCTAGTTTAACGTTTGCGAAGTTACTAAAACTCTTTTGTGCTAATACATCCTTCTCTGGTGTTGCAATGTATGCTGCATTAAATTTCTTTGAAGAAAGAGTCTCGAATCCTTTAATTGAAGAGAGTTTTGCTAGTACCGCTTTAGCCTCAGACGTCTTAGGTGCCTTAAATTCTAGTGAATCTAGGAAAAGAATCTCTCCATCTTTGTGCTTCTTTGAAAGAACACTGTATAGTGCCTTCGCACGCATCTTTTTGTTGATCTTCTTTGCAAAGTTTCGATCGTTTCGTGGACCAAAGGTAACTCCCCCTCCTCTCCAGATTGGTGAACGGCTTGAACCATGTCGCGCTCGTCCAGTTCCTTTCTGCTTCCAAGGCTTTTTACCTCCACCCTTTACTTCTCCACGCATTTTTGTGTGGGCAATAGCACTTCGAGCGTTTGCCTGCATACCTACAACCACCTGATGTACTAGATCAGCATTCCACTTTGTATCGAAAACAATGTCAGATACTTCAATCTGTGTTCCTTTCTTTCCTGTTTGTGTGTATACGTCTATTTTCATAATATTATCCGCGTATTTCTACGAGTGTTCCAGGGCGACCGGGTATTGCCCCTGAAATTACCAATGTGTTGGTATCTTTATCAATTTGTAGAACCTTTAAGTTCTTTACGGTAATTCTGTCAGACCCCATTCTTCCTGCCATTCTTAGTCCCTTAAGAACTCTCTGTGGTCCAGTTGATCCAATTGATCCAGGACGACGCTCTGAGTGCTTGTTACCGTGAGTACGTGGTCCTCCTGCAAAGTTGTGTCGTTTAACAACACCCTGGTTACCTTTACCTTTGCTTATAGCGCTAACCGTTACGTTATCACCAACTTCAAAAGAAGTAACATCGATAACATCTCCTTTGTTAGTCTCACCTGTTTCCATTCGGAATTCTCGTACTGTTTTAAAAGCTCCAAGATCACCAAAGTGTCCCTTTTGCGCTTTCTTTAAGTTCTTTTCTTTTTGAGTTTCGAATCCAACTTGGACAGATTCATACCCGTCAGTTTCTCCTTTAACCTGAGTTATAGTTATCGGTCCTGATGAAACAACTGTTGCAGGAAAAACCTTTCCGGCTTCGTCGAAAATTTGAGTCATCTTTTGTTTTCTTCCAAGAATGAATTTCATATGTATAAAAATCACGGCAGGTAAGCCGTGTGTTAACAGTGCATACCATTGGTTCCCGAGGGAACTTAGCCATCCTTAAGACTCAAAGAGTATACATGAGAGTTTTGTTTGTGCAAGAGTTAACCCTCGCCAAGACAAATCCCGGCGAGGGCCATTTTCACTAGTACCAGTTCTTACAGAACTCGTCCTTTTCGCATGCGGATCGTTATCTCGCAATTCAAAGAACTCATCCTAAAGCTGATTTTAGCGTTTTTTCTCAGAAGGCTGAGTGTTTTCTTTTTCGCCACAATTATTGCGGCTGGAAAACTCGCCTTTGATGCACCGTAAGTTGGGAATTTCGTCGTTCCCTTCCCAATGGTACATACACCCCCCACTAAATACTGACCGTGAGGTGCTTTGACAAGAAAGGCACTGCAATGCCCCTTGTCTCGAACACCCTTGGAGGTGCTGGAGCATTTCGCGGCAGCCTTCCTCACTGCCACCTCCACACTGTCGGCAGTGGCTCCACCTTGCCCAGTAACACTGACCGCGATGACATCGATTTTGCCGGCACCTGCAAAAGATGGAGCAAGTAAGAGAAGGCTAAATAATGCCGTAAAAATTAACCGGGACATTTGACATCCTTTCTATGCAACACAGAGTCACATATATACACTTGTACCACGTTCAAACAAAATGTCAACACAAAAAACCGCCCTCTTATGAGGGCGGTTTTTTGCAAAACGGATTAAACCATCTTTACATCAATTGAAACTCCTGCCGGCAAACTAATGTTTGTGAGGGCTTCAATGACTTTTGGAGTCGGGTGAAGAATCTCGATAAGACGCTTGTGTACTCGCATCTCAAATTGTTCTCGCGCATCCTTATGAACGAATGCTGCTCGGTTAACAGTATACTTCTTAATTTCTGTAGGAAGTGGTACTGGTCCTCGAACTTCTGCTTCATAACGAAAAGCGGTATCGATTATTTGCTTCACTGAAACATCAAGCAGTTTGTGCTCGTAGGCACGAACGCGAATTCGTAGGCGCTCGGTACTTACTTTTTTCGCCGTTGCTTTCTTTGTTGTTTTCTTAGTTTCTGTCATAGAACGTAGCGTACAATACGCTGAATACGTGTTTTATGCAACAACTTTAGTTACAACTCCGGCTCCTACTGTACGTCCACCTTCACGAACTGTGAACTTCATTTTCTCATCAAGGGCAACTGGAGTTACCAATTTAACCTTAAAGGTTGAGGTGTCTCCTGGCATTACCATTTCTGTTCCATCTGGAAGAGTAACCTCTCCAGTCACGTCTGTTGTTCGCATGTAGAACTGAGGCTTGTATCCACTAAAGAATGGAGTGTGTCGTCCACCTTCTTCTTTTGAAAGAACGTAAACTTCTGCTTCAAACTCAGTGTGAGGTGTAATTGATCCGCTTGCGGCCAATACTTGTCCTCGGTGAACATCCTCTTTCTTTGTTCCTCGTAGAAGAATTCCAGCGTTGTCTCCAGCAAGTCCCTCATCAAGGTTCTTGTTGAACATTTCAATACCAGTAATTGTTGTCTTTGTTGTTTCTTTAATACCAACGATTTCAACTTCTTCTCCTAGTTTAACTTTTCCTTGTTCGATTCGTCCAGTGACCACAGTTCCTCGTCCTTCGATTGAGAAGATATCCTCAATAGGCATTAGGAAAGGCTTTTCTGTGTCACGTGCTGGAACTTCAAACCATTCGTCCATGGCTGTAGTAAGTTCAAGAATCTTCTTTGTCCATTCATCATCAACTGAAGTTGATTCAGTTCCCTTAAGAGCTGATCCTCGGATGAAAGGAGTGTTTTCTCCGTCAAACTCGTATTGAGTTAGAGTCTCTCGGATCTCTTCCTCTACTAGTTCGATCATTTCGTCGTCCACATCAGGCATGTCTGTCTTGTTCAAGAAGACAATTATCTTAGGAACACCAACTTGCTTAGCAAGAAGGATGTGCTCACGTGTTTGTGGCATAAGTCCATCAGTTGCGGCAACTACAAGAATAGCACCGTCCATTTGGGCTGCTCCTGTGATCATGTTTTTAATGTAATCGGCGTGACCAGGCGCATCAATGTGTGCGTAGTGACGCTTTTCTGTCTCGTACTCTTGGTGAGACAGGGCGATTGTAATTCCTCGCTCCTTTTCTTCAGGTGCGTTATCGATATCATCGATATTCTTCATCGTTACGTTTTGTCCCGCAAGATGAAGTGAGTTCAAAATAGCAGCAGTAAGTGTTGTTTTACCGTGGTCAACGTGACCAATAGTACCAACATTCATGTGCGGCTTTGAACGGTCAAAATTTTCAGCCATATAAATATTATGGTTAGTTGTAATTATCAAGTGTAGAGTCGCGAGAACTGCTACCCTATAGTTAATAATTACGTTATTAAATACACTGTGTACGCAATATAAAAAAGCGCACAACACGCGTGGGACCATGGTATCAAAAGAGCGCTTGTAGTCAAGCGCTCTTTTGTGTTTTTGATGTTAGATCTCCTGCCAGGCCGGAGAAATATAGACTGTTTCCACGTCTCTTATATTTTCCCCTCTAGAATCAGTACAAGAGAGGGTAAATACTGTCTTTTCAGTTATCGGAGAGGTGTCTACTCTTCCCGAACGACCACTCCAAGAATCGCCGTTCGTACCAGTAACGCTACAGTTTGTTGATTCAACTGATGCCCATGTAATTGTAGTAGTCTGTCCGTCTCCAACTAAAGTAGGTTTTGCTTTCAGAGAAATGTCAGTGTCCCCAAGAGTAGGAGGTGAGACAATTGAACAACTTGGGTACTGCCCTGAGAAGCCTGAAGGACACGTCCCACAATCTGGATATGTTCCTGAAGTACCTGAAGGACATACACTTACGTCACATATATTATTGCTAACCACCTCTGGATATCCTGAAACTGATATAACACACGTGTTGTTACAGTTTCTTGAACCAAACGCCGTTCTTGGAACACTCTCTCCACAAATAGTTTCTGTGAATGATTGAGAACAAGCGGTCCCTAAGTATGAAGGAAGTGCCGGGATTGTTGCAGTACAGGCGTACGATCCTGATCCTCCGGTACATTTATTACCGGTCCCTGAGAATCCACATGCATTTATTGCAGATGGGCAACTAGAAACCGTGCAAGAGCCTCCTGTAATTGGAGGATCGCCGGGACCTGGACCATCTCCTCCAACTCCGACTTCAAACCCATTCCCTCCACCTGAATATACGGCACGGCCCTGGTTATCATAATCCACAAAATCACCAACTGGATTTGCAACCTCTGTTGCATTATTTACCAAAGATTGAAATGCCTGATCTTCTGGAGACATATTATTACTACCTCCCCCTCCAAAAACATCACCTATTGCATCACTTATTGCATCAAAAAAGTCTCCTATTGCTTCAACAAAGCCACCACCGCCTTCACCTCCTTCACCTCCTTCACCCTCGGCCGAAGTTATAAGTGGTGCAGAAAAAGCTACAAGTAAACTTATAAAAAAGACAAGTACCACTTTGTTAGAGAGTTGTAATGAGAACATATTAGTTTAATTAAAAGTATTTACTAAATAATACACTACAAAATATCTCCGTATTCTATATATCCACATATTTGCTATTATTCGGCTATGAAAAAACTCGCTATTCTTGCTGGATTATCTGCAGCCATATCCTTTAACGCCACATATCTATGGCCTTTAGGAGTACTTTCGTTTGCTCTATTTATATATTTACTTAAAAAGGACGAAGAAACCATTAAAATTAGCTGGATTTACGGCTTTATATTTATGGGAAGTAGCATTCTTTGGGGTTTTTCGGCTTTTCCTCTTTCAAGTATTGGTATTAGTGACCCAATAATAAGTGCTGTACTACTTCTTTTTATATGGACATTGAGTTCACTCCTTCTAGCTTTACCAATAGCACTATTTGGTTATTTGTTCGTAAAATTTAAGCAAAATTCAAATATTGACCTTCTTTTTATCCCAGCATTGTGGGTATTACTAGAAATACTACGATCCTTACTTTTCTTTATCCTAACTCTAGCTCCACAATCTGTTATCGGACCGCACTGGACCTTTGGCTACAGTGGCTACATTCTTGCAGGAAGTCCACTACTACTACAATTAGCATCCTTTGGAGGTGTGTATCTCTTAGGTTTTATCTTTGCGCTCGCTGGAACTGCTTTAGCTTACAATTATAAGAATAAATATGTTCTTTTTTCTTTTGTAATTCTCTCAATTCTATTCTACACTCCAATTAATGGAGAGATTGGTGGGGAGACACTAACTATTGCTGCATTAAAAACAACAGAATCTTCGTATTTCTCATCTGGAGGAATAGATAGAGAGTCTCGCTTACAAAGAATCGCTGAATTAATTACCCTGGCATCCAAAGAAGATTCTTTGGACCTTATCGTAATCCCCGAAGATGCGCGGTTTATAAAACTACTCTCCGAAGAACAACTTAGTAAGGTACCAATAAGAAATGAATCTTTTCTTTTGGGATCTTCTAGGCTTGATACCCAAAATGAACCTGCTAAGTCACGAGTAATGACGTACTCCCACACAACCGGTAAGCAAGAACACTACACCAAGCTACTTCTTGTACCTGAGAGTGAATATCTATCCATTTTTTACCAACTCCTCTTTACCATTGTAGGACTAGGGGAAAGAGTGGATAATTTTAGTAACTTTAAAGAATACGGAAGAGGTAAAAAGGCAACTCCGACTTTACTGGGGGATATAAACGTAGCAGCCTCTCTGTGTTCTGAAATATATTCTCCACTTATTCAAAGAGACCTATCTAAAGACTCTGGAATTATAATAAACTTAGCATCTCACTCTAGATTAAAAGGATCTAAGATTTTATTTAATCAAATAATTGCAATGAGTAAAGTCAGGGCAGTTGAAAACAACAAATACGTGGTGCAGGCAACGAACTTTGCAAACTCCTTTGTCATATCAAATACTGGAGAAGTAGTTGAAATGACTTCATCAGATAATGACTTTAGTTACTCTCTTGCTGAAGTTCCAATAATTTACAAACAAACAATATTCTCTAAGTTACCGTACTTAGTTCCAGTACTCTCCATTCTTTTAATACTCCTTTTTAGAATTCTTGCCAGGCGGGAGCAACTTGAACTGTAGTGGTGTCAGTAAAGTCCCCTTCAACACAATATAGTGTGTATGTAGTTTCTTCTGTTATCGCACCTGTTGTTTCATTACCACTTACTCCAGTCCAGTTATCTCCGTTTGTTCCTGACACTGAACAATCAAGAGCAAGTTGAGTTGTCCATGTAATTGAAGTTGTACCTCCTGAGAGAACTAGTAGTGGTTGTGCTGCAACACTTCCTGTTGCAGGATCACACGTTGGAGCAGCCTCACTACAGGATCCATCACATTGTTGAGTTCCAACACTTCCAGATCCGCACCTATTAGATTCCTGACAAGAAGTCCCATATCCTGGAGGATTTGGTGGTGCTGTTGTACTACATGTGCCACCACACGTATACGTTCCTGGATTTTGAGAACCGCAGCTATTTTCTGGAACTGGATTACATGCTTGTCCGTAATTTGAAGGAACAGAGGCACCAGAAGTACTACAAGAACCACTACATTGAATGGTCCCTGTGTCAGGCCCACACGCACTTGTTTCAGTACACGAATCTCCATAATCAGAAGGAATTGTTGCTCCAGTTACGCTACACTGGCCATTACATTGAATTGTTCCTGTTCCTACACCACATGCATTTGTCTCGGTGCAAGAATCTCCTAAATTGGAAGGTGCGGAATTAGTAGCATTACATGAGTATGAACCGATTCCATTTACACATTCTTGACCTGTGCTTGACCCACAAGCGTTAGATATTGTGCAAGATTGTACTGTACATAATCCTCCGGGTCCATCAGGTCCTTCCCCTTCGTCCCCTTCGTTAACACCACCATAGTTATACCCAATTGAATCATCATAGTAATAATCCACACCGTCTTGAGTGAAGGAGTAGCTCCCAACAGTATTTGTTAATTCGGTTGCAAACATTGCATGAAGTTCATTTCCACTAACAGTACTCCCTCCAGTATTTGTATCTCCTCCTAAGAAATCGCCAATCGTGTCAACAACATCTACAACAACATCCACGACGTCGTTTGCTACGTCTACTACAACATCTACAACATCATTCGCTACATCCCCTATAGTATCTACAACCCCGTCAACTACGTCACCAATAGCGTCCACAACATCATTCACTACATCAACTACTGCATCTACAATACCTCCGCCATGATTTTTATTGTGCGCCAAAACACCGTCTGCAAAGAAGGCGTTGTATTTATCAACTGTCTTTAAGTTATAAGTTCGTAATTCTCCTTCAACATATTCAATTGATTCAACTTCAACCCATCCATCTTCTGTGAATACCTCAGCTCCAATCTCTAATTGTGCAATTGGCCTTAGCTTTGTATCTTCGTAAGTAACTTCAGGAACGATAGATGCCCATCCCTTTTTGGTATAAAGAGGGTGTTCGTTTGTAACTCTAAGTAAGTCTCCATTAATTTCATAATACCCTTCTCTAATTGGGGATTCTAACTCTAAAACCTTTGCCTCAACAAAAGAATTTGTCTTAACATCATATGACCTTACAACATCTCCAACCTTAACTTCTTCGATGTTAACAGAATCTCCATCTGGAAGAGAAATCTGAGTACCTGCTGGAAAACAAGAATCTCCACCACCTTCTCCACCGGCTGAAGAAACTACAGGAACTGCCAAAAGAGCAGCCGAAAACATTAGAAAAATCAGTTTTCTAGAAAGTTGTAAAGAAATCATGAATAATTTATGTTAAATATAATGTACATTCATTGTACACCCTACAAATTCAACTCTTTTCCGTTATGTGAACAACAAAAAACCCGTCTTTCGACGGGTTTTTTGTTAGTTTCTTGCGGCTTGTATGTCGTCTGCGATATTACGTGGAACCACCGCATAGTGAGAGAATTCCATAGTCGCATTTGCGCGCCCTTCTGTCATAGATCGTAGCGTAGTGGTATATCCAAACATCTCAGAAAGCGGAACTTTAGCAGTAACTACCTTTGCATTACCTCGATCGTCCATTCCCTCAACTTGTCCACGCATTGAACTTAAGTTTCCGTTAACATCTCCCATAAACTGCTCAGGGGTTGTTACTTCTACCTTCATAACAGGCTCAAGAAGCACAGGTTGTGCACCTTTAGCTGCTTGCTGGAAAGCTTGAGATGCTGCAATCTTGAAAGCAATTTCTGAGGAGTCAACATCGTGGAAAGAACCGTCGAATAGGTCAACTGAAATGTCTGCCATTGCGTATCCGGCAACAATTCCTCGCTCCATAGCCTCCTTAATACCCTTCTTAATTGCAGGAATGTATTCTGCTGGGATAATTCCACCCTTAATGTTGTTAATAAACTCAAAGTGATCTTCTCTATCAGTATTTTTTGCAATTTTTGCTCCCTCTTCAATTTCTTCAAGAGGTTTAATTCTAATTTTAACGTGTCCGTATTGTCCACGACCACCAGTTTGTTTGATGTATTTAACTTCAGCAGAATTTTCTCCTTGGATAGTCTCTCGGTAGGCAACTTGTGGCTTACCTAGCTCTGCTTCAACATTAAATTCTCTCTTCATACGGTCAACTAGAATTTCAAGGTGAAGTTCTCCCATTCCTGAGATAATAGTTTCAAGAGTTTCCGGGTCGGAAGAAACTTTAAAGGTAGGGTCTTCGTCTGAAAGTTTGTTTAGTGCAATACCCATCTTTTCTTGGTCTTGCTTAGTCTTAGGTTCAATTCGTGCGGCAACAACAGGCTCAGGGAATGTCATTTCCTCAAGAATTATAGGGTTCTCTTCGTCACAAAGTGTGTGACTAGTCTTTGTCTCCTTTAATCCTACGGCTGCTGCAATTTCTCCGGTGTAAACTTCTTCAACTTCCTCTCGCTTATCAGCTTGAAGACGAACAATACGTCCGATTCGTTCTTTTTTCTTTGTTGTTGCGTTATACACGTACGATCCAGCCTTAACAACTCCTGAATATACTCGGAAGAATGTAAGCTGTCCTACAAATGGGTCGGTTTGAAGTTTAAAGGCAAGGGATGCTAGAGGCTCATCATCTGATGGTGCTCTTTCAATCTCCTCTTCTGTCTTAGGATCAATTCCTTTAACTGAAGGAAGGTCAAGCGGACTTGGAAGGAAGTCTACAACACCGTCTAGTACTAATTGAACTCCTTTGTTCTTTAGTGCTGAACCACAGTAGACAAGAAATACATCGTTTGCGATAACCGCCTTACGTAGCAGTACCTTAAGTTCATCATATGATGGTTCGTTTCCTTCAAGATATGCATTCATAGCATCCTCATCTTGTTCAACAATCTTTTCTACAAGCTCGTCGTGATATTTCTTGGCGTCTTCCTTAAGATTTTCTGGAATTTCTCCCTCGATTACATTCATTCCCATTTCACCATCAAATGTGTAGGCCTTCATCTTTAAAAGATCTACCGCTCCTTCATGATTTTCCTCCTCTCCAATTGGGATTTGGAAACGAATAGCTTTGTCAGACAGTCGCTCTACAATACTTGCGTATGATCGCTCAAATGACGCTCCTGTTCGGTCTAGCTTGTTTATAAAACAGATGCGCGCAACGTTTGCCTCTTCAGCGTAGCGCCAGTTTGTTTCTGATTGTGGTTCAACTCCGGCTACGGCGTCAAAAACTACAACAGCACCATCAAGCACTCTCATAGATCGCTTAACTTCGGCTGTGAAGTCGATGTGTCCTGGTGTATCAATAATGTTTAGAGGGTATTTGTCTTCCCCTTCTGAGTAAGTAGGTTGCCAATCACACGAAATAGCAGCGGCCGTAATTGTAATACCACGTTCTCTTTCTTGCTCCATCCAGTCAGTAACAGTCTCACCATCGTGAACTTCTCCAATCTTGTGACTCATTCCAGTATAAAAAAGAACACGTTCGCTGGTTGTTGTTTTACCAGCGTCGACGTGTGCTACGATTCCGAAATTTCGGAGTTTTTCTAGTGGATAGTTACGAGCCATAATAATTTTTTAAAATAAAAACGCCACGACATGTGAGCGTGGCATTAGAGTATCCCAAAATGGGAAAAGTGCAAGGAAACTATCATGATATTATGTAAATGATGGACAATCCAACAATATATTGTGAGTGGTTAAGTGGAGCGATTCATCAACCAATTAATACTATTTCCAGTATTGTATTTTTAATTGTCGCAGTACTTCTGTACAGATTAATAAGGAAAACAGGAACTCAAGATTGGCTGTTAAAACTATTACCATACTCTATTGCACTAATCGGATTGAGTAGTGCTTTTTGGCACTATAGCGTTAGGTGATGTATTAGATACAGTTTCAATTGGGATATTTGCTCTTTTAATCAGTTTAATACTGGCGCAAAAGTTGTTTACTAGAATTTCTTATCAAGTTGTTTCAATACTGGGGATATTCTCTATAGCATTTTTACTAGAGCAACTACCGTATTTAAACGGTTCTCTCGTATATCTTTTCTTGTTTATCACCTTAGGTTTGATTTTGTATTTGCTGTCACATAAAACTTCTGTAGCAACAATTATTATGTGCTTACTGTTTTTGGGTTTGTTAGCACGAATTCTTGATATCCAAGCTTGTAATACACTAGTAATCGGAACGCATTTTATTTGGCATATTGCTGTTGCTCTGGCAGTGTTTTTTATAGTCAAGATTGTTATTCAATCTCCACGTACAATGCATTGACACCGATTTGTACAAAATGTACAATATCAATATGAAAACAATTTCAACAACAAATGCACGTAAATCACTCAGTACGATAGTAGATTCTGTTAAAACAACAGGCCGATCTGTTGCTATCGGAAGAAGAAACAAGCCAGAAGTTGTTATTTCCCCCTACCCTAATACTTATAATAAGGATGTAAGTGATGCAGTTAACCTTGCAGCAGCGTCTGGAACATTCGACTTTCTTTACGACGAACCCGATCTATATAGTGAAAAAGACATCAAATGGCGTTATGAAGCATAAAAAGGGAGATCTTATATTAGTGGACTTTCCATTTACAGATTTCTCGGGAGAAAAGCGTAGACCAGCTCTTATTATAGGAGTGTCTGGGGATCACGTAGTTATTGCTTTTATAACTACCAGACGAATAGATAACTCGCATTGGTTTTTATCAATTGAACCAACGCCGAAAAACGGCTTACTAGCTAAATCTTTCGTGCGTTGTGACAAAATCCTATCGCTTGATATAAAACTTGCACAAAATGCACTAGGAAACACTTCTAAGACTATTACCGACAAAGTAGACGTTAAAATACGGAAGCTTCTTAAAATATAGGGTTACCACGCAAAGTGTGCAAAAGCCTTGTTGGCTTCAGCCATCTTGTGAGTGTTAACTTTCTTTGTAAATGCTTCTCCTTCTTCAACAGATGCCTTCTTTATCTCTTCTGCTAGTCGTTTATACATTTCATTTCCTTTTCCTGACTTGGCTGATGCTACGATCCATCGTAGTGCAAGAGAAAGACGTCGCTCTGGACGAACTTCTCGCGGAACCTGGTAGTTAGCACCACCAACACGTCGTGAGCGTACTTCCATTAAAGGAGCTACGTTTTTAATAGCTGTTTCAAATATAACAAGAGGATCGTCTCCCTTTGCCTTTAGTTCGTCAAAGGCACTGTAAACAATCTTTCGTGCAGTATCCTTCTTTCCTCGCTCCATTATGTAGTTAATAAGCTTGGTTACTTTAACAGACCCATATACTGAGTCTTCTACAATGTTGTGCTTTTTCTTAAGTGGTCGTCTCATATATATTATTCTGCTTTAGGCTTAGGGTTTCCGTATTTAGATCGTGCGCTTCGTCGTGCACCAACTCCTTCGGCATCTAGTCGTCCTCGAACAACTGTGTATCGAACACCAATGTCTTTTACTCGCCCACCTCTGATCATTACAACTGAGTGTTCTTGTAGGTTGTGTCCCATTCCTGGAATGTAGGCTGTAACTTCCATTCCGTTTGTAAGTCGAACACGTGCAATCTTACGAATAGCTGAGTTAGGCTTACGTGGAGTCTTTGTAGTTACCTTTACACATACTCCTCTCTTGAATGGAGACGGGTACTTAGACGGCTTGTTCTTCAAACTATTAAAACCACGACGAAGTGCCACCGTCTTGCTTGTTTTAGCGATGTTTTTTCGTCCTTTTTTTACTAGTTGATTTATTGTTGCCATAATGCAAAAGCCGCCTCTCTGGGCAGTGGCAAAAATATACTACGGTGCGGAGATAAAAGCAACAGCTATGCTGCCCTTTTTATAGGACTATTCGCTGGAACTTTTTCAATAGCTCTACGAAGTTCTTCCTTATCCAATATCCTACCTACCTGCTCTGAAACTTCTGGATCATTTATAAGATTCTTTATATCCATAATGTATCCTCTCTCCATTGTGTCATTCAAAACCTCTACTTTCTCATTTTCTGGAACAGGCTTATCCTCTAACGAAGGTACCAGATCCTTTTTCTCTACAACCAAAGGCTCTAATGGTTTTATTGATCCTGCAACTCCATCAAACTGCCTAGCCTTCGGAACCATTGGTGCATCTTTTTGCATCTGCACAAGCCCTTTGTGGTACTCCTTGTCAGTAATCAAACCTTCTGCCTTCTTTCTCCTCTCCTCTTTAGCTCTTGGGTCCGTATCTAAAATAATATTCTGAGACATTTCTTCTTTTGGTAAATCTTCTTCTACTGCATCCACTACGTCTTCGATAATATCCATTGCGGAATCATCTTTTGTGGCCGCTGCCATTTTTATCCTTTCATCTAAAGAAGTCCCCTCCCTAACATTTGCCTTGATTTCAGGAGCTTTATTCAAATTTGCTGGAATAATTTCAGCTGGTATCTCTTGAGGTTCTGCAAAAATATCCTCAGAAACCTTTGGTT